>Ga0247818_10001657_pt1 | contig 14269 bp, 13 predicted proteins | sample 13C_Glucose_Day1_FD_192424 | JGI IMG/M metagenome (GOLD analysis project Ga0247818, IMG submission 192424) | Soil microbial communities from agricultural site in Penn Yan, New York, United States - 13C_Glucose_Day1 | ecosystem: Environmental > Terrestrial > Soil > Agricultural land | place...
TGGAGTTGCGCAAAGTCTCCGACCAACCGGCGGCGGTGAAAACCGGTGTTGGTGAGTTCGTGCAAGTGTTGGTCGAGGCGCTGGCCATTGTGTTGCTGGTGAGCTTCTTCTCCCTTGGCGTGCGCACTGGCATGGTGGTGGCGCTGGCGATTCCGCTGGTGCTGGCGATGACGTTCGCGTGCATGTATTACCTGGGCATCGGCCTGCACAAGATCTCCCTCGGCGCGCTGGTACTGGCCCTGGGTTTGCTGGTGGACGACGCGATCATTGCCGTGGAAATGATGGCGATCAAAATGGAGCAGGGCTTCGACCGGGTCAAAGCGGCGAGTTATGCCTGGACCAGTACCGCGTTCCCGATGCTCACCGGTACGCTGATCACCGCGGCCGGCTTCCTGCCGATTGCCACGGCGCAATCGGGCACTGGCGAATACACCCGCTCGATCTTCGAGGTGGTCACCATCGCGCTGTTGGCGTCGTGGGTGGCCGCGGTGGTCTTCGTGCCGTACCTCGGGGAAAAACTCCTGCCGGACCTGGCGAAGATTCATGCCGCCAAACACGGTGCCGGCCAGCCCGATCCCTATGCCACGCCGTTTTATCAGCGCGTCCGGCGTCTGGTGGAATGGTGCGTGCGCTGGCGCAAAACCGTGATCCTGGCGACCGTGCTGTTGTTCATCGCTTCCATCGTGCTGTTCAAGTTTGTGCCGCAGCAGTTCTTCCCGGCATCGGGGCGCCTGGAGTTGATGGTCGATCTGAAACTGGCCGAAGGCGCTTCGCTGAGCAATACCGCCGACGAGGTCAAACGCCTTGAAGCGCTGCTCAAGGACAAGGCCGGGATCGACAATTACGTGGCCTACGTCGGCACCGGTTCGCCACGATTCTACCTGCCGCTGGATCAGCAACTGCCGGCTGCGAGCTTCGCCCAGTTTGTCGTCCTGGCAAAAACCATCGAAGAACGGGAAGCCCTGCGCACCTGGTTGATCTCAACCCTTAACGAGCAATTTCCCGCTCTGCGTTCGCGGGTCACGCGCCTGGAAAACGGTCCGCCGGTTGGCTATCCGGTGCAGTTCCGCGTGACCGGGGAGCACATCGAGGAGGTGCGGGCGCTGGCGCGCAAGGTCGCGGCCAAGGTTCGCGAGAACCCGCATGTGGTCAACGTCCACCTGGATTGGGAAGAACCGAGCAAGGTGGTGTACCTGAACATCGATCAGGACCGTGCGCGGGCGCTGGGCGTGAGCACGGCCAACCTGTCGAGGTTCCTGCAAAGCTCCCTGACCGGTTCCAGTGTCAGCCAGTACCGTGAAGACAACGAGTTGATCGAGATCCTGTTGCGCGGCACCGTGCATGAGCGCACCGAGTTGTCATTGCTGCCGAGCCTGGCGGTGCCGACCGATAACGGTCGCAGCGTCGCGCTGTCGCAGATCGCGACCCTGGAATACGGCTTCGAGGAGGGCATCATCTGGCACCGCAACCGCCTGCCCAACGTGACGGTTCGCGCCGACATCTATGGCAAGGAGCAACCGGCGACGCTGGTGCAGCAGATCATGCCGACCCTCGATCCGATTCGCGCTGAACTGCCCGACGGGTACTTGTTGGATGTCGGCGGCACGGTGGAAGACTCGGCGCGCGGACAGAACTCGGTGAAGGCCGGTGTGCCGTTGTTCATCGTGGTGGTGTTGACCTTGCTGATGCTGCAGCTGCGAAGTTTTTCGCGCACGGCGATGGTGTTCCTGACGGCGCCGCTGGGGTTGATCGGGGTGACGCTGTTTCTGTTGGTGTTCCGCCAGCCCTTTGGTTTCGTGGCCATGTTGGGGACTATCGCCTTGTCCGGGATGATCATGCGTAACTCGGTGATTCTGGTGGATCAGATCGAGCAGGATATTGCGGCGGGGCTCAAGCCTTGGCAGGCGATCATCGAGGCGACGGTGCGGCGGTTCCGGCCGATCGTGCTGACGGCGCTGGCGGCGGTGTTGGCGATGATTCCTCTGTCGCGCAGTGTGTTTTTCGGGCCGATGGCGGTGGCGATCATGGGGGGGTTGATTGTTGCTACGGCGTTGACGCTGCTGTTTTTGCCGGCGTTGTATGCGGCCTGGTTTCGGGTCAGGAAGGAGTCCGTTTGACCGGGTACATATCCATTTCTTCGGTAACGGCCACTGGCGGTTTCGCCCTTACGGCGAGTCCCTTTTGGCAAACGCCCCAAAAGGAACCAAAAGGTCTCGCCCCTTACGTACGGCCCCTCGCTTAGGCTCGGGGTTCCTTCGCTCCGGTATTCATCCGGGGGCATTGCCCTCCGGTCGGCTTCGCTTCGACCTACATGCAATGAGTTCGACTGCGTCGAACGGCGCTGCGCGCCAATCCCCGGATGAACACCTCCACTCAGCCTCCCGAGGGGGCGGGCAGATCAAAAGCAACCGAGGCGGCCTACCGGCCGGCCTAGTTGTCTGGTCCGTGCGCAGACCAAATTGTGGGAGCGGGCTTGCTCGCGAAGGCGGCCTGCCAGCCAACCAATTCCTTGAAGATGTCCCCAGCCCAACTGTAGGAGCGAGCTTGCTCGCGATGACGGCCCGCCAGCCAACCAATTCCTCACAGATGTACCCAGCCCAATTGTGGGAGCGGGCTTGCTCGCGAAGACGGCCCGCCAGCCAACCAATTCCTCACAGATGTACCCGGCCCAACTGTGGGAGCGGGCTTGCTCGCGAAGGCGGCCTGCCAGCCAACCTATTCCTCACAGATGTACCCAGCCCAACTGTGGGAGCGGGCTTGCTCGCGAAGACGGCCCGCCAGCCAACCAATTCCTCACAGATGTACCCAGCCCAATTGTGGGAGCGGGCTTGCTCGCGAAGGCGGCCTACCAGCCAACCCATTCCTTGCAGATGTCACCCAGCCCAACTGTAGGAGCCAGCCTGTTCGCGATGACGGACTTACAGTCAACGCTGTTTATCGCCCAAGCCATTCATTCAGACCATTCCCACAAGACTTTCAGCTTGCTCGTCGGAAGCCCGATCTCTAGCCTTTGCTCGTCGCTGTCAATTCAGCGACCGGGACTGCAAGCCCGCCAATAGTTTGTTAGGCGCCCACTGGCGCACCTATAATCGTGGCGCTTTTTTAGCGACCACCGATTTATGGTGGCTGTGTGCGGGAGATCTTCGGGTCTGCCGAGGTTGCCTAACGACTCGGTCTTGCAGACCTGCACACAGCTGCCACCCATCATCTGCAAGTGATGCTGGCTGCTCCAACTTTCGTTAGGAGCTTCACAATGATCAAACCCAGCCCAAACCCCCCGGCTTCAGAAACCGCAGAACATATCGGCGCTTCAAGTCGCCCCTGCCCAATTTTCACCATCCGCCCAGACGTCGATTCCGAAACCCTGCTGGTCCACGCCTACGAAACCCTCGCCTCAGCCAACGTGATGGCGACCGAACTGTCGTCCATCCTGACCGGCCCCACCTGCAATCTGGCACTCGGCATTCAGCAGATGATCGTCCTGGCGCAGCTATCAGTGAATCGCGTCCTCGATCAGCTGGATCCGCAGCAATAGTCAAAGGAAAAAGCCCGCTGAACCTGTACCAACCAGCGGGCCTTCATTGTTCCTACATTGATCTCGGCCCCGTCTGATATTGAGGCTAAAAAGCTCAGGTGTTGTACTCAGAGCCAAGTTTCACGCATGTTTGAGACAGCGCCATGAAAAATCCACCCACATTGAGAGGCCGGTCCGATCCGGTGTTTGATCGGCTGTTGCGATCGCCCCACAAGGAACGCCTTTCGGAGTACCTCGCCTTGCTCAAGCCCCTGGACGATCAGGGGCGTTACCTGCCGTTCGATTCATTGCGCTACCGCTGGGCGCCCGGGCTGGATTCGAACCTGTGCTGGGCCTTGGTCAAGAAAGCGCGGACTGCACAGTATTCGAGCCTTTTGCCTTTGGGTGAACCGGCCTGCTGGCTGAAGTTCATGCTGACGCCGCAGGCGCAAAAAGCCATTTCCGTAGTGGATCGTCAGGCGACAACCGCAGTGCTGGAATACATGACCGGCCAGATTGGCGAGCGCGCTCATTTCAGCTATTTGCTCAATGATCTGATCGAAGACGAGGCCATCAGCAGCAGCCAGCTTGAAGGTGCGGCCACCACGACGCGGGTGGCCAAGGACATGCTCAAGCGCCATCGTTCGCCGCGCACACCGGATGAACGAATGGTCATCGGTAACTTCAAGATGATGAACTTCGCCTGGGAGCAGCGTTACGAGCCACTGAGCGTTGAGCTGATTGCGGCCATGCATCGAGTTGGCGTCGAGGGTATCGACGATTCGCAGTACTCGCCTGGAGCATTCAGGACCAACGATGACGTCGTAGTCCAGGATGGCGAGGGCAACACCGTGCATTCGCCACCACCTGCAACAGGGCTCGTGTCACGTTTGCAGGGGCTGGCGAAGTGGATCAATCAACCCCACAACAACCCTCATCAAGCGGACTACCTTCATCCATTGATCAAAGCCATCGCGCTGCATTTTGTCTTGGGTTACGAGCATCCTTTTCGCGACGGCAACGGTCGGGTAGCGCGTGCGTTGTTTTACTGGTTCATGTTCAAAAATGACTACTCGGCGTTTCGCTACATCGCCATCAGTGTTTTGTTGCGCAATGCGCCGTTGAAGTACGGGCGGTCGTATTTGAATACCGAAGCGGATGAGCTGGATCTGACGTACTTCATCGATTTCCAGTGTTCGGTGGTGTTGCGGGCTGTGGGCAGTTTTACCGGGACTTATCGGAAAAGTCTGGACGATGCTGAGCAATTTGATTGCTGGTTGCGTGAAAGTGGTTTTCTCGACCAGCTCACCGAGAAACAGCGGGCATTGTTTCAGGTAGCCAGGAGCGGAATGGCCAAGGAGTTCACGGCGGTCAATGTGAAGGAAAATCTCGGTTGCTCTTACAACACGGCATCAGCCACGCTAAATGGGCTGGTCGCGTTGAAGTTGTTCGAGAAACGCAAGATGGGGCGCGAGTGGGTGTTCTTTCTAAGACCCGTATCAGCGGCCTGAACCTTTGTGGGAGCAAGACTGCTCCCACAGGTTTTGTGTAGCGGCTCAGAGCGTGCCAAACACTTTCTTCGCCAAACTGGTCGCTGCAGCCGCCGGGTTCTGGCGGATGGTTTCTTCCTGTTTGCCGATCATCTCGAACAAGCCATTCAGCGCCTGCTCGGTGACGTAGTTTTCGACGTTGGCGTTTTTCGCATCCACTACGCCCATGGTCGCCGCTTGCCCGGCGAAGGAGTTGTACTGCTGGGCCAGGCCAACCTTGTCGGTGGCTTGCTTGACGATGGGCAGGAACCTGGCGCGGATCTGTTCGCGGCTGGTCTTGTTCAGGTATTGGGTGGCCGAGTCATTGCCGCCGCTGAGGATGCCCTTGGCATCTTCCACGGTCATTTTCTTAACGGCATCGACCAGGATCGGCTGGGCCTGGGTCACGGCGGTTTCCGCCGCTTTGTTCATGCTGGCTTCCAGTTCATCGACCTGATCACCCATGCCGAACTGCTTCATTTTGCTGGCGACCTTGCCCAGTTTGCCCGGCAGTTCGATTTTTACGTCAGGGTTGTTGCTGAACCCGCCTGGGGTGCCAAGTTGTTTTACGGCCAGTTGCGCGCCTTGGGTCAGGGCGTCCTTGAGACCGCCGGTGGCGTCTTTTTGCGACAGGTCGCTGAGGGACAGCGCGAGTGCGCTCGCGGAAATCATCAGGCCTGCGCACAGGCCGGCAAAGCGAAGGGTAGGGCGGAGCATGAGAGCTTCCTTGTTCGAAGAATGAATTTAGCGGACTGCGTCGACGCGGATTTTCAGGAGCTGCGGGTCTTTGCCATCGAGTTGCACGGCATGATGTTCAGTGGTGATGAACAGCAACTTGCCGTCAACTTCAATGCGCGCGCTGACGGAGTAGCGATGACCCGGTTTGACCTGGCCGGATCGTAACTCAGATGGAATGGCAGGGGCACCTGGCCTTTGACCTGAGACTTCTGTTCGTCGATGACCACTGCCGGCGCGTCGGCCAGGGACACGTCCTGCAAGCTCACGCTCAGGATGGCGGTGGGGGGCAGGGCGCTGCGTTGCAAGTAAAAGACTTCGCCGTCGAGGCTGGCCTTCGGAGCAGATTGCATGGATTGACAGGCGCTTAGCAAGACAGCAAGTCCGAGTAGGGAGAGTTTTTTCATGAGGCGGATCCTTGTCATTGGCGTTTAAAAAAGATCGGCGCCGACATTCGCCAGTTTGCAGATAAAAACTTTACCATCCAGCGATACTTCAAGTCCGGATGTTGGGTGTTGCCAGGCCGTTTTCGTCGATAGTCTTTTCAGCCAGCGTCACAGACAACTTTGAATTGGCGGGTTAACCAATTCCGGGCATCCAGTTTTTTTCGACTGCAATGCAGTCCACGGGACTCAAGAAGATGTCGGTATCTTCTTGGGCAATTGGTTTGTAGTGTGAATAAAACGGAAATAGCCATGCTTTCCGTCAATTATAAGGAAAATGTCAGGTTTCAGGTGCTATTGCTGTTTTCGCCGCATCAATTGTCCAATGACCGGCGTGTCCAACTCAGGCCGTGTTGGACACGTGGTGTCGTTGGCACCTGGAGGCGCCAACGACAATTTCAGCAAAACTGCCGGTTATGCGCCTGGCGAAACACTAACGATGCTCACCACCACATCTTTGACCCACAAAAACTCCGCGCTCAAATCCAGCGGGGCATGTTCCGTGGAGGTGAAGACCACTTGGTCTTCATAGAGGATGCTTGCACTGATGGAGTAGGTGTGCCCGTACTGCAGTTTTGCAAGCTCGCAACTCAATGTGTAGTCCATGCCATTTTGATTCACATTGGAATAGATCTCTGTAGCCAGTGTTTTTAGAGCATTTGGCTGAGTGACATCCACTAAGCTGACATGGAGGGTCGAGCCAGGCAGAAGGCCAACTTTTTCGAGATAAATCACGTTGCCGGTAATTTCTTTTTCGCTATTCATATTGACTTCCTTTTCAAAGAATCGTCGGTATTGACGAGTGCTAACCATAGAGTCGATACCAAAATTTTTATGTAGGGTAATTCCTGCAATCCGGGACGAAGAGTGGGTTTGATCTGGGAGGAACTTTCTTACTTCTGCCAAATACTCGAGGGGCATAGTGGCGTTACCAACTCCGCCGCATCTTCACTGCGATGTAACGCAAAAAAAAGCCGCTGGCCTTCACAGGTTCAGGGGGGGCTCTGGCGTTGCCGTCAGTTAAAAATTACAACGTCCCAAATATCTTCTTCGCCAAACTGGTCGCAGCCGCCGGGTTCTGGCGGATGGTTTCTTCCTGTTTGCCGATCATCTCGAACAAGCCATTCAACGCTTGCTCGGTGACGTAGTTTTCGACGTTGGCGTTTTTCGCATCCACTACGCCCATGGTCGCCGCTTGTCCGGCGAACGAGTTGTACTGCTGGGCCAGGCCAACCTTGTCGGTGGCTTGCTTGACGATGGGCAGGAATTTGGCGCAGATCTGTTCGCGACTGGTCTTGTTCAGGTATTGGGTGGCCGAATCGTTGCCGCCGCTAAGGATACCCCTGGCGTCTTCCACGGTCATTTTCTTCACGGCATCGACGAGGATTGGCTGGGCTTGGGTGACTGCGGTTTCCGCCGCCTTGTTCATGCTGGCTTCCAGCTCATCGACCTGATCACCCATGCCGAACTGTTTCATCTTGCTCGCGACTTTGCCCAGTTTGCCCGGCAGTTCGATTTTCACGTCCGGGTTGTTGCTGAAGCCGCCCGGGGTGCCGAGTTGTTTTACGGCCAGTTGCGCACCCTGGGTCAGGGCGTCCTTGAGATCGCCGGTGGCGTCTTTCTGCGACAGGTCGCTGAAGACAGTGCGAGTGCGCTCGCGGAAATCATCAGGCCTGCGCACAGGCCGGCAAAGCGAAGGTTAGGGCGGAACATGGCAGCTTCCCTGTTAAAAAATGAATTAGCGAACGGCGTCGACGCGGATTTTCAGTGGCTGTGGATCACTGCCATCAAGCTGTACGGCGTGGTGTTCGGTGGTGATGAACAGCAACTTGCCGTCAACTTCGATGCGCGCGCTCACCGAGTAGCGATGACCCGGCTTGACCTGGGCGGGATCGTAACTCAGATGGAATGGCAGAGGCACCTGTCCTGTGATCTGGCCCTTCTGTTCGTCAAGGACCAAGGCTGGCGCGTCGGCCACCGATACATCCTGCAAGCTGACACTCAGCGTGGCAGTGGGTGGCAGCGCAATGCGTTGCAAGTAAAAAACTTCACCATCGAGTGATATTTCAGGCGCGGGCGAAGGCGTTTGGCAGGCTGTCAGCAAGGCAAGCGAGGCGAGCAGAGTCAATTTTTTCAAAAGTATTTCCGTGTAGAAAGCGCCAGTAGAGTACTGGCGCCTGTGGGATGACGTAAGCGGCGTTTTCGCTAAGCGTCGATCTGTACGTTGAATTCAGCCACCGAAAACCGGGGGCTGAACAATTTCAGGCATTAGTATCAATTTCGCCGGTTTAAGACCCAGCGACAGTCGGTGCTGACCATGGCTCTCGAATGAGCCGGTCAGTGCGTAAAGTTGGCCTGGCTTGATCATGGACGGGTCATATTTCACGTAGATGGGGGTGATTTGCGCGGTCAGGCCTACACCCTCACTAATAGTGATCTCAGCCTGGTCATCGGTAGTCATTTCAATCAATTTAACAAACAGCTTTGAGTCAGCAGGGTAACCAATTCGGGGCATCCAGGACTTTTCCACAGCGATGTAGCCCACAGGGCTCAAGTGAATGTCCGTATCGTGATCGCCTCCCGCCCACCAGAAATTCTGCTCCAGATCCAGGAGCAGTGCGGTCCCTTGATGGGAGATTTTTACATTGATGGAGAAGCGGCTTCCGATTTTGTTCAACTCAGAATCGACCATAACCGGGAAGCTGAGCGGACGCGTCGATGGAAGTTGGTTGCTCCCCCACCGGCTGTGAAGTCTGGGCGCATCCCTGTTGGTAATGTCTTGTACTCGAATGCTTATTTCGCAGGCCTCCGGTAGTTCAAAGTCTGGAGGAAAGTGCAGGAAGGTATTGATTGTATGTTGGGGCATGATGATTTCCTTATCAATGGACTCGTCGGAAATGACGAGCGCTGAGCATATCTCCCGGGTATTCGAGCGTTATGTAGGAGGCGTTCGCTAGATGAAAGCGAATTGATGACGGGAAGTGTCAGCAAGCGTCCTTGCTTCTGACATATTAATGGGTCATACCCGCTCGACAAGGTCGGCTGCATCTTCACTGCGATGCAACGCCACCTGCCGGATCGACAAGCGAATCTCCGCCGGCAACACCCGCTTGGCCGCGCCTTCAGCCAGTTCACCGAGCAGTTCGTGATAACTCAGCTTGCCCGCTTCATCGCGCTTGAGCACCTCAAGGTCGAGCATGGTCTGGATGAAGTGGCGAAACAGGCTCTTGTCGAAGAATTCCGGGGCGTTCAGGCCATGCAGGATCGACAGGCGTTGGGCCATGACCGTGCACAGGTCTTCCAGTTCTTCGGCGCTGATGCTGTTCTGGCCGCTGTTGAGCAGCAGGGATACGGTCATGTAGAAGCGCTGCAAGGTCTGGGCGATGCTTTTCGACAGCAAGGTCAGCAGCACGAAATGCCGCGAGCTTGGCGCCGGGCGCAAGTACACGTCGTTCTCGAAGCGCAGCAGGCCTTGCTCGACGAACGCCTCCAGCCATTGATCGATCACCGCATCCAGTTCGTCCAGTGACCAGCGAATGAACAGCTCCGCTTGCAGGTAGGGATACAACGCGCGGGTATAGCGCAGGATCTGTTCGCGACTCATGCGCGAGGCGCTCTGGAAGAAGCTCGCCAGCAACGCCGGCAGCGCGAAGATGTGCAGTACGTTGTTGCGGTAGTAGGTCATCAGGACGGCGTTTTGTTCGTCCAGATAGAGAATCTTGCCCAGGGCATCGCTTTGCTCGGACAGCAGGTCCATGTCCTTCACATGCTCGATCAACGCCCGGCCATCGCCTTCCGGCAAGGTGGTGTGTGGCGAATAGGGGACCTTGCGTAGCAGCGCCAGGTACAGATCCAGCACACGCGCCATGGCCCGGTCATCCAGCGCCAGTCGGGTGGTCGACAGCAGCGCCAGCGCCACCAGGTTGACCGGGTTGATCGCCGCCGCTTCGTTGAGATGCTGTGCGACTTTCTCGCCGAGGCGGTTGGTGGTTTCGTTGAGCCAGGCCGGTCTGAACTGCGGGCCGAGTTCCTGTTTGCGCCAGTCCGGCTGTTCGCTGTCGAGGAATTCCGCCAGTTTGATCGGCTCACCGAAGTTCACCGCCACCTGGCCGAAGCGCTGCTTGAGTGCGCCAATGACTTTGAAAATATCGAAGATCGACTCTTTTTTCTTGGCCGCACCGCGCAGTTCGCCGAGGTAGGTCCGGCCTTCCAGCACACGCTCATAGCCGATGTACACCGGCACGAAGACGATGGGCATGCGCGACGAACGCAGGAAGCTGCGCAGGGTGATCGCCAGCATTCCGGTTTTTGGTTGCAGCATGCGCCCGGTGCGCGAGCGGCCACCCTCGACGAAATACTCCACCGGGAAGCCCTTGGTGAACAGGGTGTGCAGGTATTCGTTGAACACCGAGGTGTACAGCGGGTTGCCCTTGAACGTGCGGCGCATGAAGAACGCACCGCCGCGACGCAGCAGGCCGCCGATCACCGGCATGTTCAGGTTGATGCCCGCGGCAATGTGCGGCGGGGTCAGGCCGTTGCGGAACAATAGATAGGACAGCAGAAGATAGTCGATGTGGCTGCGATGGCACGGCACGTAGATCACTTCGTGACCCTGGGCGACCTTCTGCACGCCTTCGATGTGGTTGACCTTGATGCCGTCGTAGATCTTGTTCCAGAACCAGCTCAGCACCACTTCCATAAAACGGATCGCAGTGTAGGTGTAGTCCGAGGCGATTTCGTTGCCGTAGCGTAACGCTTGAGCTTTGGCTTTCTCTGGCGAGATGTTCTCGCGCTCGGCTTCGTCGAGGATCGCTTGTTTGACCTGTGGCTGGTTCAGCAGGCCTTTGACCAGGTTGCGGCGGTGGGAAATGTCCGGGCCGATCACCGCAGCCTTCAGGTTGCGAAAGTGAACCCGCAGGATGCGCTGGGCCATGCGTACGGTGCGCTCGTGACCCTTGTCGTGCTCGATCAGTTCGCGCAGGTGGATCGGCGCGGAGAACTGCACGCGGGTCTTGCGTCCCAGGACGATGACGCTCAGTAACCGACGCAGACGCCCGGTAACGGCCCAGCTGTCGGCGAACAGGAGCTTCCATGGGCTGTTTTCGCTGTCCGGCGACTGCCCCCAGAACACGCTGACCGGAATGATCTGCGCATCTTCGGCGGCGTTCTGGCTCAGGGCGCTGACCAGGCGGGTCAGTGTCGGCGGCGCTCCGCGCTTGTCCTGGCGGCCGAGCCAGTCCGGGTCCGGCGTCAGGTAGAAGAACGCGGCAGGTTCCAGCAGATTGCCCACCGAAACCGGCAGCACCGGACGCGGCAGACCGGCCTTGCTGCATTCGGTGTCGACCACGGCAAGGTCGGTCAGCGAAGGGTTTTGCAGGACGTAGAACACCGGACGACTGCGGTCGAGGTCAAGGGTGAACGACGACTGGTTGATCGTCTCGGAGCGAACCCAGAGGTACAACAGTCGGCGCAGGGTGCCAAACACAAGACGGCGGAACGGGGAGCGGGTCATACGGCTTCTGCGTGAGTGGAAAAAACCAAGCGTTTGCTCGGGCGGTCGATAGTGTGCCGGATTCGTCGAAAATCGGCAAAAAAGCGTGGAAGTAAACTCCTGTTGAGAGTTTTAACGTCTGTCATATACTCGGCGCTCTGTCGCCGTTGCCCTCATGGGACCGGTATGCGCAGGCTGACGTTCCCGAGGCTTTCCTGCGAAAAGCCCGACCAATAATAAAAAGGGAGTATGAACAAATGGCAACACGCGAAACCGGCAACGTGAAGTGGTTCAACGACGCCAAGGGCTACGGCTTCATTCAGCGCGAGGACGGGGTGGATGTGTTCGTGCATTACCGCGCGATTCGCGGTGAAGGCCACCGTTCGCTGACCGAAGGCCAGCAGGTTGAATATGCGGTGGTGGAAGGGCAGAAGGGGTTGCAGGCTGAGGATGTGGTGGGGTTGTAATCCACTCTTCAGATCACGCAAAACTACTGTGGGAGCGGGCTTGCTCGCGAAAGCGGTGTGTCAGTCAAAGCTGATGTCGACTGATGTACCGCTTTCGCGAGCAAGCCCGCTCCCACATTTGGTCGGTGCCGCTTGTTGTTAAGCAGTTTTCCAGGTGATTTCTTCTTCACCATCGGCGCTGATGCGGATCCAGCGGTCCGCCGTCTCTTCACCTTCTTCCTCGACCCAGGTGCCCGGTGCACAACGCACTTCCACGTTGAGCGCGGCAAACGCGGCGCGGGCGCAGGCGATGTCGTCGTCCCATGGGGTCTGGTCGCTTTCCAGATACAGGCTGTTCCATTTGCCGACGGCTTTTGGCAGCCAGGTCACTGGCACGTTGCCAGCCTTGCACTTGTAGGTCTGGCCCTTCTGGACCCAATCGGTGCACGGACCCAATGCCGCACCGAGCCAGGCGGCAATGGCTTTGTGGTCGACGTCGGCGTCTTTCAGGTAAATCTCGATATCGGGTTGGCGCATGGATGTCCTCACTGCGGGTCTGAAAAATCCATTCGCGGATTTAGCCGGTCTTGAGCATTTGCCCGAGACCAAAAATTAAGGTTATTGAAGTACGAAATAATCGTAGCGCATCGACACGGTGACCTCGAACGGCTCGGCCTGTTCGATAACGGCAGCACGGCGCTCGGCACTGGCGCGCCAGCCATGGGGCGTCATGGCCAGCAGGTTCGCCCGGTCCTGACCGCTTTGCAGCGTCAGTTTGAATTCCAGGGTTTCGCTGTGGGCCAGCGCCATGCCTTCCGGCACCAGGGCCAGGTGCTTGTCGTCAGTGTATTCACGGACTTCGTCGTACAGCCGCTCACGCAGTTCCATCAGGTGGCCGCTGGTCGGCCCGACTTTCATCAGGCCGCCGCCAACACTGAGCAGGCGCTTGGCTTCTTCCCAATCCAGCGGGCTGAAGACGCTGGCCAGGAACTGGCAACTGCCGGAAGCCAACGGCACCCGCGCCATGCTGGCGATCAACCAGGTCAGCTGCGGGTTGCGTTTGCAGGCGCGTTTGACCGCTTCGCGGGAGATGTCCAGGGCATAACCTTCGGCATCTGGCAGGGCCTCGGCGATTTGCGCGGTGTAGTAACCCTCGCCACAACCGATGTCCAGCCAGTGCTGTGGTGCTACACCTGCCGCCAGCTCCGCCAGACGCTTGGCCACCGGGGCGTAGTGCCCGGCGTTCAAGAAGTCGCGACGGGCTTCGACCATTGCCTGGTTATCCCCAGGGTCACGGCTGTTCTTGTGCTGCACCGGCAACAGGTTCAAGTAACCCTGGCGCGCACGGTCGAAACGATGCCCGGCGGGGCAGGCCACGCCGTTGTCCACCGCATTGAGCGGCTCACTGCAGATCGGGCACGCAAGCATCAGGCGAGCAACTTGATCAGGGTCTGGTAGTAGATTTCGGTCAGTACGTCGAGATCGGCTGCCAGCACGCGTTCGTTGACCTGGTGGATGGTCGCGTTGACCGGGCCCAGCTCAACAACCTGGGTACCCATGGTTGCGATGAAACGGCCGTCGGAGGTACCACCGCTGGTGGACGCCTTGGTTTCACGACCGGTGATGTCCTTGATGCTCGACGATACCGCGTCGAGCAGCGCGCCAGGTTCGGTGAGGAACGGCAGGCCGGACAGCGCCCAGTCGATGTGCCAGTCCAGGCCATGCTTGTCGAGGATGTCGGCGACGCGCTTTTGCAGGCCTTCGACCGTCGATTCGGTGGAGAAACGGAAGTTGAACACCGCCACCAGGTCACCCGGGATCACGTTGGTCGCACCGGTGCCGGAGTTGACGTTGGAGATCTGGAAACTGGTGGGCGGGAAGAAATCGTTACCGTGATCCCAGTGCTCGGCAGCCAGTTCGGCCAGGGCCGGGGCAGCGAGGTGGATCGGGTTCTTGGCCAGGTGCGGGTAGGCCACGTGGCCTTGCACACCGCGCACGGTCAGCTTGGCGCCGAGGGAGCCGCGACGACCGTTCTTGACCACGTCACCCACCAGGGTGGTGCTCGACGGTTCGCCGACGATGCACCAGTCCAGACGTTCCTTGCGCGCGGC
>Ga0247818_10001658_pt1 | contig 14268 bp, 10 predicted proteins | sample 13C_Glucose_Day1_FD_192424 | JGI IMG/M metagenome (GOLD analysis project Ga0247818, IMG submission 192424) | Soil microbial communities from agricultural site in Penn Yan, New York, United States - 13C_Glucose_Day1 | ecosystem: Environmental > Terrestrial > Soil > Agricultural land | place...
GAGGTGCCAGCCGGCGTCCGACCCGCCGGTGCGGCGCCGGAGGGTGAGGGAGTCGGCCGCGAGCCGCAGACCGGGCGTGTCGTAGTAGACCGCGTCCAGTTCGGTGACGCCCTCGCCGGTCACCGAGGCGACGCCGGCCGCGCGGGTGAGGTCCGGCAGCCGGGTGTCCGCGGTGGCTTCGTACTTCCGCTCGATCTCGCGCTTCGTCTCCGCCATGTTCCGAATCTAACCGCCGGGGCGGCCCGGCATGCCTCGAAGCGTCAGGCCGTCATCGGCCGTTGCGCCCGGATCGACTGGAGCAGTCCGATCGCGACCCAGACGGCGAACATCGAGGAGCCGCCGTAGGAGACGAAGGGCAGCGGGAGACCGGCGACCGGCATGATGCCGAGCGTCATGCCGATGTTCTCGAAGGACTGGAAGGCGAACCAGGCGATGATGCCGGCGGCGACGATCGTGCCGTACAGCTCGGTCGTCTCGCGGGCGATCCGGCAGGCGCGCCAGAGGATGACGCCGAGCAGGAAGAGGATGAAGCCGGCGCCGAGGAAGCCGAGCTCCTCGCCCGCGACGGTGAAGACGAAGTCGGTCTGCTGCTCGGGGACGAACTGGCCGGTGGTCTGGGAGCCCTTGAAGAGGCCGGAGCCGAGGAGGCCGCCGGAGCCGATCGCGATGCGGGCCTGGTTGGTGTTGTAGCCGACGCCGGCCGGGTCGAGGTCGGGGTTGGCGAAGGCGGCGAAGCGGTTGATCTGGTACTCGTCGAGCATGCCGAGGGCGGTGACGAGGACCGCGCCGCCGATGCCGGCGCCGATGAGGCCGAGGACCCAGCGGTTGGAGGCGCCGGAGGCGAGCAGGACGCCGAGCACGATCACGATCATCACCATGACCGAGCCCAGGTCGGGCATGAGCATCACGATGCCCATGGGCAGGGCGGCGAGCACCAGGGCCTTGGCGACGGTGCCGTGGTCCGGGTGGAGCTGGTCGCCCGCGTCCACCTTGGAGGCCAGCAGCATCGCCATCACCAGGATGATGGTGATCTTCACGAACTCGCTGGGCTGGAGCGAGAAGCCGCCGCCGACCACGATCCACGCGTGGGCGCCGTTGATGGTGGCGCCGAGCGGGGTGAGGACGGCGAGGATCAGCACGATCGACAGGCCGTAGAGGACCGGCACCGCCCCGCGCAGGGTGCGGTGGCCGAGCCAGATCGTGCCGACCATCAGCGCCACGCCGATGCCGGTGTTGAGCAGGTGCCGGAAGAGGAAGTAGTACGGGTCACCTTGGTTCAGCTCGGTGCGGCCGCGGGTGGCGGACCACACCAGGAGCGCCCCGATGAAGGAGAGGGCGAGCGCCGAGAGCAGGATCGGCCAGTCGAGCCGGCGGAGCACCGAGTCGCGGGCGGTGAGCTTGGCGAGGGTGCCGCGCTCGGGGGCGTACCGGGAGACGGAGAAGCCGTGCGGTGCGGACATCGGTTCAGTCCCTCCGTCCGTTGGCGGCCGGCGGTCCGGCGAGGGCGGCCGCGCCGTCCTCGGCGGGGTCGACCTTCTGCGCCTCGGGGTCGTACGGCTTGATCTTCGGTGCGTTGATCGAGCCGTCGGCGTCGATCTTCGGGAGGGCCTTCTGCGGCGTGGGCAGCAGGGCCCGCTTGAGGTCCTGGTTGCCGGCGTCGTCGAGGCCGTAGAGGGCGTCGTAGATGTTGCGCACGGCGGGGCCGGAGGCGCCGGAGCCGGTACCGCCCTGGGCGATCGTCATGACGATCGAGTAGTCCTTGGTGTACGTGGCGAACCAGGAGGTCGTCTGCTTGCCGTAGACCTCGGCGGTACCCGTCTTGGCGTGCATCGGGATCTTGTCCTGCGGCCAGCCGCCGAACCGCCAGGCGGCCGTACCGCGGGTGGCGACACCCGCGAGGGCCTCCTCTATCAAGTCCTGCGTCCGGGCGTCCATGGGCAGCTTGCCGTGGGACTTCGGCGCGATCTCGGTGACCTTCTTGCCGTCGGGGCTGACGATCGCCTTGCCGACGGTCGGGTTGTACAGCGTGCCGCCGTTGGCGATGGCGGCGTAGATGGTGGCCATCTGGATGGGGGTGACGAGGGTGTCGCCCTGGCCGATGGAGTAGTTGACCGAGTCACCGGCGCGCATCAGGTTGCCTTCGAGGCAGTTCTCGTAGGAGAGCTGCTCGACGTAGCTGCCGCCGCGCTTGCCGATCTTGCACCAGTAGTCCTTGTTGGCCTCCCAGAAGTTCTGCTTCCACTTCCGGTCGGGGACGCGTCCGGTGACCTCGTTGGGCAGGTCGATGCCGGTGACGGCGCCGAGGCCGAACTGATGGGCCGTCTTGTAGAACCAGTCCTTGGCGTCGGCCTTCGGCTTCATCCCGCCGTCCTTCTGCCACTGCTGGTGGGCCAGCGCGTAGTAGACGGTGTCGCAGGAGACCTCCAGGGCGCCGCCGAGCGTGATGCTGCCGTGGCCCTGGGACTCGAAGTTCTTGAAGACCTGGTTGCCGATGGAGTACGAGGACGGGCACGGGTAGCGCCCGTTGAAGTCGTATCCGGCGTTGACCGCGGCCGTGGTCGGGATGACCTTGAAGATGGAGCCGGGGGCGGCCTGGCCCTGGATGGCGCGGTTGAGCAGCGGGAAGTTGGAGTTCTTGCCGGTGAGGGCCGCGTAGTCCTTGGCGGAGATGCCGCCGACCCAGGCGTTGGGGTCGTAGTCGGGCTGCGAGGCCATGGCGACGATCCGGCCGGTCTTCGTCTCCATGACGACGACGGCGCCGGCGTCGGCCTTGTAGTTCTCGCTGGTGTTCTTGTCGTACACCTTGCGGGCCTCGACCATCGCGTTGTGCAGCTCCCACTCGGCGACCGCCTGCACGCGGGCGTCGATGGAGGTGACGACGTTGGAGCCGGGGACGGCGGGGTCGGACTTGGCCTGGCCGATGACGCGGCCGAGGTTGTCGACCTCGTAGCGGGTGACGCCGGCCTTGCCGCGCAGCTCCTTGTCGTAGGTGCGCTCCAGTCCGGAGCGGCCCACCTGGTCGGAGCGGAGGAACGGCGAGTCGGTGTCCTTGGCCTTCTCGATCTCCTGGTCGGTGACCGGCGAGAGGTAGCCGAGGACCTGCGAGGTGCGGGACTCGCCGGGGGCCGGGTAGCGGCGGACGGCGGTCGGCTCGGCGGTGATGCCGGGGAAGTCCTCGGCGCGCTCGCGGATCTGGAGGGCCTGCTGGGTGGTGGCCTCGTCGGTGACCGGGATCGGCTGGTAGGGCGAGCCGTTCCAGCAGGGCTTGGGCGTCTTGGAGTCGCAGAGCCGGATCTTGTTGATGACGTCCTCGGGCTTCATGTCGAGGACGCCGGCGAGCCGGGTGAGGACGGCCTTGCCGTCGTCCTTCATCTTCATCAGCTCGGTGCGCGAGGCGGAGACCACGAGGCGGGTCTCGTTGTCGGCGAGCGGGACGCCCCGGGCGTCGAGGATGGAGCCGCGGACGGCGGGCTGGACGACCTGCTGGACGTGGTTGTTCTTGGCCTCGTCCGTGTACTCCTTGCCGTTGCGGATCTGGAGGTACCAGAGCCGGCCCCCCAGGGTGAGCAGCAGCGAGAAGACGAGGATCTGGATGACGACGAGCCGGGTCTGGACCCGGGGGGTCCTTCCGGTCTCGGGGATGTTGCTCATGCTGCCGGTGCCCCCTCGGTCACAGTCGCTTGACTCCCTTGATGCGTCCGGCGCGCGTCGCGCGGGCGCGGGCGGACTTGACGCGCAGTCCGCCGCGCTGGGTGCCGATCCTCAGGCCGGTGCCGGAGGAGAGCCAGCCGGAGGAGACGTCGGTGCCGCCGGAGCCGGTGGCGTCGGCGACCGGGTCGTTCTCGGCGCGGCGGGCCAGCGCCATGATGAGCGGCACCGTGAAGGGCGCCAGCAGCAGGTCGTAGATCACGGCGGTGAAGAGCAGCGAGCCGAGGCCGACGTGGCGGGCCGCGGTGTCGCCGACGAGGGCGCCGACGCCCGCGTAGAGCAGGGTGGAGCCGACGGCCGCGCCGACGACGGCGGCCATCGGGCCGACGGCGGAGGTGAAGCGGCCGTTCTCGGGCCGGACGAGGCCGACCAGGTAGCCGACGACGCAGAGCACCAGGGCGTAGCGGCCGGCGGCGTGGTCGGCGGGCGGGGCCAGGTCGGCGAGGAGGCCGGCGGAGAAGCCGACGAGCGAGCCGGTGACCGGTCCGTGGACGAGGGCGAGGGCGACGACGGTGAGGAGGACGAGGTCCGGTACGGCGCCGGGGAGCTGGAGCCGGGCGAGGACGGAGACCTGGACGACGAGCGCGACGACGATCAGGGTCGCGGAGAGGAGGATGCGGTTGAACTTCACGGTGTCGCGTCCCCCTGGTCGTTCGGGTTCTCGTTCTGCGGCTGCTGCTGGTCCTGGTCCTGGTCCTGGGCGGCCCGGTCCTGGGCGGGCTTCTCGGCCTGCCCCGTGAGCGGCTGGTCGGCCTTCTCCCCCTGCGGCTGCTCGCCCTCGGCGGGCGGCTTCGCGGTGACCGTGACGGTGACGGTCGGCGCGGGCTTCGGCTTCTGCGGGAGCACCGTGTCGCGCGGGTCGGAGCGGGGGGCCTGGACGACGACGCCGACGATGTCGAGCTTGGTGAAGCCGACGTACGGGCGGACGTAGACGTTGCGGGTCAGACCGCCGCCCGCGGGGTCGACGCGGACGACCTCGCCGACCGGGACGCCGGGCACGAAGGGCTTGTCGGCGCGCGAGCCGAAGGTGACGAGGCGGTCGCCCGCCTTCACCTTGGCCTTGCCGTTGAGGAGCTGGACCAGCAGCGGCCGGTCGCCCTGGCCGGTGGCGAAGCCGAGTTCGTCGGTCTTCTCCATGCGGGTGCCGACGGTGAAGTCGGGGTCGTTGGCGAGGAGGACCGTGGAGGTCGACGGGCCGACGGTGGTGACCCGGCCGACGAGTCCGGAGCCGTTGAGGACGGTCATGTCGCGCTGGATGCCGTCGCGGGCACCGACGTCGATGGTGACGGTCCAGGAGAAGCCCTGGGCCGCTCCTATGGCGATGACCTGGGCGCCCTTGATGCCGTACTGGCCGGCGCCGGCGGTCTTGAGCATGGAGTCGAGTTCGCGCAGCCGGTTGCGGTTGCGGTCGTCGCTGCCGAGCTCCGCCTTGAGCTCGGCGTTCTCCTTCTCCAGGGCGGCGATCCGGGTGTGCCGTTCGCCGGAGTCGCGGACGGCGCCTATGGCGTTGCCGATGGGGTCGACCGCCGCCGCGACGCCGTTCTCGACCGGGCCGAAGACGGCGGCGGCGGCCTGCCGGGCGCCGTCGACCGGCGACTCCTGGCCGCCGCGGATGTCCACCGTGATCAGCGCGAACGCGACGGCGACCAGCAGCACCAGGAGCAGCCGGCTCTCTCGTGTGTCCCTCACGTGCGGCGGCCGTGCCCTTCCTCGTGGTTCGTTGTGCAGATGTTCGTACCGTACGGGCTCGCGCCCGGCCGACGGGTCAGCGGCGCGGCTGGGCGTCCAGGACCTGCTGGAGCGCCTCGAACTCCTCGACGCACTTGCCGGATCCGAGGGCCACCGAGTCCAGCGGGTCCTCGGCGATGTGGATCGGCATGCCGGTCTCGCGGCGGAGCCGCTCGTCCAGGCCGCGCAGCAGGGCGCCCCCACCCGTGAGAACGATGCCGCGGTCCATCACGTCACCGGAGAGCTCGGGCGGGCACTTGTCCAGGGTGGTCTTCACCGCGTCGACGATCGCGTTGACCGGCTCCTCGATGGCCTTGCGGACCTCGGCGGCCGAGATGACGACGGTCTTGGGGAGGCCGGAGACGAGGTCGCGGCCACGGATCTCGGTGTGCTCGTCCTGCTCCAGGTCGTAGGCCGAACCGATCGTGATCTTGATCTGTTCGGCGGTGCGCTCGCCGAGGAGGAGGGAGTACTCCTTCTTGATGTGCTGGATGATCGCGTTGTCCAGCTCGTCGCCGGCCACCCGGATGGACTGTGCCGTGACGATTCCTCCGAGGGAGATCACCGCGACCTCGGTGGTGCCGCCGCCGATGTCGACGACCATGTTGCCGGTGGCCTCGTGGACGGGGAGGCCGGAACCGATGGCCGCGGCCATGGGCTCCTCGATGATGTGCACCTGGCGGGCGCCGGCCTGGGTGGACGCCTCGATGACGGCGCGGCGCTCGACGCCGGTGATGCCGGAGGGCACGCAGACCACGACACGGGGGCGGGCGAGGTAGCGCCGCTTGTGGATCTTCAGGATGAAGTAGCGGAGCATCCGCTCGGTGATCTCGAAGTCGGCGATGACGCCGTCCTTGAGCGGACGCACGGCGACGATGTTGCCGGGGGTCCGGCCGATCATCTTCTTCGCCTCGGCACCCACCGCGAGGATCCCGCCGGTGTTGGTGTTGATCGCGACGACGGACGGCTCGTTGAGGACGATGCCTCGACCCCTGACGTACACCAGCGTGTTGGCGGTCCCGAGGTCGACAGCCATGTCACGGCCGATGAACGACATGAAGTTCCCCTTGATTTCCCATGGCTGAGAGTGGTGCGGCGTGGAGTTTTCCATCGTAGTGCCGCCCGCGCGGATGCCGCGCGTTGGTCCACCTCAGTACTGGTGACGGCAGGACGCGGCGATCCGTTCCCGGGATTGGCGTTCATATGCCTGGGGGCGACCGAAATTCCTTCGGTCGCCCCACAGGGTTGTGCTGATCGACTGACGCCGGGTCAGCACCGGATCTGCGCGATCGTACGGATCGACAGGTCCGTCGGATCAGACGAGACCCGGGAAGAAGATCTTCAGCTCGCGGAGCGCCGACTCCTCGGAGTCCGAGGCGTGGATCAGGTTCTCACGGACGATGGTGCCGAAGTCGCCCCGGATGGAGCCGGGCGCGGCGGCGATCGGGTCGGTCGGGCCCGCGAGCTGGCGGACGCCCTCGATGACCCGCTCGCCCTCGACGACGAGCGCGACGACCGGACCGGAGGACATGAAGCCCATCAGCGGCTCGTAGAAGGGCTTGCCCTTGTGCTCGCCGTAGTGCTGCTCCAGCGTCTCCTGGTCCAGCTCGCGCAGCTCCAGGGCCGCGAGGGTCCAGCCGGCCTTGCGCTCGATGCGGCCGATGATCTCGCCGACCAGGCCGCGGCGGACCGCGTCGGGCTTGAGCAGGACGAGCGTGCGCTGGCTCACGGGGGGAACTCCTTCGGGAGGGGTGTGCGGGCCTATGAATCTACAGGGCCCGCCCCGCCCCCCGTCACGCAGCGTCAGGCCCTGCGGAGCCCTGGCCCGCGGCGTTCGAGACGGCCCAGCGGGCCTTGATCTCGTCCACCTTGCGCCCGTAGTGCACCGAGCACCACCACAGGACGGCGAAGACCGCCCCGAGGAAGTACATGACGGGGACGAAGAAGCCGCTGAGGATCAGCCCGATCTGGAGCGCCCAGCCGAGCTGGACGCCACCGGGGCGGGTGATCATCCCGCAGAGCAGCACGGAGAGGACCATCGCGACGCCGCACACCCACCAGACGGTGGAGGTGCTGAGGCCGTCGTCCTTCATGGCGACGAGGCCGGCGAAGCCGATGACGAAGAACTCGCCGATGAGCGTGGAGGAGCAGAGCGTGCGCATTTCCGGGTCAGCCCCTCTTGAGCAGCAGCCGGGCGTCGCCGACCGTGAAGATCGAACCGGTCACCAGCACGCCGGCGCCGCCGTACTCGGCCTCCTCCTCGGCGAGCGTGATCGCCGCCTCCAGGGCGTCGGGCAGCCGCGGCTCCACGACGACCCGGTCCTCGCCGAAGACCTCGACGGCGACGGCGGCGAGCGCGTCGGCGTCGGTGGCGCGGGAGGTGGAGTTCTGGGTGATCACGATCTCGGCGAAGATCGGCTCGAACGCCTCCAGGAGCCCGCGGGCGTCCTTGTCGCCGCTGGTGGAGACGACGCCGATGAGCCGGGAGAAGCCGAAGGCCTCGGAGACGGCCTCGGCGGTCGCGCGGGCCCCGTGGGGGTTGTGCGCGGCGTCCAGGATGACCGTCGGGGAGGAGCGGACGACCTCCAGACGGCCGGGCGAGGTGGTGTGGGCGAAGGCGCGCCGGACGGTCTCGACGTCGAGGGTGCGGGCGTGCTCGGCGCCGATGCCGAAGAACGCCTCGACGGCGGCGAGCGCCACGGCCGCGTTGTGCGCCTGGTGGGCGCCGTACATCGGGAGGAAGATCCCGTCGTACTCGCCGCCGAGGCCGCGCAGGGTCAGCAGCTGCCCGCCGACGGCCACCTCGCGGGAGACCACGCCGAACTCCATGCCCTCGCGGGCCACCGTCGCGTCGACGTCGACGGCCTTCCTCAGGAGCACCTGGGCGGCGTCCACCGGCTGCTGGGCCAGGATGACGGTCGCGCCCTGCTTGATGACGCCGGACTTCTCGCCGGCGATCTCACCGGTGGTCTCGCCGAGCCGGTCGGTGTGGTCCAGGTCGATCGGGGTGACGACGGCGACGGAGCCGTCGATCACGTTGGTCGCGTCCCAGGTGCCGCCCATGCCGACCTCGACGACGGCCGCGTCGACCGGGGCGTCCGCGAAGGCCGCGTAGGCCATTCCGGTGAGGACCTCGAAGAACGAGAGCCGGTACTCCTCCCGGGCGTCGACCATCTCGACGTACGGCTTCACGTCCTGGTACGTCTCGATGAACCGCTCGGCGGAGATCGGGGCGCCGTCCAGGCTGATCCGCTCGGTGATGGTCTGCACGTGCGGCGAGGTGTAGCGGCCGGTGCGCAGCTCGAAGGCGCCGAGCAGGGACTCGATCATCCGGGCCGTCGACGTCTTGCCGTTGGTGCCCGTGATGTGGATCGAGGGGTACGCGCGCTGCGGCTCGCCCAGCACGTCCATCAGGGCCGCGATCCGCTTGACCGACGGCTCCAGCTTGGTCTCGCCCCAGCGGGTCGAGAGCTCGGTCTCGACCTCACGGAGCGCCTTGTCCAGCTCCGGGTCCTCGGGGCGGGTCGGCACGGGGTCGCCCTGCGGGGGTCCGGCCTGGGTGCGCAGGGTGCGGCTGCCGGCCTCGATCACCGCCAGGTCGGGGTCTCGGCTGGTCGCCTCGTCGACGAGGTCGTCGAAGTCGTCGGCGTGCTCGTCGGCGGCGTGGTCGCGCGGGTCGCTCGGGTCACTCACGGAGCCAAGTCTACGGAGACCCACCGACAGGACCATCGGCCCACCCCGTTCGGGACCTTCGGCCCGCCGTCCGCGGGGGCCGCCCGGCAAACTTGGCGATCATGGACATAGGCATCGATCTCGGCACGGCCAACACCCTCCTCTACGCGCGCGGGCGCGGCATCGTGCTCAACGAGCCGTCCGTGGTGGCGGTCCAGGAGGGCTCCCGGCACGCGCTCGCGGTCGGCGCGGAGGCGAAGGAGACGATCGGCCGGACACCCGGGTCGATCACCGCGGTCCGGCCCCTGCGGGACGGGGTGATCAGCGACTACGAGGCCGCCGAGGAGATGATCCGGCACTTCGTCCGCAAGGCGGTGCCGGGGCGCAGGCTCCCCCGCACCCGGATGGTCGTGTGCGTCCCCAGCGGGGTCACCCCGGTCGAGCGACGGGCCATCGTGGACGCCTCGGTCTCGGCGGGCGCTCGGGCCGTCCACCTCATCGAGGAGCCGATGGCGGCGGCGATCGGGGCGGGGCTGCCGGTCTCCGACCCGCGCGGCTCGATGGTGGTCGACATCGGCGGCGGGACGACGGAGGTGGCGGTGATCTCGCTGGGAGGGATCGTCACCGCGCAGTCCCTGCGGGTCGGCGGCGACCGCTTCGACGCGGCGATCACCGACCACGTCCGCAAGGAGCACTCGCTGCTGATCGGGGAGCGGACGGCGGAGGACGTGAAGGTGGCGATCGGCTCGGCGTGGCCGGTGCCGGGCGGCGAGGAGTTCGAGCGGAGCGCCTTCACGGTGCGCGGCCGGGAGAAGGTCAGCGGCCTGCCGCGCACGGTGGAGCTGTCCGTGCCGGAGGTCCGCGCGGCCCTGGACGAGCCGGTGGAGGCGGTCGTCGCGGCGGTGCGGGCGACGCTGGAGGAGTGCCCTCCGGAGCTGTCCGGCGACGTGATGGAGCACGGCATCGTCCTCACCGGCGGCGGCGCGCTGCTGCCGGGCCTGGACCTCAGGATGGCCTCGGCCACGGGCATCCCGGTCTTCGTGGCGGACGACCCACTGGACTGCGTGGCCCTGGGCTCGGGCCGCTGCGTGGAGGACTTCGACGGCCTCCAGCGGGTGCTGGGCAAGGCGGTGCGGGCCCGTTAGGCCGTACGGGGATGTGCCCGGCCCGGGCCTTGGCGGCCCGCGCGGTACGGGCCCGTCAGACCGTACGGGGTGGGGCGGGACCGAGGGCCTCGGCGGCCCGCGCGGCACGCCTCCGGTTCAGCGGCGCGACAGGCCGGACGGCAGCGTCGCCCGGACCACGTACGCCTCGTCCTTCTCCCCCGCCGTGAGGGTGCCGCCCATGCTGGCCACGCGCTCGTCCATCGAGACGAGGCCGGTGCCGGTGGAGACGGGGGCGCGGTCCGGCGGGGTCCGCGGCAGCGGGTTGCGGACCTCGATCCACAGGTCCGCACCGGCGACGCCGATGGCGACCCGCACCGGCAGGCCCGGCGCGTGCTTCGCCGCGTTCGTCAGGCACTCCTGGACCACGCGGTAGACCGCGGCCTGCCGCAGCGGCGAGAGCGCCTTCCCGTCCTCGGTCACGTCCAGCTCCACCGGGCTGCCCATCCGCTCGCTCTCGGCGGCCAGGTCCGCGAGGCCCTCCAGGCCGGGCGTGGCGCCCTCCCGGTCGGCGCGCCGCACGATCGTCTCGTTCAGCATCAGGTGGGCGCGCCGGGCGGTGTCCGCCAGCTCCTCGAAGTCCTTCTGGTGGGCGTCGCCCCGGGCCCGCACGGAGAGCACCTCGGCCCGCACCGCGAGCACGGTCAGCTCGCGCCCGACCAGGTCGTGGACGTCCCGTCCGACCTGGATGCGCTCCTCCTGGACGGCCTGCCGGGCGGCGGCCTCGCGCCGCTGGGCCTCCAGGGCGCGCACCAGGTCCTGGCGGTAGGCGGCGATGCCGACGCCCGCCGCGAGCACCCCGATCGGGACGATCACGCTGAGGAAGTCGCTGAGGGTGTCGCCGTGGTGCGCGGCGGGCCAGCCGGGCGTCTGGAAGTAGGCGTACGCCACCCCGATGTAGAGCAGGGTCGCGACGACCGCGGCCCGTCGGCCCCGGAAGCGCCCGATCGAGTAGAGCGCGAACTGGATCATGGTGACTTCGTGGAGCCAGCCCATCAGCCCGAGCGCCACGACGTACGGCACCCAGGGCGCCCGCCGCCGCAGCACCAGGGTCGCGGCGCCGGCGGCGAGGACCAGGGTGGCGGTGACGCCGGTGAGGGAGTTGTCCTCCCGGGCGAGCCCCGGCACGTCCAGGACCATGAGCCCGAAGGCGCTCAGCGCGGCGACGACGTCCAGGGCGCGGGGCGAGCCGGCCCACCGGTCCACACGGCGGCGCAGCGACGCGGGGACGGCGGGGAGGCGGACCATGTCTCCATCATCCAGGGTCCTTGGTCCCGACGCCGTGGACCCGAAGTCCCGTCTGCTGTGAGATCAGGCACTACGTCCCGTTTCCTGCGGGATCGGGGACGCGGAAGGGCCCGGGACCTCTCGGTCCCGGGCCCTTCCTCCGTACGCGTTACGCCTGGGGCAGCGTGTCCAGCTGGGACTGGATGCGGGCGATGTCCTCGTCCGCCTTGGCGAGCCGGCCCTTGATCTTGTCCACGACGTTGTCGGGGGCCTTGGCCAGGAACGCCTCGTTGCCGAGCTTGGCCTCGGCCTGGGCCTTCTCCTTCTCGGCGGCGGCCAGGTCCTTCGCGAGCCGCTTGCGCTCGGCGGCGACGTCGATCGTGCCCGACAGGTCGAGCGAGACCGTGGCACCGGCGACCGGCAGGGAGGCGGTGGCCTCGAAGGAGTCGCCCTCCGGCTGGAGGCGCAGGATCTGGCGGATGGCCGCCTCGTGCGCGACCAGCGCCGTACCGCCCAGGTCGAGACGGGCGGGCACCTTCTGGGCGTCCTGGAGGCCCTGCTCCTTGCGGAAGCGGCGGACCTCGGTGACGACCCGCTGGACCAGCTCGATCTCCTTCTCGGCGGCCTCGTCGCGGAAGCCGCTGTCCTTGGGCCAGTCGGCGACGACGAGGGACTCGCCGCCGGTGAGCGTGGTCCACAGGGTGTCGGTGACGAAGGGGACGATCGGGTGCAGCAGGCGCAGCATGACGTCCAGGACCTCGCCGAGGACGCGGCCCGAGACCTTGGCGCCCTCGCCGCCGGCGAAGAACGTGGTCTTGGACAGCTCGACGTACCAGGCGAAGACCTCGTCCCACGCGAAGTGGTAGAGCGACTCGCTCAGCTTCGCGAACTGGAAGTCGTCGTAGTACGCGTCGACCCGCGCGACCGTCTCGTTGAGGCGGGACAGGATCCAGCGGTCCGTCGCCGACATCTCGGAGGCGTCCGGCAGCGGGCCCTCGATCGTGGCGCCGTTCATCAGCGCGAAGCGGGTCGCGTTCCAGATCTTGTTGGCGAAGTTCCGGGACGCCTTGACCCAGTCCTCGCCGATCGGGACGTCGGCGCCGGGCGTGGCGCCGTTGGCCAGGGTGAAGCGGACGGCGTCGGAGCCGTACGCGTCCATCCAGGTGATCGGGTCGACCGCGTTCGGGTTCGACTTCGACATCTTCTTGCCGAACTCGTCGCGGACGAGGCCGGTGAGGGCGACCGTCTTGAACGGCACCTCGCCGTCCATCGCGTACAGGCCGAACATCATCATCCGGGCGACCCAGAAGAAGATGATGTCGTGGCCGGTGAGCAGGACGTCGGTCGAGTAGAACTTCGCCAGGTCCGGGGTCTTCTCCGGCCAGCCGAGCGTGGAGAACGGCCACAGGCCGGAGGAGAACCAGGTGTCCAGGACGTCGGGGTCCTGGGTCCAGCCCTCGGCCTCGGTGCCGGGCGGCTCCTCGTCGGGTCCGACGCAGACGACCTGGCCCTCGGGGCCGTACCAGATCGGGATGCGGTGGCCCCACCACAGCTGGCGCGAGATGCACCAGTCGTGCATGTTGTCGACCCAGTCGAAGTAGCGCTTGGAGAGCTCCTTCGGGTGGATGTCGACGGAGCCGTCGCGGACGGCGTCGCCGGCGGCCTGGGCCAGCGGGCCGACCTTGACCCACCACTGCATCGACAGGCGCGGCTCGACGGTCGTCTTGCAGCGCGAGCAGTGGCCGACGGAGTGCATGTACGGGCGCTTCTCGGCGACGATCCGGCCCTGCTCCTTCAGCGCGCCGACGATCGCCGAGCGGGCCTCGAAGCGGTCCAGGCCGAGGAAGGGGCCGTGGACGGTGATCACGCCGTGCTCGTCCATGACCGTCAGGGACGGCAGGTCGTGGCGGCGGCCGATCTCGAAGTCGTTCGGGTCGTGCGCCGGGGTCACCTTGACGGCGCCGGTGCCGAACTCCGGGTCGACGTGCTCATCGGCGACGACCGGGATCGTGCGGTCGGTCAGCGGCAGCTTGATCTGCTTGCCGACCAGGTGCTTGTACCGCTCGTCCTCGGGGTGGACGGCGACGGCGGTGTCGCCGAGCATCGTCTCGGCACGGGTGGTGGCGACGACGAGGCTGTCCTCGCCCTCGCCGTACCGGATGGAGACCAGCTCGCCGGCGTCGTCCTGGTACTCGACCTCGATGTCCGAGATGGCCGTCAGACAGCGCGGGCACCAGTTGATGATGCGCTCGGCGCGGTAGATCAGACCGTCCTCGTAGAGGTCCTTGAAGATCTTCTGGACGGCCTTGGACAGGCCCTCGTCCATGGTGAAGCGCTCGCGCGACCAGTCGAGGCCGGCGCCGAGACGGCGGAGCTGGCCGAGGATCCGGCCGCCGTACTCCTCCTTCCACTGCCAGACGCGCTCGACGAACGCGTCACGGCCCAGGTCGTGGCGGGACTTGCCCTCCTCGGCGAGCTGCTGCTCGACCTTGTTCTGGGTCGCGATGCCGGCGTGGTCCATGCCCGGCAGCCAGAGCGTCTCGAAGCCCTGCATGCGCTTGCGGCGGGTCAGGGCGTCCATCAGCGTCACCTGGAAGGCGTGGCCCAGGTGCAGGGCGCCGGTGACGTTCGGTGGCGGGATGACGATGGTGTACGGAGGCTTCTCGCTCTTCGCGTCCGCCTCGAAGTAGCCGCGCTCCACCCAGCGCTCGTACAGCGGCCCCTCTACCTCGGCCGGCGTGTACTGGGTCGGCAATTCGGTGGTGGCTGC
>Ga0247818_10001659_pt1 | contig 14259 bp, 9 predicted proteins | sample 13C_Glucose_Day1_FD_192424 | JGI IMG/M metagenome (GOLD analysis project Ga0247818, IMG submission 192424) | Soil microbial communities from agricultural site in Penn Yan, New York, United States - 13C_Glucose_Day1 | ecosystem: Environmental > Terrestrial > Soil > Agricultural land | place: USA...
GGGGTGGGCGGCCTTCGTGCTGTCCCGCGCCGCTAGGCTTCCGCGCATGGAGGAGCACCGGTCACCGGCACCGGCACCGGCGTCGGAGGGGTCGGCGGCGCTGCGGGTACGTCTCGACTTCGCCTATGACGGCACCGACTTCTCGGGGTGGGCCGCTCAGCCGGGGCGGCGCACCGTGGAGGCTGAGCTGTCGGCTGCCCTGACCACCATCCTGCGGGCGGGCGACCCCGTCCGGCTCACCGTTGCCGGACGCACCGATGCGGGGGTGCACGCCCGAGGCCAGGTGGCGCACGCCGACATCGACCCCGAGGCCTGGTCACGCGTTCCCGGTCGATCGGACCGCCGTCCCGCAGAGGCGGCGGTCACCAGGCTGAACGGCGTCCTGCCTGCGGACATCGTGGTGCGCGGCGTGCGGGAGGCGCCCGCTGGCTTCGATGCGCGGTTCTCAGCCGTTCGCCGGCGCTACCTCTACCGGCTCTGCGACCGTCCCGCCAGCCTCGACCCGCTGCGCCGCTGGGACACCGTCGTCAGCAGGCACCGTCTCGATGCGCCGGCCATGGACACCGCTGCGCGAACGCTGGTGGGCCTGCACGACTTCGCGGCGTTCTGCAGGCGACGAGAGGGCGCGACCACGGTCCGGACCCTGCTCGAGTACTCGTGGGAGCGCCTCGATGACGGCACGCTGGCGGCGACCGTCGTCGCGGACGCCTTCTGCCACTCCATGGTGCGCGCCCTCGTCGGCGCTGTGGTGCCGGTGGGGGAGCGCCGTCGGCCGGCGGAGTGGCCGGCGCAGGTCCTGGCCCGCGCGCAGCGGGACCCGGCCGTCGCGGTCATGCCAGCGCACGGGCTGTCGCTGGAGGAGGTCGTCTACCCAGCGGACGACGACCTGGCATCGCGGGCTGAGCAGGCGCGCGCGGTGCGGACCCTGGCGGACTGAGGGCCACCCGCCACTCGCCACCCGCCACTCGCCACCCGCCAGCCGTGAGCCGTGAGCGGGCTACGGCGCCATCGCGGCATACCCGGTGGCGTCGTGGAGCGCGACGCCGGCGTAGCCCGCGAGGCCCGAGAACGCCGCGTCCACCTCGGCCAGCTCGGCTTCCATCGACGAGCGGGTCCACCCGTGGAAGGTCTGTCTGGCCTGGGCCGGGTCGGAGCCAAGGCGGGTCGTCTCCTGCCCGACGCGGGCTGGCTTGCCCAGCTCGGTGGCGGCCATCAGGGCCGGCGTGGCCAGCGCGATGGTGCCGTCCGCACCGGCGGCGGTGTTGCGGTAGGCCATCACCGAGACACCGGCGGCGCGGGTGATGACCTCGCGGTCGAGTGTGGAACGGCCTGCGGGCACCTCGTGGAACCAGAACGGGATGTCGGCCTCGACCTGCGCGGGCTTCGCCGCCTCCACCAGGACGCTCAGCGTGTCCAGGCAACGGTGGACCACCCCGGCGCGGTCTGTGCGCCAGTCCGGGGTCGTGTAGGGCTCCAGGTCGACGTGCACCCCGGTGAACAGCCCGGTCCCCATGGCCGGCCGCAGCCAGTCGGCCACCACCCAGCGGAGGCTGTGGAGCCAGCCGGGGTCGCCGCCGAGGGCGTCAACCCGGATGCCCGCCGCGCGAGCACGCTGGGAGAGCTCCTGGAGGCGGGGGAGCAGCGGCGACTCGGGCAGCCGCGGGGGGACAGCCACGAAGAGCGAGACGATGCCGTTCGCGGCGGCGAGCTCGACGGTTGCGGCGGGCGTGGAGACGTCCCAGACCCACAGGGCGCGCGTCGACGTCGAGGTCGAGGATGGCGCAAGGCCGTCGCGGACGGACATGGGTTTCTCCTTCCACACGGAGGGGGCGGTGGTGGGGAGCCAACGGGTGAGCCCGTTGTCGGCGCCCTGCGCGTGCTGGTAGGACAGCCTCATCCCCGCAGGGGTGTTTCCGGCTGGCGTCGGCTGAGAGGGTTGAGCATGCCATCGAACCAGGACAGCTCGCGGTCGGGTTCCGGTCCAGTGCGGGTGGCACGCCACACCGAGGAGGCCACGGCCTCCGGGATCTACGGCGTCATCGTGAGCGCGGCGGTGATGGCGGCGGCCCACCAGGAAACGGTGGCCGCCGTGGAGGTCGCGGTGCTGGTCACGCTGGTCATCTACTGGGCCGCCGAGCGCTACTCGAGAGTGGTCGCGGAGCGCATCCACCAGGGCCACCGCCCGAACTGGCAGCAGGTGCGCGGCCAGCTCACCACCGGGTGGGAGATCGTCAGCGCCTCCGTGCTGCCCCTGGCGGTGCTCGCCGCCGCCGGGCTGCTCGGCGCCGAGGTCTTCGCCGCGGTGCTGTGGGCCCTGACCTGCAGCACCGTGCTGCTGTGTGTGGCCGGCTGGGAGATGGGCCGCAACGGCCAGCTGACGACGCGCGAACGCCTGGCGTCGGCCGCGACCGCGGGGATGTTCGGGGTCGTGCTCATCGGGCTGAAGGCGATCCTGCACTGACGCGGTCGAGACCACCCCGGCGCTGTCGGGGTCGGTGACGTATGCCGCGGGGTGAGCGCCGCGGCATACGTCACCGAAACCCGCTGGAAGACCGGGGCGCCTGTGCGCGAGAGTGGACCCTCGTGGGCCATGTCGACATCAACGCCGTCAGTTTCGTCCTGCCGGACGGGAGACCCCTGCTGAACGAGGTCAGCCTCCGTGTGGGCGAGGGCGCCAAGGTCGCGCTCATCGGGCCCAACGGGACGGGCAAGACGACCCTGGGCCGGATCGTCGCCGGCGACATCGCATCCCACGAGGGCGCGGTGACCCGCTCGGGCGGCCTCGGCATCATGCGCCAGTTCGTCGGCAAGGTCCGCGACGACTCGACGGTGCGAGACCTGCTCGTGTCCGTCGCGCCCGCGCCGGTGCGGCGGGCCGCCTCGGAGATCGACCGCACCGAGCTGCTGATGATGGAGCACGACACCGAGCGTGACCAGCTGGCGTACGCGCAGGCCCTGGTGGACTGGGCCGACGCCGGCGGCTACGACTACGAGACCCTCTGGGACGTCTGCACGGTGGCGGCGCTCGGTGTGCCCTTCGAGAAGGCGCAGTGGCGCAAGGTCACCACCCTCTCGGGCGGGGAGCAGAAGCGACTGGTCCTCGAGGCACTGCTTCGCGGCCCTGAAGAGGTCCTGCTGCTCGACGAGCCCGACAACTACCTCGACGTCCCGACCAAGCGGTGGCTGGAGGACCAGCTCATCGAGTCGCCCAAGACGGTGCTGTTCGTCAGCCACGACCGCGAGCTGCTCGAGCGGGTGGCGACGCGGATCGCGACCCTGGAGCCGGGAGCGGCCGGCAGCACGCTGTGGGTGCACCCGGGGCGCTTCTCCACCTACCACCAGGCACGGGTCGACCGGTTCGAGAAGCTCGACGAGATGCGCCGTCGCTGGGACGAGGAGCACGCCAAGCTCAAGGCCCTCGTCGTGATGTACCGCCAGAAGGCCGCCTACAACTCCGACATGGCCGCGCGGCTGCAGGCGGCCAAGACCCGGCTGTCCAAGTTCGAGGAGGCCGGGCCGCCGGAGGCCCTGCCGCTGAAGCAGAACGTGCGGATGCGGCTCGCCGGCGGGAGGACCGCCAAGCGCGCCGTGATCGCCGAGGGCCTCGAGCTCACCGGGCTGATGAAGCCCTTCGACCTCGAGGTCTGGTACGGCGAACGGGTTGCGGTCCTCGGCAGCAACGGGTCGGGCAAGTCGCACTTCCTGCGGCTCCTCGCCAGTGGCGGGAGCGACCCCGAGCCCGAGCACCGGCCGGTGGGCGACGTCCGTCCCATGCCGGTAGCCCACGAGGGGCGGCTCCGGCTCGGGTCGCGGGTGCGTCCGGGCTGGTTCGCCCAGACGCACGAGCACCCGGCCCTCATGGGCCGCACGCTGCTCGAGATCCTCCACCGGGGCGACGAGCACCGGGCGGGCAAGCCGAGGGACGAGGCGGCTCGCGCGCTGGACCGCTATGGCCTGGCCAGGGCGAGCGAGCAGACGTTCGACTCGCTGTCGGGCGGACAGCAGGCGCGGTTCCAGATCCTGCTGCTCGAGCTCAGCGGGGCCACCTGCCTCCTCCTCGACGAGCCCACCGACAACCTCGACCTGCACTCGGCCGAGGCGCTGGAGGAGGGGTTGGCCGCGTTCGAGGGCACCGTGCTGGCGGTCACCCACGACCGCTGGTTCGCCCGCGGGTTCGACCGGTTCCTCGTCTTCGGCGCCGACGGCCGGGTCTACGAGGCGGACGAGCCGGTGTGGGACGAGGGGCGCGTCGAGCGCGCCCGCTGAGACGTGGCGGGCGCCCGCTCCACCCGACAACCTCGCGCTGCACCCGAGAAACCTTCTCGGGTGCAGCGCGTCTTTCTCGGGTGGCCCGATAAAGCCCCAGGTCGGGTGACCCGATAAAGCCGCAGGTCGGGGTTGGTCAAGAGACTGCAAATTCTTGCTGCAATTTGCGGACCAGGAGCCTCGGAGCAGTGCTCGCGGCCATAGGGTGACCCGGCATCCCTCGCAGGCCGGCTCCTCCGGAGCTCGGCCCTGCCTCCAGCAAAGGAGCTGTCCGTGGCCCTCCGCCCCGCCCTTGTCGCTCTCCTCAGCGGCTGCGCCGTCGTCGCCTCGGGGCTGACCGTCCCGCTCGTCGCGGCGGCCCCGGCCTCGGCCGCGGAGCGCACCGCCACCATCGTCGGCTCGCTGCAGGACGAGCTCGGGTGCCCGGGCGACTGGCAGCCCGACTGTGCGGACACCCGGCTGACCCGTGACGGTGACTCCACGGCATACCGCGCGGTGTTCGACGTGCCGGCGGGCACCTACGAGTTCAAGGTGGCCATCAACGGCTCCTGGGACGAGAACTACGGCAAGGACGGAGCCAGGAACGGCGCGAACCTCCCGCTGGTGCTGGAGGGACCGGCGAAGCTCGAGCTCTCCTACGACGACGAGACCCACCGCATCGGCATCGCACCGGTCGAGCTCTCCGGCCCGGCCACCAAGGCCGACCGCGCGCTCGCCGGCGACTCGCTGCGCGCGCCGCTGACCAAGGAGCGGTTCTACTTCCTCATGGCCGACCGGTTCGCCAACGGCGACACCGGCAACGACCAGGGCGGCCTGACGGGCGGCCGCCTCGACACCGGCTTCGACCCGGCTGACAAGGGCTTCTACCACGGCGGCGACCTCAAGGGTGTGACCCAGAAGCTCGACTACATCAAGGGCCTGGGCACCAGCGCGATCTGGCTGACCCCGTCGTTCAAGAACCGCCCGGTGCAGGGCGAGGGCGAGAATGCCAGCGCCGGCTACCACGGGTACTGGATCACCGACTTCACCCAGATCGACCCGCACCTCGGCAGCAACGAGGACATGAAGGCCCTCATCGACGCGGCGCACGCCAAGGGCATGAAGGTCTTCTTCGACATCATCACCAACCACACCGCCGACGTCATCGCCTACGAGGGCGGGGAGTACTCCTACGTCTCCAAGGAGGCCCGTCCCTACCGGGACGACGAGGACAACGCTTTCGACGACCGCGACTACGCCGGCACGGACGCCTTCCCGCCGCTCGACGCCGACACGTTCGCGCCGTACAAGCCGACGTTCCGCAACGACGCCGACCGCACGGCGAAGACGCCCTCGTGGCTGAACGACCCGACGATGTACCACAGCCGGGGCGACTCGACCTTCGCCGGCGAGTCCAGCGAGTACGGCGACTTCGTCGGGCTCGACGACCTCTTCACCGAGCGGCCCGAGGTCGTCGAGGGGATGGGGAAGATCTACAAGGCCTGGGTCGACCTCGGCATCGACGGCTTCCGCATCGACACGGTCAAGCACGTCAACATGGAGTTCTGGAAGAAGTTCAGCCCGGACGTCATGGCCCACGCCAAGGCCGTCGGCAACGACGACTTCTTCATGTTCGGCGAGGTCTACGACGCGCGTGCCGAGGTCATGAGCCAGTACACGACTGCCGGACGGCTGCCGGCCACGCTCGACTTCGGCTTCCAGGCCAGCGCCGTCGACTTCGCCAAGGGGTCGGCCACCACGAAGCTTCGCGACTTCTTCGCCAGCGACGACTGGTACACCGACACGGACTCCAACGTCTACGAGACCCCGACCTTCCTCGGCAACCACGACATGGGCCGCGTCGCCATGATGCTGGGCAGGAACGCGAGTGGGGACGAGCTGATGAAGCGCACCCAGCTCGCCAACAGCCTGATGTACCTCACCCGCGGCCAGCCGGTCGTCTACTACGGCGACGAGCAGGGCTTCATGGGCACCGGCGGCGACAAGGACGCCCGCCAGGACATGTTCGCGACCAAGACCGACCAGTATGCCGGTGAGCCGGTGCTCGGCGGATCCTCCGGTTCGCGGGACCGCTACGACACGAGCGCCCCCCTCTACCAGCAGATCTCGGACCTTGCGACACTGCGCGCTGCGCACCCCGCGCTGACCGACGGTGCCCAGGTGCACCGCTACGCGAGCGACGGTGCGGGCGTCTACGCCTTCTCCCGCGTGGACCGTGCGAGCGGCACCGAGTACCTCGTCGTCGCCAACAACGCGACGACCGAGAAGCGGGCCACCTTCTCGACCTACAGCGCCAAGGAGCGGTTCCAGCCGGTCTTCGGGGCGGCCGAGGGTGTGACGTCGAGCAAGGACAGCCGGGTCTCGGTGAGCGTCCCCGCCCTCTCCGTGCAGGTGTTCAAGGCCGCCTCCCGGTTCGCCAAGCGCTCCTCGGCGCCGACGGCCTACCTGACCTCTCCGCAGCCCGGGGCGGTCGTCGGGGGCCGGGCCGAGATCGGCGCCGCCATCACCGAGAACACCTTCGCGCAGACCACGTTCCTCTACCGCCCCGTCGGGACCACGGAGTGGAAGACGGTCGGCACCGACGACAGCGCGCCCTACCGCGTCTTCCACGACGTGGCGGGCATCGCCAAGGGCACGCTGCTCGAGTACCGCGCCCTGGTGAAGGACAGCAGCGGCAACGTCTCGGCGACCTCCTCCTACGGCATCGTCGGCGACCCGGCCGCGGCCGGGAGCGGCGGTGGCGGCGGAGGCGTGGGCCCGGTGGTGCAGCCGCAGGCGGTCAGCGTGCCCGGCGACCACAACTCCGAGATGGGGTGCCCCGGTGACTGGGCGCCCGACTGCGACAAGGCCCAGCTGACGCTGGACGCCAAGGACCAGGTCTGGAAGGGCACCTACACGCTCCCGGCCGCGCCGCACGCCTACAAGGCGGCGATCAACAAGAGCTGGGACGAGAACTACGGCGCGAAGGGTGTTCCCAACGGCGGCAACATCGAGTACACCGCTCCCGGCGCCCCGGTCACCTTCTACTACGACCACGCCACGCACTGGGTCACCTCCGACGCCCAGGGGCCCGTCATCACCGCGCCCGGGTCGTTCCAGAGCGAGCTGGGCTGCCCCGGCGACTGGAGCCCGGACTGCATGCGGCCCTGGATGCAGGACCCGGACGGCGACGGCACCTACACCTGGTCGAGCGACCAGATCCCTGCCGGCTCCTACGAGTTCAAGATCGCGCACGGCCTGAAGTGGGACGAGAACTACGGCGACGGCGGGGCTGCCGGTGGGTCGAACGTCTCGCTGTCGGTGCCCTCCGACGGGGTCGTGGTGACGCTCTCCTACGTCCTGGCGACGCACCAGATCAGCGCAAGGGTCTCCAAGCCGGGTGCGGCGCCGGACCTGAAGAAGGCCAAGGCGTTCTGGGTCGAGCCTGGCCTCCTGGCGTGGCCCGCGAACGGCGTGCCGGCCGGGGCGAACCCTGCGCTGCTCGACTGGCGCCTGCACTGGTCGCCCGACGGCGGGCTCGCCGTGGACGCCGAGGCGGTGACCGGTGGCTCGGTGGCCGACCTCGCCTACGACCCGGCCGGGCTGCCCGCTGACGTCACCACGTCACACCCCGAGCTGAAGGGCTACCTCGCCCTTCGTCTGTCGGACAAGGTCGCTCGCAAGGCTGGCGACATCCTGCGCGGGCAGGTCGCCGTCGCGATGTACGACAACAACGGCGCGCTGCTCGACGCCACCGGCGTCCAGACCGCCTACGTCCTCGACAGCCTGTATGCCGGCAGGGCCCGCACGCGCTCGTATGGCGCCACCTTCGGCGGCGACCGTCCGGCATACCGGCTCTGGGCCCCGACCGCGCAGAGGGTCGCGCTGCTGACGTGGGCGCCGACGGCCGCGGCCGACGCCCCGGTGTCGGAGGCCACCCGCACGCCCATGGAGCGCGCGGAGGACGGCTCGTGGTCTGCCGAAGCCGGAGCCAGGAACGCGCGCTACCTCTACGAGGTGACCGTGTTCGCGCCCACCACCGGGAAGGTGGAGACCAACCTCGTCACCGACCCGTACTCCGTTGCGCTGACGCTGAACTCGACGCGTTCGGTGGCAGTGGACCTGCGCGACAGGGCGTTCCAGCCCGAGCTGTGGCGCACGACGCCGTCGCCGGAGCTGGAGAAGAACGTGGACTCCACGATCTACGAGCTGCACGTGCGCGACTTCTCTGTCGGGGACAAGACCGTGAGCGCGGAGAACCGCGGCTCCTACCTGGCGTTCGCGGAGGACGGCGACGGCACCAAGCACCTCAAGGCGCTGGCTGACGCGGGCCTGAACACCGTGCACCTGCTGCCGACCTTCGACATCGCCTCGATCGAGGAGGACCCGGCCCAGCAGGCCACGCCCGACTGCGACCTGGAGTCGTACGCCCCTGACAGCGAGGAGCAGCAGGCCTGCATCGAGAAGGTGCGGGGCAAGGACGCCTTCAACTGGGGCTACGACCCGTGGCACTTCAACGTCCCCGAGGGCTCGTACGCGTCGACGGCCGCGAAGGCCGACGGTGGTGCGCGGATTGCCGAGTTCCGCACCATGGTCGGCGGGCTGCACCGCGACGGCCTCAGGGTCGTCCTCGACCAGGTGTTCAACCACACCGCCGCCTCCGGCCAGGATGCGAAATCCGTTCTGGACCGGGTGGTTCCGGGCTACTACCACCGGCTGAACGCGACCGGCGCGGTGGAGACCTCGACCTGCTGCCAGAACATCGCGACCGAGCACCAGATGGCGCAGAAGCTCATGGTCGACTCGGTCGTGCTGTGGGCACGCGACTACAAGGTCGACGGCTTCCGCTTCGACCTCATGGGCCACCACTCCCGCGAGAACATGCTCGCGGTGCGGGTCGCGCTCGACGCCCTGACACTGGAGAAGGACGGCGTCGACGGGAAGGCGGTCTACCTCTACGGCGAGGGCTGGAACTTCGGAGAGGTGGCGAACAACGCGCGCTTCCCCCAGGCCACCCAGGGCCAGCTCGGCGGCACCCACGTCGGGTCGTTCTCCGACCGGCTGCGTGACGCCGTCCGCGGCGGTGGGCCCTTCGACGAGGACCCGCGCAAGCAGGGCTTCGGCAGCGGCGAGCTCACCGACGACAATGGCGCGGACATCAACGACAACGCGGCCGCATCGCTCCAGCACGACACGGACCTGGTCCAGCTCGGACTGGCGGGCAACCTGCGCTCGTTCGCCTTCCGCAGCAACGAGTTCGGGGAGAGTCGGCGCGGCGACCAGCTGACGTACGGCGGCGCGCCTGCCGGGTATGCGGACGAGCCGGACGAGGTCGTGACCTATGTCGACGCCCACGACAACGAGACGCTGTTCGACAGCCTGGCCCTCAAGCTGCCCGTGGAGACCGCGATGGCGGACAGGGTGCGGATGAACTCGCTGTCGCTGGCGACCACCGCGCTGTCGCAGACGCCGTCGTTCTGGCACGCGGGCGCCGACCTGCTGCGCTCGAAGTCGCTGGACCGCAACAGCTACGACAGCGGCGACTGGTTCAACACCCTCGACTGGACCGGCAAGGACAACGGCTTCGGCCACGGCCTGCCGCTCAAGGCCGACAACGAGAGCAAGTGGCCCTACATGAAGCCGCTCCTCGAGAAGCCCGCGCTCAAGCCCACTGCTGACGACGTGCAGACGGCGACCGCCCAGGCGCAGGACCTGCTGCGGCTTCGGTTCTCGAGCCCGCTGTTCCGGCTCGGGTCTGCGGAGGCGATCAACGCCAAGGTGTCCTTCCCCGCGAGCGGAACCGTCGACGCGCACGAGGGGGTCATCGCGATGCGGATCGACGACACGCGGGGCGCCGACGCCGACCCCGCGGTCGCGGGCCTGCTCGTCGTGTTCAACGCCTCCGACACCGCCGTGACCCAGAAGGTTCCCGGACTCACAGGTGCCGGCCTGGCGCTGTCTCCGGTGCAGGCGCAGGGCTCGGACGCCGTGGTGAAGGCGGCGACGTGGGACGCGGCCACGGGTTCGGCCAGCGTGCCCGCCCGCACCGTGGCGGTGTTCCTCCAGCGCTGACGCTCAGCGCCTCCCGAGAGGGACGCTGTTCAGACCGCCCGGCCGGGCACGGCTGAACTGCGTCCCTCTCGGCGTTGGGTGGGTTCGGTTCAGGAGGTCAGGACCACGCCGGTGCCGTCGAGCTGGACGCGAAAACCCCCGTCTGCCACGGAAACCCGGGTCAGGCGCATGCCCTGGGGGAGGCCCTGGACCGTGTGGTGGACCGTCACGAGCCGTCGGGCCGCAGCCGAGAGCCCCGCGTCGAGCCACCCAGGCCCGCCGAGGTCGACGGTCTCGGGCTCGATGACGAGCTGGCCGTCCACCGCGGTGACGGTGCCCGTGGCCCGGGCCACGATGTCCCGCCCCAGCACCGACGCAGTCCGGCGGATGCCCGCCCGGCCGCTGCCCGCGGCGTACAGCTGCACGCCGTCGCCGATCTGGCGGGCGGCGGCGTCGAAGGGGAGGGTGGCCTCGATCCGCAGGGCCCCGGCGCGCAGGCCCTGGGTGGTCATCCGCACGTCATGGCCGGTGGCGTGCACGTCGCGGAAGCCGCCGTCCGGCGTGACCACCGCACTGCTGTCGAGCTCCACGGTCGCGAGCCACGTCTCGCCCGGGCGCAGGTCGCGCGGCGGCGCCGGGGCAGCTGTCGCAGAGGCGTCCGGAGAAGGGACGGAGGAGGCGGTGCCGCCGGGCTCGCTGGCGGCCAGCAGCACGGCGCCCAGACCGGCCACGACGGCCAGGACGCCTGTCACGACCCCCAGGAGGAACCGGCGCATATTCACACCATGTACTGGTCGTGGCGGCGGTAGAGCTCGGTCCACTCCTCGGGCGTGAGGGTGCGCTGGCCCCGCGCAACCTCGGCGACGGCCTCGAAGTAGGACTCCCGCGGCGCCCCGGGAGCGAAGTGCAGCAGCATGGAGACCGGCTCGCCCGACTCGTTGCGGAACCCGTGGATGCCGCCGGGCGGCACGTGCGCGAAGTCCCCCCTCTCGAGGTCCCGCCAGCCGGTGCCGTCGTGCAGCCGCAGCGACCCGCTCAGGATGTAGAACGACTCGGACATCGTCTTGTGGAAGTGCGGGTCCGGCCCGCTGCGGGCTGCGGTCATCTCGTAGCGGTAGAGCCCGAAGAGCCCGCCGGTCGTCGCGCCGGTGGCGAGGTAGTGGACCTGTGTGTTCGCGCTCTCGAGGTCGGCCGGCTCCCATGCCGGCCGCAGCCACGCCGAGGCCTCGCCCTGGTCGCCGCGGTAAAGGGGTGGTGGGTAGCTCATGGGCCCAGTGTGGTGGCGAGCGCGGTTGGCTGCGAGCGGTCTCCCCGGCCTCCGCGGCCTCCCCGCCGATCGCTAGATGGCAGCCGGCTCTTCAGCAGGGAGGCGCCGCGTCTCGCGCTCGCGGCGCAGAGCCGGCAGGTAGCAGAGGACCCCGACGAGGCTGACCGCACCGGCGGTGACCATCGCCGTCTGGTTGGACGTGCCCTGGGCCAGCACACCCAGGAGAGGGGTGGCGATGCTGAACGCCGCGAACGCCATCATCGAGTTCATCGAGAGCACCGTGGCCCGGTTGCGGGACTCGGCCTCGCGGTGGAGCAGGGCGCTGTGGACCGGGCCGTTGCTGCCGTGCAGCCCATACGTGACCAGGTATGCCGCGATGAGTGCCGCGGGGCCCGCGACCAGCCCCATGACGATCGCCCCGAGCGAGTTCAGCACCCTGGCCAGGATGGCGGTGCGGGCGACACCGATCCGGCGCGAGCTCAGCCCGGCAAGCGCCGAACCCACGGCGAAGACCGCCCAGCCGGCGGACGCCACCGGCCCCATCAGCGCCCCCGCCTGCTCCTCGCTGCCGAGCATCTCGGCGAGGCGGATCGGCTGGAAGGTCTCGAAGACCACCATGGCGATGGACCAGAAGACCTCGACCATGACGAGGCCGCGCAGGATGCGGTTGCGGCGCAGGAGGCTGAGCCCGTCGCGGATGACCTCGGGGGCCTCCTTGGCCGACTGGAGCGCACGCCGGGCTCCTGTGGCGTCGACGTGGGTGCGCGGCTCCCGCAGCAGGACGACGACGGCCACGAGGTGGAGCACGTTGAGCGCGACGAAGATCGCGACGGGCAGCAGCAGTGCGGACTGGTCGGCGAAGGGGTGCCACCAGACCAGACCACCGGAGATCAGCGCTCCGGAGGCGATGCCGCCCCCGACGAGGGTGCCCTGCGCCGCCAGGGCACCGTCGACGTCGGCTCCGGGCTCGGTGGCGTGCACGGTGTCGACGAACCACGCCTCGAGCGGGCCGGAGTCGAGGGCGCGGAAGACGCCCATGAGGCACGCGGCCAGGGCGAACGTCCAGAACGTCTGCGCCACCAGGTAGGCCACTGCCGCGAGGACGTTGACGACCGCCGCGGCGATGAACACCGGCCGTCGGCCGAAGGCGTCGGCGAAGCCGCTGGTGGGCAGCTCGAGGGCGAAGACGACGAAGCCGCTCATGGCGCTGGCCGTGAGCGCCTGGGCGACGGTCAGGCCGCGCTCGAGGGGGAGGAGGGTGAACAGGCCGACGACCAGGCCGACCGGGAACCAGCGGGTGAAGTTCAGGGTGAGGAAGACGCGGCGGGCAGCCGCCGGCGTCAGCGGGGCGTGTGCGGCGGCGGTCATGACTGCTCCTTCGTCCGGGGCGCCTTGTCCAGGTCGAGGGGGTAGAGCACGCTGTAGACGGCGAGCCGCCGTGCCTGGGGGTTGCCCTGCCCGACGCGGCGGTAGCGGGCGATGACCTCGTCGATCTCGGCCTTCAGGGCCTCGACCTGCTCGGCGGTCGCGATCACGTAGGAGTCACTCATCCCGGCCGCGTCCCGCCACTCCACGGGCCAGGTGCTCTCGACGTCGAGCCAGCGCTCGAACTGCTCGGCGAAGTGGCGGGTGTAGTCGCGGACCAGCCAGTTGAGCGCGGTCTCGGCGTCCTCGTCACCCGCGAAGTCGCTCGGCTCGAACTGGTGGCTCTCGGTCGCGGCCCGCCAGAGGCGTCGCTTGCCCTCGCCCTCCCCGGTGTCGGCCACGAGGCCGACCGACTCCAGCTTGCGCAGGTGGTAGGACGTTGCGCCGGAGTTGGTGCCGAGCGCCGCCGCGAGGTCGGTCGCCGTCGCGGGGCCCCCGAGGCGAAGCGCCGACAGAAGGCGGGAGCGCAGCGGGTGGGCAAGCACCTTCAGCGAGGTCGCATCGAGGTGGACGGTGGTGAGGCCGGCGTTGAGGCCGGCCTTCGCGCCGGAGGAGTCTGTGGCCATGCGTGCACAATACCTGTGCACACTTTCGTTGCACAAGATGTGTGCATAGAAAATGTGTACTAGTATCAGTGCAGGTCAGAGGACGTTTGCGGGATTGCTCCCGGGGATTTGGGCTGGGAGACGGCGCCCCGTAAACTTGACCACTGTTGTGTCGCGCGCCCTCCAGGGCGACTCGCGCCCCCCGGGGCGGCGGCGGCGCTCTCGTGAGCACGCGGCATACGCACCCAGTGAACAACCGAACGTAAGGTAAGACACTTTGCGCACCTACACACCGAAGCCGGCCGAGGTCACTCGCACCTGGCACGTGATCGACGCGACGGACGTCGTGCTGGGCCGCCTCGCGAGCCAGACCGCCGTCCTGCTGCGCGGCAAGCACAAGACGACCTTCGCCCCCCACGTCGACGGTGGCGACTTCGTCATCATCATCAACGCCGAGAAGGTGGCCCTCACCGGCGCCAAGCTCGAGCAGAAGAAGGCCTACCGCCACTCGGGCTTCCCGGGCGGCCTCAAGAGCACGTCCTACACCGAGCTGCTGGCCAAGAACCCGGCCAAGGCCGTGGAGAAGGCCGTGCGCGGCATGCTGCCGCACACCACCCTCGGGCGCGAGCAGCTGACCCACCTGAAGGTCTACGCCGGCCCCGAGCACCCGCACGCTGCGCAGAAGCCGCAGCCCTTCGAGATCTCACAGGTCGCGCAGTAAGTCCG
>Ga0247818_10001662_pt1 | contig 14243 bp, 12 predicted proteins | sample 13C_Glucose_Day1_FD_192424 | JGI IMG/M metagenome (GOLD analysis project Ga0247818, IMG submission 192424) | Soil microbial communities from agricultural site in Penn Yan, New York, United States - 13C_Glucose_Day1 | ecosystem: Environmental > Terrestrial > Soil > Agricultural land | place...
GGAGCAGGCCGAGGCCGATACCGCCGAGCAGGAGCAGGGTCGGCAGCGGGAAGGCACCCACCTCCGGGGTCGGCGGCTCCGGCAGCCGGGCGTAGGACCCCAGGGCGAGCAGCGCGAGCCACCCGGCACCGACGAGGGCCGCGAGGATCAGGACGTACTGCAGGACGCGTACCAGCCCGGCCCATGCGGGGATCTTCGCGGCACCGAGGTCGGTGGCCGCCACGGCGCGGTCGAGGCGGTCGCCGAGGTCGGGCAGCCGGGAGACCGAAGCCGTACGCACCGCGCTCGCCCATGACGGCGCCATGCCCTCCCCCACCTGGTCGGCCAGCGAGCGCACCTCGGTGTCGACGCGGGCCCGCTGCACGCCGGTCGCCTGGGGCACGGAGGTCCGCGCGGTGCCGGTGAGCTCCTTGCCCACTGCGCCGAGGTCGAGGTGGAGGCGCTTCAGAGGGTCGGGCTTGAGACGGGAGAACCAGGCGGTGACAGGCCAGCCGGTCGCCCGGTTGGCCCGCATCCGGGTCGAGTCGGCCACCGCCTTCACCACCGTCGGGACGCCGGCGGCGTCGGCGAAGGCGTCGTCGAGGGCGGCGATGCGCTCCTTGGACAGGGTGGGCACCTTGCCGGTGCCGGTCGCCGCCTCGAGGCGATGGGCGGCCGCGCGCACGTCGGCCTCGAGCCGGGAGCGGGTGACCTTCTTCTCCGCGACGCGTTTGGCGATCATCGCGCGCAGCTCCTGGATGCCCCAGCCGTGGCGGGCGCTGACCGGCAGTACCGGGACACCGCCGAGACCGTCGGCCTCGAGCAGGCGACGTACGTCGTCGAGCATGCCGGCGCGACGGTCCTCCGGGACCGTGTCGATGTGGTTGAGCACGACCAGCATCACGTCCTTGTGCCCGGCGAGGGGCTTGAGGAACCGGTCGTGGATGGCGGCGTCGGCGTACTTCTGCGGGTCGAGGACCCAGACCATCATGTCGGCGAGCTGCACGAGCCGCTCGACCTCGAGGTGGTGCGACACCTCGGTGGAGTCGTGGTCGGGCAGGTCGAGCAGCACGACGCCGCGCATCTCGACGTCCTCGTCGGCCTTGGACAGCATCGAGTCGCGGGTGACCTGGTGGCGCGCCGGGATGCCAAGCCACTCGAGCAGCTCCTCGGCGCCCTGCTTGCCCCACACCACGGCGGTGGCCCACGAGGTCGTGGGGCGACGTACGCCGACCGCGGCCAGCTCGAGACCACTCAGCGCGTTGAAGGTGGAGGACTTGCCGGAGCCGGTGGCGCCGCCCAGGGCGACCACGGTGTGCTCGGCGGACAGCTTGAGCCGGCTCGAGGCACGGGCGGCCACCGCGGTGGCGTCGTCGACCACGGCCTCGTCGACCCGACCGCGGGCCGCCTCGGCCGCGCGCTCGAGGCCTTCGACGCGCGCGCCGGTGTCAGAGCTCCTGGTGACCAGCTTCTTGGCCCCTTCGAGCAGCGACGTCATGGGTTCCTCACCGTCCGAGTGGTGCTGTGCACCCCAACCCTAGGGGGCGTCGCCCTCGCCGCCCGACACCCGGGGAGGCTCCTGCACGGGCGCTGTGACCGCCTCGGACGCACGGCGAGCCGAGGCGAAGCGGAGGTCGTCGACCTTCCGCGCGGCCGCGCGCATGCGCTCGGGTGTCTCGGGCGAGACCTCCATGGTGTCGAGCAGGTCGGTGTAGCGGCGGCGCTCGGCGTCGAGGAGGTCGTGGATCGACGCCTCGAGCCGGAGCCGGGCACGCTCGGCCAGGGAGCGTACGGCCTGGTCGCCGAAGACCGCCTCGAGCAGCTTCTGGCCGAGGATGGCGGACCCGCCGGCGATGCCCGCCTCGGCGCCGGTCACCCCAGCGGTGTGGGCGAAGACCACGACCATCAGGGCCACGGAAAGGCCGTTGACGCCGAACGCGAGGAAGCGCGCCGTCGACCGCTTCTCGGCGCCCTCGGTGCGGACCATCTCGAGCACGTCTGACTGCCAGTCGCGCACCGCCCGCTCGGCCCGGCGACGGAAGTCGCGGGAGGCCCGACCCAGGTCCTCGCCGGCGTCGCGCAGCAGGATCTGACCCGCAGCCGTGCTGCGCCACGACGCCTCGGCGCGCTCAGCGGCCGCCTCGGCGTGCTCGAGGATGAGCGTCTCGAGACCCGACTCCACCGCCACGGTGACCCGTTCGGCCTGCTGCGGCTTGCCCTTCACGGCGTTGACGACCCGGTCCCGGATCCAGCCGACGCGGGTCTCCAGCGAGCGGAGCAGCTCGCCCGTGCCGACGAACTCCTGCCACCGCGCGAGCACCTCGCCGCGCAACAAGGTGCCGTCGGCCGACGCCTCGCCGATCGCGGTCACCGCCCGGTCGTAGGCCTCGTTGGCGTCCTCGCGCAGCCGGCGGACGGCGTCGACCTGCTCGGTGGCGGCGTCGGCCACCGAGTGCGTACGACGCGCGAGCGTGCGGATCGCGCCGTCGAGGGTCTGCTGCACGACCGACTGGCGCGCCTCCTGGTCGTCGGCCAGGGCGCGGAGCCATTGCCGGATCTCCATGACCGACGACGAGGGCAGCAGCCCCATCTCGGAGACCTGGCCCTCCTCGACGACGAAGAGCGGGGAGTCCTTCAGCCCGCGGCTGGCGAGCATCCGGGCGAGGTGGGTGGTGATGGTGTCCACCGCCTCGGGCGGCGTGCGGTCGAGGACGATCGCGACCGCGGCCGACCGGTCCGCTGCCCTGCGGAGGAAGTCCCACGGCACCTGGTCGGCGTAGCGGGCGGCCGACGTGACGAAGAGCCAGAGATCGGCCGCAGCGAGCAGCTGGGCCGCCAGGACGCGGTTCTGCTCCTCGACCGAGTCGATGTCGGGGGCGTCGAGGACGGCCAGGCCCGGCGCCATCACGGGCGACGGAACGAGCTGCAGCGCGGCGGGGTCGTTGGTCTGCCGGTCGACGCGCTCGAGCTCGGGCAGCAGCCGGTCCTGGCCGAACCACCTCGCGTCGTCGGGGTGGTGGACGAGCACCGGTGAGCGGGTGGTCGGACGCAGCACCCCGGGCGCGGTCACCCGGGTGCCGACCAGGGAGTTGACCAGGGTCGACTTGCCGGCGCCGGTCGAGCCGCCGACGACCGCGAGGAGTGGCGCCTCCAGGGTCATCAGGCGCGGGATCACGTAGTCCTCGAGCTGGTCCACCATCTCGGTGCGGGCGGCCCGCTGCTCGTCGGCGCCGGGGAGCTCGAGCGGCAGCTGCGCCTCCTGCAGGGCACCGCGCAGCCGCACGAGGGCGGTGACCATCGCGGTCGTGGCGTCGGGGCTGCGCCGCTGGTCGGGAACGCCGTCGGCGGTCACGTCGTCGTGGGTCATCGCGTCGGGACCACCTGTCCGGGGAAGGAGATGTAAGGGCGGATCCGGCGCAGCTCCTCGACGTGCTCCTGGCCGCGGAGGGAGAAGTCGGACGGCGCCGTGCCGCGGAGGTAGCGGTGGTGGAGGTAGCCGAGCTCGATGGCGGACGCCTGGTACTCGCGCATGGCGCGCTCGCCGTGTGGGCCACCCCGGTGGCGGGCCCACCGGCGCGCGTGCCGGCGCGCGCGCAGGTCGACGAGCCACGGGATGTCGGTGGCGGGCAGCAGCCCGCGGTCCGCTGCGTCCTGGAGGGCCTGGGCGAGCAGCGGGCGCTCGGATCGGCGCCGGTAGACGGCGAAGGCGAGGACGCCGAGGAACCCCGGGAGCATCAGGGTCCCGTAGACGAGGAGGAACTCGTCGGTGCCCGAGACGGTGGAGGAGTTCCAGATGCTGTGGAGGACCGCGGCCAGCCCCAGGCCCAGCATCGGCGCGAGGAGCCGCGTCGACATCCGTCGTGAGGCGATGGCGATGCCCACCCCGATGCCGATGAAGGCGGTGAAGAAGGGGTGGGCGAACGGGCTGATCAGGCAGCGCACGACGAAGGTCGAGGTGAGGGCCGTGGTGCCACCGGGACCGAGCCCGTCGGTGCCGTCGTACGCCGCTGCCAAGTAGAGGATGTTCTCGGTGTAGGCGAACCCGATGCCCACCATGCCGGCGTAGACGATCCCGTCGAGGACGCCGTCGAGCTCGTGGCGCCGCCACCACAGGAGCAGGAACAGGAAGGCCCCCTTGGTGACCTCCTCGGTCACGGGAGCGACGACGTTGAGCACGTCGCGCTCGGTGGCACCGCCGGCGAAGCCGATGCCCTGGAACACGATGGCCGCGCCGGTGGCGGCGAACGCACCCCAGAGCAGCCCGGCGACGAGCAGGTTGCGGGGCTCGGGCTCGTAGCGGTCGAGCCACATGAAGCAGCCGACCAGCGGACCCACCGGGACCGCCGCGAGCAGGGCCGCCAGTGCCAGCGATCCGGGGGCACCCGACAGCGCGACGACCCCCGCCATCACGACGCCACCGAGGAGCACCAGTGCGGCCACCACGACGGTGAACACGACACTGTCGCGGCGGCCTCGCTTCATGCTCCGACCCTAACGGAGCAGGTACGTCCGACCCGCCTCACCGCACCCCTTGGGGCGACGCCCGATCGGGTCCGTGCGCGCCGTTGCCCCGGCGTACAGTGACCGCGTGAGCGAGCCCACTGCCGAGAACCCCGCCGAGACCGTCGAGACCGCCGCAGGCACCGACGAGCAGCCGAGGACCGAGTCGCACGACCCGGCCGTGCCGGCCGCCTACGCCGCCTTCATGCGCGAGGGCTGGGGCGACCGGGAGCTCGACATGCCGCGCCACCCGGTGGCCGACCGCGCCGCCGAGCGCCGCGCCAAGCTCGCCACAGCGTTCCCGGACGACCGGCTCGTGCTGCCGGCCGGCACCTACAAGGTGCGTGCCAACGACACCGACTACCGCTTCCGGCCCGACACCGCGCACACCTACTTCTCCGGCAACCAGACCTCCGACGCCGTGCTGGTGATCGAGGACGGCGAGTCCGTGCTCTACGCCCGGCCCCGGTCCGAGCGCGACACCGACGAGTTCTTCCGGGACCGCCAGTACGGCGAGCTGTGGGCCGGCCGCCGCCCGTCCGCGCAGGAGATCTCCGACTCGCTCGGCATCGAGGTGCGCCACGTCAAGGACCTGCCGTCGTTCGACGACGACCGCAAGACCCGCGACGTCACGAAGGACGAGGACCTCGCCCGGGTCGCCGACGAGCTCCGCCTCGTCAAGGACGAGTGGGAGGTCGGGGAGCTCCAGGAGGCGTGCGACATCACCACCCTCGGGTTCGAGGACTCGGTGCGCGAGTGGGAGCGGGTGCGCGAGTTCGGCGAGCGCTGGATCGAGGGCACCTTCTTCCGCCGCGCCCGCGCGATGGGCAACGACATCGGCTACGACTCCATCTGCGCCGGCGGCTCGCACGCCACGACGCTGCACTGGATCGACAACACCGGCGCCATCGAGCCGGGCAAGCTCGTCCTGCTCGACATGGGCGTCGAGGGCCACAACCTCTACACCGCCGACGTCACCCGCACGCTCCCGGTCGACAGCCGCTTCACCCCGCTGCAGCGCGAGCTCTACGACCTGGTGCAGCAGGCACAGCAGGCCGGCATCGACGCCGTGCGCCCCGGGGCACCGTTCCTCGCCGCCCACAACGCCGCGATGAAGGTCCTCGCCCACGGCCTCGAGGACATGCAGCTGCTGCCGGTGTCCGCGGAGGAGGCCCTCGACCCGGAGTCCAAGGTCTACGCCCGCTGGACCCTCCACGGCACCTCGCACATGCTCGGCATGGACGTCCACGACTGCGGTCGCTCGTCGGTCGACATCTACCCGAAGGGCGACCTCGCCGAGGGGATGGTGCTCACCGTCGAGCCTGGCCTCTACTTCCAGGAGGACGACCTGCTCGTCCCCGAGGAGCTGCGCGGCATCGGCATCCGCATCGAGGACGACATCCTGGTCACGGCCGACGGCAACCGGAACCTCTCGGCCTCGCTCCCCCGCACCTCGGCCGACGTCGAGGAGTGGATGGGCTCCCGCATCGGTGGCTGACCGGGCGCCGGCGCCCAGCCTCACGGTCGTCGACGGGGTGCCGCGCTGCCACCACTTCGACGCGTTCCGCTGCCGCTCCTGCACCCTGCTCGGCACCCCTCGTGCGCGACAGCTCTCCGACAAGGAGGCGCACGCACGCTCGCTGGTCGACTCACCGGTGTGGTTGCCGACCGTTGCCGGCGCCGACACGCGCTTCCGCAACAAGGCCAAGATGGCGGTCGGCGGCACCGTCGACGCGCCGACGCTGGGGATCCTCGACCGCGAGCTCTCGGGGATCGACCTGCACGACTGCGGCCTGCACTCCGACGGGCTGAGGGCGGCCCTCGACCGCCTCGCCGGCTGGATCCGTGACGCCGGCCTGGTGCCGTACGACGTCGCGGCCAGGCACGGCGAGCTCAAGCACGTGCTGCTCACCGAGTCGCCCGACGGCGAGCTGATGCTCCGTCTCGTGCTGAGGTCGACCGCGCTCGAGGCACGCATCCGCTCCCGCCTGCTCGCACTGCTCGAGATGGTGCCGGAGCTGCGGGTGGTGACGATCAACGTGCAGCCGGAGCACAAGGCGGTGCTGGAGGGCGAGCGGGAGATCGTGCTGACCGGTGACGCGACGCTGCCGATGCGGCTGGCCACCGGTGTCACCCTCCGTCTGGGCCCGCGCTCGTTCTTCCAGACCAACACCGCCGTCGCGGAGGCCCTCTACGACCAGGCCCGTGCCTGGGTGGGCGGCCTGCCGGACGCCCGCACCGCGTGGGACCTCTACTGCGGCGTGGGGGGCTTCGCGCTCCACCTCGCCGGGCCGGGGCGGGAGGTGCTGGGCGTGGAGGTCTCCGCGGACGCGATCGCCGCGGCCACGGCGACGGCGGCCGAGCTCGGCGTGGCCGCCGAGTTCGTCGCGGGCGACGCGACGGCGTACGCCCTCGCCTCCGACACCGTTCCCGACCTCGTCGTGGTCAACCCGCCCCGCCGCGGCATCGGACCCGATCTCGCCGGCTGGCTGGAGGCGTGCGGCGTGCCCCACGTCGTCTACTCCTCCTGCAACGCCCAGTCCCTGGCGCGCGACCTCGCACTCATGCCGTCGCTGCGGCCCGTAGAGGCGCGGGTGCTCGACATGTTCCCGCACACCACCCACTACGAGGTGATGGTGCTGCTCACCCGTTGAGGCTCAGCCGCGGTGGATCCGACGGCCCGTGCTCACCCCGAACACGCGGAACGAGTCACTGTGAGCGTCATCGGCGGTGGACGCGAGGACGGTGGGGTCGGTCGCGGGCAGCGGGGCGAACGCCTTGATGCCCAGCCGGACCCAGCGGGGCGAGGAGAGGCATGCGGTGGGCACGGACACCGTCACCGCGTCGGCACCGGTGTCGTACCGGGCGCGGACGGCGCGACAGCGGACGGGCTCCCACCTGCGGGTCATCGTCGTCCGCACCCGGCGTCCTTGCTCCTTGTCGACGCCGACGCGATAGGCACCCGACGGCGTCCGGACGAGCAGCTGCAACGAGTGCTCCCGCACCCCCGCGAGCTCGGCGAAGTGGACCGTGATGCTCAGTCGCCTGTCCCCGTGCGCGGCGACGGTGCGGACGACGTCCGCTGCCGACGGGTCAGGAGTCGGCGGGAGCTCGGCATCCTCGTCCGCGAGCCAGCCGACGACCGACACGTCCCCGATCGGGTCGTGGGTCACGACCTTCTCCGCGTGGGCAGCGGCCGGTGCGAGGAGGACTGCCGGGACGAGCAGCGCGACCAGCGGACCGAGACGTGGTGACATGTGCGGAAGCGTATGGCCGGTGGTCGTCAGCCGCGGCGTACCTTCGGGCCGAAGGCGATCCGGTCGCGGATCTCGCCGACGCGGTGCGCGTCGTCGGCATAGGCCGATGCCACCTCGAGCTCGCCGTCGACCCCGACCGCGCCCACACCGACCTTGACCCAGCGCGGGGTGCCGAGGCACGCAGTGGGCAGCCAGGCGGTGACGAGGTCGGTACGGAGGTCCACCTTCGCCCTGAGGGCAGGGCACTCGGCCACGCGGGGACCCGAGAAGCTGGCCACCGGCCGGCCGCCCAACCGCTCGACCGCCACGTCGTAATGGCCCTGCGGCGTGCGGATGCGCGCGACCGTGATCTGGAAGGGATCGCGGGCCAGCGCCCGGAAGTGCACCCGGAGGCGCAGCGCGGTGTCGCCGTGCGCCACGACCGTCCGGACCACGTCGACGCCTGCGTAGTCGGACGGAGCTGTCTCGTCCCCTTCGTCGCTCACGGCCACGACCACGTCCCCGGACGGGTCCTCCGTGACCACCTTCTCCGCCTGGGCGGCAACCGGGAGGAGGAGGGCGACGGGGGCGAGGACGGCGACGAGCCGTGTGGCGAGACGAGACATGGGCGGAACCGTAAGGCCGTCGGAGGTCCTGTTGTGACGCGAACCACGGAATCGAAAGTATGAACCTTCGGTTGGGCTGGACGTGCGAACCGCCACGACCACTTCCACGAGCGTCGGAGACCTCCTGACGCAGCGTCGAGCCGTCGACCTCGCTCGCACCGAGAGCGCGCTGTGTCGCCTCGGACGCACCTTCGACTGACCTCGATCCCTCCTGCGTCCCCGCCCGGTTGCGCCCGCGCGGTCCCGAAAGGTTACCTTCCCAGTATGAATACTTCTGTTACAGCGGAGAGGAAGCCCACCCGCTTCCGCCGCCCGTCGTTCGCCGCCCAGGTCCTGATCGGACTCGTCCTCGGTGTCGTCCTCGGTCTCGTCGCACGCGCCATGGGTGCGGACGGTGTGGATCCGAGGACCGGCGAGGTCGACCCCAACTGGCTCACCGAGACGCTCGGCACCATCGGCAGCACCTTCGTCACGCTGCTGCGAGCCGTGGTCCCCCCGCTCGTCTTCCTCGCGATCGTCGCCTCGATCGCCAACCTGCGGGACGTGACCGGTGCAGCGCGGCTGGCCTGGCGGACACTGGCGTGGTTCGCCATCACCGCACTCATCGCCGTGACCATCGGCATCGTCCTCGGCCTGGTCCTCCAGCCGGGTGACCACACGAGCGTCACTGCCGACGCGGCCTCGGCGCCGTCGACGACCGGGTCGTGGCTCGACTTCCTCACCGGCCTCGTCCCGGCCAACGTCCTGGGGCTGGAGGGCTACGACAACGGCGACGGCTCCGTCGGGTTCTCGTTCAACGTGCTCCAGATCCTCGTGGTCTCGATCGCCGTCGGCATCGCGACCCTGAAGGTCGGCGAGGCTGCGGACGCCTTCCTCGCCTTCGTCCGCTCGGCGCTCGCCGTGGTGCAGAAGGTCCTCTGGTGGATCATCCTGCTCGCCCCGGTCGCCACCGTCGGCCTCCTCGGCAACGCCGTCGCCAGCTACGGCTGGGACGCCCTCGGCTCGCTCGGCATGTTCACCGTCGCGATCTACGCCGGCCTCGCCCTGGTGATCGCCGGTGTCTACCCGGCGCTGCTCCGCCTGCACGGGCTCTCGGTACGCCAGTTCTTCTCCGGCGCGTGGCCGGCCATCTCCCTGGCCTTCGTCTCGCGCTCCTCGATCGGCACCATGCCCGTCACCGAGTCGGTGACCGAGCGCAACCTCGGCGTGCCGCGGTCCTACGCCTCGTTCGCCGTCCCGCTGGCTGCCACCACGAAGATGGACGGCTGCGCCTCCATCTACCCGGCGATCTCGGCGATCTTCGTCGCGCAGTTCTTCGGCCTCGACCTCTCGGTCACCGACTACCTGCTCATCGCGTTCGTCTCGGTCATCGGCTCGGCCGCCACGGCCGGTGTCACCGGCGCCACGGTGATGCTCACGCTGACGCTCTCGACGCTCGGCCTGCCGCTCGAGGGCGTGGGCCTGCTCCTGGCGATCGACCCGATCCTCGACATGGGCCGCACCGCGGTCAACGTCGCGGGCCAGGCGCTGGTGCCGACCATCGTCGCCAAGCGCGAGGGCATCCTCGACCAGCCGACGTACGACGCCCCGCGCGGGCGCGACGCGTGGCGCGAGGACGCGGACACCCGGGAGCCGGCGACCGCAGCCGCCTGACGGCGTACGTCCCGCAACGCCGGCCTCGGTCGCCGACCGAGGCCGGCGTTGTCGTGCCCGGGGACCCGCGACCATGATGGGCGCGCGGCTGGGATACTGCTCCCCGCATGCCCCCGTGGCGCAATGGATAGCGCAACGGCCTTCTAATCCGTGGGTTGCAGGTTCGAGTCCTGCCGGGGGCGCAAGGACGCGGTCGTCGCGCCGACACGCCTGCCGACCTCCCCGACCACGGCCTCCGACGCCGTCAGGATGTGGCCAGGCCCCGCCACGTATGAGGTAGCGGGGCCGAATGCTTGCCGGACGGCCCGGGGTCGGAGGTAGTGACCTCCGGCCCCGGGCCGTCAGCATGTCGCTGGTGTCGGGTCGGTCCTCACACGCCCAGGTTGAGGGCGCCGAGGATCTGGTTGAGCAGGGCCTGCAGCTGGCCCAGGAGCCCGGCGAGCGGGGTGCCGTCGAGCAGCCCCGCCACGGCACACAGCAGGTTGCCGAGGAGGTTGCCGGCGCCGGGGACCGCCGTGATGTCGAGCACGACGCGGTTCAGCTGGATGCGCAGCCCCAGGATGTTGAGGTCCAGCGGGCCGAGCACCAGGTTGAGGATGTCGCACGCGGCTGCGTTGGCGGCGACGCGACCGTCGACGAGCGAGCTGCCGTTGATCTTCTTGATCGGGATGTTCTGGACCCCGGAGAACTTCGTGTCGGGGCCGCTGTCATTGATGACCCCCTCGAGGAAGCCCTTGACGTACATCACGCCGTCACGCTGGATCACCCTGATCGGGGTGAAGTTGCCGGTGACCTTGTCGCCGTTCGACGTCTTGCCGACGACCTCGCTGGTGATCTTGCCGAGGTCGGACTTGCCGACGACCCCGCGGCTGGACGTCGGTGCGGCTGACGAGCCGGCGATGGTGAGCGAGGTCAGTCCGACGGTCATGGCCAGGGCAATGACGGCCCCTGCCATGAGCCGTCGTGCTACGTGTGTGAACTGGTTCATGTTCCCCTCCGAGTGTGGACGCCTCCCGCGAAGCGACAAGGTGCCGCTCCCTCCGCTCGACGCTAGGCACGGCCGTCCGGGCCCGGTCACGCCCCTCGGGGTAGTACGCGTGTGTCAACTCACAGTTACACGCCTCAGCACCGCCCTGCGGGTGAAGTCGGGCTCATGTGACAGCCACTGGCGGGTACGGACCTGCTGTCCCCTTCCTCCCACCTGATCGGAGTCCCGATGTCCCAGGACCTGGGCTTGAGCCTCCTGACCGTCCTCGGCGTGCTGGCCGGCATCGGTGCCCTGCTCTACGTCATGGCCGCGCTCGACCCGACCAACGTCCGGGCCGCCAAGCAGCTGCCGACCCACCGTGCGGCCGGCAGCCGCGCGGACGTCTGACCGCCCGGAGGGTCCTCAGCGAGCGGCGTACGTCGCGATCTCGGCGGTGATCCGGGCCTTCACGTCGGCGGGGGCGAAGGAGGCATCGACCGCCGCCTGTGCGAGGTCGGCCACTCCCCGCTCGTCGAGGCCGAGGAGGTCGGCCGCGACCGCGTAGTCGTCGTTGAGGGAGGTGGCGAACATGGGCGGGTCGTCGGAGTTGATCGTGACGACCACCCCCGCCTCGACGAAGGTCCGCAGCGGGTGGTCCTCGATGCGGTCCACCGCCCGTGTTGCGATGTTCGACGTGGGGCACACCTCCAGGACCACGCCGGTGTCGGCCAGGTGGGTGAGCAGCTCGGGGTCCTGGGCGGCCGAGACGCCGTGGCCGATCCGCTCGGCACCGAGCAGCCGCAGCGACTCCCAGATCGTCTCCGGACCCGTGGTCTCCCCTGCGTGGGGGACCGAGCGCAGACCGGCCGCACGGGCCGCGTCGAAGTGCCCGCTGAACTGGGCTCGCGGCACCCCGATCTCCGGACCGCCCAGGCCGAACCCCACGAGTGCGTCGGTGCGGTGCTCGAGGGCGTACTCCAGTGTCGCGTCGGCCGCCGGGAGGCCAGACTCACCGGGGATGTCGTAGATCCACCGCAGCACCAGCCCGAAGTCGCGCTCGGCCGCGACCCGCGCGTCCTCGATGGCCTCGGTGTAGGCCTGGATCGGGATGCCCCGGACCACGGAGGTGTACGGCGTGCAGGTGAGCTCGGCGTAGCGCAGGTTCTGGCCCTCGGCCATCTCGCGCGCGACCTCGTAGGTCAGCAGCCGGACGTCCTCGGGGGTGCGGACCAGGTCGACGACCGCGAGGTAGACCTCGATGAAGTGGGCGAAGTCGCGGAAGGTGAAGAACTCCTTCAGCGCCTCGAGGTCCGACGGCACCCCTGCCGCCGGGTGGCGCGCCGCGAGCTCGGAGACGATGCGCGGCGACGCCGACCCGACGTGGTGGACGTGCAGCTCGGCCTTGGGCAGGCCGGCGATGAAGGTCTGGAGGCTCACGCGCCGCAGTGTCCCAGACGGGCCTCAGCCGCCCGAGCCGACCATCGCCTCCGCGATGTCGGCGACCTCCCCCTGGACCTGCTCACCGTCGACGAGCACCGTGGGGGTGGCGCTGACGTCGGCGTCGGCTGCGGCGTCACTGGCGGCCTCGACCCAGCCCTCGAACGCCATGTCCTCGATCCCGGGGCGTACGGCGTCCTCGTCGGCGCCGGCCTCGACGGCCCACGCGACCAGCTGGTCGCTGTCGGGGAAGGGGCCGGACTCCGACGGCTGGTTGTCGTAGAGCACGTCGTGGAACTCCTTGGCGACCTCCGGACCGGACTCGTCGAGCACGACCGCGAACGCGTTGGCGGCCTCCGGCGAGTAGTCGCTGATCCGCTCGAGGAAGGCGAGCGGTCGGTACTCGACGTTGACGTCGCCCGCCTCGACCGCGGCGTCGAGCCGGTCGCCGACGGTGTCCTCGAGCTGGCCGCAGAACGGGCAGAGGAAGTCCTCGTAGATGACGATCGACTTCGGCGCGTCGGTGTCACCGACCACCAGGCCGTAGTCGCTGGTCGCGCCGGCAGGCGCGGTGTCCGGCTTGTCGGAGCCCAGGTTGGAGATGAGCAGCCAGCCGCCGACGACGAGGACCAGCACCGCACCGATCAGGCCGAACCGGGTGAGCTGCTCCTTGCGCTTGGCCTTCTTCCGACGCTCCTCGGCCTGGACCCGGGCGCGCTCGGTGCGGGCCCGCCGCGCCTCCCGCTTGGCCGCGGTCGCGGCCTTCTCCTCGGCGGTCCTGTGCGAGCTCTTCTTCTGCGCCATCGAGGCTTCATCCTCCGTCGTCGGTGGTTCCTTCGCACCACGACCCTATGAGGGGAGGCTGAGTCGACGCTGAGAGCGTCCACGGCGGGGCAAGTAGGGTGACCCGTCGTGAGCGACAGACTGGTGTGGATCGACTGCGAGATGACCGGCCTCGACCTGGGGGCCGACGCGCTCGTCGAGGTGGCGGCGCTCGTCACCGACTTCGAGCTCAACGTGCTCGGTGAGGGCATCGACGTCATCATCAAGCCGCCGCCGGAGTCCCTGGACCAGATGGTCGAGTTCGTGCGGAGCATGCACGAGAAGTCCGGCCTGCTCGACGAGCTCGCCGGCGGTACGACGCTGGAGGAGGCCGAGCAGCAGGTCCTGGCCTACATCAAGGAGCACTGCCCCGACGGCAGCCGCCCCCCGCTCGCGGGCAACACCGTCGCCACCGACCGCGCGTTCCTCGCCCGCGACATGCAGCAGCTCGAGTCCTTCCTGCACTACCGGATCGTCGACGTCTCCTCCATCAAGGAGCTGTCGCGCCGCTGGTTCCCCCGGGCCTACTTCTCGGCTCCGACCAAGCGTGGCAACCACCGCGCGCTCGCCGACATCCAGGAGAGCATCGAGGAGCTGCGCTACTACCGCGAAGCCGTCTTCGTGCCGCAGCCAGGCCCGGACAGCGCGCGCGCCAAGGAGATCGCCGCGCGCCACGGAGGGCAGCTCACCGGCCTAGGCCCGGACACGGACGCCGATTCCGGCTCCGTGGACTGAGTGCCCTACACTTCTCGTCGTCCGCAGCGCCTGCGCTGCGGGTCATGGTGGGTATAGCTCAGCTGGTAGAGCGCCGCCTTGTGGTGGCGGATGTCGCGGGTTCAAGTCCCGTTACTCACCCCAACAGATCGAGCCCCTGACCTGGGACCAGGTCAGGGGCTCGATGCATTTCACCGGCATCCGTCTCACGGCCGACCACGACCAAGACGTGCGCAGAGCGCCCCTGCGGTGTGGACATCTGCACCGGCGAGGACGAGACGTCGCCAGCCATGCTCTTGTGCGGTGATC
>Ga0247818_10001663_pt1 | contig 14238 bp, 30 predicted proteins | sample 13C_Glucose_Day1_FD_192424 | JGI IMG/M metagenome (GOLD analysis project Ga0247818, IMG submission 192424) | Soil microbial communities from agricultural site in Penn Yan, New York, United States - 13C_Glucose_Day1 | ecosystem: Environmental > Terrestrial > Soil > Agricultural land | place...
GCCTGTTTGTATTCGTCAGATTGACGGTAAGCCTCGGCGTTGTCGTCCGAAACTTTTTTGTACACCAGATAAGCCAGTTCAGGGTCATCGGTGTAAACCAGATTCAGCGTGACGCCGTTGCACACCAGCACGCCTTTGACTTGCTGCCCTGCGTCCTCTTTTTGTTTGAGGATTTTTAGCGCATCTTCGATGCTTTCGCGGATGGTGTACCCGCCAATGCCTTCGAAGTGGTAAACAGCACCTTCACGCTTTACGATTTCAACCGCCATTATTTCGGTTCCTTCTGCAATGTGTTGTAGGCCTGATCGCGCAAATGTTCCAGCTGCGAAGCGACCAAAGATTCTTCACGATTTAGCAAATAGCTCTGCCCGGTTTCTTTCATGCGGCGGTGCGCTAATTCTCGCATCGCTTCCAGCACGCCGAGAGCGTATGCGTAATCTGCGCGGGCTTGCTTGTAGTCGATGAACGTTGTCAACGAATAACTTACGTTGGCTGGGGTTTGATCGGGCGTTGACATACATCTTCCTCCTGCGCCAGTTCCACGATTTCGATATTCTGCAACCAACCGAAACCGACTAGGCCGTGGTGGTGATGGAAAATTTTCAGTGCGAAATTCTGCACTTCATCCGGTCGCAAATAAATAGGCAACCAGTGGCCCCACTCAACGCAAACGTCTTCTTTCCGTTCGCGCAGCCAGTCTTTGTATTCACAGTTATCGAGGTTCGGCTGTTTCCACGGATGCGCCACGATAAAATTGTGATACTTCACATGCGGATCGGATGGACTGAAACCGCCACCACTTTCGCAATTAATCAGCCACGCATATTCCCAAAACACACGACTGTCCTGCTTGAACTTTTTCCACGCAGGATCGAACACGGTCATGACCGACAGATAATCGTCAGCCTGTTGTGCCAGCACGACAACTTCGTCGAATTCCATGTGGCCGTAAACCTGACGCAGGTTGCGCAATTTCATTTCGCACAACCGAGTAACGAATCCGCTTTTCGGTTTCTGTTCTTCAGACATTTGCAGATTCCTTGTGCAAGGGCCTTGCGAGAATATCCGGGTCATACGTCGAACCCGAATCAATGCATTTCACCCGGCACCCTTTGACCAGTTCGTAAGCCGCTTCATTCACCAGCAAAACATCACCGTGATTGAGGGCGATTGTGTGCAGCGATTCCCCGTTGATATCCAGCACCGCGCTAGGCATATGCAGCAAGGCCCTTGAGAGCGCCGTAGAGGCCCAATCGCCCGCCGACTTAACGTTGATCACCAGTGCATGCGAAAACCCTTTACGCCAGCCCACACGACGCGGATGCAGCGCGGCTTCCAGCAACCGGCGACCGTTGGCAACTTCCACCAGCGGTTCAGCCTGCTTTGCATTAGGTTTGCGTTTACCCGGTTTCGATTCATCACCGATTTTGCAAACGTCGATGTAGTTCACGCGGAAAACCATCGTGTAACCGAGTTCCTGCATTTCATCAACGCAGGCCTGATTAAACGCCGGGTTGTCGTTGGGCCAGATGGTTGCAACGTTCCGGAATTTCGCCGGGGAAAGCCGCAGCAACTTTTCATTCGTTTCAACGAAAAGCTGTTTTAGCCGCATGCAAATGTTTTCGATAATCGCGGGCCATTGATCAGGCTCCACATTCGTAACCGGCAACCGGGAAATAAAACAGGCGTCGGCACCGATTTGAATTTTGTATCCACGCTCGCCCATCAGTTCACGCAAAGCGCGCTGATTCGGATTGGTCAGCGGAGTGAAACCGTAGTCCGCTGCCAAGGCGTTTACGGTGCGTCGTGGAATGCGCACCTTTGGATTATCCGAACCACCAACACGACCAATCAAATCGTCAGCGAATTTGTGGAACTGCTTACTGAATTCCACACGCGGTTTAGGATGCTGCATTTTGCGGTTCCTGTGCAGGCGAATGTGCGCCGATCATTTCCAGAATTTCGTTGATGTGATCGCTGGCCTTTTCTTTCAGACGCGGGCCGTAGATTTCCATGATTTCGTTGTGGCGCACAGTCACGCGCTGCACCGATTCGTTTACGTTGGCAGCACTAGAGCCGGTTTGTTCTACGGCTTCCTTTTGCGTCAGGCCATTGACCAGAACCAGATACGCACCCTTCGTGGATTTCACATCCAGACTGGTGCGCATCCACTTCGCGTGCAGCATGAATTCTGCTTCGGTCAGTGTTGGATATTCGTTCCGTGGTTTGCTTCCGCCGTAATACATTATCTCGCCTTCCTCGTTTTTGGTTTTCTATATTTTCTGCCAGCAGCACGACACAAAATTTTATGCAGCGTGTCGTCTTTTTTCACTAGGCCCGCCGCGCAAAGCACGTGGGCGTTTTCCTTGAGGTCTTCACGGAAATTTTCAATTGCATCGTCGCGGCGTTGTTCACGTTTACGCTGGATTTCTTCCAAAGTATTTTCGGTAGATTCCAAAATCTTGTCGGCCCATGTATCGGAACGGCGGGTGCTGTAACTTTCACTGTACCCGCCCATGCCCATAGAGGACGCTACACGCCACATCATCCCGCCGAACGATCCGCCCATTTTTAAAGCATCCCCTCTTTAGGAATCAGCACCGGGTTAATTTCGGAATCCCTGAAAGGTGCAGCAAGCGCGACAGTGGGCCACCTACCAGAACCGTCCGGGTTCTTTTGGCGATGCGCTGACAGCCATTTCAGGGCCGCGTGTTCCATGTGATGGACGTTGGTGCTGATAATACCAACGCGACCGAATTTCTGTATATCGTTTTCCAACGTACAGATCCAGAAAACGCCGACGCACACCGCGCCGTTGTATTGGTTCTGCTGCCAGCCCAAACCCGGATCGGCAAACGCCACATCTTGCGCGTCGTAGTTCTGCCGGAAGTAGTGCAGGAAATCTTCCAGCTTTTCACCGCCGTTTTCAAAACCCTTACGGATCGGCAAACGGTGGTAATCGTAGGTAAGGCTAAACGTCTCAATAACAGCAGGCATAGTAGGCCCTCCATATTATTTACAGTATCTGAGTTCACTGCAAAGGGCACCATTCTAGATGCCCTTCACCAGTTGATCAGTAGGTGATTTCGTTGAGGTCTTTGCCTTCGAGTTCCCATTCGTTCACGCGGTCTTCACCGTACTCGCGAATCAGGTCTTGGCGTCGGCGCCCGTACAGAATTGTTTTATATTCTTCGCGGGTTAAAACCAGTTCTTTATCCGTCTCGCTCAGCAGCTGGTCTATCGACGATCCCCACGTTAGCATGCTGTTGGCATTCGTCGCAGGTTCACCAATGTGACGGATGATGGATTCGCCAATCGCGTGAATCGACACTTCGCCCAAAACTTCACGAAATTCATAAACCGTGTTCGGTTTGAAAAAGTCGTGACCCTGAAACGAAGCACCGACCAGCAAACCGTCAGCGTCGTTACACCCTCGGAAAATAAATCGACCTATCGCCCTCATGTTGTCACGGCCTCCGAATGAAACCAGCGCTGGTGAATCCACGTAGCGCTAACAATTGAAAACGCAGCAGCCGTGCCGTTGATAAAGCAGTACCACCACGTCCCTTGCATAAAGATCGTGGCGTAGGTGCCAGCCGCTACGAATTCAAACGTGCCCTGCACATACGAAGTGGCGAACATGCTCCACCACTTGTTGTGCTGAATGTTTTTGAACTGAAAACCTTTCAGGAAAATCGCGATGAACGTCACACAAAAAGCTGTCACGTAAATCATGCGCGCTTTGCCTCTTTCTTGAATTTCTTCAAGTGGCGGCGGAAACGTTTTTCGACCGACTGCTGCATCAGTTCGAAATCGGTGTACACCTGCGCGTTGCGGGCCAGATCGCGACTACTGCTGATTACGTCGCGGCGACCTTGCAGCGCTTCCCCTCGAAAGCTCGACAAATTGCATTGAATAATATCCATCCTTCACTTCCTCGACTTCCGTCTACGTTTTACTTTTGATGTGGCCCAGCGTCGTCGAATTCCCAATTTTTCAACAGCCATTCCAATTCGGGATCGTCACGCTTGTAGCCTTGCGCTTCCATCATTTCCAGAAAGCGCGCCTGATTGTAATTGCAGAGTTCGTAACACGTGTCAGCCGCAATCTGCATTTCACGCTTCATTTGCAGGCGCCTCGACAATCGTAAAGTCGTACCAGCCGCACAAGTGTTTCACGGCGCCGGATACGTCTTCGTACATATGAGGCTCTTCGATAATCGACAGGCCGGTTTGTTTACCGAATTCACCGAGGATATATTCGAACCATGCGCGCAATTTTGCAGCACGTGGCAAATCAGGTTCCGAGGTCTGACCGAAATAACCTTCGCCTGTTTCCATCGTGTGCATTTCCCGGCGAATCTCGCGCAGTTCATGCGTAACGCGTGCCATGGAAACCGGCCCCGGTGCAGTGCCGCGCAGACTGCCATTCGATTCATTCATCCAGTCCAGCACCGTGCGCCCTTCTGCGCATTTGCTGCTGATTTCGAACATGTGGTCGAGGCCACCAGACGTTTGCCCGCCCAACGCCGCGCAAGGGTATTGGTTGTGCCACACGCTGCCTTTCGAATCGGTCAGGATATAACCGTCGTATGCGGGTTCCGCATCTTTGCCGTCGTATTCGCCGCGCACCATGTGATGCTCGGCAACAGTCAGTTCGCGAAATTGCACAGCAGGAAAATCACTCGGTTGCATTTCTGCGAACTTGAGCAACTTCGTGTAGAACGGATACATGAAACCGTCTTCAATGTCGGCCCACAGTACCCAAATCTTTTCACCGATTTGATGGCGCATTTAATTTTTCCTTTTGATGGTGAACGAGCGCGGCGCGTTCAGTTTGTCCCACTTACGTTTTTCGAAGTGCGTGAATTGTTTCGCTTCCATCCGGCGCAAATAAGCGTCGGCTGCTTCACGCGTTAGAAACGTGCAGTGCATGTTGTAGGTGTTCGGGATAATGCCGCAATCACGCATCGACATTTGACCTTCAAACCCGCTGACTTTTCCGTCACGCACCGAACGATATGTAAACATCGGTACAGGGCCACCAGACAGCCCTACAACACGCGGCATGTCCTTAACCAGAACTTCAGCCACGTATGCCTTTGCAACGTCTGGTGCAGGCGCATAGGCCACGTACAAACGAAAGCCCGGCAGAACGTTGTGAGGCAAAGCGCGTTGGCACATTTCGCTCACGTTGTCCGGGCGCTTGTGAAAACCGACGACGATTCCCATTACTGAATCCCCTGTTTGCCGTAGCGGGGATCACGTTCAATTTCAGCGGCGAACCACGCCAGCTTTTCGTCGAAACGATCAGCAATCTTTTTCACGCATTCCAGAAGGCGGAAATAATCGTCGCCGGTTGGCCGGGCCGATTGATCTTCAGCTTCGTTAAAATCGAAACCGAGTTCGTGGTAAGAAAATGCCATGGCAAAATCGTTGCGGTAATGCACGTGCAAATTCGTGTCGAGTAAAATCACCTTCGTGACTTCCCACAACGAATGCAGACGGAAAGTGTCACGTTCGGAAATCAGGTGGCCGTATGAGCCGCGTTGCTCGAACAAAATAACCTGTGCCATACGTGCAAACATTTGCGAGTCTGCACGCTCTTCAGGAAAGCGACCGGGCCACACAATGCGATAGCAGCGAATCAGCTGTTCGCCACGGTCGATGGCTTCCACGATGCGCCCTACGTCGCGCTGCGTGTGGTCATCCTCATAATTGCGGGCGAACAAATCGAGGAACGTTTTCAGTTCTTCGGCAGTGCCTTCGATGAACGCAGAACCGAAAAGCTGGCCGTGTGGATAGCCGGTGAAATTCGGCGCCTTTTGCAGCAGGTTCTTTTTAATGTCGTACATGTGCGCGACATTAGAACTCAACCAGCTAACAACTTGATCGCCTTCCTTGTAGCCACCACACGAAAGGTCAACAATGATTTTAGGCATCGCCCTGTTCCCATTCGAGGACTTCGGTTCCTGAAATGCCGCTGCGAGTCAGCGCGTCAATCAGGATCATTACCAGCAAACCAGCTTGATGCAATTGCACCTTTTCCGACAACTGATCGCGATGTTCGAAATCACGAATGATGCGGATGTGAATATCGCCCAACTGATCGACGCATTTATTCAGCGTCAGATAAATCGGCCTTTCATCAACCGGGAACATCAGCGGGTGATTGGCCGGTGCGAATTTCTGCACCAGCGAAAATTGCTCAGCAGTCCACGAACCAATATCGTGACCGACTTTTGCACATGACAGCATCATGTCGAAGGTTCCTTATTCTGTACTTTGATTGCCGGGTTAGTGGCGGGCGTCACGGTGCGTGTGCGCGTTGTGGTATTTACCGGGGGATCAATGTCGTAATATTTCTTCACGTACATTGCACCCACGGCCATGATTGCATCACGCATCAATTTCACGTGCGCAAACAGGTACGCGCCTCCGGTTGGCAATTCGACTTCAGCTTCGAATTCGGGCGTGCTGCATTTCAGCGTTTTTCCATCGGGAGAAACGTCGATGCTCATGCGCAAATATGCAGCGACCATCATTGCATCACCGCCGTGATCATACGGATTGAATTTGACAGGGCAAATGCCGTCGTAGCCCGTCGCATCAATCAGGGGCCGGTATACGCCCCGCACACCATTGTCACCCATAGGTTCGAACACATCGCCCCGCAACGGCTCATAACCCACCAGACGCGCAAACTGCGCAGTGATTTGATTGGTTTCTTGAATCTTGATTACGAACTCGTTCACGTTGCATGCTCCAACATTTCGCTAGGCCGGAAATTCCGACGCAAATAAAAAACATGGCAGCACCCGCCAACTGCATTTGATGCGAAAACGACGGGGCGCCGATTGAAAAACCTAACAAGCAAATTGCTAGGTTACGAAACAATAAATGAATCAGCAGCATTCAGGATTTCGCCACCAAATAATGCTCACAGGTTTTCGGGTTGTACTCGGTGCGCATCGCATTATCGACGGCCTCTTCGAAACTCTGCCCGGTGGCGTTCAACCATGCGCCCCGTGGATCGTGCCAAACAACGCGATGTTCTTTGTAAACGCCGCCCCGGTCAAAATCCACATGCACACTGGCCCAACGTTCGCGAACCGTCAGCCATTCCATGCGCCGAAGATTTTCCACATCGGTTTTGAATTGATCAGCCATTTTGTTTTTCCTGTTGTGCTTTACGACGACGGTCGAATTCCGGAATGGAGATTTTGCTACCACGGGCCGAGTGCAAAGCAGCCAGACGATCCGACAACAGTTTGTGATCGTGTTCGACCATCGCGAAAACTTTATCGTCCTCTTCGTTCCACGTTACGCGGTCGTTATCCCCTGCTACGAAACGGGTCATGTGGTCAAACATCATAGAAGACTTGGCCGCATCGTCTTCAGCGTCCCACACGGTGCGCTGGTCGCGTGCTGTGCGTTTGGCCTTACCTTCGTGCAACGTTTTGGCAAGTTGCGTCACTGGTGACGTTACAGGGGCTTTGAGAACCGCTTTAGCGCCGTTCGGATCGTACTTTGCAGAACCAGCGGAGAATGCGCAGGCGGCGCGATACAGCTGCTTGCCTTTCGTGGTCAGTGCCTTGTAATGCTCACGGGTAAAACCACTGTGCGTTCCGGCATACACGCCAAAATAAATCGACAGCATTTCAATTGCGAAATCGAAATCCTTTTCCTTCAATTTGTTGTAATGCTGGCGAGCGGTTTCCCAATCGACTGGATCAAGGCCTTCCGCTTTACGGTCAACGTTAAACGCCCACTGAAAATCACCGACGCCTTTGTACTGGCCGATTTCCGCGAACGCAGTAAAAACCGGAACGTCGGATTTCTTTTTCGGGCTGCGGGTAATGCACACCACAACCTTCGTTGCCTGCAAATTCACCGACGCCGCAACGTCATTAGAATTAGGGGCGTAGACTGTGAGGAATTTTTCACCGAACTCCAAATCTTTGGCAAGCGAGAATTTCAGTTTGTGGTTAGGGAACAATGCGCGGGCGTCAGTCTGTTTCATGATTTGATTCCTTTACGGTTAGGATTGTGGCTGCTGATTTATCTGCAATGCGCACCAATCTAGATGCGCATTAAAGTTAATCGTCAGAGTTAGGGTGGTAGTGTCGCCACTCTGCTTGTTCCTGCGAGCGTTCCCACTGTGCCATCGCTTCGGCGCTGCATTCATGGCAGTCAGAAAACTCAATGTCATGTTTGCAGTATTCCGTCTGGTCGCACTCTGCATCAATGCGCCGTTCGTGTGCTTCCTCGCAATCTGCACAGCCTTCGCCATGCACAAAACCATGCGAGCATTTCGGCGGCGGGCTGCAAATTTCACAGCCGTTGATTTCTTCGCCGTGCTGGCAGTTATTGCAGTGGTCACAGCCTGTGCATTTATTGCTTTCGCAATTCTTGTACAGGGCATTCGACATGACCGCTTCGATTTCGTCTTCGAGCGTACACACGTTGCACAGGCCACACGGGTTTTCGTTCGTGCATTCCATTACATAAACCTCCGAATTAAAGGGGCACCGTTTCAGATGCCCCCGGTTAATTATTCGCTGACCTTTACCATTTTCAGGAGAACAGGCGCCAGCGGAACGATGGTGAAGTCAGTCGCGAATTTCTCCGCGAATGTTTGGCCGACCTGAAACGCACCGTGCAACATATTCGGCGCCCATACCTGAAGTTGGCATTTCTTTTCTTCAGGCGTGCCGGGATCGAACGTGACAGCGAAATTGAAATCACGACCTTCCGGCGTCGGTGCGTCGGAATATTCGATACCGTCCTCTTCCTTTTCTTCGACCGTGGGCACGGTGCCTTCTACTTCGTCGCACCAGTGCTGGATATCGTTCCACGCAGTCACCAGCAGCAGATAAACCGGATCGACGAATTCAGCAGGCACCACGCTTGCCACCGCTTCGCGCTCGTTCATGGTGTAGAACCGGGAGTGGTCAACGATGCAGTAATGCGTCGGTTCACCACGGGCCGCACATTCGGCGCGCTTGATATCCATCGCGGCGCTAGCAGCGTCAGAGGCCGCTTTGTCGAATGAATTTTCGCGTGCTGCCATTGATGCGCGAATCCATTTTGCGAATTGTACTTTGTCCATTTTCATACTTTCCTTTCTGTCCATCTTTCACTTCCTCAGTTAAAAACGAGTGCCGACCAGTTTTGCAATAAGCGCTGGCGGGCTAATGGTTACGGTCAGCTTGCAGTAACCGCAATCGACTTTCCACGTTGGCGGCATTGTGTGCTGCTCGCGAAAATCGCTTTCGTCACCTTGGCACGTCGCCCCGCATTTGGGGCAGGTGAAAATTAAAGGCGGTGCGGATAAAACTTTCATTGCTACCTCACTTGTCCCCAGCGGTTACGAACCCTGTCGTGCCGTTTCGGTTCGCGTTTCAGTTTTTCAATTTGTTCCTGCTTGCGTTGTTCCCGCAAGTGTTCCGTAAATTGCTGGTCGGCCCTGTCGCGCTGTTCTTGGCGCATGCTGTCGTGCCAGAACATAATTAAACCCTCGATGTGATAATTGCAAAGTCACTCGGATTCAAATCTGTGTTCTGTGCAAATTTAACCAGTTCGGTAAAACCGAATCGACCCGCCAGTTCGTCGATGATTTCGATCCTGCGTTTCAGGCCCGACAATTCGTAAACTGCGGAGTCTTCCAAATCGTGACGGCCTGTACCCACTACAGTATTGAACAGGGCCACCAGACCGGGCGTGGAAAGATCCGACAGCTTATCCACGGTTTCATCGTCTGGCTCTGCGTCGATTTCTTCGTCGTCGAATGAGTCTGGTTCTTCCTCTTCTTCGAGGTCGTCAGGGTCACGGAAAGAAGAACAGACGTTGACGCAACTGCGGCGGCACGGGTGAACCGATTCAATCATTTCACGAAATACACGCAGCACGTCAGATTGAGCATGCGTCACGACGTTTTCGCTTTCGTATAAATCAAAAACCCGATCCGCGATTTTCAATTCGAACGCTCGCTGCAAACTGAACAATTGCTGCGTCGTGTCTTTGCCGTTGTACAGGTGCTGCATATAGCGCAGCGATTGTTTCACGCAGGCCACATAACGCACGATTACCGATACCAGCCATTCGTCTAGGCTCTTTGGCATTGCAGCGCCCGACAACCGCGCCATATCGCACAGGGCCAGAATGTGCGACTCGGAACCGACGTTGTGATCAATCACCAGCATTTCACCGACGTACAAACGGAAGCCGTTAAAGCCTTCGCTGATTTCCACGATAGCGCGGGCGAACGTGGTAGAAGTCGGCACGTTGCACAGGTGTACTGCGCCGTCGCTGTGAATCTGCATTACGAAACCGGCAGTAGCTTTTGTGGGCGCCAATTTCTTTTCGAGGTCGCCCATGATCAGCGACAGATTGTGCGGACGGCTGTTTTGGAATCTAACAGGCTCGCCCATTTCCTTTGCCATTTTCACCACGACCTTTTTCGGTTGGGCTGCACGCGGCGCCGAATCCATCGGTTCGCGATTGGCGACGTACTGTTCGATATCGCCCACCGTTTTCCAACCACGCGGAACGCCGCCCGGAATTTCGATTTCGAATTCTTCTTCAAGATCCATGACGATTTCGTCAAAATCCATTGTGTCGATTTTCAGGGAATGCTTGAGCGTGTCTTCCGAATCAATCGGGTGCCCGATTTTCATGCCCATGTGATCGGTAATGACGCGGCGGATGCGGTTCATTTGATCAGCAGAAACTTTTTTGTTCGGCTTAGCCATGGTGCGAATTCCTTGATAAAGGTCAGTTTGATTTACTACTGACAAAACCCGCACATGGCGGGCTTGTCTTTGTGGTGGGAATTAATCCTCCCTGAACTGGCCGCGCACATCGCACGGCATGTACAAGGTGCGTTTCTCGCCTTTGTCGTCCGTCACCTTTTTAGCGCGGAGAACTTTGTACGGGTCGAGGCCGTACACGAAATTGTCAACGCGGTAATGAATGCGCGCCCATGCAGAACCCGGCGAATATTCTTCCCACGCCACAATCGCGTCACGCAGCGATGCAAAGTCGTCGCTATATTTGCAACTTTCCTCGCCGTCGCTTTCGTACTTGCCGGTAACGACGCCGTAAGGAAAAGCAGCGTCTGCAAATTGCGCCAGCGTTTCGGCAGGCAACGCATTGTGACGGCTCGCCAAGTCGATCAACTTTTTGAGGTATTCGGTTTCCGTTACCAAACCGTCTTGCATTTGTTTGTCCAGTTCGTGCGCTTCGCCGCAAGTGGCGATATTGAATTGCAGAACGGCCAACAGGTTCAGGTTGAACATTTTAACTTCCTCTATTGCGTGAGTGTGTGAATCGTGGGCGCAACTTGCCCGACTGGATTTCATTGTACCTATGCACCGACGAACGGTCAACAAACGAAAACAGCCCCTACAGGGGCCGCTTGCACTCGCTACAGCATCGTTTGAGCTTGAGGCCGATTCGACCTTGCGCCCATTGCAGGAACAGCCCTTTGCGCTCGCCAAGGCCCGATAGCACTTCCGTTGTGTCGTGGGTTGCACTGGCGGCAATCGAAAGCGCTTTGGCTTCGTCAGCAGTCACCGGGTCAGGGCGTAACACAACGTCAGCGTTTGCGCGGGCCTTTGCATCGGCGCGCAATCGTTCCATTGTCGCGGCTGCTGATTTGTACCCGTAACGTTTCAGGTCATCAATGCAGCGCGCCAACTGGTAAGCCGAGATTTCGTGAATCACTGCGTAATCGTGAATTGTCGAGAAATAATATTTCACGCCGCCTCCTTTGGAATTTTGAAAGCCAGATGGTCACTGCCAATCCACGTGCCGTTCGTGGCCGACAGATATTCGATGGTGTTGTATTTGCCGTCGATCAACTGGCGCGGATTTACCACCACGACATAATCTAGGCCGGGCATGTAATAGTTTACAGTTTTGAACATCCGCTGAAGGTCGAAGCCGAGAACGGATTCCATGACCGGCGATTCTGGATAAAGAAACATCACCCGGTAAAAACCATCCTGCCCCAAAATGCCGGGCAGCGTAGCAATCGAACAATCCAGCGTTTCGTTTACTTGCAGGTCTACGCCATCCTTTAAAACGTCGAGGCGCATAATTGTGCGACCGTTGCGAAGTGCTGTCGCCAATTGATCAAGCCACGGCTCGTTTTGTGTCACGGCGTTGTTGGTGCCCGTGCGATAGTGGAATGACAAATCAGGACTGCGCAGCGTCACGCAGTAGTCGTTATGTTCCATCCATGCACAGAAAATGTGCCGGGGCGCTTTGGCCCAAATTGGCGCCGTGTCGATTCCGTACAATTTCGCAATACGCAGATGCGCACGGAAACCAAACAGTGCAGCAATCAAACCCAGCAACGCAGGCAGCACATATTTAATGAAAACGAAAAGCAGGGCAGCAGTGCCCAAAACTTTTAGGATCGTGGACATAATCTCGGTGGTCATCTTCTACTTCCTCAGTTGTGAATCGGATTTCATCCCGTTGCACACTCTAACCACAGAATGTGCAGCAGTGATTATTCCAACACGATGGCTTTAATGTACCAGTCCGGCGCCGACGCGGCGGTGTTGTATTTCAGGTTGTACGCAACGCACCACGCATCACGTTCTTCTGCCGTGTCGAATTCCAACAGGTCGTCGCGCTTGTTGCCCCAGCCGCGTTCGAATTCCCGCGTTTCCGCGTAGAATTTTCCAGCGGTGCGTTCCGTCACAACTTTACGCGTGCCTGTAGTTTCCAGAATCGAAACCGGGGCCGGGGCGGGAATGGTCGCCACTACCGAAGCTTCGTCCTTTTCTTTGTCGAGCATGGATTGCGTTTTAAAAGCATCCCATTCTTTTTCCTCGACCACGCGGGCGCCGCTATTGATTTCTTTTACGGCGTCGTCAGGCCACAGAATGGATTTCGCTTTGGTCACATCGTTGACCAGCAGCACCATACCTTTGAACGTGCCTTTTTTAATCGTGTTGAGGGTCATGGCGTTTCTCCTTCGGTTTTAATTTCCGTGCGTGCTGCATATGAGCCACACGGTCAATTTTGTATTCGTAAGCGGCCATCAGAAAACCGTTACGCATGGCGTTTAAGAAATGACGCTGTGAATAACGCGCCCAGTCAACAGCACTTTGAAAACTTTGTGCCTCGACAAATTCCGCGTCGGCCACATAATCAGTTTTGTACATGACTCAGAGCCTTCCGTTTGAACGGGGTTTCCGCGTCCTGCGAGTTGAACCATTCCAGAAGGGCGGAACGGCGGTAACGCCCCACAATGACTACAGAGCCAAAGCGGGAATCAATGCGGCCTGTTTGCGTCTGACTTGCGGAGTCAGGAACAGGAACCAATTTTGCGCGCTCACGCAAAGCGCTTTCGGTTACGTGAGTGTGACCGGCCAAATCTTTAAGTGACCACAAAGGTTCGCGTGCTTTCATATATCTGCGTCCATAGCTGCTTTACGTTTTGCCGCCGCTTGCTGTGCGTTCCACTTCTTGCCAGCAGCGCGGGTAAATGTCTTGCGGAAACTCCAGCGGAAAATGCCGCTCCAGCTTGATTCGTTGTTGCTGGTGTTCTCGACGCCCGAATTAAGCAGGCCCCATACAAACAGATCCACGAACACCGCACGCACGAAACGCTTGAACACACGCCACATGGAAATGCCGCATTTGTAGAACACGACAGTTTCGTACAGGCCGTAACTCAAACCGCGCAGCAGCGGGCGAGCCGCAATAAAAGTCATGACTGGCAAAATCACAAAGCCCGTCATAAAGCAGGCCGCGATATACCAGTGCGGAAACAAACCCATAAATGACTGCATCATGTCCTGATCCCCACAGTGTGTTGAATGACCGCGTATTCCGGTTCAGGATTTGCGCGGGTTGGATTTTGGTAGGCGGTCACGCGCCCCCAGTAATTTTCCCCGAAATAATCACGCGCTTCAGGTTCGTCCTGAAACACGAAATCATATTCGAGGGTAAAACCGTCTTCGTCAAAATGCAGTGCAACGTAAGTCGAATCGCCGTGGCGCCCGACCGAGAAATTATTGAACATGATTTATTCCACCATTGATTGACAGGTCGTACAGCGCTGCGTGCGTGGAAAGATTTCCAAGCGTGCAGGAAGTATCGGTCTGTCGCAGTCTATGCAATCGGTGCGCGGTTCCCCTTCTGACGCTTCGAGGTTAATCCGTGCCCGCCTAATTTCGAGGGCGATAATGTTTTCACTTTCTTTTTCCGTGTCGCCCTC
>Ga0247818_10001666_pt1 | contig 14224 bp, 17 predicted proteins | sample 13C_Glucose_Day1_FD_192424 | JGI IMG/M metagenome (GOLD analysis project Ga0247818, IMG submission 192424) | Soil microbial communities from agricultural site in Penn Yan, New York, United States - 13C_Glucose_Day1 | ecosystem: Environmental > Terrestrial > Soil > Agricultural land | place...
GACTGGCGGCGGTGGCCGCGTCCTCGTCCGTGTCGTCCGTGTAGAGGTGTACCGCGGCCCCGCCGCCTCCCAGGACGGCCACCGCCGCCAGTCCGGCCACGACCGTCGTGCGACGTCGTCGCCGTGCACTGTCCCGTCGGCGCTCGGCCCGCCCGGGTCCGGCGGCGGCCGCCGTCGCGGGGAGGAAGGCCGTCGGCAGGAGTTGCTCCGACGTGCCTGCGAAGGACGCCGCCACGGGGACCAGCGCGAGTCCCACCAGCAGGCCCTCCGCCGGGACCAGCCCCGACCGGTGACCCGCGCACACGGTGCACTCACGGGCGTGGCGTGCCAGGCGCTTGCGCCACAGCGCGGACGGCACCCCGTCCCAGCGGACCGTGAGGTCTTCGAGCAGCACGCAGCGAGGGTCGGCCGCCAGAGCGCGCACCACCACCCGGGCGGCCTCCAGCCGCTCCTTCATCCGCTGCACGCGAACCGCGGTGTGCTGCGGTGAGAGGTCGAGAGCGCTCGCGACCTCCGCCCGGGACAGTTCCCCCGCCGTCTCCAGCCACCACAGCGACACCAGCTCGCGGTCGTCGTCGTCCAGCCACCGCGTCGCCTCGGCGGCTTCCCGGCGCTGTCCGGTCAGACCGAGACGCACGATCGTCAGCTCGACGAAGTCGGCCGCGGGATCCACGACGTCGTACGCGTCCTGAAGGGGGTCCGCGGACATCCCGCCCGTGCTGCGCTCGCGCCAGTGCCCACGGATCTCGTTCATGGTGATGGCCACGAGCCAGGAGCGGAAGCTCTTCGGGGTGCGCAGCGAGGGCAGGCCACGGATCATCCGCAGCACGCTGTCCTGGACCACGTCGTCCACGTCGGCGTGACCGTTCAGCGCGCGGCCGACGATGTTGTACACGAGCGGCAGGTAGGACGCCACAAGCCGGTCCTGCGCCTCGGGGTCGCCCTTCTGCGCGGCCTTGATCAACGCCGTCTCGCGTGTCTCGCCCATGCTGTGCTCACTCTTCCGGGGTCCTGTTACGTCACTTCCCACACTCGGGAGACGCTGTGCGGCGGGGACGATAACAGGAATTCGGTCGAGTGCTCGATAATCCGCTCCCGGTTCCGTACGCGCGGAGTGCCGGGCCCGTCGACGCGTGGGCGGTCGCCGGGCCCGGCACCGGGTCGGGCGCGGGCGGCGGGTCAGCGGTTCTCCGTAATCAGGCGCGGGGCGGGTCGTTCCGGTCGCGATCCGAGCCGAGCTGCTGCTTCAGCTTGTCCTGGCCGGTGTCGACGTGCTTGCTGTACTTGCCCTGCGTCCGGTCGTCGACCATGTCGCCGGCCTTGTCGATGCCCTTTCCGGCCTGGTCCTCGTGGCCCTTGAGCATCTTCTTGATCTTGTCCAGCGCGGACATGGCGGATCCTCCTCGCGTCGGTTTCCCCCCGCGTGTCCAGGGTCACCGCACATCGCCCGCTCCGCATCCGCGAGCGGGCGCCGGCAGGTCCGTGAACGGCCCGAGGAGCACCGCACGTGTGAAGGGCGCCTGGATGGGCATCTATCGGGTTACCAGGAGGAGGTGGTGGCCGTGGGCCGCATCCAGATCGTCCGCCGTCCGCAGCCCCCCACGGGGCCGCCCCCGCTGGACCTGCGAACACCGTCCGGCCGACCGCTTCCGTACTGATCCGGCACGATATCGACGAGCCACGCCGTCGGCGGTGCGGGGCGCAGGCACCGAGCCCGAGGACGGCCGGAGCGTAAGCTCCGTAGCCATGATCGATCACTCGGAGCACGGCCTCTCCGCCCGCCGGACGAACTGGGCCGGCAACATCGCCTTCGGTGCGAAGCAGCTGCACACACCCGCTTCGATCACCGAGCTCCAGGAGCTCGTGTCCGCAGGGACGGCCGTCAGAGCGCTGGGCACCGGCCACTCCTTCAACACCGTCGCCGACACCCACGGCGCGCTCATATCCGTGGCTGGTCTGCCCCGATCCGTCGAGATCGACACTGAGGCCCGTACCGCGACGGTGAGCGCGGGCATGCGCTTCGGGGAGCTGACCGGCACACTGCACCGGAGCGGGCTCGCCCTGCACAATCTGGGCTCGCTGCCCCACATCTCCGTGGCGGGCGCGTGCGCGACGGGCACCCACGGTTCCGGGGTGGGCAACCGCGCACTCGCGGGAGCTGTCCGAGCCCTCGAGCTCGTCACCGCCGATGGCAGGGTCAGGACCCTGGAGCGGGGCGACGCGGACTTCCCCGGTTCCGTGGTCTCCCTGGGCGCGCTCGGAGTCGTGACCCGGCTGACCCTCGACCTCGTGCCCGCGTTCGAGATCCAGCAGTGGGTGTACGAAGGGCTCCCGCAGGAAGAGCTGCTCGGCCGTTTCGACGAGGTGATGTCCGAGGCGTACAGCGTCAGTCTCTTCACCGGCTGGCACGGTGGCCCGATCGATCAGGTCTGGCTCAAACGGCGTGTCGGGCCCGGCACCCCCGGAACGGCCCCGCACCGTTGGCACGGCTCGACTCTCGCACGGGGGCCGAGGCACCCGGTGCCCGGCGTGGCGGCCGAACACTGCACGGAGCAGCAGGGCGTCCCGGGACCGTGGCACGCCAGGCTGCCGCACTTCCGGCTCGAATTCACCCCGAGCAACGGGGACGAGCTGCAGTCCGAGTACTTCGTCGCCCGTCAGGACGCCGTCGCCGCCTACGAGGCCCTCGACCGGATCCGGCAGGACTTCGCGCCGCTGCTCCAGATCGGGGAGATCCGGACCGTGGCCGCCGACGACCTCTGGCTCAGCCCCGCCCAGGGAAGGGACTCCGTGGCGTTCCACTTCACCTGGGTCCCCGACACGGCGGCGGTGACGCCCGTCCTGGGGGCCGTCGAGGAGGCACTCGCCCCGTTCGCCGCCAGGCCGCACTGGGGCAAGGTCTTCACCACACCGCCCGGCGTGCTCCGGGAGCTCTACGACCACTACGCCGACTTCGAGCGGCTGACCGAACGGTTCGATCCGACCGGGACGTTCCGCAACGACTTCCTGGCACGCCACTTCCCGCGCACGGGCGGCTAAGCGCCGTCCCACCCGTGCCGGGGCCCGTCGGGCCCGCCCTCCGGCGACGGACCGGGCGAGAGCTGCTCCACGAGGGCCGCCAGCTCCTCGCAGGCCAGCTCCGTCTCGTGACGGATGTTGTTGTGCTCGGTGACGATGGCGGCGAGGAGGAGCGCGGTGAGGGCCACACAGCCGTTGAGGATGCAGAGGTTGAGCATCACCTCGAGCACCGAGTGGTCGGCAAACGGTCCCACCCCGTCGGTGCCGGCGACGATCGCCATGACGGACATCAGCAGGGCACAGGGGGCGCTGCCGGCCAGCTGGAAGCGGAGAGCCGCCCAGACGAGCACCGGAAAGAGGAGGTAGATCATGGACAGTGGACTCCTGGTCGCGATCGCCGCCGACGTGACCGCGACGACGGCGAGCGCCAGCGCCTCCGCCCACCGGTCGTCCATCCGGGGCAGACGCACCTTGTGCAGGACGAGCAGCAGCGGGGTGACCATGAGCACCCCCATGGCGTCTCCCGCCCACCAGGCCGCCCAGACCGGCCAGAACTGCGAGGCCGACTGGCCGCCGCTCAGCACCTGGACCCCCGTGCCCGTGGTCGCGCTGATGACCATGCCGCCCAGGGCCCCCAGGAAGACCAGGGCGACGCCGTCGCGCAGCCGGTCCAGCTGCGCGCGGAAACCCACGGCGCGCAGGGCGAGGAAGGAGCAGACGGGGGCCAGCGTGCTGCCCGCCGCGACAGCGACTCCCCAGAGGGTGAGCGAGTCGGTGATCGACATGATCGTGAGCAGCGCACCCGCCGCGATCGCGGGCCAGATCCGCAGGCCCAGGTAGAGCAGCGAGGCGAGGGCGATCCCCGAGGGCGGCCACAGCGGGGTGACGACCGAGCCCTGTACCTCGACCTGCCGGAGGAGACCGAGCTGCGCCGACGCGTAGTAGACAGCGGTGATGCCCAGTATCTGCAGGACGAGCACGGCTCGGCGTCGGGTCTTCTCGCTGCGGATCACCGTCTCATAAGACACCGCTCATGTCGGCGGGTGGCTGTGACACGCGCGGCAGGTGGCCCCGGTGCTCACGCGGGACCCGCGGCGGCGTCGTGGCGGAGAACCAGGACCGCGGCGTCGTCCTCGTGCCCGGTCAGGGCCGCGGCCTTGAGCACCTGGTCCGCCAGGTCCTCGGCGTCGGCGGTGGCGTGGGAGCTCACCAGCCGCCTGATCCGGTCCAGGCCGTCGTCGATCGTCAGTGAGGGCCCTTCGATGACTCCGTCGGTGAGCAGGACGAACGAGCCGGTCACGTCCAGGTCGCGCCGGGCGACCGGGTAGTGCTGATGAGGCTCGATACCGAGCGGAAGGCCGCCCGCGTCGGCGGTGACTCCCGAATGCCCGTCGGCCGTCGCCCACACGGAGGCGACATGACCGGCGCGGGCGCTGCGCAGCTCCCGGCTCCGCGGATCCAGCCGCAGGAAGGAGCACGTGGCGAAGAGAGTGGAGTTCATCGACATGATCAGGTCGTTCGTGCGGCCCATCACCTCACCCGGATCGGACGTCGAGCTGGCGATGGCACGCATGGCGATCCGGATCTGCCCCATGAAGGCGGCAGCCTCCACGTCATGCCCCTGGACGTCGCCTATGGCCAGGCCGAGGGCACCGTCCGGCAGCAGGAAGCCGTCGTACCAGTCCCCGCCGATGTCCAGCCCGTCGCGCGCGGGAGCGTAGCGGGCCGCGGTCCGGAGCCCGGGGAAGGACGGCAGTGTCGCGGGCAGCATGTCGCGTTGAAGCGCCTGGGCGAGTTCCACGCGGGCCTGGTGCAGCTGCACCTCCTGCCGGGCGCGGGCAGTGAGGTGCTGCAGTGTGCTGAGCAGGTCCTCGGCGCTGGCCGACCGGGGAGTTCGACGCCGGTTCATGGGCCGCTCCGCGTTGCGATAGTTCCTGCATCATATTTCGGCGTCGCAACGCCCGCGAGCGCTGTGCGGACGGCCCGGGCCCGGGGCGTGGGCGGAGCTGCCCGGCGGGTCAGCCGGCCTTGCCCAGCGATGCCGTGAGGCGCCCCAGCGTCTCCTGGAGGGCCAGGATCTCCTGTACCGACAGCCCCGTGGCCCGGAGGATCGTCCGGGGGACGGAGAGCGCGCGCCCGCGCAGCTCCGACCCGGCGTCCGTGAGGTGGACCGTGACCGAGCGCTCGTCCTGAGGGCTGCGCTCACGCCTGACGAGACCGGCCGACTCCAGCCGTTTCAGCAGGGGCGACAGCGTTCCCGAGTCGAGGTGGAGCCGCTCGCCGATCGTTTTGACCGGCAGTGAACCGTGCTCCCACAGCACCATCATGGCCAGGTACTGGGGGTAGGTGAGGCCTAGGTCCCGGAGCGCTTCCCGGTAGACGCCCCCGAAGGCTCGGGAGGCCGCCTGCAGCGAGAAGCAGACCTGGTGGTCCAGCTTGAGCAGCTCGGAGTCCGCCGGCTCGGACGGAGCGGGTGCGGGGGGCGGTGTCGGCGTCATGGATCCAGGATAGCCTGCCGCCCGCGATTAAGATGTGCGCAATCGAATTGTGTGCAACTCTTTGGGGGTGATCGGTCCGCGGTCACCGTCGTACGAGAGAAGGTCACCCATGGACGCGCTCTACACCGCTGCCGCCACCGCGAACGGCCGTGAAGGCCGGGCAGTGAGCTCGGACGGACAGATCGACCTCGCGCTCGCTCTGCCGCCGGCCCTCGGGGGCGACGGGAAGGGCACCAACCCGGAGCAGCTCTTCGCCGCCGGATACGCCGCGTGCTTCGCCAGTGCGATGAGCTCCGTCGCCCGCGAGATGAAGGTCGACACCAAGGACGTCTCCGTGACGGCCGAGGTCTCGATCGGCAAGGACGACTCCGGGTTCGGCCTCGCGGTCGTCATGCGCGTCGAGCTGCCCGAGGCCCTGGAAGGGGAGACCGGACGGCGTCTGGTCGAGGCGACGCACGCCTACTGCCCGTACTCGAAGGCCACGCGGGGCAACATCGACGTGGAGCTCGTGATCGAGTAGCGGAGCAGGCTCCCCGCCCTGTGCGGGCGGGGAGCCGATCCTGCAGGGGAGACAGGAGTCGAACCTGCGGCATCCGGTTTTGGAGACCGGCGCTCTGGCCTCTGAGCTACACCCCTTCGGTCGGTGTGATCAGCCTCGCAGCCGCCGTGATCCCTGACAACCCGTTTTCGGGTGGGTGCGACCCGTTTCCCGGGGACCGCCCCCCGGAGCTCCGGACGCGACGCGTACACTCGGCTCCCGTTTCCGCTGATTGGCGGGCATAACCGATCGATAGGCAGTTTCACGTGAGTTCCACAGAGGCATCCGACGCACCGATCTACGCCGGTCTGGTGGAGGAACAGGGCGACGTCCCGGCCGAGGTGCGGCGGGTGGCCGAGGAGACCCTGCTCGAGGTGGAGAGCGCGCTCGACTTCAGCGCGGTCCGCGCCCCGGCCGCGGCCCGCTGAGTGCGTTACGCCCCGGCCCGGCCCGCACCGTAAGGGTGCGGATCATGACGGGTTCCCAGGGGCAGGATCACCGCGTACCGGTTCCCTACCGTTCGGAGTGCCGCGTGACCGTCAGCCTGCACCACTCAGCCACCGTCCTGTTCCAGGGCGACAGCATCACCGAGGTGGGCAGGCTGGCGGAACGGGACTGCCCACTGGGCAACGGCTACGTCCGGATGGCCGCCGAGTCCGTGAGGTCCGCCAGGCCGGACTCCGGCATCACCTTCCTGAACCGAGGAGTCGCCGGCGACGGGGTCGCGGACATGCGTGCCCGTTGGCGTGGCGACGCGCTGGACCTCCGGCCGGACGTCGTGTCGGTCCTGATCGGCGTGAACGACACCTGGCGCCGCTACGACTCCGGAACCGTCACCTCGGTGCGCGCGTACGAGGACGACTACCGTGCCGTCCTCACCCAGGTCCGGGACGCGACCGGCGCCCAGCTGATCCTCGTCGAGCCCTTCCTCGTGCCGGTACGGGACGAGCAGTGGGCCTGGCGGGAGGACCTCGACCCCAGGATCCAGACGGTCCGACGGCTGGCCGAGGAGTTCGACGCCGCACTGCTGGCGGCTGACGGCCTGCTCAACCAGGCGGCGCGTGCCGCCGGCGGCCCCGAGTCGATCGCCGGTGACGGAATCCACCCGACTCCCCTCGGGCACTACCTCCTGGCGGAGGCCTGGACCGCGCTGGTGGGGCTGTGAAGCGCGGGTCCCAGCAGGACCGGAATCACCGCCCAGACGGTCTTGCCCGCCACGGTGGGCCGTGACCAGCCCCATGAGCTGCTCAGCGCGTCGATGATGCGCAGGCCCCTGCCCCGCTCCAGCCAGTCCTCAGCCCTGCGCAGCACGGGTACCTCGGGGCTCGAATCGTTCACCGCGCAGACCAGCGCCCCGTCCTGGCAGGCCAGTCCCAGCCGGGCCGTCGGGAGCTCGGGGTGCTCCTCCGTGGGCTGGATTCCGTGACAGACCGCGTTGCTCACGAGCTCGCCCGCCACGAGGGTCACGTCGTCCGCGCACGAGCCCAGGCCCCAGCACTCGAGCGCGTCCCGGACGAACGCCCGCGCCTGCCGGAGGCTTTCAGGGTCCGCGCCCAGGCCGCGCGTGGTGAACCCAGGAGCGTCGATGCCGAGATCCCGTGCCAGTTCCTCATGCGGATCCGCACCGCCGGGGACCGGACGGGGCGGGAGAGCTGCCGCTCCGTGACGTGGCGTGTTCTCCTCGTGCATGAGCGCTGATCACCCTCCGCTGAAGGCCGGTTCGTGGTGTCGTGAGGTCCGGACGACCACTAGTATCCTCGCCGTCCGTGCATGCAGTGCAATTGCATCCGGAATTGCACCCAGGGGTGTGAGCCAGGGACACCTGTTCACCCTGCGCGGGCCCCGGTGTCGCACCAGGACGTGACCAGCACGACGAGAAGGAATGGACCGCATGCAGCACTTCGACAACGGCGTCCCCGCCAACTCCCTTTCCGGCGTGGAGTGGAGGAAGAGCCACCACAGCAACCCCAGCGGGAACTGCGTGGAGATGGCGCTGCTGCCCGGCGGTGAGGTGGCCGTCCGCAACTCCAGGTTCCCCGAAGGCCCCGCCCTCGTGTACACGGGGGACGAGGTGCGGGCCTTCCTCGCGGGCGTCAGGGACGGCGACTTCGACACCATGGCCGGCTGAACTCGCCCCAGGGCAGGCCGAAAAGACACGGAACTCTCGCAACGGCCGGGCCTGCCCGGGCCTTCTGATGGCACACTGGCGTCACGACGCCCGTCCTCAGGAGTCCGCATGCCCGGCATCGAACCGCTTCAGCCGTCCCGGAAGCCGACGCTCGCCTCGGCCACGGGGGCGAGCCCCACGGCGTTACGCCTGGTACTGGGCGCGCAGCTGCGGCGTATGCGTGGCGAGGCCGGCATCACCCCGGATGTCGCCGCCGACCGGATCAGGTGCTCGACGGCCAAGATCAGCCGGATGGAGACCGGGCACTCCCCGTGCAAGGAGCGCGACGCCGCCGATCTTCTCGCGCTGTACGGCGTGACCGATCCGGCCAGAACGGCGGAGTTCATCGACCTGGTGCGGAGGGCGGGGCAGCGCGGGTGGTGGCGCAACTACGCCGACGTGCTGCCGGACTGGTTCGAGCCGCTGGTCGGTCTGGAGGAGGCCGCCGCGTCCATCCGTACCTATGAGGGGCATTACGTTCCGGGGCTTCTGCAGACAGCAGACTACGCCTACGCGGTGGTGCGTTCCGGGCATGCCCTCGAATCGGAGGAGATCACCCGGCGTCGCGTCGAACTGAGGCTCAGGCGCCAGCAGTTGCTGCAGCGACGCGATGCGCCCAAGCTCTGGGTGCTGCTGGACGAGGCGGTGCTGATGCGTCCCACGGGTGGTGCCCGGGTGATGCGTGAGCAACTGGTCCACCTGCTGGAGATGACTCAGCTGCCGCATGTGATCGTGCAGGTGGCACCTTTCGAGGTGACCGCCCACACCTCTCCGGGCAACGGGATCACGTATCTGCGGTTCGCGATGGACGGGCTTCCCGATGTCGCCTACATCGAGCACCTGACCAATGCCACGTCCGTGAACAAGCAGGAGAGCACGGACGAGTACCGCTGGATCCTCGACTCGCTCAGCGCCCAGTCGCCGAGCCCGGTCGCGAGCAGGGACCTGCTGAGGCAGGCACTCGAGCGCTACAGCTGAGTACCTGCCCCGTCACCGCTGATCCCGTCTCACGCGATCCACGTCACCACTTGCGGGCGACGCCACCGAACTCGATCCACTCCTCGGTCTCCTGTTTCGGCGCCAGATCCGAATCCGGCCGCCACGTCGAGACCTCCACCAGGCCGGGGTCCAGCACGTCGAGGCCTTCCAGGAAGCCGTGCACGTCGGCCTGCTGACGCACCCGCCCCCACTGGTTCCCCGTGCTCTTCGCCATGTAGTCCGTGACGAAGTCGCGGGTCGCGGCGTCCTCGCTCACGAGCTGGCACACCACCAGGAAGCTTCCAGGAGCCAGCCGCTCCGCCACACGCCGGACCAGACCCGCGGGGTCGTCCTCGTCGGGGATGCAGTGCAGCACCGACACGAACAAGGCGGCCACCGGCTCGTCGAAGTCTATGAGCCGAACCACCTCCGGGTGAGCGAGGATTCCCTCCGTGTCCCGCATGTCCGCCTGGATGACCGCGGTCCGGTCGTTCTCCTCGAGTATGGCCTTGCCGTGCGCCAGCACGATGGGGTCGTTGTCGATGTAGACGACCCGGGCGCCGGGGTCGACGAGCTGGGCGACCTGGTGGACGTTGTCCTGGGTGGGCAGGCCGGACCCGTGGTCGATGAACTGGCGTATCCCGTACTCGGAGGCCAGGTGGTGCACCACGCGCCGCAGGAATCTCCGGTTGTTCACCGCCAGGACCTTCGTGCTCGGCACACGCTCCAGCAGGTGTTCGCAAGCGACCCGGTCGGCCGGGTAGTTGTCCTTGCCACCCAGGTAGTAGTCGTACATCCGCGCGACGCTCGGCACGTTCACGTCGATGTTCTTCGGAATGGAGGTGTCCCCGTGGCTCATCCAGCCCCTCGCGGTTCAAAGAGAGTGAAGTCGGTGTGGGGTCATGCTAGGGATCTCGCCGGGTGGCAGACAGCCCTCGGGGGAGTGAGGCAAGGGTGCGGGGTGTCGAACCGGCCACATGAGTCCGATGGTGGAATGCCCGTCCTGCCTGGCCCACGGCCTCGAAGACGACCGAGCCGGGTTGATGAATCGTCAACGGTGCCTGATGGGAGGCCTATTGTCAGTTGAGAAGCCGAGTTCGGGACTCCGGCCGCAGTCGTGCGGAGCCATGTTCCAACGCGGCTGGAAATCGGCGTAGGACTTCGCTCCTGGACAGTGCCGGGGCGGTCCGGAAAACAACGCCCTTACCGCGTCGCACGATCGCCGTTCCCGCCCGGCGGTCTATCGTGACCCCATGTCCGCTCCCGAGCTGATCCGCATCGTCTCCCGCGACTCACCCATGGCCCTGGCTCAGGTCGAGCGCGTCAGGGCCGGCCTCGCGGCCCTCCACCCCGACACCGTCACCGAGGTCGTCCCCGTCCGGACCACGGGCGACAAGTGGCTGGGCGATCTCTCCAAGGTCGAAGGCAAGGGTGCCTTCACCAAGGAGGTCGACGCCGCCCTGCTCGCAGGGGAGGCGGACCTGGCCGTCCACTGCGTCAAGGACATCCCCGCCGACCGCCCCCTGCCCGCCGGCACGACGTTCGCGGCGTTCCTCGAACGCGACGACATCCGTGACGCCCTCGTCCACCCGGACGGACTCACCCTCGAGCAGCTCCCCGAAGGCACCCGCATCGGCACGTCGTCCGTCCGCCGGACAGCACAACTCGCCTCCTCCCACCCCCACCTGGACTGTGTCCCTTTCCGGGGCAACGCCAACCGGCGGCTGGCGAAACTGGCCGCGGGAGAGGCCGACGCGCTGCTCCTGGCCGTCGCCGGTCTCCACCGCATCGGCCGGCCCGACGTGATCAGCGACATCCTCGCCCCGGAGACGATGTGCCCCCCGATCGGCGCGGGTGTGCTCGCCCTGCAGTGCCGTGAGGACGACACGGCGACCATCGAGGCCGTCGGCGCGCTCAACCATCCGGGGACCTATCGGGAGATCACGGCGGAGCGCATGTTCCTCCACGTCCTGCAGGGCCACTGCAACTCGCCGATCGCCGGCTACGCCACGGCTCACCGCAACGGTGACCTCTCGCTGCGCGCCTGCGTGTTCACCCCCGACGGCAAGACGGTCCTCAACGCCCACGAATGGGCCGGTCCGCTCGACCCCGCCACGCTCGGGACCTCCGTGGCCGTGTCCCTGCTGCGGCAGGGAGCACGCGAGCTGATCGACTCCATCGCGCACTGAACCGAGGTCTCGGGGACAGCGCGGCCCGGGCGGCCTCGCCACGTCGAAGGCGCTGCCCGGGTGCGTACGGCAGAGGGGCGCGGGCATCGAGGGGACGCTGCCCGGCCGGGCGGCCCGTCCCGGGGTGGCACCCGATTGCGCGCCGGAGGTGCCCGTCCGGCTGCCGAGCGGCCGGGTAACGCGGATCCTGGGAGGCGGTGCCATCCCGGGAGCGCCGCGCCGCCACGCCGCGCCCCGTCGTACCGGAGGAGATCCCATGGCCCGGTTCGAGGCGACGGTCGACATCGACCGTCCCGTCGCAGAGGTTTTCGCCTTCCTGGCGGACGGCGAGAACGACAGGAAGTTCAGCCCTCGCGTGCAGGCCATCTCCAAGCAACCGGCGGGTCCGACGGCAGTCGGCACGGTGTTCCGCAGCACGGTCAAGGACGCCGGCATGACGACCCGGCGTGAGTTCCGGATCAGCGATCTCGTCGCGCCGGCACGCATCCGCTGGAACGAAGTCTCGACCAATCTCGTGACCGCCCGTGAAGGTGGCTATCACCTCGAACCCCTTGCGAACGGTCGAACGAGGGTGCGGATCTTCAATGATCTGGAGGGGCACCGACTGGGCAAGCTCCTCGTGGGACTCGCCGTGGCCGCCGCACGCAAGGACGCCCCGGCGTTCGGACAGCGGATCAAGGCCGCGGTGGGGGCCTCCTGATCATGGGGCCCAGCGGGCGGCGCCGACGCACGGTTCGGCGTCACCGGGCCGCGTAGGGTCGGGGCCATGGTGCACGTACTGAGCAGCAGGGTATTGCTGACGCCCCGCGATCCGGAGGTCTCCCGTGACTTCTACGGGCGAACGCTCGGACTGTCCGTCTACCGGGAGTTCGGCACGGGCCCCGAACGCGGAACGGTGTACTTCCTCGGCGGGGGCTTCCTCGAGGTGTCGGGGCGCTCGGACGCACCGCCGACCGAGACCCTGAGGCTCTGGATGCAGGTGGACGACTGTGCGGCGGCGCACGAGGAGGTGGCCGCCCGTGGAGCACACGTCCTCCGTCCGCCGGTCCAGGAGCCCTGGGGGCTGATCGAGATGTGGATCGCCGACCCCGACGGGCACCGCATCGTGCTGACCGAGGTTCCCGCGCGACACCCGCTCCGCTACCGCCCCTGAGGGACGGGATACTTCTGTCCGGCGAGAGTCGTGAGCGCGACACGGGCCGCCCGGGCGATCAGCGCGTCCTGCGGCTTCGCTCCGCGGGTGGCCCGACGGGACAGTACGGCGATGGTGATCGGCGCGGAGTGAGGTGGCCACACGACCGCGATGTCGTTGCGGGTTCCGTAGCCGCCCGTACCGGTCTTGTCGCCCACGGGCCAGCCGGCGGGGGTTCCCGCGCGGATGAGGGCGTCTCCCGTGGTGTTCCGCCTGAGCCAGTCGGTCAGAACGGCCCGCTTCTCATCGCCGAGGACGTCGCCGAGCGCGTACGCGCGCAGATCGGTGGCCAGGGCCCGAGGCGTGCTGGTGTCCCGGGGGTCACCGGGTGCCGCCTCACTGAGATCGGTCTCGTAGCGGTCGCAGCGGGTGGTCCGGTCACCGAGGGCGAGGAGCGCGTCCTGGAGGCGACGGGGCCCACCGATCTCGCGGAAGAGGAGATTCGCCGCGGTGTTGTCGCTGTGGCGGACGGCGGCGTCGCACAGGGCGCGCAGGGTCATGCCCGCCTCGACGTGCCGCTCGGACACCGGGGAGTTGGCGACGAGGTCGCCGGGCCCGTACCGCACGCGCCGTTCGAGCTGCTGAAGCGTGTGCATGCCCAGCACAGTGCCCGCCAGCAGGGCCTTGCAGGTGGAGGCGTAGGCGAAGCGTTCGTCGGGGCGGTGGGTGACGGACGCGCCGGTCCCGGTGTCGATCGCGTACACCCCCAGCCTGGCCCCGAACCTCTTCTCCAGCCCCTGGAACGCGCGCCCCGGACGGTGTCCTGACCCTCCGGGCGTCGAGGGGACGGCGGGAGGCGCGGCAGCCGGAGTGGTCGGGTCGCAACCGGCGACAGGGAGGGCGACGAGGCCGGCGAGGGTGCGGAGCGCGGTACGGCGGGGGAGAGGCGTGGGCACGGTGGCGGTGGCTTCCTTGCTCCGTGGGACGGCGCGCGGCGACAGCCGGTCCACCCGCAGCACGGGGAACGCGGGGGGACTCGGCAGGTGGCCGGCAGTGTTCTGGCTGACCAGCGTAGGGCGGGAGCCTCCTGTGACCGTGGACCTGACGCGCGGGCCGCGTCGCGCGGGGCGGACCGTGCTCCCCGCGGGGCCCCGAACGCCTTCCCGGATGATTCCGAGTGGGTTTGCCGGTGGGGCATGATGAGGCCATGCGCGCGCGACCTGTACTGATCTACGACGGAGACTGTGCTTTCTGCACCTCTTCCGTGCGCTTCGCCGAGCGGCGTCTCCGGCCGCGCTGCGAGATCTCCCCCTGGCAGTTCGCGGACCTGGACGCCCTCGGCGTCACCCGGGAGCGGGCGGAGTACGAGGTCCTGTGGGTCACACCGGCCGGAGTGGTGCACGGGGGTGTCCAGGCTGTCGCCAGGCTGCTCCAGGACGCCGGCCGAGGCTGGTACGTGCCGGGAGTGCTGCTCACCCTTCCTCCGCTCCGCTGGATCGCGCACGGTGTCTACCGGCTCGTCGCCAGTCATCGCGAGCGGATGCCGGGTGGAACGCCTGCCTGCGCGCTTCCCGCGGACCGTCGGTCGGGTGCGCGGGAGACCTCGGGACCCGTCGAGTGACGAGGGCGGGGTGCCGGGCACGCGGCGACAGCTGGGCGCATGCGAAGGCGCCTGTCCTGCGGGCGCCTTGGACGCCTGTGGCT
>Ga0247818_10001668_pt1 | contig 14218 bp, 10 predicted proteins | sample 13C_Glucose_Day1_FD_192424 | JGI IMG/M metagenome (GOLD analysis project Ga0247818, IMG submission 192424) | Soil microbial communities from agricultural site in Penn Yan, New York, United States - 13C_Glucose_Day1 | ecosystem: Environmental > Terrestrial > Soil > Agricultural land | place...
TGGGCGAACTGGCGGGCGAGCGCATGAAGGTTTCCCTGGAAGCCAACTCCCCGGAAGACGAACACGACTGCTTCAGCGACAACACCCACAACTCGCAGTTCTACGATGCCAAAGGCATTCGTAACGTTTACCTGGGCGAATACACCCGCGTCGATGGCACCAAAATGACCGGCGCCAGCCTGTCGTCGCTGGTGGCCAAAGCCGATCCGGCTGCCGACACCGCGCTGAAAGCCGACCTGGCTGCCACCGAAGCGAAGATGCAGGTCATTGTCGATCACGCCAACAAGGGTGAGCACTACGACCAGTTGATCGCTGCCGGCAACGCCGCTGGCAACCAGATCGTCCGTGACGCCATCGCTTCCCTGGTCAAGCAGACCGGTTCGATCGAAGCCGCCGCTGGCAAACTGGGTATCAGCGACCTGAACCCGGACAACGCCGATCACGAGTTCTGATCAACGCTGGCTGAATAAAAAGGCGACCTTCGGGTCGCCTTTTTCATATCGGTTTTTTGCAATGATGCTGATGGCCTCATCGCTGGCAAGCCAGCTCCCACAGGTTCGGTGGTGCTCGCAAAGTCTGAGCGCTCCAGCAATACTTGTGGGAGCTGGCTTGCCAGCGATGGCGGCGCCGCGGTCTAAAGTGAAAACCCTGCCCCGCATCAAAGCAAACGATAATTCCTCTTATTCAAACCTCCCTGCCCTGTTAGACTTTGCGCCCTTGTTTTGCTCGTCTTGCAGGATGTCTGATGCCCTCGCTGCTTCTTCGCTTGTCCGCACTGTTGTTGGCCTTGGGCCTGAGTGCCTGCGATGACGCCCCGCGGTTTACCGAGGCCGAACCCGGTGAAGCCCGCTCCGGCGGAAGCGCCACCGTGCGCAAGACTGATCAAAATGCATTTTCCCTGCCCTCTGCCAACCTGCCGCCTTCACGGCGCGTGGACTTCAGCGTCGGCAACAGCTTTTTCCGCAACCCTTGGGTGATCGCGCCATCGACGACGACGGCCCGCGATGGTCTTGGCCCGTTGTTCAACACCAACGCCTGCCAGGGCTGCCACATCAAGGACGGACGCGGTCACCCGCCGGAGCCCGATGACTCGAACGCGGTGTCGATGCTGGTGCGCCTGTCGATCCCCGATACTCCGGCGTATGCCAAGGTCATCGAACAACTGGGTGTGGTGCCGGAGCCGGTCTATGGCGGGCAGTTTCAGGACATGGCCGTCCCCGGCGTCCTCCCCGAAGGCAAAGTACGCGTCGACTACACCTCGGTCTCCGTTCGTTTCAAGGACGGCACAGAAATCGAGCTGCGCAAGCCAAGCCTGAATATCACTCAGTTGAACTACGGCCCGATGCATCCCGACACGCGCTTCTCGGCTCGGGTCGCGCCGCCGATGATTGGCCTGGGGCTGCTCGAAGCGATCCCAGAGGAAGCGATCCTCGCCAATGCCGAGGCCCAGGCCAAAGCGAAAGACGGCATCGCCGGGCGCCCGAACCGGGTCTGGGACGACCAACAGCAGAAAACCGTTTTGGGGCGATTTGGCTGGAAAGCCGGGCAACCGAACCTCAATCAACAGAATGTTCACGCGTTTTCGGGTGATATGGGCCTCACGACCAGCCTGAGACCGTTTGATGACTGCACCGATACGCAAACCGCCTGCAAACAGGCGCCGAATGGCAACGGCCCCGAGGGCGAGCCGGAAGTCAGCGATAACATCCTGCGGTTGGTGCTGTTCTACACTCGCAACCTCGCAGTCCCGGCGCGACGCGACGTCAGCGCGCCTGATGTGCTGGCCGGCAAGAATTTGTTTTACCAGGCCGGTTGTCAGTCCTGCCACACACCGAAGTACATCACCGCAGCCAACGCCGCAGAACCTGAACTGGCCAATCAAGTGATTCGCCCTTACAGCGATCTGCTGCTGCATGACATGGGCGACGGCCTGGCCGACAACCGCACTGAATTCCAGGCCGGTGGCCGCGACTGGCGCACGCCGCCGTTGTGGGGCATCGGTTTGACCCAAGCGGTCAGTGGCCACACCCGGTTTTTGCATGACGGTCGCGCGCGCAATCTGCTTGAAGCTGTGCTCTGGCATGGCGGCGAAGCGACAGCGGCGCGCCAACAGGTTCTGTCTTTCAATGCCGAGCAGCGCGCTGCGTTGCTGGCGTTTTTGAATTCCCTTTAATACCCATTCCACCTTCGGGAGCCCGACATGTTTCGTCCCAAATTGTTGTTCACCAGCCTTGCCGCGCTAGCGTTGGGCGCCTGTTCGCCTCAAGACCCGCAAGCGGTCACGTCGGCAGCCATCGCCAAATCGGTGATCCTGCCAACGTACACCCGTTGGGTAGAAGCCGACCGCCAATTGGCCGTCAGCGCCCTGGCCTACTGCGAAGGCAAGGAAACCCTGGACACCGCCCGTGCCGATTTCCTGCACGCACAAAAAGCCTGGGCCGAGTTGCAACCGCTGCTGATCGGGCCGCTGGCCGAAGGCAACCGCGCCTGGCAGGTGCAGTTCTGGCCGGACAAGAAAAACCTGGTCGGCCGTCAGGTCGAGCAATTGATCACTGCGCAACCGCAAATCGATGCAGCCGCACTGGCCAAGTCCAGCGTCGTGGTGCAAGGCCTGTCGGCTTACGAGTACATTCTGTTCGACAGCAAACCTGACGTGGCCAACGCTGAGCAGAAAGCCAAGTACTGCCCGCTGCTGGTCGCCATTGGCGAACGCCAGAAACAACTGGCCGAAGAGATTCTGAAAAGCTGGAACAACACCGACGGCATGCTCGCGCAAATGAGCAAGTTTCCGAACCAGCGTTATGCCGATTCCCACGAAGCCATTGCCGATCTGCTGCGCGTGCAAGTCACCGCGCTCGACAGCCTGAAGAAAAAACTCGGCACGCCGATGGGCCGTCAGACCAAAGGCGTTCCGCAACCGTTCCAGGCCGACGCCTGGCGTAGCCAGTCTTCCCTGGCCGGCCTGGAAGCGAGCCTCGCCGCGGCCAAGACCGTCTGGGAAGGCGTCGATAACAAGGGCATTCGCGGTCTGCTGCCAAGCGACCAGAAGCCACTGGCCGACAAGATCGACGCAGCTTATGCCGCTTCGTTGAAACTGTTCGCCGACAACAAGCGCTCGTTGACCGATATGCTCAATGACGACGCCGGTCGCCAGCAACTCAACGAACTCTACGACAGCCTCAACGTCGTCCATCGTCTGCACGAAGGCGAACTGGCCAAGGCGCTGGGCATCCAACTGGGCTTCAATGCCAACGACGGTGACTGATGAGGGCGAGTGCCATGCTGCGACGTCAGGCTCTGACCTTAGGGAGTTTGCTGCTGGGAGCAGTGACACTGGGCGGCTGGAAGCTGTTCAAGCACAAGGACCAAAGCCCGCTGCTGCTCTCGGCGCGGGACGATACCGACGGCAAGCATTACGCCGTCGGCTATAGGCTGGATGGCACCCGGGTGTTCGCCACCCAGGTCGGCCAGCGCTGCCACGACATCATCAACCATCCGACCTTGTCGATTGCACTGTTTGTCGCCCGTCGCCCGGGCACCGAGAGCTACCTGATCGACCTGCGCGACGGGACGTTGCTGCAAACGGTGAGCTCCCGCCCGGACCGGCATTTCTACGGTCACGCGGTGATTCACCAAAGCGGCGACTGGCTGTACGCCACTGAAAACGACACCACCGATCCGGGCCGTGGCCTGCTGGGTGTGTATAAGTTCGAAGGCGAGCGGCTGGTGCACAGCGGCGAGATCTCCACCCATGGCATCGGGCCGCATCAAGTGTCATGGATGCCCGACGGCGAAACCCTGGTGGTGGCCAACGGCGGGATTCGTACCGAAGCCGAAAGCCGGGTCGAGATGAACCTCAATGCCATGGAGCCGAGCCTGGTCCTGATGCAGCGCGACGGCACGTTGCTGAGCAAGGAAACCCTCGCCCAGCAGATGAACAGCGTGCGCCACCTGGGCATCGCCAGCGACGGCACCATCGTTGCCGGCCAGCAATTCATGGGCGCGTCCCACGAGTCCTCGGAGTTGCTGGCGATCAAGCGTCCCGGTCAACCGTTCGTAGCGTTCCCGGTGCCGGAGCATCAGTTACAGGCGATGGGGCATTACACCGCCAGTGTCGCGGTACACAGCGAGCTAAGGCTGGTGGCATTGACGGCCCCACGCGGTAACCGCTTTTTCATCTGGGACCTGGACAGCGGCGAAGTGCGTCTGGATGCCCCCCTTCCCGATTGTGCCGGCGTGGGTGCGGTGGCCGATGGCTTTGTCGTGACATCGGGTCAGGGCCGCTGCCGGTACTACGATTGCCGCCAGACAGATCTGGTTGCAAAACCGTTGGAGCTGCCTGCGGGGCTCTGGGACAACCATCTTCACCTCATGGCTTAACCCCCCAAAAGATCGCAGTCTTCGACAGCTCCTACATTGGAATAATGTGCATCCTGTAGGAGCTGCCGAAGGCTGCGATCTTTTCGAGCTTCCCCCCTCTAATGCTTCACAACCTGTAAAAACTGGCAGTTGGATTACCTCCCCCAGTCGCGGTAATGTGCCTCACTGTCTCACCTGATTTTCTCCAAGGAACTGGAATATGCTGCGTCGCCGCATGCTGATCATGTTGGGTGTTGTTTTGCTGATCGTGCTAGTCCTGGCCGGGTACAAAGCCTTCTCCATCTACACGATGATTCAAGGCTTCTCCGCGCCGAAACCACCGATCAGCGTCGCCGTGGCCACGGCAACCGAACGGCCATGGCAAGCACGCCTGCCCACGGTCGGCACGCTCAAGGCACTGCAAGGTGTGGACCTGAGTCTCGAAACCGATGGGACGGTCATCGACGTCCAGTTCGAGTCCGGGCAGAAGGTCAAGGCCGGCCAACCGATCATTCGGCTCGACAGCGCCGTGGAAAGCGCCTTGCTGGAAACCGCACAGGCCGATCTCGGGCTGGCTCAGGTGGATTACTCTCGCGGCAGTCAACTGGTGGGCAGTCAGGCCATTTCCAAAGGTGAGTTCGACCGACTGTCGGCAGTCCTGAAAAAGAGCAAGGCCACGGTCAATCAGCTCAGGGCGGCACTCGGTAAAAAAAGCATTCTCGCGCCCTTCAGCGGCACCATCGGCATTCGTCAGGTGGACGTCGGCGATTACGTGGCCACTGGCACCATGATCGCCACCCTGCAAGACCTCAGCAGCCTTTATGTCGACTTCTTCGTTCCCGAACAATCGGTGCCGAAGATTGCCGTCGGCCAACCGGTGCAGCTCATCGTCGCGGCGTTCCCGACTGAAGAGTTCCCCGGCACCATCAGTGCAATCAACCCTAAGGTCGAGAACAGCACGCGTAACGTGCAAGTCCGCGCCACCCTGGCCAACCCCGATGGCAAGCTGCTGCCCGGGATGTTCGCCAGCCTGCAAGTGATCCTGCCCGACCCTCAGCCGCAAATCGTCGTGCCGGAAAGCGCGATCACCTACACGCTCTACGGCAACTCGGTCTATGTCGCCGCGCAGAAGAAAGCCGAAGACGGCAGCGTCGAAAAAGACGACAAGGGCCAGCCCGTCCTGATCGCCGAGCGGCGTTTTGTCGAAACCGGCGAACGCCGCGAAGGCATGGTGATCATCACCAAAGGCGTGAAGAACGGTGAAACGGTTGTCACGGCTGGCCAGATCAAACTGGACAACGGCGCGCACATCGCCATCAGCGACGACAAGACCCTGGCCGAAAAGAACAGTCAGCCTCGCGCTGACTGATCAAGGAACCCCCAATGGCTTTTACTGATCCGTTCATCCGCCGCCCGGTGCTCGCCACCGTGGTCAGCCTGCTGATCGTACTGCTGGGCTTCCAGGCCTGGAGCAAGCTGCCGCTGCGCCAATACCCGCAAATGGAAAACGCCCTGATCACGGTGACCACGGCGTACCCCGGGGCCAACGCCGAAACCATCCAGGGCTACATCACCCAGCCGATGCAGCAAAGCCTGGCCAGCGCCGAAGGTATCGACTACATGACCTCGGTCAGTCGCCAGAATTTTTCGGTGATCTCGATCTATGCCCGCATCGGCGCCAACAGTGACCGCTTGTTCACCGAACTGCTGGCCAAGGCCAACGAGGTGAAGAACCAATTGCCCCAGGACGCCGAAGACCCGGTCCTGAGCAAGGAAGCCGCCGATGCCTCGGCACTGATGTACATCAGCTTTTTCAGCAAGGAGTTGAGCAACCCGCAGATCACCGACTACCTGTCACGGGTGATCCAGCCGAAACTCGCGACCCTGCCCGGCATGGCCGAGGCGGAGATTCTCGGCAATCAGGTGTTCGCCATGCGCCTCTGGCTGGACCCGGTGAAGCTCGCCGGTTTCGGGCTAACGGCCAGCGACGTGACCAACGCGGTGCGCCAGTACAACTTCCTGTCCGCCGCCGGCGAGGTGAAGGGCGAGTATGTCGTCACCAGTATCAACGCCAGCACCGAACTGAAATCCGCCGAAGCGTTTGCTGCCATTCCGCTCAAAGTCGATGGCGACAGCCGCGTACTGCTGCGCGATGTCGCACGGGTCGAGATGGGGGCGGAAAACTACGACACCATCAGTTCTTTCGGTGGCACTCCGTCGGTGTACATCGGCATCAAGGCCACGCCTGCCGCCAACCCGCTGGACGTGATCAAGGAAGTGCGCAAGATCATGCCGGACCTTGAGGCCCAGTTGCCGCCCAACCTCAAGGGCGAGATCGCCTACGACGCCACGCTGTTCATCCAGGCGTCCATCGACGAGGTGGTGAAAACCCTGTTCGAAGCGGTTCTGATCGTGATTGTCGTGGTGTTCCTGTTTCTCGGCGCACTGCGGTCGGTTGTGATCCCGGTGGTCACCATCCCGCTGTCGATGATCGGCGTGATGTTCTTCATGCAGATGATGGGTTACTCGATCAACCTGCTGACCCTGCTGGCGATGGTGCTGGCAATCGGCCTGGTGGTGGACGACGCCATCGTCGTTGTGGAAAACATCCACCGCCACATCGAGGAAGGCAAGACGCCGCTGGACGCCGCTATCGAAGGCGCCCGGGAAATCGCCATGCCGGTGGTCTCGATGACCATCACCCTGGCAGCCGTGTACGCACCGATTGGTTTCCTGACGGGGCTGACCGGCGCCTTGTTCAAGGAATTTGCCCTGACCCTGGCCGGCGCCGTGGTGATTTCCGGCATCGTGGCCCTGACCCTGTCACCGATGATGTGCGCCTTTCTGCTACGCCACGATGAAAATCCCAGCGGCCTGGCCCATCGCCTGGACCTGATCTTCGAAAGCCTCAAACGGCGCTATCAGCGCATGCTCCACGGCACGCTCAATACCCGGCCAGTCGTGTTGGTGTTCGCGGTGATTGTGCTGTGCCTGATCCCGGTGTTGCTCAAGTTCACCAAATCGGAACTGGCGCCGGACGAGGACCAGGGCATCATTTTCATGATGGCCAACGCCCCGCAACCGACCAACCTCGATTACCTGAACACCTACACCGACGAGTTCATCTCGATCTTCAAGGCGTTCCCCGAGTACTACTCTTCGTTCCAGATCAACGGTTTCAACGGCGTGCAATCGGGTATCGGTGGTTTCCTGCTCAAACCGTGGAACGAGCGCAGCCGGACCCAGATGCAAATCCTGCCCGACGTTCAAACCAAACTGGAAAGCATCCCGGGACTGCAGATTTTCGGCTTCAACTTGCCATCCCTGCCGGGCACCGGCGAAGGTCTGCCATTTCAGTTCGTCATCAACACTGCCAACGATTATGAGTTGCTGTTGCAAGTGGTCGACCGGGTGAAAAAACGCGCCCTGGAGTCCGGCAAGTTCGCCTTCGCCGACGTCGACCTGGCCTTCGACAAGCCGGAAGTCGTGGTCGATATCGATCGCGCCAAAGCTGCCCAGATGGGTGTGTCGATGCAGGACCTGGGCGGAACACTGGCGACCTTGCTCGGTGAAGCGGAGATCAACCGGTTCACCATCGAGGGACGCAGCTACAAAGTCATCGCTCAGGTCGAACGACCGTTCCGCGACAACCCCGACTGGTTGAACAACTACTACGTGAAAAACACCCAGGGTGAGCTTCTGGCCCTGTCGACCCTGATCACCGTGACCGACCGTGCGCGACCGCGGCAGTTGAACCAGTTCCAGCAACTCAACTCGGCAATCCTGTCCGGCGTGCCGTTGGTCAGCATGGGCGAGGCCATCGAAGTCGTCCGTCAGATCGCCCAGGAAGAAGCACCGGTCGGCTTTGCCTTCGACTATGCCGGGGCGTCGCGGCAATACGTGCAGGAAGGCAGTGCCTTGTGGGTCACCTTTGCCTTGGCACTGGCGATCATTTTCCTGGTGCTGGCCGCGCAGTTCGAAAGCTTCCGCGACCCGCTGGTGATTCTGGTGACCGTGCCATTGTCGATCTGCGGTGCATTGATCCCGTTGTTCCTCGGCTGGTCGAGCATGAACATCTACACCCAGGTCGGTTTGGTGACGCTGATCGGGTTGATCAGCAAGCACGGGATCCTGATCGTCGAATTTGCCAACCAGTTGCGCAAAGACAAGGGCCTGACACCCCGCGAGGCAGTGGAAGAAGCAGCGTCCATTCGTCTGCGTCCGGTGTTGATGACGACGGCCGCCATGGTGTTTGGCATGGTGCCGCTGATCATTGCCTCGGGCGCGGGCGCGGTGAGCCGGTTCGACATCGGAACGGTGATCGCCACGGGGATGTCGATCGGGACGCTGTTTACCTTGTTTGTGCTGCCGTGCGTGTACACATTGCTGGCCAAGCCCGATAAACCGAAAGAGCCCGCGTAACCCTGTATAAAAAAGGCCTCGCAGATGCGAGGCCTTTTATTTGGGATTGAAACTGTTCAACTTTGCGGCCTCATTCCTTGAGAAAGACCGAACATGAACAGCAACAAATCATGATCGGGCTGGGTGGCCACGGATGTCTTGGCGACTCGTGGCAAGGGGCAATATTCGCCGTTCGCTGAGCTGAGAACCTGCGTGCGTGGCTGCTCCCAGGCAGCCACTGCGAGCGAAGCGACTGCCAAGGCTCCAACCAAAAACAAACCTCGCGCAACTTCGAGTTTCATTGCTATAAACCCTTGATAGCGCTGCCAAACGCCGTCTCATAAAAATAGACCAGTTTCTTCCAGTCCGTAGGGTTGAACGACGAGTGGCGGCGCAATTGCTTCATGTCGTGGAGAGCCGCCTGATGGGCACTGAAGCGTTGTCGGCACTTCTCCAGATCAATCAGCGCCACCTCAACGTTGCATGCCTCGCCTTCACCGGTGACGCGCACAAAAACGTGCTTGATATAGAGGCAACTGTGCTGCCAACGCCCTTTGTGCATGCGGGCCAGGTTCTCCGCCAGCATCTGCAACACGCGATCATGCACGGCTTCACCGTGACGCTCACGACCGCCGCCGGCGTACCAATGCTCCATTTCCTCGAAACCATCCAGTGACTTTGTCACCAGCAATGCACGCCATTTGTGCACCGGGTCGCGTTGAGCGCCGCAGAAGACGATTTGCGGAACATGAACCCCGAGCAGGCTGACGCCCATCAGTGCGTCGCGCTCGCGCAGTACGGTCGGTCGACCGAACGGGTGCAGCAAGCTGCGATAGATATGCCCGGTCTGGCGTTTGAAGTAGAGCAGTTGATCATCGCTACCCATGACGCGCTGCACGCCGCTTTCCCCACCGCGGCGAACATTGGGTTCTTCCACCCACTCGCCGCGCTGGTTCCAGAAATAGTCGAAACGGTCCTGGGAGACAACATCCGATCCTGCTGCATACTGCACTGCCATCCTGTTACCTCTTGCGTAATACGTAAACTCGCCACATGGCATAGAGCGGTAAAAAGTCCAGACGTTCCTGAATTCGGAAGCCTGCTTGTTCAAATTCCTGTTCTACCGTAGCAGCTGGTAACACAAATCTGTTTTGGTAACTTTCCTGCTCACGGGTTCGCTCCAGACGCTTGCGTTTCCAGGCCTTGAAATTGCCATCTACCCACAGGGACAAAATGACGCTGTCACGGGTGACACGCTCGAATTCGCGCAAAATAGCCAATCGATGCTCGGCCTCACCGATGTGATGAAGCAAACGCATGCAGAAAATGCTGTCGACGGCGTTATCAGGCAAGGCAATGTCGAATGCAGAAGTGTGCAAGGGTTGTACCCGTTTCACCACATCGGCCGGTTGCGCCTGCGTCGCGATCTTCAACATCGATTCAGAGTTGTCGGCACCGATGATGACGCGATTGGGTTTCTCGGCCAGCAACGGCCAGAAACGCCCCGCGCCACAGGGCAAATCAAGCACCAGGCCAGGCTCGCCGACCGAGGCCAGGGCCTTACGAGCCAGTTGCTCATCCCGCCAGTGGGACAGTTTACGACTCAGGCCATCCTGATGTTTAACCAGATACTGTTGGGCGTGCTGGTCGTCGTATTTTTCGGAAAAATCCAGTTTGATCGGGCCGGCCATCATTGAGGTCTCCTGTACTTCTGATGGCCCCTACATTAGGTAGCGCCGTGTCAGTTTCAGGTCATACCTTTGTGAAAAAATTGTCATGTAAAACCCATAATCGTTACTAGGTTTTACAATGCAATCAAGCCCGCCCCCGTTGGTCGCCGCTGAACGTCAGCTTGCAGGAGTGATCAGCAGTTCCACTTGAAAACGACAGCCATTGGGCTCCATGTTGGTCAGGCTGACGCTCCAGCCCTGGTTTTCACAGATCCGCTGCACCAGTGACAGCCCCAGCCCAAGGCCTTCGCCACGTTTTTCGCTGCCGCGCACGAACGGTTCGAACATCGCTTCACGCTTTTCTTCGGGAATGCCCACACCACTGTCTTCGACCACAAAGCCGCTGGTCGTCAGGGTCAGTCGTATAAACCCTTGCTCCGTGTAGTGCAGCGCGTTGCGCAGCAGGTTGCCCATTACCGCATTCAGCAGTGTGGCGTTGTATCGAATGTTCTGGTCCTGACCCGGCTCGAAAATCAGCGTCAGGCCTTTGGCCTCAATCGGTGCACGCCACTGGGCGATCAAACCATCGGCCACCCCCGTGAGCGTCTGTTGCGGAGACATGCTCGCGTCTTCGCGTTGGGCGCGGGCCAGCATCAGAAAGGTTTGCACCAGTTCACGCATTTCTTCACAGGCACGGGAGATGCGCTCGACCTGAGCGCGACCGCGCTGATCGATTCCCGGGTTTTCCAGCAACAACTCGCAGGAGCTGGCCAGGACCATCAGTGGCGTGCGCAGTTCGTGGCTGACGTCACTGGTAAACAAACGCTCCCGCGTCAGCGCCTGGCGCAGGCGCCCCAGAGTGGCATCAAAGGCCACCGCCAACTCACCCACTTCATCGGCGGCGTAGTCCGGTGCCAGCGGCGGTGCCAGACCGAGCAACTGATCGCGATGCCGTACCTGCCGGGCCAGTCGGACCACAGGCGCCATCACCTTGCGCGCCAGGACCCAGCCGAGGAAAACCGCCAGTGCCAGGCTGAGTACGAAGCCAACGAGAACGACGGCAAACAGCACCCGCTCGCGCTCTTCGAAATCGCTTTGATCCTGCAACAGCACATAACGGCGTCCGTCGACGATTTCGACCATCGCGTGATACGACAGCTGCTCGCGAAAGACCTCGTGAAAACCGGAGTCCAGGTGCCGCAAATCCTTGGGCAATTCGAAATCACCCGGGCCGCCGCTGAAATAGAACAACTGGTCCGGTTCGGGCCGATGGCTCCAATCCGAAACGCTGTCCATCAGCAACAGGCGCTGCAAGTCGCCGCCCAACCCGGCGGAAATCAGCTTTTCTTCCACCAGATGCACAGTCGCGACAATGCCCATGGCGAAGGCACCCGCCACCAGCGCACTCATCAGTGCAAAGGCAATGATGATCCGCTGGGCAAGGCTTTGCTTAAACTCCATCACGGCCCTCGGCCAGGCGATAACCGACACCGTGCACGGTATGCAGCAACGGTTTGGCGAACGGTTTGTCGATTACCTGACGCAGTTGGTGGACGTGGCTGCGCAAGCTGTCACTGTCCGGGCAATCATCGCCCCACAACGCTTCTTCGAGGATTTCCCGGCGCAATACGTGCGGGCTTTTCTGCATCAATACCGCGAGCAGTTTGAGGCCCACCGGGTTGAGCTTGAGCAGACGCCCTTCGCGGGTGACTTCGAGAGTGTCCAGGTCGTAGTTCAAGTCACCGACTTGCAGAGCGCGTCGACCGCCGCCCTGGGTACGCCGCATCACCGCTTCGATCCGCGCCGCCAGTTCCGACAGGGCGAACGGTTTGATCAGGTAGTCGTCGGCGCCGGACTTGAAGCCTTGCAGGCGGTCGTCCAGCTGATCGCGTGCCGTCAGCATGATCACAGGGGTGTCGCGCCGGGCATCTTCGCGCAGGCGTTTGCACAGGGTGTAGCCGTCGATGCCCGGCAGCATGATGTCGAGCACGATCAAGTCGTAATGCTCAGTGGCGGCCAGATGCAGGCCCGACAAACCGTCCTGTGCGCAATCCACGGTATAGCCTTTGAGCCCCAGGTAATCGGCCAGATTGGCCAGGATATCGCGGTTGTCTTCAACCAATAGAATTCGCATGGGCACCTCCTCCGTACACAGTAACGGCCGTCTTGGCCCGCGCAGCTTAAGGCCAAGTGTGGCTCACGGCTAGGACTGCGTGCGGCTGCAATGGCCGAAATCAAACGTTTGCCGGGTTAACGACTTTTTCACTATCGATTCACACGTTGACTACAGGATCGGGTTCAAAGTCTGCGCGGCTGCGCATTTCAGAACACCTTCCCAACCAAGGAACCAGCATGGCTTCGACCCTTGCCCGCCCCGCATCTCGCCCACTCAACTTCTGGGTTTGCCTTGGCGTTCCCGCCGTTGCGGCAATCATTCTGGTGCTGCTTGAACTGACCTCCCTGGACATGGACCTGGCCAAACTGTTCTACGACCCGGTCGCTGGGGATTTCATCGGTCGCCACAGTTACTTTCTGGAAACGGTCCTGCATGACCGCGCCAAACAAGTGGTCATCGCTTTCTCGGTATTTGCCATCCTTGGCTTTGCCGGCTCGTTCTTCATGACCCGGCTCAAGCCGTTCAAACGGGAATTGGGCTGTCTGGTGCTGTCCCTGGGTTTGGCGACTTCCTTTGTCACGCCGATGAAAGCGGTGACGGCGGTGCAATGCCCCTGGAGCCTGGAGCAGTTTGGTGGCCACGAAACTTACAGCGAATTATTGAGCCCGCGTCCGGCAACGGAAAAACCGGGCCGCTGCTGGCCGGGCGGTCATGCGGCAACCGGGTTCACTCTGTTTGCGCTGTTCTTTGTATTGCGTGATCGTCGCCCGCGACTGGCACGGGCGGCATTTGTTTTTGCCTTCGCCCTGGGTACTGTGTTTTCCATTGGACGGATGATGCAGGGCGCGCACTTCTTCTCGCACAACGTGTGGACGGCGGTGTTCTGTTGGTTGATTTGTCTGGGGTCGTATTACTGGATTCTTTATCGGCCGGCTGTGAAGGCTGAACCTGAGGCAAATGCAGAGCCTGTCAGCGTCTGATCCGACGCTATCGCGAGCAGGCTCGCTCCTACAGGGATCGATGCGACCCTCAAAATGGAGGCAATAAAAAACCCCGCCTGCTTTCGCAGGCGGGGTTTTTAGTACAGGGGTAAGGCTGGCTTACATCATGCCGCCCATGCCGCCCATACCGCCCATGTCTGGCATACCGCCGCCAGCACCGCCGTCTTTCTTCGGTGCATCAGCAACAGCGGCTTCGGTGGTCAGGATCAGACCGCCGATCGACGATGCAGCTTGCAGCGCGGAACGGGTGACCTTGGTTGGGTCCAGGATACCCATTTCGATCATGTCGCCGTATTCGCCAGTCGCAGCGTTGTAACCGTAGTTACCTTTGCCGTTCTTGACTTCGTTGACCACAACGCTTGGCTCGTCACCGGAGTTGGCAGCGATCTGGCGCAGCGGAGCTTCAACAGCGCGACGCAGTACAGCGATACCCACGTCCTGATCAGCGTTGTCGCCTTTCAGATCGATCAGGGTTTGCAGAGCGCGGATCAGCGCAACGCCACCGCCAGGTACCACGCCTTCTTCAACGGCTGCACGGGTAGCGTGCAGGGCGTCTTCAACGCGGGCTTTCTTCTCTTTCATTTCAACTTCGGAACCAGCGCCAACCTTGATCACTGCAACGCCGCCGGACAGCTTGGCCAGACGCTCTTGCAGTTTTCACGGTCGTAGTC
>Ga0247818_10001669_pt1 | contig 14217 bp, 30 predicted proteins | sample 13C_Glucose_Day1_FD_192424 | JGI IMG/M metagenome (GOLD analysis project Ga0247818, IMG submission 192424) | Soil microbial communities from agricultural site in Penn Yan, New York, United States - 13C_Glucose_Day1 | ecosystem: Environmental > Terrestrial > Soil > Agricultural land | place...
TACAAAGCGTGATGCTAAACGTATGGTATTCCTGTGGTTTGAGTGGGAACGCATTGGGTATGTAGAACAAGCCACTCTGTTCGGATACAAAGTGTGGTCACGATGTGGCGCTGTTCGTGAACTGTTCGGTTTCAAATGGATTCAACATGATCGACACTGACCAACTTCGTGACTTCATCAAACAAGTTATCCGTGAAGAGTTGACTATTGAAATTGACAAAGACTATGGTTTCTACAGTCACAATAGTTATGAGGTGAGACTTATAATGGATGGCGTGGAAGTAAGCCGGTCAAGTGTGGAGATTACTCAATGAGCGATGAAACTTTAGACAAGCGCATGAAGGCTGCTGGTATGCTCACAGTGAGTGAATCCCTTGGACCGGGACCATTGGATACCTTCTACAATATTCGCTCTGTAAACTCACTACAGGACGTTCAAACGTGGGTTGAGAACGAGCTTGCTACTTATCTGAAGGTGTTGGGTATGCATGAGTTGGGTGAACACGTTTGGAACGAAGCAGACCTTGACTTTGTGCTAGGTAAAATGGCTATACTTAGATCGTTACATGTGACCCTACGGAGATTGGTCAATGAAGGAAAATGTTAGAATTGTTATTGACTCTCTACAACCAGACATGGTAGATTTTGCTGATAACGAAATGTTCATGTATTGGATGAACTATGGTGACGAGCTTGCTGATATTGCTGTAGTCAACTCTCGTTACACACAAGATGAATTAGTTAGTTATCTGAACCATGTCATGCGTACTGAGTTCTCTACTAATGAACGTCACCATGCTGCAACTGATGTTGCACAAACACTAGAAACGCTGTATCCTGCCACCTTTGCTAATGTTTTTGTATACTGATTAAGGAAATAGAATGAACCAAGTAGTACGCAACACCACCACCAAACGCAAACTGAACTGGGAACAAGAGGAACAGATGCGTTCCAATAAGAAGAAAGGTGAGGTGCGACGAGAAGCACAACGCAATGAACGACACACTGTATGGGAGGAACAAGAATGAGTACTATTGACGTAAGAGCAAGCGGTAGCGTTACAGTGCATGAGATTCGCTTTGCGGATGCTGAATCAGAGTGTGGTTACAACCAAGCATCTGTAATTAGACAAGGTTCAAACGACCATATTGAGATTTATGAAGGTGACAATTGTGATTACATCCGTGTGATGAGTATTGAACATGCACAAGACCTCATCAAAGCAATTGAGAAAGCAATTGAGCTTGAATGGTTGAAATGATTTTGAGAAAACACCCGCTTCGGCGGGTTTTCTTTTGCTTACAATTTGAGTTCCAGAATTTCATGAGATATTTTCGATTCCAATTTTTCTTTCTGAATTCCCACGGGGGAGGGTAAGCAATCTTGAAAAGTAAAAATCGATTTTGGGAATTTACAAAATTTGGATGGCAGAATTTAAATTCATTTATGGATACGAATGAGACGCATTCTCATCCGCTAATAGTAACGATTTGCATTCTCACTTGAGACTGGGAACACAACTCATTCTCATTTACTTATGTAAAAGCAAATGATTCCCACTACCATCTAGAAACAGGGTAGTGAGTTCATCGGGCACCCTCCCGCCGACCGCTATCGGCTGGCAAAAGTGAATGTGTGGTAATCATACCACAATGAAAACCCCTGTCAACATTTATTTTCTGGCATGAAAATTGCAATTGCAAAAATCGTGCCAACTTAAATCGTAGGCTCCCACCCTGTTTGTCTCCGGTGCTCGGTCCTCCGACCTGCGTTGCCCGCCATGTGTGTAGTATGGGCGAATCTAGACATAGTGTCAACTACTATTTCATAAATCTTTTAACGATTGTTGGCACAGGTATTGCTACGCGTGCACGCGGTCATTTATTCAACATGTAGTGATGAAAACTGAAATTATGTGTTGACACGTTGTCTAGAAACGCTAGAATGAACACAACAGAGACAAACACGGAACAACAGCATGAAAGCCCTTACTAATCAGCGTGATTTGTTTAGCGTGTACAACAAGGGCGACCTTTCGCGGGTTGCTAAAGACTTGAACCTTTATCAGTCAATCGAAACTGATAAGGAATGGGAAGACTTGGAAGGTATACCCATGCGTAAAAAGACTTACCTTGTCAAGCATTCCAAAGGCGTTGCCCGCTGGACTGTTAAGATGAAAAGCGGTGATGTTGTGAGTGTAGCGTGTGAATTTGAAGCAAAATAAATGTTGACAGCTTATCTAGAAATGATAAGATGAGCACAACAAAACGAATCATAGAGGTTTAAGCAAATGGAAGTCTTCCTGCATTTCGGCAAAGCTGGTGAACCAATGCGAACCGTAGCTGTTCCTCACAAAGAAGAGCCGATGCCTCACCACAAAGCGGGTTTGTCGTACACTCGCACGGGCTACGGTTCCAAGCTTCCCAGTATGTACAAGGTGCAATACAACGGGCGTTGGTATCGCGTTTACTCCATCTACTATAGTAATGTGAGCACTGAATACATTGTCGTCAAAGGTGAGCGGGTAACCGTCCAGTTTTACCGTTGAGATTTTTCATCATAAGGGGTTGACCGTACAGCCTCCTTATGGGAAAATACCTCCCATCAAGAAAGACCGAGGAACTAACATGGAACAGAACGCCGCTCGCATTATTGAGCTTTATCTTGACTACCTTAACAACTACTTGACAGTTGAGCGCTTTGCTGAAGCCTACAGTATGACTGTAGGGGCTGCAAAAGAACTGGTAGAAGTTGGTCGCTATATCGGCCACTTTGACGAAGCGTCTCTTCGTACCCATGCAGGGGACCGCTGAAATGAAAATTGTTTCTCACACTTTCGACGGTAAGGCAAGCGGGTTAAAGCTTCACCATATCCCAGCAAACGGTGGCATAATTCTTGTCAAGATTGACGGTCAAGAATTTGAAGTGCGTTGCCTTAATGGCTTGGATGCTCGCAAACGTTCTTTCATGGCTCGCAAGTATCCGGCACTTAACTTTGCCGCGTGGGATTGGCACCTGTCGGACATGCCCGGTTTGCGTTCTCAATTGCAAATCAGTGCCAACAAACGAAACGGTAAACAAGTGTAAAAGATTGCACCAAAGCTGTTGACGAAGGTTAGCAGCTTTGCTAGAATCTTTCACATAAACAATAAACAGCGAAAAGGATAGCGGTAGAAATGAAGTTGATTCACGGCATGGGTGCTGTAGACTTTGACCTCTATGTATCCAGCAAATACCGGATTAAAAGCAATGACGCAAAGTCCCGTGGTCTTGACTTTGGTTTGTCTTTCGCTGAGTTTCGCCGCCTAATGGCTCGCAAAACCTGCCACTATACAGGTCGGAATCTTACCCTACCTTTACAAGGTGCCGGCCCAAACGGTAATGGTCAAAAGCTCCGTGCAACAGACCTAACTATCGAACGGGTTGACAACAAACTAGGATATGTGAGTGGTAACTGTATTGCTGTGTGTTCGGCGGCTAACAGTATCAAAGCTGTTTTTGAAGACCCGAGCACACCGTTAGGCGTATCAGACGGAATAAAGATGTTTGCCAAGTTGGCAGAAATGCAAAAGAACGCTTGACCAGCATCTAAAACACTGTAGAATACAAACCAGAAGGGGACAAATGGAGTCCTCTAGTTAAGGAAAAGAAATGTCGATCTACTTTGCTACCCGCTCCAAACTCCGTGCCTTCACTTCCAAAAACGGTAAGAAGGTAGACAACGGGGTTGACTCCCCAGCGGGTAAACGTTACGCTTTCGTTATCAACAAGTAAGCGATAGACGGTAGTTTACAGTAGTCCCAAATTATGCTAGGGATCAACATTGGTCCCCAGTGTAACAACGCTTGACAGTCATTATGACGTCTGGCAATATCTGCAATACCTACTAGGGATAAGCCATAAAGGCGACCGTAGGCCAACAATCTAGGAGCAACAAGGATTCATGCAAGCCATGGCAAGTGTTAAAAGTTTTCGTTCTCATGCTGTTGTTAACGGCTCTGTAGTTGTAACAGACGAAGCAATGGTAAAACACCTAGACGCTACTTATGGGGAAGTGGCATTGTGCCATCTGGTAGTGTCACCGGGCGAATTGCTAAAGGGTTCGTACCCTCAAGCTTTTGAAGCCCAGCGGGTGGACTATGAGAACGAATTGGCGGGGGAAATGCGTTCACAGTTGTCGGTGGGGAATGATGTTGATATTGAGTTTCATTAATATCTAGCGTCTAAGTGATTGAAGTTAAAGGGACTACGGTCCCTTTTTCTATGCCTAAAATAATTGAAAATAATGCTTGACGCGGGTTCCCTACAGGTCTAATCTTTCAATCAACAGGAAGCGATTCCCGCCACTGTTAAGGCAAATAACCAACCATGTAGGAGATACACCATGTATCCAGCAAACGAAGGTATGCCTAGCACTATCGCCCCTCTGGAAACTCTTCTGGGTGAAGCTGATTCCAGCACTCGACCAGAAAAAGTATTCATCGGGCACAATCTCGGTCACAGAACTTTCATGGCGTTGATTCCCATGAAAGACTTCTACAGTATGTCGAAGGTGGCCAACGAACGTCAACCAGACGGCAGTCCAGCTACCCAACGCCCGCTAAACGAAGCTCACGCCACCGGCCTTGCCAAGTATATCTTGCGTGGTCTGCTGGCGGCAGCGATTGAATACCGCAAGAACTTCAACAAGCCAGAATCCCCGGCATTGTTCGAACTTCAGCGGGTAATGGGGCCACAGGCTTACATGAGCCTGCAACCGATCATTGCCAACCTTCGCACCTGCAACCCCGGCGGGGCTGGCATTGAAGGTCGCCGTATGGAATGCGACGGTGAAACCGCCTGCTACAAAGTGTATCTTGGCCAACGTGACCTGTTGTACGTGATCGACGGTCAACACCGCCGTTACGCAATGGACCTTGTGTTTGAATTCCTGTCAGAAATCCGCATTAACAGGAAGTATCCACGCAAGCCGAAACTGTTTGACGGCAACTTCAAAGACTATATCAGTCCAGAAGTATTGGCGGCGTGGGATGAATGTGACGAAGTTGCACGCGGTTTTTGCCGAATCGCTGTCGAGATTCATCTAGGCTTGGGCGTCCGTGAAGAACAACAATTGTTCCACGACCTGAACAACTTGTCGAAGAAAGTTGAGAAATCGTTAGCACTCAAGTTTGACAGTGCTAACCCTGTTAACCGCTTCATTCAACAAGACCTGTTACCGATGATTCTGGAATGGGAGGACGTAGCGGACGGTGACCAGACCAACTGGAACAAAGACACCGGGCGATGGACGTTTAAAGACTTGGCAGCGGTTAACGCAATCATGTTCCTTAACCGTACCAGCATTGCAACGGCTACGCCCGGTGACGTAGAAGAAAAACAAGATGTTGCGTCTCGCATGTGGGCGGCTGTCAAGGAAATAAAAGGCTTTGGTGACGAAGGGGCAAAGAGCAAGACTGTTGCAGCCCAACCTGTAGTTATCAAGGCCATTGCTAAATTGGTTTATGATCTAGGATTTGGGCGTGGTCGAAGTGAAACGGCAGAAGTCGACCTTGAAAAACTGTTGTCCAATATTCATCTGTTGAACTGGTCGCACAATAACCCAGTGTGGCGGTTCTATCAGATGAGCGAAGCGGACCGAGTAAAGGCGAAACTTACCGGGCTGCGCGATTACTTGCCAGAAGGCGGGGCAACTAACCGTGATATCGGTAGCTATGACAAGCAAACTGGTTGGATGAAATTCGGCACCCGCCATAACGACATCTACCCAATCATTGGTGATATGATCCGCTGGCAGCTTCAATTACCTAGCCGTCACGCGGTGAAAGACGCCGCATAATGTTCCACGTGAAACACAGCCCCTCTTAACCCGAGGGGCTTTTATTTAGTCCAGGGTGATTGAGTGACAAGGTGATTCGTATGTGGGTGACCATCGGGCTTGCTGTTGTCCTAGTAGCTGTTTCCGTTTTCCTAGCCTATTTGGCACTTGACAGGAACAACGAAAGGGTTTACCAAAACCTAATTGGCAGTGCTGTAATATGTGGAACCGTTGGCATAGTCACACTAGCACTTGTTGTGGTTGTCATGCTTACAGGTTTCACTAAGTTTTGATAAACACTTGACAAACGCCCGGCCATGTGCTGGGCTTTGTTGTTTTGCAGCACTGAAAATAATTGAAAATAGTTGTTGACGACTTATCTAGATATGCTAGAATTTGTATCAAGAGAGAGGGAAAAGCCTCTCACCAAACAGAATGAGGTGTACCATGCCATACAATAGCCGCGTTAAACGCTTGAGTCTTGTTTGCCTCACCCCTGACATGCACGAAAAGACCTGTGGATATTGGTATTGTGTTATGTCTGAAGGTATGTCGTGGACGGCATTCGCAACTGTCGAAGGTCTTAACCGCTGGTTGGATGAACGCGGTTTGACACTGAGCGAACCTTTGCCACCTGCTAAAACTCACCAGTATCAAGGAATAATTGGCGAGTACATCGAAGCTAGCCACATGAGCTATGATGAGTTTTATGCTTTGAAAGGTACGCGAACTAAAGTTCTGAGCAATGCCGCTTACACTATGGGTATTATTACAACTGACGAACAAGGGATTAAAGTTGTTAATTACTTGAACTGTAATTGTAAAGATCGTACAGTTTATGAATACTTTGCTTCCCGTAAAGAAATGAACTGATATTACCCATCTAGGAGATAGATAACATGCAACAGATTGACCAGCAAATCGCCAACCTTGAAAGCCTGCTGAACATGGTGCATGACGCTAAGTGGCAAGACCGCCAATTCAAGTACAAAATGTCTGTCGAATACGGCAAAGTGTATGCTCGTATTGTAAAGGGTGAAATCTGGAATAATAACCCTGATGAAGAAGTAAACCGGTCTGTTTATGGGTTTATCAAACTTGATGACCTTACTTTATGGAAAGCTGCCGGTTGGAAGGCACCAGCAAAGAACAAGGCACGCGGTAAACTTGAAGACCTGCAAATCTTGAGCCTACTGCGTAACCAATGGTTCTATTCTATTAACTGAGATTTTTGATTTTAGCCTGTTGACTTGATTAACAGGCTATGACAAAATGCCTCACATAACGATCAACGGAGTAATCTAGAAATGAGTAACTACAAAGTCGAAGCTGTTAAAGAACTGGCAGAACAAATCAAACAAGCGGGTTACCGTGTGTTTATTGCTGAGTCCGGTACTTATGGTTTCTACACCGACAAAGAAGGCACCCGCGTTGTATGTTTCCAATATGATCTTGGTGGGTTCAGTTTCAGCGGCAGCTATATCACCGATCAACCACGCTACACCGGCACGGATTGGGCTCTTGAAACTAACAGCTTTGAACACATGTTCTATCAAGGTCCGCTCCATTCTCAAGTTGGTAATGCAAGTTGGAAGTACACCACATTAGAACAACATTTTAACCGCTATAACCCATCTTCTAAGTACACCGAACAATAATGACAAAGCCGCTTAATTGGGGCTAAGCCAGTACTAAAGTTTAGGTGAGTGTTATGGCAAAGCAAAACAGTATTACACCTATAATTCGGGAAGCTGTAAAACAATGGCTTATCAATGTTCCACGTGAAACGTTCACTGTTCTGGATATCGTTTATCCACTGCAACAGCTTGAAGAGTTAGCAACGGTTGACATTGCCAAAGCTGTTAGCAATGAGTTGATACGCCTAGAGGGTAACAACGTTATTGAGTGCGTTGGAATCGACCATATGACGCATGGTAGGCCGCCCAAGCTGTACGCAATGAAGTATTGCCAGCCAACGCTAGAAGTGCTAGCAAAGGGCTTTGACAGCTACACACTGAGGATTGACCAAGAACACAAGATAAACATGATTAAGAATCAATCCGGTTTAGTTCGGTTTATCTTTCCTACCTACGCGATTCACCGGGTGACTGTGTTTAGAGAATTGGTAGAATTTCACAAAATAAGGCTTGACCAGTTGTCTAGATAGTGTAGAATGGACCTCAAGAAAGGGGAAAACAGCTTCCCTAAAGGAGAAACAGTATGTTGGCAATCACTAAAGAAATTCTAGAATCTGCTCTAAGCAGTGACAAAGCGTTGACCGCTGAATATAGAGTTGCAATTGCATATGATGAAAGTATGGGATTGAATAGTACCGACAGCTTGTCAGCAATGGTTTTGGAAGAATTACACCATCTTGGTTTTCTCTTAAACCACAAAATCTAACGCTGATTGCCTAAGCCCCTTAATTGGGGCTAAGTCAGTAGAAGACAAGGAGAAATCGCAATGAACCCCTATTTCCTAGCTTGGCATCCTAACGGTAATCTTGTCGAGTGTGTTTACATGTGGTCTTTCAAGATGGAGTGTGGTAAATGAGCCTTTTTGCAACTGTTGCCATTGTTTGCACCATGGCTAAGTGTAACGACTATTACATTGATAAGGCCGAAAACGCTTTGTCTGGTGAGATTAATACTGTTGCTCACGAACAAGAATTTAACCAAGTATGGGAAGACGAACAAGGTCTAACTAACTGGTTGAATAAATATCAGATTGGCGAAACAATCTTTGAAATTGTTTCCGTTGATATTGAAACGAAACAAACTGAAGGTGAATATATCCCTTAACATCTTAACAAAGTTAATTAGCTGGAACATTTGAAAAAGGAACTTAGTTGTGAACGTGTTAAAATTACATGGTAAGATCGGGGAAAATGAAGGTATTGTGTTTGTCCGCAACAAATACGATATTAACGAAAGCACTGTATGGCAAGTGCGATTTGACAAAGATGAACCAACTAACCTTAATAAAGCAGAGTTGGTTTTCCAAATCCGTTGAATCAACAGAAAGTTCTGTTACTTTATATAATTAGAACTTTCTCTTAATTCATCTGGTAGTAATTACAATTGTTTTACTTAATAAACGCTATACTGTTTGCTTTAATATCTGTAACTGTTAAACATAATTCAGCTAAGTTTCAATACTTTGTTAGAATCATGTTTCTAGTTTACGCGGTAGTTCAAGCGGTATTGGCAGCACAACAAATCTTGAATAATGGTATATTGAAATGACGATTAACGAAACTATTAAAACCAACATGAAACAGTTTTTCATTGAATGGGAGCTGTGGGCAAAGTTGGGCGGTATTGGTCAAGAGTTTGAGCAAGTTGGTTTGTGTAGTAACCTAGAATACTGGGTTGTTTCCAACTACTCTGACACAGCACTAGAAGGGGTTTCCAGATCGCATACCCCGGCAATGTATCGTTCCGCCTTGCATAGTCTCATTCGTGAAGCTGGTTATGAGTGTTTAGCTTATCCGTTTGATGCAAGTAGTTACGATTATTTCAGGTCGCTAGATAACGACACATTGCATCTTAACCCTAACCGCTTGGGCTTTGTTCAGGATCAAATCAAATGTATGGTCTGACGCAATGCTATTTGCGAGCGCTTGACGGTCTAGGGCGGAAACCTTCCGATGCTGACAGGAAGTTCATTCGTTACTGTGTGATGGATGTTTTCGCTACTGGCGTGTTTTATCGTCGGTTGCGTGGTATCAAGCTACCCTAGAGTGTTCCACGTGGAACACGTTAAACCTTTTCTAAAAAGGGTTGACTCCTGTTTGCTTGTCTATTAGAATACCAACATCAAGCAAGCAAACAGGTAGTTGAAATGTCGTTTAAAGACTTGGAAGCAGAAATTAAAGCTTGGGCTAACTTGGAAGCATACGCCAAGAAAGCTAAAGAGGATGCTCAGGAAGCAAAGCGGCAAGCTAAGCGTGACAAGCGGGAAAAGAAACAGAAACAAGCTGGGTTACTTTCCCCTAAACGCTTAGTAGAAGTTCAAAGGCTCCCACGACACTTCAAACGGGTTACAATCGAAGCCCGAGAAATCCAGCACCGTACATGGGGTGAAGTTGTAGAGCTTACCTATGAAGTAGAGACCATATCCGATGCAGTGGCAGAAGTTGCAGTGATTGAAAAAGCCCGTGAAGATGGATACAGTTTTGATGCAGTGGTGACAATCGTTAGCTTTGAGAAATGAATGTAAGCCTCCTTAATTGGGGGCTTTCTTTTGTCTAGGATATGTGTATAATGATTCCACACGGTGTGAATTTTGGCACGAAACAAACACCGGAGCATCCTTCGATTTGAGTTGGCATGATTCTTGTATGCTAGCAAATGTCATACCAAAAGAATTTCAATTATTTTGAATAAACCACTTGACCGGTTGTCTAGATGCTGTAGAATAAACCACATCAAGACACACAACAGGGTTTGCATCGTGAAATATATCATCGCACTACTCATCGGTTCGGTTCTTGGTTCGCTTTCTTATTTCATGGTCGATTTTGCATATCAAACGATAACGCTTTTCAAAGCAAACCCTACAGACGTTGGGTTATTTATCGGTGCGATGATGACCAGTTGTACGGCCTTTGTTTGTGTCGGTGCAACCGCCTGCCTTACAATTATTGAATTAACTTCTGAATAAAACTTGACAGCCTATCTACGGGAGTGTAAAATCTCCCCATCAAGACACGAAACAGAAAGGTTATCTAAAAATGGCTCGCAAGCGTTTAGTTAAACAAGTAGCAAATCATGGTCGCATTGCTCAAGTGTACCGCAATGGCGAATATGACGAATTCGAAGTACGTTTCAGCATCAATGGTGAAGACTGTGGGAGCGAAAGCGACTATTTCACCAATGACAAAGACGATGCAATCGAAACAGCAATTCACTGGACCAACGAGGAAAACTGAAATGACAACCATTCTCAGAGAAGAGTTTGCAAGTGGTGCCGTGGTAGAGCTACTGATGGACGACGAAAAGTTTTACGTTTTCCATTACCCAAGCCAAGATGCTGTTTTGACCAAACCGACCTACACAGCAGACCGTGGCGGCTATGGTATGGAACAAGCTTTGCGTGTGTACAACGAATGTGTTAGTGAATCATGGGCACACGTTACAAAGGATGAAGACCTGTAATTGTTCCACGTGGAACAATCCAAGCCCCTCATAGCAGGGGCTTTATTTTGTCTGAAAATAGTTGAAATAATGCTTGACGACTAATCTAGAAACGCCCATAATACCTACATCAAGACGGGAAAGACGGAAACACAAAGTTTCCACCCAGTCTGAGGTTTTCGCCATGATCCGTTGCACTTGCTGCCAAGCTGAAGTGAATGCTCCAGAGTTCTTCAACGGTTTCCCATATGGTTCTACCTGTGTCAAAAAGGTTGATCCTAGCCGTCGCCCAAAGGCTCGCAAGTATGTAGCCGCTGAAGCTTACCAGATTGTGCAAGCTGGGCAGCGTTCTGTCATTAAAGTCAAGGTCAATGGTAAGTGGGAGCAACGTGTGGTTTATGGTGATATCCAAGGGCAAACCACTTCTACTTACATGCAAGACGGTGTACTGTACGTCGCCGTTTAATGACTAGGCCCTTCGGGGCCTTTTCTTTTGTCCGTATGCAATATTGGCATGACTTATGCATGTTGTGCATATGATGATAATAGTTCTCATTAGGTCTTGACAGCTTGGCATAAATCTTGCTATAATGCCCTTGCCGCCCCTAAGCGACTAGCTTAGAATCATTCTCTAGAAAGACTATAAGGAAGAGGGAGGGATAAACCCTCCCAAAAAAACAAAAGATAATGATTCTTAGCTAAAGCTAAGAGTAATTAATATATAAGAATGATTATCCTTTACTTCGTAAAGGTGCGGACACTGAGCAGCAAAAGCAAGAGCAAAAAGCGTGCCATTTGTTTACTACGTAAACAGGTACATTTACAGGCTCTTTAACAGGGCTGTAGCCCCTGTTCCCTCCTTATCTATCCTACCCTACAGGGTAGTAGCCTATCCCCTTCTATGCTACGCATAGGGCCTTATACAGTGTACTACGTACACAATCCACAATATACCCAAAGCCACGTAATTCATGGCTTCCAGCCATAATATTGACACATTCAAGGCGTTTACGCCTTAATAATGACACTATTCTCAGATAAGAATTATTCTCAGGGCTTGGGCATAACCTCTGGTTTGTCTAAGCCTATCTCTCTATATATGTCAATTGGTGAATAAAAATGTATTGTTCCACGTGGAACACGTGTGTTTTGGGTGATATCAAACGATAATCGTTATCATTCTGATTGGTTTGTGGTAATACGGAAGAAAGTGGAAGAAATAATCATTCTCATCTAGGCGATGAGGATAGGGCTGTGTGCATGTACAGGTGTAATGGCGTATAACGTACATTATGTTAAATGCGTCATTGAATGAGTATCATTCGTGTGGTCTGAGGTGTGGTAATCGACGGATGGTTATTAGGTTGGCATGGGTCTTGCATCGGATTTTGAAATTATAATCGAAGTGGTAACGATTCGCATTCAGGGGCTATTAAGCCATGTCCCTATATCGCCAATGATTCCATGGTCTAGGGGTTGCAGGGGATTTTCAGCTATGGTAATATGTGTTATTGGTGAAGAATCGACTTCCCAAAATTGGGGGGTTAAAAATTTGGGGCAAAAGAAGCCCCGCCGAAGCGGGGTTATTTGGTAATCTCCTGAATGAGTTGTGTCCAGAGGTTAACGATTGTGGTTTTGTTTTGCATTGTGAAGTCTGGTGCTGGTAATCGTAGGTTTGTTTTTGTGTCCTTCATCCAGTTATCTTGCCACATGATCCCTACGGAGTGGTCAGCAAGACCGTGGCAGTGGTAACCATCCCAACTCAGGTATGTAAGATTTGGGTTTAGATGGTTCAGGATGATGAATGCCAACCATTGTTCTGTGTCTGCTGACGGGTTGAATGCTTCGTCGATTGTGTGTCTTTCGAGTGGTGTCATGGGGTGTTAATCCCACGACGATGAAGATGAAGAGTCACTACTGTAGCTTGAGCTATTGTCTGAGTAGCTTGGTGAGTAGTCGTATGTATCGATGAATGCATAACTGCTGGTTGTGGTGTCAGTTGTGTATGATTGGTTGGCACGACGTTTGCGTTCTTCTTCTTCTTTCTTTTTGCGTTGTTCGTAAGCCATGTAGGTCATTGTGTGTCTCCTTTGATTTTGTTGTTTTCGATGAATGTATTCAGTTGTTCTTTCATTCGAATTGAGTCTTCGAGTGATAGGTACATAGTAGCGCAGTAATCTCCGTTCCACACTTCCATATGTAGTTCGTCTGGTCCGTTGTTTTCAATGTACATACCGTCACCGGCAAGTTGTGCACATTCGTATTTCTCTTCCATTTAGTTCTCCTTTTAGTTAGGTATGTATAGGTAATCCCAAGCGATCACGGTGTCTTTGTAGTAGAGTTTGATTTCTTTCTCATGTGGTTGATACCAGTTGGTGCTAATATCGAGTCTCATGTGTTCGGTTAGGTGAGAGACGATTCGTTCGTCTACGAGTTTGTCAATGTAGTCTTCTAGTGTCATGCCATCAGGTATGTGGATTGTGGTTGTCAATTTGTTCTCCTGTTATTTGTGGTGGTTCGATTGGCATCATTTTATCACTTCAACATAGATGAAGCCAACACCTTGACAGTCATCGCATGAATCTTGGTAGTATCGTGTGTCTTCGTTGTCGCCTACTATGGAAGGGTTCACTACAACTCCTTCGTCACCGTCTACCCATATTTGTCCGTGTTCGCATGAGTAGCATCTACGCCATACTACTTTCCCTGTAATCATTGCACGCATGGCTGCTGGTGAGAGATACCAAGTACCGTTGTATCTATCTGTGCTAATGTCGATCATACGGTGTTCCATCCTTCTAGTCCGTCGATATCACCGTTAGATCGTCTGCACCAGATAGGGGCAAACCATGTGTTTGTTTCTTCTACGTAGACATAGAAGTGTTCGCCTGCATCTGAGTAATCGAAGAAGTCAAGATCGTCTTCGATGCCGACTGTGTATGTTTGGATGTTCATCACGTTAGTGTAATCTCAAATGCTGTGAGTCCGTAAGAGTTGTATTGTGTGTTTCTGTAGTAGAACAGGGTGATGGCATCGCTTTCGGTTGTAGCCAGAATGGTTCCTACTGGTTTTTCCGTGGTAGTAGATTTGGTATGGTGTCACGTTGTTTACCTTTTGTTGAGGTGAGTGTATTTGTAGTATTCAGGGTTACGTTCTCCGTTGCTCAGTTTGCTGTCAACGTGTTTGCTGAATCTGCAAGTAGGGCAATTGAGGTTAACCCAATATTCCTCACCATCGTAAGGACATGAGTAGCCATTATA
>Ga0247818_10001671_pt1 | contig 14206 bp, 10 predicted proteins | sample 13C_Glucose_Day1_FD_192424 | JGI IMG/M metagenome (GOLD analysis project Ga0247818, IMG submission 192424) | Soil microbial communities from agricultural site in Penn Yan, New York, United States - 13C_Glucose_Day1 | ecosystem: Environmental > Terrestrial > Soil > Agricultural land | place...
CTGTATATGTATATACAAATAACACACGATGGGGTGCTGAACCATGTCCGCCTTCTTTGCCGAACGCGCGCTGCTGCCTAACGGATGGGCCAACAATGTACGTCTTGAGGTCAACGCCGACGGCGTCTTGACTCATATCCAGGCCGATTCCCATGCAGATGGCGCCGAACGGTTGAGCGGTCCACTGCTGCCGGGCATGCCGAACCTGCACTCCCACGCGTTCCAGCGGGCCATGGCCGGGCTGGCCGAAGTGGCGGGCAACCCGAACGACAGTTTCTGGACCTGGCGCGATTTGATGTATCGCCTCGTCGGAAAAATCAGTCCGGAGCAACTGGGCGTCATCGCCCGTCAGCTGTACATCGAAATGCTCAAGGCCGGCTACACCTCGGTTGCGGAATTTCATTATGTGCATCACGACACCACTGGCCAGCCTTACGCAGATCCAGCCGAACTGGCCCTGCGTATCAGCCAGGCGGCGAGTTCCGCGGGTATCGGCTTGACCCTGTTGCCGGTGCTCTACAGCCACGCCGGTTTCGGCGGTCAAACGCCGAACGACGGTCAACGCCGTTTTATCAACAGCACTGAAAACTACCTCAAGCTGCAATCGCGCCTGCAGCCGATACTGGCGCAGCAACCGGCGCAGTCCCTGGGTTTGTGTTTCCACTCCTTGCGCGCGGTCACGCCGCAACAGATCAGTGAGGTGCTGGCGGCCAGCGACAAGCAATGCCCCGTGCACATCCACATTGCCGAACAGCAGAAGGAAGTGGACGACTGCCTGAGCTGGAGCGGTCGTCGCCCGCTGCAATGGCTGTACGAAAATGTCGACGTCGACCAACGCTGGTGCCTGGTCCACGCCACCCACGCCAACCCGGAAGAAGTCACGTCGATGGCCAAGAGCCGCGCCATCGCCGGTTTGTGCCTGACCACCGAGGCCAACCTGGGCGACGGGATTTTCCCGGCCGTGGACTTCCTCGCCCAGGGCGGGCGCATGGGCATCGGCTCCGACAGTCACGTGTCACTGAGCGTGGTGGAAGAGTTGCGCTGGCTGGAATACGGCCAGCGTCTGCGTGATCAACGGCGCAATCGCCTGTATGGCGCGGACCAGCCGATGGTCGGCCGTACGCTGTTTGACGCGGCGCTGGACGGCGGCGCCCAGGCCCTGGGGCAACCGATCGGCGCACTGGAAGTTGGCAAGCGTGCCGATTGGCTGGTGCTGGACGGCAACGATCCGTACCTGGCGACCGCCAGTGGTGACGGGATTCTCAATCGTTGGTTGTTCGCCGGTGGCGATCGTCAGGTGCGCGATGTGCTGGTCAATGGCCAGTGGGTCGTGCGTGACGGGCGGCATGCCGGGGAAGAGGAAAGCAATCGCGCCTTCACGCTGGTCCTGCGCGAACTCCTGGGCTGACCCAAAACACAATGTGGGAGCGGGCTTGCTCGCGAAGAGGGCGTGTCAGTCAATAGATTTGTTGACTGATACACCGCTTTCGCGAGCAAGCCCGCCCCCACATTGGTTATGCGCTAGTCGTTAGTTCGAGGTCTTGGCCATCTGCGTATCCGACGCCCGCCAGATCAGCCGCGTGGTGTCATACCCCTGCTGACGCGCCTTGCTCAGCAATTCTTCACGCACTACGCCATTGACGGTAGGGGTGCGCGACAACAGCCACAGGTAACGACGGCTCGGATCGCCAACGATGGCTGTCTTGTAATCATCGCTGACGTACAACACCCAGTATTCGCCCTTCGCCACACCTGGAATCAGCCTGGAAAACCAGGTATCGAATTCGACCCACAATTTGTCGCTCTTGCCTGGCACTTGCGGATACGCCGTGCCCTTGACCTCTTCCCATTGCCACTGCGCCGTCAGGCAGCGATTCAACACCGCGACGTTACCGTCCGGCTTGAGCGTGTAATGGGCTTCGGATTGCGCGCAGTCGCGCTGGAAATACATCGGCAAGCGCGCCAACTCGTACCAGGTACCTTGATAGCGCTTGAGATTGACACTGTTGACGGTCTTGGGCGCCAACGGATCCTGGCCAGAACTGGCACAGCCGGCCAATACCAGGCCGGCAAAAAGCATGATCAATAACCGCTTCATTGTTTTTCTCCCGTGGGCGCGTGGCCCCGGTTTACTTCAGGCCTTGGCCGGAAAACATCAACACTTTGTCACCGGCGAACTGCACGCTGATAAAGCTATTCTTGTCGCCCCATGTGCAACTGGACATGCCGAGCGCGCCTGAGCAATCGGCGGGTTTGCCCAACAGAGACTCAACCTCGGCCTTGGCCATTCCTGACGACAGCTTCGAGTAGTTTTCCTGGTTGACCTTGCTGCACGCAGCCAACAACACGCAAAACGACAGCAGGGCGATGGATCGCAGCGACATGTAAAACTCCACGGACGAAGGGATTGGCATGACTGCCAAGCTGAACCTTAGAAGAGAAAACCCCTGTCTGGTTCCCTGCCCGACAGGCTATTTGTCAGGCCGCTCGTCTACCTGTGCGCAAATTATCAAGCACCTTGTTCGGCTATCGGGTATTTCGTCGTTTTTTGCACAAAGCGCCTAATCTTTGGCGCCGTCCAGTCGACATACAGGCAACGCAATGCCACGTCCGTGGCACTTGCCTCCCCTTTTGTTGACCCGATCTCCTGCGGTAGCTCATCCAATGACCAGAAACATGAAATTCAGCCACAAGATCCTGTTGGCTGCCGCACTCGTGGTGGCCGTCGCATTCGCTTGTTTCATCCTGTTCAACGACTATCGCCAGCGTCAGACCTTGCGTAGCAGCACCGAAGCCTCGATGCAGGAGCTTGGCAGCCTGACCACCAGCAACATCCAGACCTGGCTGGAAAGCCGCATGCAGTTGCTGCAGTCAATGGCCCAGCAAGTCAGCGCCGACGGCAATGCCCCTGCCAGCCTGAAGCGGATCATCGACCTGCCCGCCTACACCGGCAATTTCCAGCTGAGTTACTTCGGTGGCGCCGATGGCGTGATGTTCTCGGTCCCGGCGGGCAATCGTGCTTCAGATTACGACCCCCGTGCCCGCGGTTGGTACAAGGCTGCCAACAGCGCGCAACAGACCGTCGTCACCGAACCGTACATCGCCGCCTCCTCCGGCAAACTGGTGATCACCGTTGCCACACCGGTTCAACGCCAGGGCCAGATGATTGGTGTTGCCGGCGCTGACATCGACCTGTCCAGCGTCAGTGCGATCATCAACTCGCTGAACTTCGGCGGCCACGGCCACGCCTTTATCGTGGGCGCCGACGGCAAGATCCTGATTCACCCGGACAGCAAATGGGTGCTGAAAAACCTGACCGACGCTTACCCCAATGGCGCGCCGAAAGTCAGCCCGGGCATGAAAGAAGTCGAGATCGACGGCAAAAACCAGTTCATCTCCTTCACCCACGTCAACGGCGTGCCGTCCGCAGACTGGTACGTTGCACTGGTGCTGGATCAAGACACCGCGTTCTCGATGCTGAGCGAATTCCGCACCTCGGCGATCATTGCCATGGTGATTGCAGTGGTGATCATCATCACGTTGCTGGGCATGTTGATCAGCTTCCTGATGCAGCCGCTGCTGACCATGGGCCGAGCCATGCACGACATCGCCGAAGGCGAAGGTGACCTGACCAAACGCCTGACCATCCACGGCCATGACGAGTTCGGCGCACTGGGGCTGTCGTTCAACCGTTTCGTCGAACGCATTCACACGTCGATCAGCGAAGTGTCCTCGGCCACGGGCCAGGTCAACGAAGTGGCCCTGCGCGTTGTCGCCGCGTCCAACTCGTCGATGTTCAATTCCGACCAGCAAGCCTCGCGCACCAGCAGTGTGGCCGCGGCGATCAACCAACTCGGTGCCGCCGCCCAGGAAATCGCCCAGAACGCCGCCCTCGCGTCGCAGCACTCGAGCGATGCGCGCTCGCTGGCCGAAGAAGGTCAGCAGGTTGTGGATAAAACCATTTCGGCAATGCACCAGCTGTCGGCAAAGATCAGCGACTCGTGCGGCAACATCGAGACACTCAACAGCAACACCGTCAACATCGGGCAGATCCTGGAGGTAATCACCAGTATCTCCCAGCAGACCAACCTGCTGGCGCTCAATGCGGCGATCGAGGCCGCACGGGCCGGTGAAGCCGGTCGTGGTTTTGCGGTGGTTGCCGACGAAGTGCGCAACCTCGCCCACCGCACCCAGGACTCGGCGCAGCAAGTGCAGAAGATGATCGAGGAGCTGCAAGTCGGCGCCCGGGAGGCGGTCACCATCATGACCGACAGCCAGCGCCAGAGCGAAAGCAGCGTCGGTATCGCCAACCAGGCCGGCGAGCGCCTGGGCAGCGTGACCCAGCGCATCGGCGAAATCGACGGCATGAACCAGTCCGTGGCGACGGCGACGGAAGAACAAACGGCCGTGGTGGAATCGATCAACGTCGACATCACCGAGATCAACACGTTGAACCAGGAAGGCGTGGAAAACCTGCAGTCGACCTTGCGCGCGTGTGCCGATCTTGAGCAGCAGGCGGCGCGGTTGAAGCAGTTGGTGGGTAGTTTCAGGATCTAAGGCGCTCTCACCGGCCCCTTCGCTGGCAAGCCAGCTCCTACAGTGATCTGCGGCGCGCATAGATCCTTGTAGGAGCCTGCTGGCGATGACCGCATCCGTAACGCTGATGAATCATCGGTCAGCCCACACTGACATAAGACTGAATAAAGACTAAACTCGGTCTTACTCATTCGGACGGGAGCCCCGCCATGAAGCTTTCATCCCAAATCAAGCCAATCAGCTATTTGAAAAGTCATACCGCGGAAATCGTCAAAACACTCACAGAAAGCCGCGAGCCATTGGTAATCACTCAAAACGGTGAAGCGAAGCTTGTGGTCATGGACGTAAAAAGCTTTGAAGAGCTGGAAGATACAATGGCTCTGTTAAAGCTTCTTGCCATGGGCAATCGTGAAATTGAGGAAGGCAAGTTTCGCGATGCCGAGGATGTTTTCGCTGACATGGACAGGGCTGACCACCCATGAGTTCAAAGGTCGTCATTCTTCAGTCCGCAGAAACAGACTTGAAAGAACTTCGCTCCTGTCTCATTAAAAATTTCTCAAACCAAACCTGGCAAAGCACTTACTCCAGCCTGAAGGCGGCCATCCGCCATTTGGGGGAGCAGCCCTATTCAGGGTCCATACCGGAAGAAATCGAAAAGCTGAACCTCAGCCAGTATCGACAGATCCTTTCAGGAATGAACAGAGTCATTTATGAAGTTCGTGAACAGACAGTCTTCGTCCATATCATTGCCGATACGCGAAAAAGCCTGCCAGCATTACTGATGAAGCGGTTGCTTCAAGGCAATCCTTAGGCAGCGCTTAAAAGCGCGACCCGGGTTTGCATAGAAACACCAATTCCTCAGCCGTACTCTCGCGCCCCAACACCGCATTGCGATGCGGAAACCGTCCAAACTGCGCGATCACTTTCTGATGCCGCTCGGCAAAATCCAGGTAATCGGCAAACAACGCCCGATCAGTCTCCGGTTGTTGCGCCACCAGCTCGATGTAACGCGAGACGCCTTCGTTCTGCACCGCGAGGTTCTCGCTGTGCTCGAACACCAGGTAGATGAACACTCGCTGGATCGGGGATAGTTGCCTATCGAAATCCGCGGCAATGCCCTGGGCGACCAGCTTCTGGGCACGCAAGTCACCGGAAAAGGCTTTGGGGGTGTCGCGAAAGATCATGCGCGGGAGTTGATCGAGTAACAGCACCAGTGCCAGCCAACCTTCGGGACGTTGCATCCACTCGGTCAATCCGCCGGTCAGTGCCTGCTCGACCTGGTCCCCGAAACGCTCTCGCGCCTCGAGGTCCTGGCTGTCACGCTTGCCGAACCACAACTTGCCCCGGTCAGCCGCGATTGCCCTGGCTGTTTCGGCTGTACCGAACCACCAATCGAGCAACGGCTGCCAAGGCGCGTCCATGGTTTATTCCTTGTGGTAAGCCGTCACGCGTGCGACTTCTTCTTTCGAGCCGAGGAACACCGCTACGCGCTGGTGCAGGCCTTCAGGCTGGATGTCGAGAATGCGCTGGTGGCCGTCGGTGGAGGCGCCGCCCGCCTGTTCCACCAGGAACGACATCGGGTTGGCTTCATACATCAGGCGCAGTTTGCCCGGCTTCGACGGCTCGCGGCTGTCGCGTGGGTACATGAACAAGCCACCACGGGTCAGGATGCGGTGCACATCGGCGACCATCGCGGCAACCCAACGCATGTTGTAGTTCTTTTTCAGCGGGCCTTCATCGCCTGCCAGCAATTCGCCGACGTAGCGCTGTACCGGGGCTTCCCAGTGACGCTGGTTGGACGCGTTGATGGCAAATTCCTGGGTGGCTTCAGGAATGGTGATGTTTTCGTGGGTCAGTACGAAACTGCCCATTTCACGGTCCAGGGTGAAACCTTTAACGCCGTCGCCCAGGGTCAGGATCAACATGGTCTGTGGACCGTAGATCGCATAACCGGCGGCCACTTGCTGGGTACCTGGCTGCAGGAAGGCCTTTTCGTTCAAAGGCTCGTTCTGGCTCAGGTATTCGTTCGGGCAACGCAGTACCGAGAAGATGGTACCGACCGGGGCGTTGATGTCGATGTTCGAGGAACCGTCCAGCGGATCGAATACCAACAGGTACGCACCTTTCGGGTATTTGCCCGGGATCTGGTAGGCATTGTCCATTTCTTCGGACGCCATGCCGGCCAGGTGGCCGCCCCATTCGTTGGCTTCGAGCAGGATCTCGTTGGAGATCACGTCGAGTTTCTTCTGCACTTCGCCCTGGACGTTTTCAGTGCCCATGCTGCCCAGAACGCCACCCAGGGCGCCTTTGGATACGGCGTGGTTGATCTCCTTGCAGGCACGCGCCACCACTTCGATCAGGAAGCGCAGATCGGCAGGAGTGTTGTTGCTGCGGGTCTGCTCAATCAAATAGCGACTCAAGGTAACGCGGGACATGGAAGGCTCCGGTGGAATGGGGGGACTAAAAACCCGCGCAGTTTAACGCGAGTCGGGGCGCATTTCCTCCTATCAGACGTGATCGGCCGAAGAGAGTTCATGCGCGGGGTTCAGCGTAGTTCGAAAAGCAGTGGTCATATCGGCATTTAATCGACTGATCGACCGCATTCTCAGGTATCGGCTGGCGGCTGGCGCAGCAGACTGAACGCCATCGCCGCCAGAAACAAAACACTGAGCAGCAGTACCGCCCACAAGCCGAATTTCTTCCAGTTGGTGCCTCCCGATACCGACACGGTGGACTCCATCGGGGCAACCTGTTCCCCACCATCAACCGACGCCTGGCCCAATGTCGCCAGCTTCGCCGGGACGTAATCGGGAATCAACGTCGACAACGGCAGACTCGCCGCCTTGACCGTCGCATTACCCAGTGCCAGCGTATAGGGCCCGGCTCCGCGCGCCAGAAACACCAATTGCGTCGCACGCACGGCGAACTTCACCGTTGGCGCCTCTGCGCCCAGGCCACCGCCGCGCTCATCCACCGTCAGTTTCAACTGCTGCACGGCCCGCCCCGGCAACTGCAATTCGTTCTGCACCACGTCCTCGCCATTCTGGTTCAAGCGATAGAGCAAGCCACTGCTCAACGGTTGCCAAGGCAAGCTGCTGTCGCGACGACCGGACAGGATGACCGGCGCCAGGCTGTTGGCCTGACTCAACTCGATCTGCAAACGCTCGACGTTCAGCAACCTCGGCAGCTGCCAGGTGTACTCACCCGCCTTCGGGCTGCTGCCGGCCAATGCGTGGGACCAGACCAACGGCAGCGGCAGGCTGCGCACGCTTTGCAATTGCGCCGAGGTCAGGATCGGCGCCGATTGCGGCGTGTCCCACAGCAAACGCAGATAGCGTGCCGACTGCCCCGGCAGGCTGACCTCATGCTGCTCGACCCGCTCATCGGCAAACGTCAGTCGCGCCAGTTGCCCCTCGCCCCAGGATTGCCAATGCTGCAAATCGTCGCTGGCCTCGATGCTGAACCGCTGGAAGCCATCACGCTCACTGGTCCAGTCGAGAATCAGCTGTTGCAACGGCGCCTTGATGGCGCTGGCATCCAACAGCCAGCCACGTAACGCTTCTTCGCCCACCTCCAGCTCAGTGGAAGGCTGCACCTGGACCAGGGTGCCATTGGCGCTCGATTGCACCCGCACGCTCGGCGCATGCCCGGTGGCGTCCGCCGAGTCGTAGAGCGGGAACCATTTGACGTCAGTCAGCGTGCGGTTGTCGTCCGCTTGCGTGGATCCCTGTGACAGGGCATAGGCTTGCGGTTCGCCCGCGGCGTTGAATACGCGCACATCGCTGAGGTCGGCCTGGCGTGCGCTCAGTTGCACGGCCAGGGGCAGCTCCAGGCGATACCATGGACCTTCGCCACTCACGGACAATGGCACATGCGTGGCGAAGTCCGCCGGTGCTTCCTGGGCAGAGACAGTAATTGCCATGCCCATTGCAACGAGCCCCAACCAGACCAGGTTCAGCTTCTGACTCAAGACGACACTCCTTCGGTAGGCGGCGCCGGTTTCTCGGCCTGTGCCATAGTTTCGACGCGCCTGGGTGGCAACGGGGCGAAATAGCCCACCACCAGCAGCAACACGCCAACGCCGATAAACGACACGATCCGCGCCAGCCCGCCACGGTTGCTCAGTTCCACGAAGAACAGTTTCGCCACCACCACGCCGATCAGTGCCGCACCGATCAACCAGACTTCGCGGCGATGGCGCAAATGGCCACCGATCATCAAACCCAGGGCCATCAAGGTCCAGACGATGGACAGGCCGGCCTGGACCAGCATCGATTCGAGCAACGCATCGAGCTCGAACGGCACATCGCCCCAATGGTGAGCCGCGCGCATCACCAGTGCGGTGAAAAAGGCGAACAGCGAGACGCCAGTAACCACTTGCGAAGCGTTTGCGGCGTAGTCCTTGCGGATCGCAAGTTGCGACACGGCGCTACGCGACCACACATAAACGCCGAACAACGCAAACAACAAACCCAATTCCAGCGGGTTGATCAGCGGCACGTAAGGCAGCGGCTCGGCGTTGCCGTCACTGATGCCATTAGCCAGCCAGAACCAGCCGAGCATCAGCACCGCCAATGGCGCGGCGGCATACAAGCGGTATTCACGCGGATAGGCCAATACCGGCCAAGGCCAGGCGCGCGGGGACGCCATCAGCACCAGATACAGGCCCGGCAGAATCGCCCAACCCAACCAGCGCCAGGCGTTGTACTGCTCGGACAACAGCAACAGGCCGTAACGCAACTCCAGGGCCAGCACACCGATCAGCAGCCAGCAACCGAAAACATGCGCGGCACCCAGCGCGAGCGCTGGCAGCAGCGGCGCCAGACGGCGCAGAGAAATGAAATGCACCACGAACACCGCCGTCCACACCAGCCAACCGAAATGGGCCGCCGGGTGATACCGCGAGTGCCAGGCCGCCAGCAGCACTAGCGCAGCAGCGGGTGTCAGCGAGGTGCAGAGAAGCCCGAGCGACGGCCATTTCAGACGCAGTGCCAACACCGTCCACAACGCAACGCTCGCGGTCGCGACAGCCAGCAGCCATGTCGCTTGCAGCGGCAATGGCGCAAAGCGCAGCACTTCACCGAGCCAGGCCAGTGTCCACCAAGCCGCGCCCCACGCCAGCCATGCCTGAGACAAACGCGGCAAATTCAATCCATCGAGCGCTACAGTGGCGTTGCCGAGATGCAATCGCCAGGAGCCGACCAAACCAGACAGTCCCAACACCAGCGGCGCCCAGAATCCACCATGGGCCAATGGCCGCAGCGCTTCACCCGAGGGTGGCCCGGCCACCAGGAACATCGCACCCGCCAGCAACTGCACGGCACAGGCGGTGACCAGGAACGTGCGCGATGGCAGGCGCAGCCCCACCAACAAAGTCGCTAATCCGGCCAATGCCCAACTCATCGTCGTGCCAGGGATCAAGAAGAACAGCGGTGCCAGCAGATACAGGAACCCAAGGCCGAGACAGGCGAGCACCGGCAATCCCTGGCGCTCCCAAGGCTTTATTTGCCCGGGCGGCGCATTACGCAACTGATAGAAACTGAACAGCAGTGCGCCGCCCAGTAGCAACGCGCCCAGCGGAACGCCGCTGATCAGGCTGTTTTGCGCGCCACGCAACTCGCTGAGAAATGCCAGCGCCGCACCCAGTTGCAGCAGCAAGGCAAAGGCCCGGGCCACTGGCCGTTGCTGACGTAGGCCGAGCCAGCAGATCCCTGCACCTTCCACGGCCCACGCGGCGCTCGTCCAGCGCGCATCGAGCCCCAACGGAATCGCCAGGCTGGTGAAGATTACGCCCAAGGCCAGACAGGTTTCCCCCAGCAACAACGCACGGCCATGCATCAGCAGCCGTGCCAGGCCCAGATAAATCATGCCCAAGGCCAACGCACTGAATGCGGCAGCGAATTCCAGGTGCTGAACCAGGGCGAACTGCAGCCCGAAGCCAACCAGCGGCGGTCCGAACAGCAGCGTGCCGTCGACGTAGTCACCCTTTCGCGCGGACCAGCGCAACAACGCCTCACGGCTGTCGTCCTGGGGTGCTTCGCTCGTTTGCAGCAATTTACGCCGGGCGAACAACAAGCCGATGGCCAGGTACATCACGAAAAACAGAACCAGGAACGGCTCGGTGCTCCACAGCAAATCCGGCGTGTAAGAGCGCAAGCCCCAGGCGACCCCGATACCGAAGGTGCCGGTAAAGCCGATGACATTCAGCAAGCGCCAGGCCTTGAACCAGGCGATGACGAAGATGCCAGCATTGAGCAAGGCGAAGTAGCTGAACAGCGCGACGTGGCTGCCGGCCCCCGTGGAGGCCAGCAGGGGCGCGGCGAATCCGCCCAGCGCTGCGGCGGCAGCCAGGCCCAGTGCATCCTGGGAAATGGCGAGAATCGCCGAAAATACCGTCACCGCCACCAACAGGCCAAACGCCGCCGAGGGATCGAGCAACGGATGCAGGCGCATGGCGGCAAATACCGTCAGGTACAACACGGCGATACCGGCGCCTTGCAGTATCAAGGCGTAATCACTGTTACGTGTTCGCAGCCACCAGCCGAGGCCGAGCAGACCCAACGCCGCTGCCGCGACGCTGGCGTAGCGCAACTCGATCGGTACCACCATGCCCTCGGTGGCGTAACGCAGCAGGAAGGCCAGGCCAAGGAACAACAGCAGCACACCAACCCGCAGTACGGCATTACCGCCCAACAGCCACGCGCGTGCCGCGTTGACGGCGCGCTCGACGAGGTTCGATTCAGAGGGTTTGGCGGGCGTTGATTTCCAGGCGTCGAAGGGCTGTGCTGCCGCGACCGGTTCAAGTTCGGGCGGCAGCTCCCAGATCAGTTCCGGGATTTCGGCAGGGGTTTGCGCGACAACGATGTCAGGAACTGGACCGACTTCGCGGGCTTCAGGCGGCTTCACTCCAGCCTGTTCCAGCATGGCCAAGCGTTGCTCGACTGTTTGCAGCGCAAGCTGCGCCTGTTCAAGCAGACGGCGCTGCTCATCGGCCTGTGATCCCAGCCTGCCGATGCGAACAGCCTGCCCGACTCCCAGCCCGAGCAGCGCGCCCAGCAACGCATCGCTGAACGACTCGTCGAGTGTCCAGCCCAGCACCAGGCCCACAAGCATGAACATCCATTGCATGGTCGATATCCCTAAGCGCAATCCAGAAAGATTAGCGCAGCCAGCTCCAAAAAAGATCGCAGCCCCGGCAGCGCCTACCTGTAGGCGCTGCCGGAAGCTGCGATCTTTGCGGCCGCCAGTATATCGAACCGCTGGAAGCGTTACTCCAACGCCTTCCAGATTTCCGTAGCGTACTCGCGAATCGTCCGGTCAGACGAAAACCAGCCCATCCGCGAGGTATTCAACACCGCCGAGCGCCACCATTCCTCGGAATCGTGCCAATGGGCTTCGACGCGCATTTGCGCATTCCAGTAGGAATCGAAATCGGCGCAAACCAGGAAGCGGTCGTAGTCCACCAACGAATCGATCAGCCCTGTGTAACGAGACGGATCATCCGGCGAGAACACCCCGCCGCGAATGGCTTGCAGTACGTCATTGAGTCGATGGGACGCGGCAATGTCCGGTACTGCGCTGAACTCGTGATTCAGCTTGCGCGCTTCAACCTGCTGGGCGCTGAGACCAAAGATGAACATGTTCTCCACGCCGATGCGCTCGGACATCTCCACGTTGGCACCGTCCAGCGTGCCGATGGTCAATGCACCGTTGAGGCCGAATTTCATGTTGCTGGTGCCCGAGGCTTCAAAGCCGGCGGTGGAGATCTGCTCGGACAGATCCGCTGCCGGAATGATGCTCTCCGCCAGGCTGACGTTGTAGTTGGGCAGGAACACGACTTTCAGCAACCCGCGTACGGTCGGGTCGTTGTTCACCACCCGGGCGATGTCGTTGGTCAGCTTGATGATCAGCTTGGCCTGGTGATAACTGGCCGCCGCCTTGCCGGCGAAGATCTTCACCCGTGGCACCCAGTCGATTTCAGGTTCCGCACGAATCGCCTGGTACAACGCCACGGTGTGCATCAGGTTGAGCAGTTGGCGCTTGTATTCGTGGATCCTCTTGACCTGCACGTCGAACATCGCCGCCGGGTTGACCGCCACCCCCAATCGCTCATGAATCAGGTAGGCCAGGGCTTTTTTGCTGTGCAGGCGCTGTTCAGCGAAGGCCTTGCGGAACGCCGGCTTGTCGGCGAACGGCTGCAGGTCGAGCAAGCGCTCCTCGGGCTTGTCCAGCAGGTCCGGGCCAAGAGCATCGACCAGCATCGAGGTCAGTTCCGGGTTGGCCTGGTACAGCCAGCGGCGGAACGTGATGCCGTTGGTCTTGTTGTTGATCCGTTGCGGATAGAGCTTGTGCAACTCGGAGAACACGGTCTTGCGCATCAATTGCGTGTGCAATCCGGATACGCCGTTGACACTGTGGGAGCCGAGGAACGCCAGGTTGCCCATACGCACGCGGCGGCCGTTGTCTTCTTCGATCAACGACACCGCGCGCAGCACATCGAAATCGTGGATGCCTTTGGCCCGCAGCGAGTCGATGTGCTGCGCGTTGATCAGGTAAATGATCTGCATGTGCCTTGGCAGCATGCGCTCCATCAAGCCCACCGGCCAGGTTTCCAGCGCTTCGGGCAGCAAGGTGTGGTTGGTGTAGGAAAGCGTGTCGACCGTGACCTGCCAAGCCGCATCCCATGCCACGTCGTAGACATCGACCAGTTGGCGCATCAACTCGGCCACGGCAATCGAGGGGTGGGTGTCGTTGAGCTGAATCGCCGCATGATCGCCCAGGGTCAGCACCGAGGTGTGCATGTTGCGATGGCGACGCAGCAAATCCTGCAGCGACGCGGCGACGAAGAAATATTCCTGGCGCAGCCGCAGTTCCTGGCCGGCCTCGGTGCTGTCTGCCGGGTAGAGTACCCGCGAGATAGATTCAGCCCGGGCCACCTCTGCTACCGCCCCCAAGTGATCACCGGCATTGAAGCGTTCCAGGTGCAAATCTTCCATGGCCCGTGCGCGCCACAATCGCAAGGTGTTCACACTCGCCCCGCGCCAACCGACCACCGGCGTGTCGTAGGCAATGGCCCGTACGGTTTCCGCCGGGTGCCAGACCTGCTTGGACTTGCCGGCTTCATCGGTCACGGTCTCGACACTGCCACCAAAGCCGATCGGGTAAACCACTTCCGGCCGCTCGAACTCCCAGGGGTTACCGAAATCCAGCCAGTGCTCGGTCTGCTCCTGTTGCCAGCCGTCGACGACGGCCTGACGGAACAAGCCGTGCTCGTAACGAATGCCGTAGCCGTGACCGGCGATACCCAGGGTCGACATGCTTTCCATGAAGCACGCCGCCAGTCGCCCGAGACCGCCATTACCCAATGCGGCATCGGGCTCCAGCAAGCGGATGCGTTCAAGGTCGACGCCGAGTTCGGTCAGGGCTTCGCGCGCCACGTCGAGCAGGCCCAGATTGCTCAGGCTGTCGTAGAGCAGGCGGCCGATTAGAAATTCCAGGGAGAGGTAATAAACCCGCTTCTGTCCCTTGCGGTAGATCTGCCGAGTGTGGTCCATCCAGTGCTCGACCATGTGATCACGCGCGGCCAGGGCGATGGCTTCGAACCAGTCATGGTCGAAGGCGTGATCCGGGTCTTTGCCCACCGCGTAGGTGAGTTTGGTCAAGACGGCGT
>Ga0247818_10001673_pt1 | contig 14203 bp, 9 predicted proteins | sample 13C_Glucose_Day1_FD_192424 | JGI IMG/M metagenome (GOLD analysis project Ga0247818, IMG submission 192424) | Soil microbial communities from agricultural site in Penn Yan, New York, United States - 13C_Glucose_Day1 | ecosystem: Environmental > Terrestrial > Soil > Agricultural land | place: USA...
TCCAGGCCACGACGAGCAAGAACGAAGCGGCGAAGGTCAATGGTGAAGAAATCAGCCAGAACGAGCTGAGCCAGGCGGTCGATATGCAACGCCGTCAACTCATGCAACAGCTGGGCAAGGATTTCGATGCCTCCTTGCTCGACGAAAAAATGCTGCGCGAATCGGCCCTCAAAGGCCTGATCGACCGCAAGCTGCTGCTGCAAGGCGCAGAAAACTCCAAATTCGCTTTCTCCGAAGCGGCGCTGGACCAGGTCATCCTGCAAACACCCGAATTCCAGGTGGATGGCAAGTTCAGCCCTGAGCGCTTCGATCAGGTGATTCGTCAACTCGGCTACAGCCGCATGCAGTTCCGCCAGATGCTGGCCCAGGAAATGCTGATCGGACAACTGCGCGCCGGTTTGGCGGGTAGCGGTTTCGTCACCGATGCACAGGTCCTGGCTTTTGCCCGTCTGGAAAAACAGACCCGCGATTTCGCTTCCCTGAACATCAAGGTCGACCCGTCATCCGTGAAGGTGACCGACGAAGAGGTCAAGGCCTATTACGACGAGCACGCCAAGGAATTCATGACGCCGGACCAGGTGGTCATCGATTACCTGGAGTTGAAGAAGGCCTCCTTCTTTGATCAGGTCAGCGTCAAGGACGAGGACCTGCAAGCGGCGTATCAGAAAGAAACCGCGAACCTGGCCGAACAACGCCGGGCTGCGCACATTCTGATCGAAGTGAACGACAAGACCACCGAAGCACAGGCCAAGGCCAAGATCGAAGAGATCCAGGCCCGCCTGGACAAGGGTGAGAAGTTCGATGCCCTGGCCAAGGAGTTCTCCCAGGACCCGGGTTCGGCGAACAATGGCGGCGACCTGGGCTACGCAGGTCCTGGCGTCTATGACCCGGCGTTCGAGAAAGCCCTGTATGCATTGGCCCAGGATCAGGTTTCCGAGCCGATTCGCACCGACTTCGGTTTCCACCTGATCAAGCTGTTGGGCGTGGAAGCGCCTGAAGTGCCGACGTTGGCCAGCCTGAAAGACAAGCTGACCCGCGATTTGAAGGCCCAGCAGGTCGAGCAGCGTTTCGTCGAAGCGACCAAGCAACTGGAAGACGCCGCGTTCGAAGCGTCCGATCTGGTCCAGCCGGCGCAAGACCTGAATCTGACCGTTCATACTTCCGCGCCATTCGGCCGTGAAGGGGGCGAAGGCATCGCGGCCAACCGTGCCGTGATCACCGCAGCGTTCAGTCCGGAAGTGCTGGATGAGAGTGCCAACAGCACCGCCATCGAGCTCGACCCCGATACTGTGGTCGTATTGCGTGCCAAAGAACACCTCAAGCCAGCGCAACTGCCACTGGAAAAGGTCGAAGGCGCGATCCGCCTGCAATTGGCCAAGGAGCACGCCAGTGCTGCCGCCAAGACCCGCGCTGATGAGCTGATTGCCGGCCTGCGCGATGGCAAGACCCCTCTGGACAAGCCGGTCGACGGTCAGAGCTGGAAGGTTACCGAAGCCGCGACCCGCGCTCAGGAAGGCATAGACCCGACTGTGCTGCAGGCGCTGTTCCGCATGCCCAAGCCTGCGGCCAAGGACAAGCCGACTTTCAGCAGCGTCACCTTGCCTGATGGCAGCCTGATGATCGTGCGCCTGAACGGTGTGAACGAGGCCGCAACGCCGACCGAAGAAGAGAAGGCTCAATACCGTCGCTTCCTCGCTTCGCGCGTTGGCCAGCAAGACTTCGCGGCTTACCGCAAGCAGCTGGAAAGCCAGGCCGAGATCAAGCGTTTCTGATCTCAGTCCGCGTGATATGAAGACCCCGGCCGTTAGGCCGGGGTTTTTTTTAGCCTGTATTGCACGAGGCGGGGTAATTTTCTCCCGACCATCGGGTCAACACCCCTGTAACTGTTTTAAGACACAATCGGTACGCCGCTAAGCATCGATCTGTTGCACAATACGCCCCGAACCGTTTCTCTCAGGATGTTCAATGTTTAAATCTATTCCCATGCGGGTTGTCGGGCTGGCCTTGGTGCTGGCCACTGCTGCCGGTTGTTCGTCGAAGAAAGCCGCCATCTACGAGCATGAGAACTTCGATGATTCCGGAACGTTTTCCCGCAACTATCCGGTGACCGATTCGGCTTCCTGTGAAGCGGCTCGTCGAGCCTTGCTGAGCCAGGGCTATATCATCACCAGCAGCGATCCGAAGCTGGTCAGTGGGCACAAGAGCTTCCAGCAGACCGGCGAAAACCACATGGAAATCAGTTTCAGCGTGGTCTGCACCGAAGACGGCACTACGGCGCACCATGCCACCGTGTTCGCCAACGCCCTGCAGGACAAGTACGCGCTGAAGAAAACCAACAACTCGGCCAGTCTCGGTGTTGGCGTGCTGGGCTCGGTATCGATGCCGATCGGCTCCTCGGACGACTCGATGGTCAAGGTCGCGAGCGAAACCGTTACATCGGCCAAGTTCTACGAGCGTTTCTTCGCCCTGGTCGAACTGTTCCTGCCCAAGGAAGTGAAAGCCGCGGCGCACATCCCCGACAAGCCGAAAACCGACCTGGGGGTGCCCGAGCCCAAGGCGGCGCCGGCACCGTTGACCCCGGAATCGTCGGCAGAGCCTGCCCCTGCACCAGAGGCAGCCAAGGCGGCCGAGGTTGCTCCAGCCGCTTCCGAGCCAGTGGCTCCGCCGCCTGAGGCCGCACCGATTAGCTCGACCCCAAGCACTGAGCCAGCGCCTTCCGCAGAAACGATCACGCCCCCGGCCAACCCGAGCGACATGGCGCCACCTTCGGAACCGATCCCGGCGATGCCCATCTCGGGCCAGTGATGGCGCCACGGGGCCAGGCGATATCGCACCGGCCCCGTCACCGCGGAAAAACTTGATCCGCGTCAACCAGACCGCCGTCCTGCGGTCTGCAGCAAAAAAAACCTGTGATAAATTCCTTTCTGCCTGCTACGTTTTATCTGTAGGCGACGAACTGTCGTGTCCGCGTCATTTTTCTTTCACGCGGGCACTTTAGGCTCAAGGCGCTGGTCATTTATTCAGACGTTTTTTCAATGAGCTGTGGGGGATTCGAAAATGGACGATTATCAAGAAGAACTGCTCGAGTATCAGGCGTTTGAACTGGACCCACTGGAACCGGCCGAAGACGCGACCGAGCTTTAGCTTGCAGCTTAAAATTTGCTGCTTATGGCTGCCTCTCTGCGACTCCGGCGAAACTCGCCGGGTGTCTGCCCGGTCCAGCGCTTGAAGGCCCGTTGAAAGGCTTCGGCTGAGGCAAAGCCCAACAGATAGGCGATTTCTCCAAACACCAGTTCCGTATCGCGAATGTAGGTCATGGCCAGATCGCGACGGGTGTCGTTGAGGATCGCGCGAAATTGCGTGCCTTCCTCGGCAAGCTTGCGGCGCAAGGTCCACACGGGCAGCTTCAGGCGTGCCGCCACTTCTTCCAGGTCGGGTTCCCGGCCACCACTGAGCAACGGCCCCAGCAACCGGGTGATGCGTTCACCCAGGCTGCGGGTGCGTGTCAGTTGCTCCAGCTCCCGCTCACACAACTTCAACAAGTGGCGCCAGGTGCTGGGGCAATGCTCAGGGTTGCGCTGGGCAAGGCTGGTCAGGCTCAGGCGCAATTGATTGTGTTCGGCGCCAAATTGTATCGGGCAGTCGCCGAGCACGGCGTAGGCTGCGCGGTAACCGGGATCTTCGAACTCGATGTCGATGCGTTCGGCGCGCAACGGGGCGGGGCTGAGACTGGACAATTGGTGCAACCAGCCGCCGATGATCGAATCCACCACGAAACGGTTGTAACCGTTGTAGGGGCTGATGGAGTAGAAGCGCAGCCAGGCACCCTGAGCATCCTCGTGGAAACTCGATTGACCGCGATAGTTGGAGCCATACAAGGCTTCGAATCGAATCAGGCAGCGCGCTGCCTCCCGCACCGTCGGTGCCTGGGCGGCAGTGACGCCGGCCAGGCCGGCCTGACTCAGGCGGCTGAGCTGGCCCATCTGTAACCCGAGCGCCGGGTTGCCGGTCAACTGGATGGCTGCGTGGCCCAGGCGCATGTAGCGCGGGATGGAGAGACGAGCACCGGCTTCACCCAGTCGGGCGGCGTCAAGGCCGTATTGCTCGAGCAGTGGCAACGGGTCTGAGCCGTGGCTACGCACGGCGTCGGCCAGGCTGTGAACGAAGCCCACCGACAGATCTCCCAGGCGCATGGGCGTGGGTTTCATGGCCTACAGCCAAAGGTTCAGCAGGCGCGCACCGCGGGCCTTGCCATCGACGAAATGCTGACCGTTGCTGCTGAGAAAGCTCTGCCCGGCGCTGCCCTGATCCCAGAACTGTCCGCGCAGGAATACGCTCATGCCGGCGATGGCCCGGCTGGCGGGAACTTGCGTGCTCAGGTTCAGCCGCTGCCAAGCCTGGCCTTCGCTGACTTCCCCGGCCTTGAGGCTGGCGGAGCGGGGTATCGACGAGTCCTTGTAACCGCGCCACGGCTGGTCCCAGGTACCGCGGCCGGCAACAAACGCCGGAACGGCGACCAGCTGGACCTGTTGGGTATCGAGTTTGCGGTAGTTGTCCGGGTACCAACTGTCACTGCCGATCAGCACGCCCAGGCGCCCGGCCGGGGTGTCGACGACGTTGAGGGTGTGCTCGCCGTTGGCCTTGATCGCCTCCTGCTGTTCAAACACTGGATACATCTGGCGCTGGGGCTGGCCGATGGGCAGGCCATCGCGGCCGAACACCACGCTGCTGTTGAACAGCGGGCCACGGCCGATTTTCAGCGTGCCGTCGATGACGCTGGGTTCAGGCAGCACGATGGTGCCCGCCACCAGGGTGACATGGAATTCCTTGGCCAGCCCCCCGAACAACGCCTGGTAATCCTTGGCCATGGCCTTGGCTTTCATGCGCAGGTGCGCGTCGTCGACACGGCTCTCGCCCTCGGCGCCAATCAGCGCGCGGACGAACTTCAGGGGGTTGCTCACGGCCAGCCAGTTCATGGCTTCCTTGAAAGTGGTGGCCTGGTACAACTCGTCCTTTTCGCCGCTGACCATCAACCAGGTGCCCACATGCTCCGGCAAGACGACGATGGTTTTTTCATTCAGCAGCCCTTGGTCCCGGGCTTTCTGCAGGTAGGCGGCGAGCTTGCGGTGCAAGCGCCCGGGGCTTTGGTAGTCGGTGGGGAACAGCTCGGGCTGGATACCCAGCAAATTGCCGCGGTCCGCGGGCGTGCCCTGGTCGACGGCGACATCGATCCGCAGATCGGAAAGGTAAAGCCCCGTCGGGCGATCCGCGGCCCACATTGCGTAGGTCGTAAGGGCGGCGATCAGCGCCATGGAGAACGTCAGGTACAAAAGTTTGCGCATGGGGGAACAGTCAGTAGCCCTCTACAGGCTTGTCATCGGTTTGCGTCAAGGATAAAGCGAATCAGGCGGTGGGTGGGGAAAATTGACAGCGCGCTGCGTAATTGGCCGCGTCGCAGGTGCCTTGGCCTGCAGGTGGTTGGCGATAATGCATGTCACGATGTCTGTCAGTGTTTCTGTCAGCTGTGATGCGCTGGTCTGGAGGCTGTACCACTGTGACTGGCCAAACAGCATGGCAATGACCGCACTGGTGGTCGGGCACATGTCGCCACTGAGGGCGCCTTTCTCGCCGTAGCGGTCAGTAATGATGGCGTTCAAAAGCGCGGCGTAGCGATTTTTCAGCTGGACAACCTGCTGCTTCTGTTCTTCGTTCAGATTGGTGAATTCACGGGTGACCAGGGTCAGTTTGTATTTTTCATCGGCGTTGAAAGCGACGAAGGCCTGGATGAACAGGCGAAGACGTCCGCGTGGGTTGCGTGCGCCTTTCAATCGTCGCTGCGTGTCCAGCAGCAGGTCCGACAAGGCCGACTCGATGAGCTCGAACAGCAGGGCCTGCTTGTTTTCGATGTGGTGATAGAGCGATCCGGCATGCAGCCCCAGGTAGCTCGCCAGGTCTCGCAAGCCGATGGCCTGGTAGCCATGCGTGGCGAAGAGTTCGAGCGCCGCGTCGAGCAGGCGATCGCGGGCGCTGTGTACTGGATTGGCTGATGCGCTGTTGCTTGGCATGGGAGGTCCCGTCGACTGGAAAAATAGATCTATCCCGCGTGGCGATAATCTGTCCTGCGCGCATGGTGCGCCGTGCGCATCAGCAGCAGCACCGCGCAAATCACCGGCAGATTCACCAGCAGCAATGCATAGCGCAATGACTCCTGGCCAAACAGCGGTAGCAACATGTCACTGCACAAGCCGGTCAACAATGGGCCGACGCCAATCCCGAGCAGCGTGCTGACGATAGTTTGCAGCGCCATGGCGGTACCGCGTCTTCCCGCAGGCACCAGTTGCGTGACGAGGTTGTAGGAGGGCGCGACCCACCATACGGCGAAGAAGGAATAGAGCGCACACCAGAGCATGGCGCTCGGGATCGGCACATCGCCGAGTCGCATCAGCAGGGCGTCGGACCACAGCAGGTAGGGGACCAGCGCGCAAGTCGCCGCCAGGTGTCCGACGATGGGAATGGACACCTGCCAATGCGGATTGCGGCGGCACAGGCGATCACTCAACCAGCCACTGAACAGGCCACCGATCCCGGCCGAGGTCCCGCAGATCACCCCCGCCAGCAAGCCGGCGTGTTGCAGTGACAAGCCGTGGGAGCGCACCAGGAAACTGGTGTTCCACATGGCAATGGCATAGGAGCTGAGCGTGGTCAGGCCGCCCGCGAGGATCAGGCACCGGTAGGCCGGCAGCGCCCAGAGCTTGCGGGCTTCGGCGCCCATGCCAAGCAGCGCAGGCGGTGTGTGGGAGTGGGGCGTGAGGTCCCAGCGTCCGCGTTGCGGCTCGCGCACGAAAAAGGCCAGCAGGGTGCAAAACACCAGGGCCGGCAAACCCAGCGCGATGAACGCACTGCGCCAGCCATACTGCTCGACCACCCAGGCGCCGATACTCAAGCCGATGATTGAGGAAAAGGTCGGCGCCGCGGTAAAACAACTGATGGCGAATGAGCGTCGTTGGGGTGGATACAGGTCAGCGATCAGCGACAGCGAGGCCGAAGTGGTCGGTGATTCGCTGATGGCCACCAGCATTCGTGCAATGGCCAGCGCCAGGAAACTGCCCGCCAGCCCGCACGCCATGGTGGCCACGGCCCAGAGCAGGCAAGACATCGCCAGCAGGCGGATACGCGGCATGCGATCCACCAGTCGCCCGGCGGGCAGGCCCATGAGGGCATAGACGGCCGCGAACGCCAGGCCCGAGATCAAGCCGATGGCCGTGTCGCTGACACCGAATTCGGCCTTGATCGGTTCGACCATGACCGCGAGTATCTGGCGCCCGACGAAGTTATCGGCAAACACCATGGCCAGCAGCAATAGCAGGCCATGGCTGCCCCAGCCGACCGTGGCCGCCGGCAACGCACCCGCGCGAGCGGTCATCGCGGAGCCCACAGGTCGGGCAAGCCCGGGTCGCTCACGTGAATCAGACGCTTGAGCAACACCTTCAAGGCTTGTGCATCGGCAGCGCCGAGCTTGGCCGACAGGTCTTCTTCCACGGCCTTGGCCAGCGCCAGTTGATGCAATGAAACTTCGCGACCTTGAGCCGTGAGGACAAATCGTGGTGCTTGTGCCGGACCCTCGAAGGCCACCAGGCGCTGGCGTTCGAGAAAACGCATGCTGGCCAGCGTCACTTCGCGGCCGGTGTAGGTGACGAAGGTGTTGATTTCCTCGAGTGTCATGTTGTCTCGAATACACAGGATCGACAACACGAAGAACGTCTGTTCGTCCAGCTGCTGGCTGTTCAGCAGTTGGCGCAGGGCATTGAGTGCCTGGTAATGGCCACGCCCCAGCAGGTAGCCGAGCAAGTCCTCGGTGTAGCTGCACTCGGGTGGCGGCGGCGTGGTGGCCAGGCGCAGCTCGCTACGGGGTTTGCGCGTGGCCAGGGCATATTGGCCGCTCTGGAACGCCAGCGGTGCGCGGTCGCTGTGATCGAAGGCGAGGACTTCGCCGACGAAAATCACATGGTCGCCGCCTTCGTACTGGAACGCGGTGCGGCACTGGAAGCGCGCCGTGCAATCCTGCAGCAGCGGTGCCTCGCTGATGCCATTGTCCAGTTCGATCTCGGCGAACTTGTCCTCGCCCTGGGTGGCGAAACGTCCTGACAGGGTCTCCTGCTCCGTGGACAGTACGTGCACGTTCCAGTGCTTGCCACTGCTGAACACCGGCAGGCTGCGCGCTTGCTTGGACAGGCTCCAGAGCACCAGCGGCGGGTTGAGCGACACCGAGTTGAAGCTGTTGGCGGTGATGCCCACGGGCGAGCCGTCTTCGGTCTGGGTGGTGATGATCGTCACCCCGGTGGTGAACGTGCCGAGTGCGGCGCGGAATGCCTGGGGATCGAAGCTGATATTTTGCGTTGCCATGACTGGCCTCATGGGGTGGAGGTTTTCGTATGGCCAGTATTGGGCGTTTGCAGGCCTTGAACATCGTCTCAACGGACTAACGCTAATGCACGGCCTCGTCCGATTGGACGAGGCGGCACAGGCGTGCGCGAGGCTAGGGTGGCGCCAGGCGCATCGGGCGCTCACCGGCCATCGAGCCAACCTGCAAAGGGGATAACAATGAGTTCAGCCACGTCTTCGGTCCGCGACCTTTCCAGCCTGCTGGCACGCCAGAAAGAAGCCTTTGCCGGCGCCGGAGGAGTCAGCGCCGACACCCGTCGCCAGCGCCTGCAGCAAGTGATCGACCTGTTGGTCGACAACCATGAAGCATTGACCACGGCGATCGACCAGGACTTTGGCGGACGGCCTGCCGGCTTTTCCCTGATGAATGACGTGCTCGGCGCCCTGGCTTCGCTCAAATATGCCCGCGACCATCTGCAAGGGTGGATGCAGGACGAACCGCGCGAGATGTTTGCCCCCTATGACCAGCTTGGCGCCAGGGCCTGGGTCATGCACCAGCCCAAAGGTACGGTAGGCATCCTGGGCACCTGGAACGCGCCGCTGTACACGTTGTTCAGCCCCCTGGCCTCTGCGCTCGCGGCGGGCAACCGGGCCATCCTCAAACCGTCGGAAGTGGTGCCGCGCACCGCTGAATGTGTAGCGCGCCTGTGCGCCGAACACCTCGACCCGCTGGTGGTGGCGGTGGTCAATGGCGGCCCGGAGCTGGGCGAGGCGTTCAGCAGCCAGCCTTTTGATCACCTGGTATTCACCGGCAGCACGGCGATTGGCCGGCGGGTGATGGGCAATGCCGCGAAGAACCTGGTGCCGGTGACCCTGGAGCTGGGCGGCAAATCGCCAGTGATCGTCTCGTCCAGCGCTGACCTGAACAAGGCCGCCTTCAGCATCGCCGTAGGCAAGGCCGGCAATGGCGGGCAGATTTGTATCACCCCGGACCTTGTGTATGTTCCAAAGGCCCGTCTCGAATCCTTCCTCGATGCGCTGCGCAGTGCCTATCGTGACCTCAACCCGACGGTGGCCGGCAACCCGGATGTGGTGGCAGTGGTCAACCAGCGCCATCTTGAGCGGGTCGAGGGCCTGGTCGAGGACGCGCAATTGCGCGGTGCGCGCATCGAGTGCCTGCCCGAACCCCTGGCCGTGGATGCCCAGGACCGTCGTCGTCCGTTGCGGGTGGTGGTCGATCCGGCGCCGGACAGCCTGATCATGCACGAGGAAATCTTCGGTCCGGCCATGGTCGTGCTGGGCTATGACGACCTTGATCAGGTCATCGCGCAGATCAACGCGGGGCCACGTCCGCTGGCGCTTTACTACTTCGGCGAGGATGCGCAGGAGCAGCGTCATGTACTGGAGCACACGCTGTCCGGCGGGGTCACCCTCAACGATGTGATGATGCATGCCGCCCTGCACGATGCGCCGTTCGGTGGTATCGGGGCCTCGGGCATGGGCCATTACCATGGCCGCGAAGGCTTTCTCGAATTCAGTCACCTGCGCACGGTGTTCAAGGCCTCGGCCCACGACCCGCGCCGTGAATGGGGCCTGTTGCCACCTTATGGCGAGCACTATCTGGCGGCGATGCTGGCCGGGGTCACTCGCGACTAAATCCAGCGTGGGGTGCCTCGCGCCCCATCCGCTGCATGAGACAGGCCATTGATCATGTTCAAGGCAATTACTATCGCCCAGCGCCTCTGGCTCTGGGCGCTGTTGGCCACTTTGTTGTTTGCCCTGGCGGTGCTGTTGGGCGCTTATGGTCTGCAGCAGGCGCGCGACAGCCTGCGGGCCATCAACGAGGACAACTTGGCGACTTTGCTGATGTTTGGTGACATCGAACATCGCCTCGGTGAAAGTCGTCGCCAGGTTTTGCTGGCGATCCAGCAAGACCCGGAAGGCCCGCTGGTGGCGGCGTTCGACCGTCCGGTGGAAGCCACCCTGAGTGCCATCGAAAGTAACAATGTGGCACTGGCGCAGATCTGGGCGAGCTATCGTCAACGCTCATTGAGGGGGGAAGAGCAGCAGGCGGCTGATGCGTTCGAGCGGCATTACCAGGCGTGGCAGGACGAGCTGGGTATTCTTCTGGAATCCTTTCGCGTCGGCGATTTTCGCCTGCCGGGCATCTTGTCCTTTCTGCGCATGGCTGAGCCTCAGGGCGATGCCGCCGTGGCTGAGCTGAGCAAGCTGCAGGCACTGCAGAAGGTTCGCGCAGCGCAGGCCTACGAATCGGCGCAGTATCGCTATCGCTCGACGTTGCTGGCTTACCTGGCGCTGGCGGTGGTGGGCGGGCTGGTGGGCAGCCTGACTGCGTTTTCCACTCTGCGCCGGCTCAAGCGTGCCTTCGCCCAGGCCGGTGCCTGCGTGCGGGCCATCGCCAGTGGCGATCTGGCGCAGCCAATCGAGATCAAGGGCGGCGACGAATTCGCGCTGATGCTGCGTGACATTGCGTTGATGCGTGACGGTTTGCACGGGCTCATTTCGCAAATGCGCGGACTGGTGCAGCGGGTCAGCCGCGAAGCGGCGCACATGGCCGAATCGGCGGAGTCGGCTTCCACGGCCACCCAACAGCAGGCGGACGCGGTGCGCGGGATTTCCCGGGCGGTGGAGGACCTGTCGGGGTCGATCAGCGAAGTGGAAAATCATGTCGGCGTGTCCCGCGACATCACCCAGCATTCGGCGCGGCGCTCGGGCAAGAGCGAGGAATTTATTCGCGACATGGCCCAGGAGATGAACCGCATCAGCGATGTGATCAGCGACACTGCCGTGCATATCCGCCAGCTTGAAGGATTCTCCGGAGAGATCAGTCATGTGCTCAAGGTGATCCGCAGCATTGCCGAGCAGACCAACCTGCTGGCGCTGAACGCCGCCATCGAGGCCGCGCGGGCAGGGGAGGCGGGACGTGGGTTCGCCGTGGTCGCCGACGAGGTTCGCCTGTTGGCCCAGCGCACCGCCAGCTCGATTGGCGAAATCGACCTCACCGTGCAGCGCATCCAGGAAGGCACGCTGGCGGTGGTCGACGGCATGGGGCGGGTGGTCAGCCGGGTGCGTGACGGCGTCAACCTGGCCCATGAGGCCGGCGATTCGATGGCGCAGATTCGCAGCGGCACCGATGATGTGATCCGCAGTGTGGACACCATCGCTACGGTGATCACCGAACAGGTGCGGGTTACACGGGAAATGGTCATCAGGGTCGAGAGCGTTTCCAGCGGTACCGGTGCGCTGTCGGCCAATGCCGGGCGCAGCGCGGTGGCCGCCGCGGACCTGGAGCAACTGGCGCGGGCTCTGGATCAGTTGTCGGCACGTTTCAATGTTGCTTGAAAAGACACCGCATTCACTGTGGGAGCGAGCCTGCTCGCGATGAGGTCACCACAATCAACATCAATGTTGACTGATCCATCGCTTTCGCGAGCAGGCTCGCTCCCACAGGGCGTAAGACCTGAACACTTTAAAAACCCACAAACAGGGCGCGATCACTACCATGGATAACCACGAAAACGCACCACTCAACTCCACCACCGGCTGGCCGCGCCGCAGCGTGCTCAAGGCCGGTGCCGTGGCGGTCGGCGTCGGGCTTCTGGGGCGTTTTGCCGACGCTCGCGCGGCGGGACTGTCGGCCAGCGACTACCAGGCCATGGACGCCTGGGCCATGAGCCAGGCGATCCGCAGCGGCGAACTGAGTGCCGAGGACCTGTTGGCGGCGGCGCTGGCCCGCTACAACGAGGTCAACCCCAGGGTCAATGCGGTGAACATGCTGCATGAAACCTACGCGCGGACCTTGCTCACCCAGCGCCGCGCCGCCGGCACCTACAACCAGGGCACCCTGGCCGGTGTGCCGCTGCTGTTCAAGGACCTGAACACCACGCTACAAGGTACGATCACCAGTAACGGTAGCCGGATGTTCAAGGAATCACCGCCCGCTGCCCGCACCAGTACCCTGATCGCCCGCTACGAGCAGGCCGGTGCGGTGCCGTTCGGCAAGACCTCATCTCCCGAGTTCGGCCTGACCACCACCACCGAATCCCTGGCCTGGGGCCAGACTCGTAATCCGTGGAACCTGGCCATGAGCGCAGGCGGTTCTTCCGGTGGCTCGGCCGCTGCGGTGGCGGCGGGGATCGTTCCGGTGGCCCATGCCACGGATGGCGGCGGTTCGATCCGCATTCCCTCTTCGTACTGCGGCGTGGTCGGGCTCAAGCCGACGCGCTATCGCACCCCCAGTGGGCCACTGCATTTCGAAGGTTCGTTTGGCGCCAGCGCAGCCAATGTGGTGTCGCGCACGGTGCGCGATACCGCGCTGTTCCTCGATGCTGGCCAGGGTCATGAGGCGGGCAGTGCCTATTGGTGCCCACCGTTGATTCGGCCTTATGTGGAAGAGTTGCAACGTGATCCGGGCAAATTGCGCGTGGCCGTGGTACGCCAATCGCTGACCGGCGCCCCGTTGGACCCGGCGATTGCCGCCACGCTGGAACAGACCATCCAGCAACTGTTGGGCCTTGGGCATCAACTCGACGAATTGACGCTGGGCATCGATCCGCGCCAGTTGTTCGGTGCCCATGGCACTGCGCTCGGCATGGCGTTGCGTGTGCAGATCCGTGACCGCGAGCAGGTGCTGGGGCGGGCTGCCACGGTTGAGGATCTGGAGAAGATCACCTTGGTCAATCTCGAACGCTCGAAAGCGACCAGCGGCGAAGACCTCTACCGCGCGCGTCAAGCGTTCGAGAGTATTGGCGCGACGATGGAGCAGCACTTCGAACGTTACGACGTGATCCTGTCCCCGGTCACGAGCAGCCTGACCCCGAAGCTGGGTCTGTTGTCGCTTGACCAGCCCTGGGACAGCTACGCCCACCAGGCCATGGGCAGCGCCGGTTTCACCGTGATAGCCAACGTCAGCGGCCAGCCGGCCATCTCGCTACCCCTGGGCCAGAGCGACGACGGCCTGCCGGTGGGCATGATGTTCACCGCGCGCCTGGGTGGCGAAGACGTCCTGCTGCGCCTGGCCAGCCAGCTTGAGCAGGCTCACCCGTGGGCCGCCAGACGCGCCACGCTTTAACCCACCCCCGAACTTGGCGGTGTGTCAGGCGATGGAGATGTTGGCTGTGCCGGCCTCTTCGCTGGCAAGCCAGCTCCTACAGGTTTACTGGTCGCTGGCGGAATTTGCGTCTGGCCTAATCCACTGTAGGAGCCGGCTTGCCGGCCAAGGCGGTGGGTCAGGCGATGGAGATGTTGGCTGTGCCGGCCTTATCGCTGGCAAGCCAGCTCCACAGGTTTACTGGGCGCTAGCGGAATTTGCGTCTGGCCTAATCCTCTGTAGGAGCCGGCTTGCCGGCGAAGGCGGTGGGGCAGGCGATGGAGATGTTGGCTGTGCCGGCCTCTTCGCTGGCAAGCCAGCGCCTACAGGTTTACTGGTCGCTGGCGGAATTTGCGTCTGGCCTAATCCTCTGTAGGAGCCGGCTTGCCGGCGAAGGCGGAGGGTCAGGCGAGGGAAATGTTGGCTGTGCCGGCCTCATCGCTGGCAAGCCAGCGCCTACAGGTTTACTGGGCGCTGGCGGAATTTGCGTCTGGCCTAATCCTCTGTAGGAGCCGGCTTGCCGGCGATGGCAGTGGGTCAGGCGATGGAGATGTTGGCTGTGCCGGCCTCATCGCTGGCAAGCCAGCGCCTACAGGTTTACTGGGCGCTGGCGGAATTTGCGTCTGGCCTAATCCTCTGTAGGAGCCGGCTTGCCGGCGAAGGAGGTGTGTCAGGCGATGGAGATGTTGGCTGTGCCGACCTCATCGCTGG
>Ga0247818_10001678_pt1 | contig 14189 bp, 7 predicted proteins | sample 13C_Glucose_Day1_FD_192424 | JGI IMG/M metagenome (GOLD analysis project Ga0247818, IMG submission 192424) | Soil microbial communities from agricultural site in Penn Yan, New York, United States - 13C_Glucose_Day1 | ecosystem: Environmental > Terrestrial > Soil > Agricultural land | place: USA...
CTGGGTGCCGGCACTGACACGGTCAAGTCGGCTGTGAGCTGGGTGCTGGGAGCCAACCTGGAGAACCTGACGCTTACAGGGACTTCAACGATCAATGGCACCGGTAACGGCCTCGCCAACACGCTGACCGGTAACGCCGCCGCCAATACGCTCAACGGCGGTGCCGGCGCCGATGTGATGAGCGGCGGCCTGGGCAATGACATCTACTACGTCGACCATGCCAGCGACGTGGTCAACGAAACCTCCGCCACCGGCGGCGTCGACACCGTCGTTTCCAGCGTCAGTCGCACCCTCGGCAACTACCAGGAGAACCTGACCCTCACGGGCAGCGCGGCGCTCACAGGCACGGGCAACAGCCTCGCCAACACGCTGACCGGCAACGCCGCCGCCAATCACCTCTACGGCGGTGCCGGCAATGACTTTTTAAATGGCGCCGCAGGTATCGACAGGATGACGGGCGATGAGGGTTCCGACATCTACTACGTCGACAACGCGGCTGACGTCGTGGTTGAAACCAATGCCACGGCCAGCACCGGCGGCAGCGACACGGTCTACAGTTTTCTCAGCGCCTACACCCTCGCTGCCAATGTCGAGAATGGGCGTGTCCTCGCCACCGGAATCGCCGGCCTGACGGGTAACGGCCTCGACAACACCCTCTATGCCGGGGTCGGCAACAACGTCCTCAATGGTGGCACCGGCGTCGATACCGCCTCCTACCTCTATGCCACCAGCGCAGTCACCGTCAGCCTGGCCGTGACCACGGCCCAGGCCACCGTCGGATCAGGCGCCGACACCCTGATCGCTATCGAAAACCTCACCGGCTCCAGCTACAACGACACGCTCAGGGGCAACGCCGCCGCCAACCTGCTGAGCGGTGGTGCCGAAAACGATACGCTCGACGGTGGTGCGGGCAATGACGTTTTGAATGGTGGCACTGGCGCCGACGGGATGACGGGCGGTGATGGCTCCGACCTCTACTACGTCGACAACGCTAGCGACGTCGTGGTGGAAACCAATGCCACGGCCAGCACCGGCGGCAGCGACATGGTCTACAGCTCTCTCGGCGCCTACACCCTCAGCGACAATGTCGAGAACGGTCGCCTCCTCGCCACCGGGGGCGCCGCCCTCACGGGCAACAGCCTTAACAACACCCTCTATGACGGGACCGGTAATAACGTCCTCAATGGCGGCACCGGTGTCGACTCTGCCTCCTGGCTCTATGCCGGCAGCGCCGTCACCGTCAGCCTGGCCGTGACCACGGCCCAGGCCACCGGCGGCTCAGGCGCCGACACCCTGATCGGCATCGAAAACCTCATCGGTTCCAACTACAACGACAAACTCACGGGCAACGCCGCGGCTAACTTGCTCAACGGTGGCAGCGGTAACGATACGCTCGACGGTGGGGCGGGCAATGACGTTCTGGATGGCGGCGCAGGCCTCGACCGGATGACCGGCGGCGATGGGTCTGACCTCTACTACGTCGACAATACGGGTGACGTCGTGGTTGAAACCAATGCAACGGTCGGCACCGGCGGCAGCGACACGGTCTTCAGTTCCCTCAGCGCCTACACCCTCGGCGCCAATGTCGAGAGTGGCCGCCTCCTCGCCACCGGAGACGCCGGCCTGACGGGCAACAGCCTCAACAACACCCTTTATGCCGGCGCCGGCAACAACGTCCTCAATGGCAGCACCGGTACCGACACGGCGTCCTACGCCTATGCCGGTAGCGCAATCACCGCCAGCCTCGCCGTGACCACGGCCCAGGCCACCGGCGGCTCAGGTTCCGACACCCTGATCGCCATCGAAAACCTCACGGGTTCCAACTACAACGACAGGCTCACGGGCAACGCCGCCGCCAACCTGCTGAACGGTGGGGGCGGGAACGACATCTTGATCGGCAGTACAGGCAAGGATGTTCTAACCGGTGGCATCGGAAACGACATCTTCGATTTCAACGCCCTCGCAGAAACGGGGCTGACCAGCTCCACCTGGGACATCATCACCGACTTCACCCGGGGAGCCGACAAGATCGACCTGTCGACGCTCGATGCCAACACGGCGACGACCGCCAATGACGCCTTCAGCTCGGTCATCGGCAGTACCGCTGCTTTCAACGCGGCCGGACAGTTGAAGGTTTCAGGGGGCGTGCTGTATGGCAATACCGATGCGGACAGCGCCGCCGAGTTCGCCATCCAGATAGTCGGTCTCAACAGCGCGACCACGGCGGACTTTATACTTTAACTTGCGGATCTGGCATCTGGCAGGGTGACGCGGAGCGGGTCACCCTGGATTTTCCAGACGTATCTGACTGTCTCCTTTTGGGCGTTTTATGCCCGTCGCGAAAGGCAACTAACTGCCAGAAACAGTCATTCGTGATCGTCAAAGCATGTCATCCACTTCTCTGTCTTGATCTGCTAGCCCAAGGCGAAGGCCACTCTGCCTCCATCAATACCGATTCAACGAATCCCGGCAAACCAAACAGGCTGATCTGCAGTAGTTTGCCTGGTATAGCGGCAATGCATTGCCGGCATATTCCCCCCATGAGAGGCGACAATCGGGCAAGCACGATGGCAAATGGCTATATATAATGAGTGCCACTATCTTTGCGGCCGGACAGTAGCAGGTTGCATGCGGGGCGCTCTACGGCGACACCGATACGGGCAGCTCAGCCGAGTTGGTCACCCCACTCACCAGCGTAAGCACCTTGGCCATGAGCGAACTGAATGAAAATGAGTGCTGAACTACGTGGCCTCGACGAATTTCGATGAAATGCCTGGCACCCCGCCCGTCATTGATGACAACGAACAATACGGCCGCGTGGGTTGCCACTTGTTGCCGTGATTAAAGGAAGAAACATGGGCGTGATAAGAGGCACTACGAACAACGATGTTCTGGTCGGGACAATTGAGGCCGACAGTATTACCGGCCTGGAGGGGGATGACATTCTCGACGGCGGTCTAGGTCTGGACACGCTGGAAGGCGGCAACGGGGATGACACCTACATTCTCGACAAGATTCCCGAGCTGAAGTCTGGCTTTACCGATGTATCCGGGCTTTTGATTTTCGGCGTCCTGGACCCCATGTATGTATGGGGCGCTGTTCCACCGCCAATCAACGCTATCTTCTTTTCCGAATCATCCGGACTGTATTGGGGCCAAGCCAGCTACCAGTCCCGTGGCAGCGGTATTGCCACCCACTGGGTTTCCTTTGAGTCTGCGGGGGGATTAGCCTCCCCACAGGGCGTCGGCGACAGCTTCTTCTACAACTACCACGTAGACCAGGACCAAATAGTGGACAGTGGTGGTACCGATCTGGTCAAGTCCAGCCTGGACAGCTACATCCTGGGCAGCACCCTGGAAAACCTGGAGCTGACAGGCAGCGAAAATATCAATGGTTATGGTAACGACCTGAACAACCGGCTGACCGGCAACAGCGGCAAGAATACCCTGATGGGCTACGGTGGCGACGATGTCCTGGACGGAGGCGCGGGTGCCGACTCCATGCAGGGCGGTGATGGCGCCGACACCTATTACGTCGACAATCTCGGCGATGTGGTCAGCGAAACAGGCACCGGCGGCTTTGACCTGGTCGCCAACTCCCTCGCCAACTACGTGCTCGGTGCCAATATCGAGAGTGGCCGCATTCTCTCGACCGGAACCTCCAATCTGGGCGGCAACGCTCTCGACAACGTACTCTACTCAGGTAGCGGCAATAATAGTCTCTACGGTAATACAGGCTTCGATACCGTTTCATATGAGTATGCGGGCGCTGCTGTCACCATCAATCTGGGCACCGTAACGCAAGTCACGGGTGGCTCTGGCACGGATACCCTGGGAGCCATCGAGGCGGTGATCGGAAGCCGGTTCAACGATACCCTGATCGGTAACTCGCAAGACAATACCCTGGATGGCAATGTCGGCCGTGATCTTGTCAAGGGAGAAGGCGGCAACGATACCCTGATGGCTGAAGGGGGATATTCGGCGACGCTGGAGTCGATTGAATACGGCACGACATACGATGAATCTGGCAATCTGATCAGCGGCTATGACTTCTGGTTCTACCACGGCGAAACCCTCGACGGTGGCACCGGCAACGATTTCGTCAGTTATGTCAATGCCCAATCGAGCGTGGTCGTGAACCTGACCAGCGGCTTTGGGTATGCAACGGGTGCCATTTCTGTGCTCAACAGCAGGCCCCCTCCGGAGACCGGCATAGGGAACTTCATCAACGACGTCGAGCAAGCCATCTCAGACTTTGCCGACCAGTTGTGGAGTATCGAAAACATCATCGGCAGTAGTTTCAACGATATTCTGACCGGCGATAATGGGGCCAATATCCTCAGCGGCAAGTCGGGTGCCGACACTTTGATCGGCGGACTTGGCAACGACACCTACTATGTCGACAACATCGGCGACGTCGTTACCGAAACCGATGAGACGCTCAGCAGCGGTGGTAGCGATACGGTCCATAGTTCTCTCAACGCCTACACCCTCGGCGCCAATGTCGAGAACGGTCGCCTCACCGCCACCGGGGTTGCCGCCCTCACAGGCAACAGCCTCAATAACACCCTCTTTGCCGGGACCGGCAACAATGTCCTCAATGGCATGACCGGCGTCGACGCGGTCTCGTACGTCTATGCCGGCAGTGCAGTTACCGTCAGCCTGGCCGTGACTACGGCCCAGGCCACCGGCGGATCAGGCTCAGACACCCTGATCGCCATCGAAAACCTCACCGGCTCCAACTACGACGACACGCTCACGGGCAACGCCGCTGCCAACCTGCTGTACGGTGGCGCCGGCAATGACGTTTTGAATGGCGGCGCAGGCCTCGACAGGATGACGGGCGGTGAGGGTTCTGACACCTACTACGTCAGCAGCGCCGACGACGTCGTGATTGAAACCAATGCGACGGCCAGCACCGGCGGCAGCGACACGGTCTACAGCTATCTCGACGCCTACACCCTCGGCGTCAATGTCGAGAGCGGTCGCCTCCTTGCCACCGGGGTTGCCGCTCTCACGGGCAATAGCCTCGACAACACCCTGTTTGCCGCGGCCGGTAACAACGTCCTCAATGGCAGCACCGGTGTCGACACGGCCTCTTACGTCTATGCCGGCAGTACAGTCACCGTCAGCCTGGCCGTGACCACGACCCAGGCCACCGGCGGATCGGGCGCCGACACCCTGATCGCCATCGAGAACCTCACCGGCTCCAACTACAACGACACGCTCACGGGCAACGCCGCCGCCAACCTGCTCAATGGTGGCGCCGGCAATGACGTTTTGAATGGCGGCGCAGGCCTCGACAGGATGACGGGCGGTGAGGGTTCTGACACCTACTACGTCAGCAGCACCGGTGACGTCGTGATTGAAACCAATGCGACGACCAGCACCGGCGGCAGCGACACGGTCTATAGCTATCTCGACGCCTACACCCTCGGCGCCAATGTCGAGAACGGTCGTCTCCTCGCCACCGGGGTTGCCGCCCTCACGGGCAATAGCCTCGACAACACACTCTTTGCCGCGGCCGGTAACAACGTCCTTAATGGCAGCACCGGCGTCGACACGGTCTCTTACGTCTATGCCGGCAGTGCAGTCACCGTCAGTCTGGCTGTGGCCACGGCTCAGGCAACCGCTGGATCAGGCTCGGACACCCTGATCGCCATCGAAAACCTCACGGGCTCAAACTACAACGACACGCTCACGGGTAACGCCGCCGCCAACCTGCTCAATGGTGGCGCCGGCAATGACGTTTTGAATGGCGGCGCAGACCTTGACAGGATGACGGGCGGCGAGGGTTCTGACACCTATTACGTCGACAACATTCGCGACGTCGTGATTGAAACCAATGCGACGGCCAGCATTGGCGGCAGCGACACGGTCTACAGTTTTATCAGCGTCTACACCCTGGGCGCCAATGTCGAGAACGGTCGCCTCCTCACGACCGGGGCCGCCGCCCTGACGGGCAACAGTCTCGACAACACTCTCTATTCCGGAGCCGGCAGTAACGTGCTCGATGGCAGCACCGGCGTCGACACCGCCTCCTACCTCTATGCCGCCAGCGCCGTCAGCGCCAGCCTGGCCGTGTCCACGGCCCAGGCCACCGGTGGATCAGGCTCCGACATCCTGCTGGGCATCGAAAGCCTCACCGGTTCCAACTACAACGACAGGCTCACGGGCAACACCGTAGCCAACCTGCTGAACGGTGGCGCCGGCAATGACACTCTGCAGGGTGGGGGCGGGAACGACATCTTGATCGGCAGTACAGGCAAGGATGTTCTAACCGGTGGCATCGGAAACGACATCTTCGATTTCAACGCCCTCGCAGAAACGGGGCTGACCAGCTCCACCTGGGACATCATCACCGACTTCACCCGGGGAGCCGACAAGATCGACCTGTCGACGCTCGATGCCAACACGGCGACGACCGCCAATGACGCCTTCAGCTCGGTCATCGGCAGTACCGCTGCTTTCAACGCGGCCGGACAGTTGAAGGTTTCAGGGGGCGTGCTGTATGGCAATACCGATGCGGACAGCGCCGCCGAGTTCGCCATCCAGATAGTCGGTCTCAACAGCGCGACCACGGCGGACTTTATACTTTAACTTGCGGATCTGGCATCTGGCAGGGTGACGCGGAGCGGGTCACCCTGGATTTTCCAGACGTATCTGACTGTCTCCTTTTGGGCGTTTTATGCCCGTCGCGAAAGGCAGAAAACGAACCCAAAGCTGACTCTCGCATCTACCCGACGTTATCGACCAACAGCTGCTATTGCCTCTTGATGATTGAGGCACGAAAAACCGACTACGCTGTGAACGGCAAGTTAACAGTGCTGGTTAAAGTGTTTGAACAGCTGCGCCGCCCCGAAATTACTGGAGTTTGTCGATAATGAATATCAAACAGCTTAAAACTTCCACTTTGACGATGGCATTCCTGGGACTGCTGCCATTGTCGACGGTACATGCTCAGTCGGGGCTTACCGCTGAAGAAGCGCATGCCATTGGCATTGATGCCTACACCTATTTCTATCCGCTGTTGTCCATGGATGTCTCCCGCAAACAGTTCACCAACATTGAGCCTGGGAAAGAGTTCGGCAAAGGTCCGGCGAATACGTTCGTGAGCGTTCCGGCCTATCCGCCGGCAAATATGAAAGCGGTAGTTCGCTTGAACTTTGACACGCTCTACTCCTCCGCATGGCTGGACCTTACCAAGGAACCTTTGGTGATCTCCGCACCGGACACCGATGGACGCTATTACCTTCTGCCGATGCTCGACATGTGGACGGATGTCTTTGCCTCCCCCGGTTGGCGGACAACCGGCACCCGTGCGGGCAATTTTCTGGTGACCCCGCCCGGCTGGAGCGGAACTGTTCCGGAGGGCTTTACGCATCTTCCGGCCCCGACGTCTTATGTCTGGGTCATCGGCCGCACCAAGACCGATGGAGAGCCGGATTACGCAGCGGTGCATAAGATCCAGGCCGGTTACAAGGTGACTCCGCTCTCGCATTGGGGCAAGGCTGCGCAGCCGGTCACGGTGCGGATTGACCCGAGCATCGACATGAAAACACCACCCAAGGTACAGGTCGACACCATGCCGGCCGACCAGTACTTTGCATACGCCGCCGAACTTCTCAAGGTCAATCCTCCCCACGACACTGACCAGCCAATCATCGCGCAGATGAAAAAGATTGGTCTTGAACCCGGTAAGAGCTTTGACATCAACAAGCTCGATCCGGCATTGAAGCAAACTCTTGAGAAGGTACCGGCAGAAGCGCAAGAGCTTATGAAATGGAAGATGGAGACGATTGCCCGAGTCACTAACGGCTGGTCGATGAACACCGACACGATGGGCGTCTACGGCAATTACTACCTCAAGCGCGCCATCATTGCGCAACAAGGTCTCGGCGCGAACCTTCCAGAAGATGCAATTTACCCGTTGAACCTCGCTGACGACACCGGCAAACCGCTCGATGGCGCCAACAAGTACACGCTCCATTTCGACAAAAGTAATATCCCACCGATAAACGCATTCTGGTCTGTCACGCTCTATGACGATGAGGGCTTTCAGGTGGGGAACGTGCTCAATCGATTTGCCGTCAGCAGTTGGATGCCGTTCAAAAACAACGCAGATGGTTCCCTTGACCTGTACATCCAAAACGAGAGCCCTGGCAAAGAAAAGGAGGCCAATTGGCTGCCTGCGCCCGAGGGCGCGTTCAATCTGACCATGCGTCTTTATGCACCCAAGCCCGAAGCGCTCAATGGCAAATGGAACCCTCCATCGGTTAAGCGGATATAAACAACCAGAGGTTCGACTGAGTCCAATGCGAAGCAGTTATCGACTAACCGCTTCGTATTGAGCGAGTACAGAGGCAGGGTTCGACGATCGTTTGCCTGGCTGGACTTGCGCGCGGAGCCGATGGTGATCTCGGTGCCGGCGGTGGATAAGCGGCGTTACTACTCGGTGCAGCTAATCGACGGCAACATCTACAACTACGGTTACATCGGCAGCCGTGCCACCGGCAGCGAGCCAGGCGACTACCTGGTGGTCGGTCCCGACTGGAAAGGGGCGCCCCTTCCGGGATCAAGAAAGTCTTCACCTCGACCACTCCTTTCGCCTTGAGCGGCTTTCGGACTCAGTTCTTGAATGCCAAGGACATGCCGAATGTCGAGAAGGTGCAGGCGGGTTACAAGGTCCAGCCGCCTTCCTCTATCAACCCGCGCCGTCTACTGCGCCGAAGATTGCTTTCCTGCCGGCTACCACGGCAGGCATCAAGGCCAACTTCTTCGAATACCTGTCGGCCGCGCTGGACTATGTGCCGCCATCGGCTGAGGACAAGGAGATCCGGGCCAGGCTGGCCAGTATCGGCGTGGGCCCCGGCCGCAGCTTTGAATTCAAAGACCTCTCGTTCGAGCACAAGGCCGTGGTCCTGCTCGGGATGAAGGCCGGTGACGAACAGGTGGACAAGTTCCTCGCGGGCGGGACGAAGAAAATCAACGGCTGGAGCGTCGGCGCGTTCTTCGGCGACCAGGCGTTCTACAAAGGCGACTGGCTGAAGCGGGCTGGCGCCGCGAAGGGCGGCATTTACGGCAACGACGCCGTCGAGGCGATGTCCCCCTACACGCGCACCGACGGCACCGGCAAGACGCTGGATACCAGCAAACGCAACTACACGCTGACCTTTCCGGCCGGCAAACTGCCGCCCGTCAATGCCTTCTGGTCGGTGACCATGTACGACGGCAAGAGCCAACTGCTGATCAAGAACCCGCTCAATCGCTACCTGATCAATTCGCCGATGCTGTCGGCGATGAAGAATAACGCGGATGGTTCACTGACGCTGTACATCCAAAAGGATTCGCCGGGCAAGGCCAAGGAGTCCAACTGGTTGCCGGCGCCTGACGACACGGCCTATCTGTTGATGCGCCTCTATTGGCCGAAAACCACGCCGCCTTCGATTCTTCCCGCTGGCGAAGGCAGTTGGCAACCACCGGCGCTGGTAGTTTCAAAGTAGTGCGACCCAAAGCAGACGTAGCTGCGCGTCGCATATAAAACGCTCAACTTCTATATTTCAGCGCCTCCACCAATGCAGAAAAGGCGGGAGACGCCTGGCGTCTGTTGGGGTAATACAAATGGTAGCCCTGAAACACAGGGCACCAGTCGGCGAGGACTTCTTTGAGTCGGCCGTCGGCCAGATAGGGTGCGACCAACTCCTCTGGTACGTAGGCCAGACCAACGCCATCAACGGCAGCATTGAGAACATGCATGATGCTGTTGAAAACGAGTTGCCCATCTGCCTTGACCGTAAACGCCTGGCCATCTCGTTCAAACTCCCAGGCGTAAATCGCCCCTGATGGCCTGTGTCGAATATTGACGCAGTCATGGGCCGTCAACTCATGGGGCGTCGCTGGTGCCGATTTGCGTTCGAAATACGCCGCAGATCCCACCACCGCCAACCGCCAATCCGGTCCTATGCGAACCGCAATCATGTCCTTGCTGATCGATTCACCCATGCGAATGCCGGCATCGAAGCGCTCCTCGACCACGTTGGTGAATCCATAGTCGACGTAGAACTCCAGTGTGATATCCGGGTAATTCTTCAAGAAACCTGCAAGCATCGGCCGAATGCACAACTCAATCTGATCGTCAGTGCAGGAAATACGAATCGTGCCACTGGGCTTGTCCCGTAATTCGCTCAAGGCTTCAAGCTCAACAGCGATCTGATCAAAAAGCGGGGCGATCGAGCGCATCAATCTTTCTCCCGCCTCTGTCGGCGACACATTGCGTGTCGTGCGGGCCAGCAGACGTATCCCAAGTCTTTGTTCAAGTGCCCGGATCGTATGACTCAGCGCAGAAGGTGTAATGCCCAGTTTGGCGGCGGCTTTGGTAAAGCTTTGATCGCGCGCCACTGCCAGAAAAGCTTGGAGATCGTTGACTTTGGTATTGGCCATTGCTGAGTTTTTCTCAAAACCACATGAAGATTACGCCTACTAATCAGGGTACCTCGAATCCGTCAAGCTCTGTCACCTATCTGGAATGGAGTACTGATGATGAGCGAGACACCTGTAACCCTCCCTGAAGCTATAGCAGCCTTGACCCCTCCAGGGCTTGATCGGCGCGAATTCGTAAAGGCCACCGGCGTCAGCATTGCGGCTCTGGGCGTCCTTTCGGTCGCAGGCGGGTCGGCCTTCGCAGCTGACTCGAAAAATGCGGTCAGCCCGCCAGAGGGCGCTGACAATTTTTATAAAAGCGACAAGGTCACTGTGCAGAAGGTGACCTTCAAGAACTCATACAATCTTCAGATCGTGGGCAATCTTGTAACGCCCAAAAATCTGGCTCGAAACGTTAAAGCACCGGCGATTATCGTCGGTCATCCCATGGGAGCAGTCAAAGAGCAAAGCGCCATGCTCTATGCACAAAAGCTGGCGGAACAAGGCTTCATCACGCTGGCGATTGACTTGCCGTTCTGGGGAGAGAGTGAGGGCCTGCCTCGTAACCAGGTTGCCCCCGAAATGTATGCCGACGCATTCAGTGCCGCGGTTGACTACCTGGGTACGCGGGACTTTATCGATCGCAAGCGTATCGGCGTGCTGGGTATCTGTGGCAGCGGTGGCTTTGCCATCAGTGCGGCCAAGATGGATCTGCGTTTGAAAGCCGTGGCCACCGTCAGCATGTACGACATGGGCGCCGTCACCCGTCATGGTCTGGGGCGCTCAGTGACTGTCGAGCAACGCCAGGCCATGCTCGCCAAAGCCTGCGAGCAACGCTACGACGAGTTTTCTACCGGAACAATGCAATTTCTGAACTATCTGCCTACGCAGCCTGGCAAGGAAACCGACCCGGTAACTCGCGAGTTTTGGGACTTCTATCGCACGCCACGCGGTATCCATATCCCTCATGGCAGAACGTTGGAACTGACGCAAAACCGCGCCTTGACCAGTGAAGTCCGGTTCGTGAATTTCTATCCATTCAACGATATCGAGACGATTTCCCCGCGTCCGCTGCTGTTCATCGCTGGCGATCAGGCGCACTCCAGAGAGTTCAGCGAGGACGCCTACCAACACGCCGCCGAACCCAAGGAACTGGCCTGGGTTCCCGGCGCGGGTCACGTGGATCTGTACGACCGTGTGAACTTGATTCCCTGGACCAAACTCACCGCCTTTTTTACCCGGCACCTGACGGTGGTTGGATAAAAGGCAAGTGCTTCTGCCAACAACTATTGGAAGAGAGGTTTTTGAATGACGGCTCAAGTATTCGACACCCCGGCAGGTGATGCTGTCGGCACGCCGGGGACTGGGGAACTGCCGGCTTACTGGAGTGGCATCTTTGCGATGACACTGTGCGTATTCGCTCTGATCGCTTCGGAGTTCATGCCTGTCAGTTTGCTTACGCCGATTGCATCGGATCTGCAGATCAGTGAAGGACTGGCCGGGTATGGGATCGCCATCTCCGGCGCCTTCGCGGTGCTGACAAGCCTTTCGATTTCCAGGCTTGCGGGATCAATGGACCGCAAGACGCTGTTACTTCTACTGACAGGAATTATGTGCGCGTCGGGGCTGGTGGTCGGTCTGGCGCCAAACTATACGGTGTACATGATTGGTCGTGCGCTGATCGGCGTGGTGATAGGCGGGTTCTGGTCGATGTCGGCGGCAATGGCCATGCGCCTGGTACCGTCCCATAGCGTGCCCAAGGCCCTGGCAATCTTTAACGGCGGCAATGCTTTGGCAACCGTAGTGGCCGCACCACTGGGAAGCTATCTGGGGAGTGTCATCGGTTGGCGGGGTGCTTTCTTCTGCCTGATTCCGGTAGCGATCGTCGCGTTGATCTGGCAGTGGATCAGCCTGCCAGCCATGACGGTGGCGCCGCGCAAAGCAGGCGCTGGCAATGTCTTTCGATTGCTCAAGAGCCCATTGGTCAGTTTCGGCATGTTGAGTGTGGGTGCTTTTTTCATGGGGCAGTTTGTACTCTTCACCTATCTGCGCCCGTTCCTGGAGACCGTTACTGGTGTAGATGTCTCCATGTTGTCGCTGATCCTGCTGGTCATCGGTGTGGCGGGTTTTGTCGGGACCATCCTGATCGGTACTTTCCTGAAGTTCGGCATGTATCGCGTCCTGGTCTGCATTCCACTCTTGATGGCCGCCATTGCACTTTCCTTGATTGTCCTTGGCGGCGGAGTCGTGGCAGCTTTTGTATTGCTGGGGCTGTGGGGCCTGATCGCGACGGCAGCACCTGTGGGGTGGTGGTCGTGGTTGGCCAAGGCGTTACCCGAGGATGCTGAGGCGGGTGGCGGCCTGATGGTGGCAGTCATTCAGCTATCCATTGCTCTGGGCTCTACCCTCGGCGGCCTGCTGTTCGACGGGAGCGGTTATCGCATGACATTTCTCGCAAGCTCTATCTTGTTGGTTCTCGCCACAGTGATGACCTTTTTCACATCGCGAAACCAGGCTTGACAGAAGGCAGATTTGAGTAAGTCAGGCAGCAGTCCGTAATTTGCCAGATCGGATTTGATCCAACGTCTGCTATTGGCCCAGAGTGTGTAAAAACGCTAAATCGGGTTTTCTATAGCGACGCTAGGAGACCGTGCTCAGGTTTTGCAAACTGATCAAGGCTACGACGTTTCCAGGAACAGTTTGTACGGCTCAGCAGCCTCTTAAAGTCTTTTGGATGGGGTAAAAAAGACCGGTTTTCACGCCGTTAGCGCTTTCATCAAGCTAGTGGTGCCGATGATTTTCATAACCCTTTTCAGATTGTAGGCGAGCACATTCAGGCTCATCTCTGCACTCACCCCGTTAAGCTTTCGGGTCAGGAAGTGTGTCGCGCCCATCCATTGTTTGAGCGTCCCGAAGGGATGCTCAACCGTCCGTTTTCGGATTCGCATCATCTCCGGCACGTTGCTCAGCCGAAGCTGCATTTCCTCCAGCACGGCTTCATGCTCCCAGCGCCGGACTCGCCGCTCCGTGCTCGGTGTGCACTGCGGTTTCATGGCGCAGCCCCGGCATTTCGAACTCCAGTAACGGTGCAACGTCAGGCCTTTTTCAACGTTGGTATAGCGCCAGATCAGCGCCTCTCCAGCCGGGCAAATGTATTCGTTTTTTGCCGCGTCATAGAAGAAGGCATCGTTATTGAAACGCCCGTCAGCCTTGGCTCCGGAGGTCATCGGCTTGGGCACATAGGCGGTGATGTTGGCATCGTGACAAGCCAGGATTTCTTCGCTTTTGAAGTAACCTCGGTCAGCCACTACCGACAGCGCTTCTGGCGCCATCGCATCGCGGGCCTGCTTGGCCATCGAGCTAAGTTGATCGCGGTCGGAGCCGACGTTGGTGACCTCATGCGCAACGATCAAATGGTGCTGGGTATCGACCGCTGTCTGCACGTTGTAGCCGACGATTCCAGTGCCGCGAGTCATCATGGAGCGGGCGTCTGGATCGGTCAGTGAGACCTGTTTATCCGGCGACTCGTTGAGCTGGATTTCAATGACCTGTAACTCTTTCATCTGAGCTTTGAGCTTGTCGATTTTCTCTTGCAGATGAGTAGCCTTGGGCTGAGCGATTGAGGGTTCTTGCTGATCGGCTTCGTCGAGCGCAGTCAGATACCGATTGATACTCGATTCAATTTCTTCCATTCGCCGCTTTAGTTTGGCGCTGGTGAAATTGCGGTCACGATTGTTGACAGCCTTGAATTTACTGCCATCGATGGCAACA
>Ga0247818_10001679_pt1 | contig 14178 bp, 15 predicted proteins | sample 13C_Glucose_Day1_FD_192424 | JGI IMG/M metagenome (GOLD analysis project Ga0247818, IMG submission 192424) | Soil microbial communities from agricultural site in Penn Yan, New York, United States - 13C_Glucose_Day1 | ecosystem: Environmental > Terrestrial > Soil > Agricultural land | place...
CGTAACGCTTTCCAGGTAGGCACGTTCGAGTTCGCGACGACGATACTGATCAATCATCAGTCCGCGAGCGATGCTGCTCAAATAGGCGCGCGGCTCGCGCAAGGGGCTGGACTGACGGGATTTGAGCAGACGTACGAAGGTGTCCTGCGCCAAATCTGCTGCGTTATCGCGACATCCAATGCGTCGGATCAGCCAGCCGTGTAACCACGAGTGGTGGGTGCGATAGAGCAGCCCTAGATCTGCAGTACCTAGCGTTTCGTCGCTGCGCATCGGAATTCCGGAAAGTACACAATTGATAATTAATCGCATTCTACTCACGCGACAGGGCCTTAGGCAAATACGCGGCGCTCAGCGTTCGCATTTGGCCGAAAGCCGCCGTTCTGTTGGGCTTCGAGTGAAAGAATGAATTTAGCGTTAGAAGAATTTCAAAGTGCTTTCATTCCGCCAGCGCAGACATGGAAATATTTACCCACTATTCCCCAAGACGCAGTCTATGGATGGCCCAGCTCTTGATGGACACACATTTTTAACTCACCGGCACCGCAAACACCGCACTGGCCCGCGCCACCGTACGCTCCCCTACATGCAAACTGACAGCAGCAAACGCCAACTGCCGGCCTTTTTTCGAGTACTCCAAACGCACTTCCAGCCACTCGTTCATTTTTACGGCGCCGAGATAATCCAGAGTCATGCTCGCCGTGATCAATGGCTGCGGAGGGTCGCTGGAAAAGGCCATGGCGTAGCCCATGCCGACATCGGCCAACGTCGCCAAGACACCGCCATGCAACGTGCCACGGCCATTGGCATGGCGTGAGTCAGTCAATAAGCCCAGCTCCAATTGCAGCCCGCTACCCCTCGCGTAGATCGGGCCAAGCAAATCCAGCAACGGGCTGCTGCGGGTAAACGGGGCGAAACCTTCGGGAATTGCGGTGACGTCCATGATCCCTCCGTATGCCGGCGACTCACCGGCGTCAATGGCCTGAATACTTTGGTTCAACGGGAGGGTTTATGGGCAATCGCGTAACGGGGCAAGCTTTATACCGATGCGGAATCTGCGGTGATAAACCGTGCGCCCTGAATGGCTGGCACTGCTATGTAAGGAGCAATCTTGATACCTTGCCGAGCGCAAAACCGACTCTACTCAAGGAGGACACATTGCGGATCTACATTACAGGCGCTTCGTGCGCGGGCGTGACCACTTTGGGCCAGCACCTGGCTCTTTTGCTCGACCTGCAACACGTCGATGTCGATGATTATTACTGGCTGCCCACCAATCCTCCGTTCACGACTAAACGACTACCTGATGAACGCGTTTCATTGATGCAGCGACAACTCGGCGACGACGATTGGGTGCTGAGCGGCTCGTGTATTAATTGGGGGGATGCGCTGATTGCCCATGCCGATCTGATTGTGTTCGTTGTCACGCCTACACCCGTTCGACTTGAGCGGCTGGCAGCACGGGAAAAGCAACGCTTTGGAGATCGGATTGCACCCGGTGGCGATATGCATGAGATACATGTGGCTTTTCGAGAATGGGCCTCGCAGTACGACAACCCGGGCTTTTCAGGACGCAATCGAGCGTGGCACGAAGCATGGTTATCGGCGCAAACGGCCCCGGTGTTGCGAGTCGACGGTATCAGTAGCTCTGAACAAATGGCGGCGGATGTCATTCACGCTTTAGCGCAATAGCTCAAAACCGCGTTGCAGCAACAGGTTCAGCGCAAATAACTCCGTCCTTACCCCACCGACGTGACCCTCGCCGCCGGCGCAGGATGACGCGACGTCACCAGGCCGATAAAGGAAATCGCCAACGCCAATCCAATGGTTGTGGTGACTTCGGTGCGATGTTGCGGAGTGATCATCATCACCGCCAGCGCTGCGCAGATGAACACGATCACCAGCCACGTCAGCCACGGAAACAGCCACATGCGAAAGGTCAGCTCGACGTTGCGCTGTTGCAAAATCCGCCGCATGCGCAACTGCGAAACCGCGATCGCCAAGTACACCAGCAAGGCAATCGCGCCGGAGCTGGCCAGCAGGAATTGAAACAGCCCGGCGGGCATGAAGTAGCTCCACACCGTGATCAACGCCCCCAGCACGGTACTGGCGATAACGGCCGCGCGGGGCACGCCTGCCGAGGAGGTCGCCTTGAGCATTTTCGGTGCATCGCCACGACGACCCAGCGAGTACAACATGCGCGAGGCAATGTAGATCGAGGAGTTCATGCAACTGGCCACGGCGATCAGCACGACGACGTCGACCATGAACTTGGCGTGGGGAATGTTCATGATTTCCAGGGCACGCTGATAAGAGCCGACCGAGGCCAGCAACGGATCATTCCAAGGCACCACGGAGATCACTACGAAGATCGACAGCAGGTAAAACACGCCGATACGCCAGATCACCGAGCGCGTGGCTTTGGCGATGTTTCGCGACGGGTCGTTGGATTCGGCAGCGGCAATGGTCACCGCTTCGGTGCCGATGAAACTGAACATGATGGTGATGAAAGCGCCGACCACCGCTGACAAGCCGTTGGGTGCAAACCCACCGTGCTCGGCCATCAGCCCGCTCAAACCGCTGACTTCTCTGTCGGGAATCCAGCCCATCAACACGGCAAAACCAACGCCGATAAAACCAATGATCGCCACGACCTTGGCCATGGCGAACCAGAATTCGAACTCACCGTACTTGGACACGCTGAACAGGTTAGTCACCACCAGCGCAATGATCGACCCCAACGCGAACAGCCAGGCATCGACCTGCGGAAACCATTGATTCAGCACATGCCCGGCGGCGAGCGCTTCGATAGGAATCACCAGAACCCAGAACCACCAATACAGCCAGCCGATGGTGAAGCCCGCCCAGCGTCCGATGGCCTGATCGGCATAGGTCGAGAAGGAGCCGGTGTCCGGATTGGCCACCGCCATCTCACCGAGCATGCGCATGACCAGCACGACGAGCAGACCCGAGAACAGATAAGCCAGCAGAACCGCCGGCCCCGCTGCGGCAATGGCATGCCCTGAGCCTACGAACAGTCCGGCACCGATAATCCCGGCGATGGACAGCATGGTGACGTGACGAGGCTTGAAGCCCTGCGCCAATTGGCTACTCGAATCCATGGAGTTAGGGCTGATCATTGGTTTTTTTATTCTCTGCTGATCGACATTTAAGCGAGTTGACTCGGGCAAACGATCATCATCGTTGCCTGCAGAACTCCCCGAAAGAAGCCCCCTCAACCGCCGCAGTTCTTATCAACCCCATGATCTGTATGGGGTTATCTTGACTTAAAGACACCTCACCTTACCCGGCCTGCCGGATGACTCAATAGCCTGATTGCGCCATGGTTGTGTCTGATATCGACATGCGAAGACCGCACGGTCGAGATGGACACCCTTCAGTCAGCGAGAAGTCTCTGAATAGCTTGCGGGTTCGTTGAGCCTTGTTTCAGCAATCAGCCATACGCAATACGCAATACGCAATACGCAAAAAAACAAGGATTCTTTTGTCCTCCGGTGCAAGTCGCGTAGGCTGGCGCTTTTGCGCAAATGATTTGCCCCCGCAAGGACGCACAGGACTGCCCCATGAACACCACGCAAGACTGGCTGGCTCGGTTGGCACAAAAGCAAGGACAGTCTTCCACCTATGAAGACTATCGGCGCAACGAGGCGCTGGAGATCCTCACTCGCCTCGGCAATACCGGCACATGGGCCGACGTGAGCAATCACTCCAACGGATTTGTTCGAGAGGTTGCGGTGCGGGAGCTGTGCAGGCAGCCGTCTGCCGAAGCATTGGCGGTGTTGATCGAACGCCTGAACGATTGGGTCCCGCAGGTCCGCGAGTTGGCAGCGGCCGGCCTGCAACACTACTTGTCACCCGCCCACACCCGGGCTTGGTTGGCCGCACTCGACCCCTTGATGGCATTAGCAGCGCAACGCCGGGTCGACCACAGCCAGACGCTGTCGACGGTACGCGCAATGCTGCAATCGGCGGAATGCCGGGATGAGGTGTACGCCGATTTCTTGAATCGCCAGGGCAAAGCCGCGCGCTACCTGTTTACGCTTTTGCTGGAAAACCCTGAGGATCGCGAAACGCTGATACGCAGTGCGCTGGCTCATCGCGAGTTGACCGTACGCTTGATGGCGGTGTCGGCGAGTGCGATGTTGCCGGCGGCGCAAAGTCTGCCGTTGCTCGTTGAAGCGATGTCACGCCCGGGCGCCAGAATCCGCGTGCGCGTGTTGTATGCGCTGCTGCCGCTCCTCGCCGATCCGAAACCTGTTCTGCACGAAGCCCTGTTGGATGCGTCACCCGCCGTCCGCAATCTGGCGCTGTGGGCCGCACCGCGTAACGACGTTGATGCGCACGCCGTCCTCGCCGAGCGCTTGAGTCAGCCGTTGCCCACAGCAAAACAACACTGGCTGGGCGTGGTCGGCCTGACCACTGAGCTCGCTGACACGTTGCCAGAGCACTGGCATGCCCGCGCATTACGCTCGGCTTTTGTCACCGTGCGACAGGCCGCAGCGCGCCTGCTTCGCGATGATCAATTGCCTGAACTGTTCGCGGCGCTTGATGATCCGTCGGATAAAGTTTTTTCGGTGGTGATTGCGCAACTGGAGAAAATTTCCTGGTCTTTGTTGATCTGCGGATTGACAGCCAGACTTGACCAAGACTGGCATGAACTCCCGCTGACGCGTCGCAACGCCATTTTCCAACTGCTGCCGACCTGGCAACAAATCAGCTACTTGTTAGGTCGCCTCGACACGGGCCACGCCGGGCGACCTTATTGGATAGGTCAAATCGAAGGGTGGTGCGCCAGGCAGTATCTGGCTGTCGATCCGGTAACACCCAAGGCCGAGCGCGAAGCACTGAGCGAAAAAATTCGGGAGTTGACGGCACAGGGACTGATCCGCTCGGGTGCGCGCTTTTCATGACTCGACAGCCTCAACAGGCTGGACTCAAGATGATCCGCCGGTTGGCGATGCCAAGGATGTAGTCTGCCGGGCAGGCAACTCCGCATCCTGCTGGTCTGATAGCATCCTTGCTAGCGAACCCACTCTGCGAGTCAGTTGTTACAACAATGGCCATCCTCTATCCGCCCCGATCCTTGCCTGTCAAAGAGCGACTCGACTATTGGAGCGAGGTGGTGTGCGCCACCTATGGCCTGACCAGCCAGCGCACGCTGTCCGACACGCCATTCGATGGTCGCCTCAGCGCTAACACGCTAGGCGATATTCTGCTGACGCACATCTCATCGGCGCCCATCGAATATGAGCGCAAGCATGCCGATGCCGGGGACGAGCAGTTTTTTCTTTGCCTCACCCTGAGCACCGAAGCCGAACTGGAACAACGCGGGCGTCGATCGGTACAGGCTCGCGGCGATATCGTGCTGTTCAACAGTGCCGAACCCTACCAGTGCCGTTTCCCCAAGGGAGACGATCAGATCGTCATTGCGATCCCTCGCGAACGGTTGATCCAGCACTTGCCCAGACCCGAAGCCCTGGTCAGTCGCACGCTCGACAGCCATTCGGCACTGGCAAGGCTGGCCGGCAACATGATGGTTGAAGTGCTCGATGCCGGCCCTCAGGAAACCCGTGCCGGTGAACGCTTGAGTGGCGCGTTGCTGGAAGTGCTGGCCACAGCTTTCGAAGGCGCGTTCGACCTCGCGGATCTGGGCCACTCCAGCCGTCATGACGCGCAACTGATGAAAGCCAAAGACTTCTTGCTGGCCAATCTTGAGGACACCAGGCTGGACCTCGCGGCCATCGCACAAGCCATTCATGTCTCTCCGCGCGCACTTAGCCGTCTGTTCGCCATGGAGGGCACAACGGCCACTCGCTGGCTGTGGCAGCAACGCCTTCAGGCTTGCCGGGCGGCGCTGATCAAGGGCCCGTCTCGCAGCGTCAGCGAAGTCGCACTCGGCTTTGGTTTCACTAACATGGCGCACTTCAGCCGCGCCTTCAAAAGCGCTTTTGGCGTTTCCCCCAGCGTCTTTTCGAAACAGCAATGACCGCTTGGCCAGTCAGGCGAAGTGTCTGGCCAGCTCAGCAAAGCGCACGATAGCGGTCATCGTCACCATGACACGGCTTAAGCGCGTCTCGAATCGCGCCAAGCCAGCGGCAGCGTACTTTTTCGCCTCTGAGCCGTCTGCTCGCCCCCTTCAGGAATCTCGGCATGACCCCTTCGAACGATAAAACCCTGCGCCTGCTGTTCCCCCAATGGCAGGGTGGCAACAACCCGCCTTATCATTTCGGCGCGCAACTGCTGGCCTGGCTCGCACCCGATCCGCACGGGCCGGTGGCTGAGGTTCCGGTCGCAATGCCAAGCGACGAGCCATTACCGATGGAAAGCGGGATCCGCGGACGTAGCGCGTTGTTGCAACAACTGCGCAGTGCGCGCGCAATCATCGACGAACATGCACCGGATCGTCTGGTTGTCCTGGGCGGTGATTGTCTGGTGGATCTTGCGCCCTTTGCCTACCTCAACGAACGCTACGCCGGCGACCTTGCGGTGCTCTGGGTCGACGCGCACCCCGACGTGTTAACGCCTGCGGACTTCGCCAACGCCCACGCCATGGTGCTGGGCAATCTGCTGGGCGAAGGTGATGCGGACTTTGCGGGTGCAGTCAAACGTCCGCTGAAACCGGCAAACGTGATGTTTGCCGGTTTGATGGAAACAATGCCCGTGGAAACCGCTCTGATTGAACGCCTTGGACTGCAGCATGCCAGCCCCGCGCAATTGGCCCACAGCAGCGAACCGGTGCTGAAATGGTTCCGATCTACCGGTGCGAAACACCTGGCCATTCACTTGGATCTGGACGTGCTGGACCCGCAGGGTTTTCGCTCGCTGCTGTTCGCCAATCCAGAAGCGCCCGAGGGTGCATTCGACGGCGTCGCCCAAGGCAAGATGTCCATCGCCCATGTGGTGCGACTGCTGGCGGATGTTGCCAGCATTGCCGACGTTGTCGGTATCGGCATCGCCGAACACCTGCCGTGGGATGCACTGGCGTTGAAAAACATGCTGGCGCGTCTTCCGCTGCTCGGTACTGCCTGAGCCACACACCTGTAATAGCGTTTGGTGGCGTGCCTCAAACGCCACCTCGGGCCTGACGGACATAGAAAAGCCCTGGCACCCGATGAACCTGTAGCGCTGCTGCTTCGTCCGGTCTTCATCGGGCTAAGTTGTTTTCACCGTTTACCGGTTCATTTCGAGACAACGGCTACCGCTCCTCCTTTACATGGAACGACGGTCGATCCTTGTTCTCTACCGCTGAACCTACAGCGGAGGGATTGACCATGATTGCCCCTGAAACCGGTATGAAACCGGGTGAGCGTTATCGCATTGAAAGCGTCGAGCGCGCGCCGCAATTTGCTGGATTCTTCCTCGACGGCAAGTATTACCTGGGCCCCGAGTTGCAAACGGCCGTCGGCTGGCTCGAAGGGCAGAACTTCCTGTATGACCAACTCGATCCCAATGGCGAACCTGTTTATCCAGGCAGAATCGTTGGCACGATCACCGCGCGGACACTGGAGCTGAAAGATGGCCTGCGTCTGAGCATCGAGGAAATGCCCTTTCAGGCAGAAGCTATTACGCCATTCCACACGCTTGACGAAGCGACCATTGAAACCCGACCACTGGCGATATCGCATCGGCATACAGCAGCAGGCTTGCGCCAACCAATGCAACCTTCGGCGCTCCTGGTTGCAGGCGCCGCACTGCTGGTCGGGCTGTGCCTGTTGGCGATCAATCGTTCTGGCCGTCGAGTCAAATAGGCTTTGCACGACCTGGGCGGTGAGCGCTTTTCGTCACGGCCCACGATCATAGGCTGATCACAGCGCTTGCCTCGCGCATGAAGATTTCCACGGTCTTAGGGCCGATGCCGTCGAATTCCGCCAGCCGTTTCTCAAACGCCTGACGATCAGCGCTGGCCTCGACCATATGGCTGACCTTGCCCGCGTACTCGTCATTAAGTCGGCGTGCCAAGGCGTGCAGCCGCACGGCGGTAGTCTCGTCGTAACGCACGTAATGCGCCTCCCCGAGCATTGCTACCAGCTCACGATGGCTGCACGCAGCCAGTTTGCGCGGTGTATCGCGCCCGTGTTTATCGGCAATCACCCGATAGGCTTCGGCGGCGATTTCGGCCTGTATCCGCTTGCCCATCAGGAAACTGGCAAGCAGCCATTTGAACAGCGCCGCGTCATCGTTGTGCTTGAGCTGAATGTTCAAATCCTCGGCGCTGATCGTCTTGTTCACCGGGTACCTCCGGGGTTGAAATCGTGAAGATTTTTCATGCTCTGTCTGCGTGGCAGAGGCTTGATCTTTAGGTCACCGCCGGTTCCAACCGTTCAAAGCAAAACAATTGCCAGCGGCCTGAAACAAACCCCGAAAATCCTTTGAATTTTTTTCGTCGGCAAAACTCATTTGCGTATGAGCGTAAGGAGGAACTCATGAGCAACGTCGACATCTTCATCATCGAATACAAACTTCACGGCCAGCCAAAATCATTCGTCATCCGCGCCAAAAGCATGCGCAACGTCGACGCATGGCATTGGGCGAGTTGCGATGCCGGCATCGCGCCGATTCCCAAACCCGGCAAGCCACCGTTGAAAGTCATCTCCAAACCCCAGGCTGAGCGTTTCGGCATCACCGAGGTGAAATGGCGCGAAACGGCAACGGTGGACTGGATGGAGGCTTAGTCATGCTCAAACAGATCGGCACCACACTCATACGCCGCGACCATCGCGCGAGTTGCCATTGCGGCGCCGTGATCCTCGAAATCCGCCTGCCCGACGGACTGCCCACGCCCCACCGCTGCGACTGCTCGTTCTGCAAACGCCGAGGCGCGATCGTTGCGGCAGTGCCGGCGGCTGACCTGAAGGTGATTCGCGGTAAATCAGCGTTATTGAAGTACAGCTTTGGCCTGCAAGTGGCCGAGCACTTTTTCTGCGGTAACTGCGGGATTTACACCCACCATCGACGCAGCACCAATCCGCAAGAGTTTGGTTTCAATGTCGGCTGTCTTGAGGGGATCAATCCTTATGATCTGGGTGAGGTGCCGGTGGCGGATGGTGGGATTTGGCACTCGCCTTGAGCGCGAATGACCGCTGGCGAGCACATCAAGGCTCGCCAGCGGATCTATCGAACGGTCGACATTAACGAAGGAAACTTGCCTTACTGCACTTTCAATTCAAGCAACTCACCGCCCTCTTTACTCAAACGCTCCAGATACGCACCGGCATCAAGCAACTGATAAGGGAAGTACAGACCTGCCGGAGTGGGTGGTTTGCCATCCAGCCCGAGCAGTCGCTCCAGCAACATGGCCACGCTGAGCCCTGTCAACGCTGCGGCACCTGCCGGGTGAACGACGGCATGCCGTGTGTGCAACGTTCGACCCTTGCGATCCTCGCCGACCATTTCGATGAGGATCTCGGTCGACATCGGCCGACCCGCGCGCCGCGAAGAACTGACCCCGCTGGCCAGATTGAACTGCACATTTGGCGCATCGGTAGCAGCAGCCATCCCGGTAACATCGATGGACGAGAAGCCAGAGGCTTGCATCGACATGCCGTCCACCGCGCGGAAGCTAAGGTTCTGCTCCTCACCTTCACGCCAGATGTAATTGCCATCGCGCCGAGTCAGGGCGGCGGGCAGCATCTTGTTCAGGTGCTCGAAATCCTTGGCCACGGTCGGCCCGCCGCCGTCCTCCTCGTCGACCAGCGCATCAATGCGGATATCGCGCACCCGGGCAAACGCCTCAGCAATGTGCAGCGCCGCCACCGTCGTCGCGCCCACCATCCATTCGTAACCCAGCACGATGGGCGCCGCGTCAGGGCGATGAATGAAGCTCGCGATTTGCGGCGCAATCTCGAAAATGCCGGACGAAATGCTCAAGTGCGGCACCTTGCGTTGCTGCGCGAAACGCAGTCCGGCCAGCGAATGATCCATATAGAAAACCGCCACGGCGCTGACCGGGCGATCACCCAGCCCCAAGTCATCGGCAGAAGGATCAATGACTACGCCCTGCGCCCCGCCCATTTCTTCTGCGGCTTGCTCAGCCTTGGCCAGGTCGCGGCCACCGATCAGTAACGGTACGTCGGGGTGCGCGGCGCGCAAGGCTTTGGCAGAACGGTGGCCGATGGCGCCGGAGCCGCCCAGAAACAAAATCGGATGAACTGACATGGGTATCCCTCCTCGTCTTTTTGGGTTGCAACTTAGTGTTGGTGCGTGCCCGGGCGTGAGGGTTCCAGGCCATTGCCTGAGCTGGAGGGCGGGCCGACGAATGTCATTTTGAACGGCGTGTTGATGAGGCGTGTTTAGGCGTTTTAGTGGTTGTTTAAAAGACACGTCGCGTTACTTGCTTAAGGCTACAACGTCTTGCGCCGTTGCCTACGACTACGCCAGAATCCGCCGGCTTGTGCGTCTGGGGCGCGAGTTTTATCGTTCCTGGGTCACTGAAAAACAGTGATGGGGTTTGGTAGCCCGCTTCCATATGACGCATAACGTCACCGTGCTCAGATGCTTTCTCAGCATTTGTCTTATGGTGGCCATGCGCAGGGCGTCCTCGGGCGCGCCGGATTTTCCATATGGGCCGGTCTACCAACCTTCGTATGGCCACCACCTTTCGTTTGGTAGCGAAGGTGATGGCTCCTTAAGTCCCATATGGAGCTTCATCTATGTTCAAACCAACGCCGAATCCACCAGAAACCGATCCAGTCTCACCCTACAAATTCCCCGACTCCCGAACCCTCAACGACGCAGCCGAACGCGCCCTCGATTACTACCTGACGCCCACCCAACGCATCATGGGCAGCGAGCAGAAACACGCCCCCATGTTTCTGGCCAACGCCGACTACGACAGCGAGTCCCTGCTGGTTAACGCCAGCGAGTCCCTAAGCTCAGCCACCGAAATGCTCTGCAACTTCGCCGCCCTCCTGGACCCAGGCCACCGCAAAACTGCGCTGGGCATTGCGCAAGTGGTGATGCTGGGGGAACTGGCGGTGAATCAAGCGCTGGATAAGGTTGTGCCGGTGGATTGAGGGGTAATCCCTTTGTGGCGGTCATGTCGCAGCCACAAAGGAAGAATATCTAAAGCGTCTGCTATCGGCCAAGGACTGCGACTCCTGGCCGATAGTTTCGAATAAAACCAACCGGCCAAAAACATGAACCAAGATCGTTCCTGAAGACTCGCCGCAGCCGGTGCGGTAATCTCCCGAAGTCTACAAAGCACTTTTAGCCTTCATGCTTTGACATTTTGATTACACGACAAGGATGCCGTATGACTCCCTCCGCTCGATTGGGTGACAAGCATGTCTGCCCATTGCCCGGTCACGCCACTACACCGATTGCTTCCGCCAGTGGCGACGTAAACATTAACTTCATGGGATCTGCTCGCGTTGGCGATACCTGTGGCTGTGGAGCTGTGATCACCACAGGATTCCCATCCATTCAGGTGAACGGGCGCCCCATGGCCCACTTGGGCAGTCCGACTAGCCACGGCGGGACGATCATTTCCGGGTCAGGCGATGTAGGTGGTGGTTTTGCCATGGGTGATGCGGGTGGTGCGACCATCATCAACTTCATGGCGCTCGGAGCGTTCCGTCCAGATGGCACTGTGGATGATGAGTAAATGGCCACGCTCCTCGCTGACCCGAAATTAAAAGAGAAAGCAGTAGCCGCAAACGCTCTTGTAACGCCCAAACCTACCCCGAAAAAGCCCAAGTCAACGCCTGAGCCTAAAGCTGCCGTCACGTGCAAAGACCCTGACCTGATGGAGCAGGTGGCCAGCTATATTGCAGTGGAAATGAACCGCAACATCACACATCCGTCCGTGCTCAAAATGAAGAAGCTGATGAGCTTCGACGCGGCAGCCGAAAACGCAGAATTTCAAAAGTTACCTTTGTATGCACGCCTTGCCCCCCCTAACTTCCAAGCAATTGCACTTGCTAACACTGTCACTGCAATGGGCCTTTGGGCTGAGCGGGTAGGTCAAAATCGGCCTTGGGATCATAAGGTGACAATTGGGCAAAAGTTCGGTGGTCCTTGGCAGAAGCAAGGTCAGGTCGATTACTTCTACGACATCTGGTCGAACATCCACTATGGCTACGTGGGGCGCTACGGTGGGCTTTCTGAAGAGGTTCTTCTGGACGGCGCCGGTCTTGAGCAAGTGGCATCTGACTCCCTTCGTAAAATTCAGAAGTGGAACGAACGGAAAGGGCCTCACCGCTCAGCGGACATCGAAGGCATGCGGGCTTGGGACGACATAGGCGACCGAGTTTCGATCAGCATTGGCGTCAAACTCTACAAGCAGCACCCCAACGGAGGGATTACGGCAAAAATGGTAATGAGCGAAGTTTTAGCACTACCCCGTTCAAGCTGGGGGGACGGCACACGTGACCACGTCTGCAAATAAACCGAAACGGCATTTCTGGCGCTGGGCACTGGCGTTGTTGCTCGCCCCCATCGTCTTTTGGTATGTCGCCACACCACAAGTGAGCTTCCACTTCTCAGAGAAGGGACAGGGTCGCCTCGGTTACATTTTGAATGTTCAGCACGACATCTCAAAGGGCGAGATCTATCCGGGTGAAGTCACGGGTGGTGCAGGACATATTTTCCCGAACAGCCAGTTTTTTATGGAGTTCGACTGGAACAACGGCGGGAAATCACATTGCATCCGGGTTAAGCCGAAATGGCCGAATACTGATGTTTACATCGGAGAGGATGGGGCTATCGATAGCCGAACCGATGGCAAAGCGATTGAAGCCTGTGGGCCGTTTCCAGAGTAGATAAGGTCGAGGGGATCATGCGAGACCAGACCATGTATCACCGCGTGGTCTGCCCCAAACCCTTCCCCGGGTTCTAGAAATAAAACCTACTGTTTTTTGTTGCAGAGCAGACCGGCGAGCGTCATTTTGAACGACATGTTTAGGATTTTTCCGTCACTGTTTAAATGACACGCCGCGTTACCGGCTTAAGGCTCAACGTCTTGCGCCGTTGCCTACGACTACGCCAGAATCCGCCGGCTTGTGCGCCTCAAGGGCCACCGGTAACTTGGTTCGCGTCACTGATTCCCAGTGATCGGGTTTAGTAGCCCGTGGTAAATGAAAGTGCACAAGCGTCCGTCAAAAGGTATTCACGTACCTGCACTTGATGGCGGCTGTGCGTAGGGCGCCCTCGGGCGCGCCGGCTTTCTTCTTTTCCCCGGTCTACTAACCTGCGTACAGCTGCCACCCCCTGTTTAGCCGAAATGCTCTGTAACTTCGATGCCCTCCTTGACCCAGGCCATCGCAAAACTGCGCTGGGGATTGCGCAGGTGGTGATGCTGGGGGAGTTGGCGGTGAATCAAGCGCTGGATAATGTTGTGCCGGTGGATTGAGGGGTAATCCCTTTGTGGCGGTGGTCAGGTTTCCGCCACAGAGGGATTAAGAATGCTAAATGCGTCTGCAATCGACCAGAAGCGGCAATTGGCGTTCGTGCAAACTCCTCCGTACGCACTTTTCAAACTGCCAAGGTTCGTGCAGCATGCCATGACATTTAAGCAGAGGCTGAGCCCCAGTTTAGTCACTCTCGAAGCTAACCCTACTCATGGAAGCGAGACGGGAAATGAAGCTAATCGCTGCGCAGATCCTCCCTGTACCCGGGGAATATGAGAAAAACATCACCAGACACATTGATGTCATCCACCTGGCTGCAAGCCAAGGCGCCGATCTCTTGCTCTTTCCCGAGCTTTCCCTTACCGGTTACGAACCGAGGCTGGCTGAGGTCTTGGCAGTGCATCCGAGTGACAGCCGTTTTGATGAATTCCAGAGATTAAGCGACCTATATGGGATGTCCATCGCTGTTGGCGCGCCAACGAAAGGAACTAAAGGCACCGAGATCAGCATGATCACCTTCCAGCCCGGCCTTGATCGCAAGAGCTATTCAAAACAGCATCTACATTTCGACGAATTACCTTTTTTCACTCCGGGAAGCGAGAAGCTTGTGCTGAGTCAGGCGAATTTTGTCCTTGCACCCGCCATTTGCTACGAGTCACTGCAACCAAGCCACGCCGCACAAGCCGCAGAGTCAGGCGCTCAGGTGTATTTGGCAAGCGTGGCCAAGTCTGAGAGAGGAGTTGCATCGGCAAACAGTCATTATCCAATGATTGCTAAAAAGCATTCCATGACGGTGATGATGGCAAACTGTATA
>Ga0247818_10001682_pt1 | contig 14174 bp, 13 predicted proteins | sample 13C_Glucose_Day1_FD_192424 | JGI IMG/M metagenome (GOLD analysis project Ga0247818, IMG submission 192424) | Soil microbial communities from agricultural site in Penn Yan, New York, United States - 13C_Glucose_Day1 | ecosystem: Environmental > Terrestrial > Soil > Agricultural land | place...
CTGGCCAGCACAATGCGCTGACGCAAGCCCAACTCGCCAAGCTCTTGGCGCAGCCGTGCCTCGAACAAGGGCCAGGGGCCGAACAATTGCAGGCTGGAGCCTACTTCAAGCAGCAGCGCCCGTGGGTAATGCAGGCTCACCTGGGCGCTGAAGCGATAGGCCCAGGCTGCCAGCAGTTGTTGCAACTGTTCGATGCGTTTGCCGTCGGCCTCCACGCAGGTGAAGCCATCGGCCAGGGCACGGGCTGCTGTCAGGGTCTGCCCGGCACGCAGGCCCAATGCCGCAGCAGCGGGGTTGACCGCCTGCAAGACGCGCCGCTGAGTGGGGCCGCCAATCAGCACCAGTGGCGTATCGGGGTCGTCGCGTTCACGCAGCACCGTGTCCAGCGCCAGCTGTGGCAGCAGAATGCAGGCCCAGAGCATGATGCATCAGCCCTGCCCGGGGCAGGCGATGGGCAGCGCCGGGGGCATGCCACCTCGGCTCTTGAGCACGCGCCATTGTGCTGGCCGGGTGTCGATGGCAATGCGCAAAGCGGCTGGCGACGGGTTGTTTGCCGCCTGCTGCGGGCGGCAGGCGAAGGCCAGCGCCTGGCCGGTTTCGGCGGCCACCTGCAGGCGCCGCAGAGCACGGTCATCGGCGCGTTCTGGCCAGCACAGCACGGCGGCGCAACTGCCCGAGCGCAGGCATTGCTCAGCCGCCCAGAGCGCGTCGACCGGCGCGGCGGCGACCTGGACCAGCCAGCGTAAATCCACCCCCGCTGCCTGCCAGGCCGGGGCAAAGGGAATAAACGGTGGCGCGACCAGCACTACCCGACCGCCTTCAGCGGTCAGGCGTGCCAGCGAAGGCCACAGCAACTTCAGCTCACCGCAACCGGGGCTGGCCAGCAACAGTTCGCTGAGCGCTGCGGCCGGCCAGCCGCCCTCTGCAAGGCGTTGGTCCAGCGCGGCATGGCCGGTGGGCTGCAACCCCAGAGGCCGAGCCTGAACCTGCCGACCGCGCCAGACCTGACGCTGGTCGAGCAGCCTGTCGAGATCGACCACCGCGCCCATCAGTCGCGCCTCAGCAGGCCGCAGAACACGCCTTCGATGAAGAACGCCTGTTCAGGCCCCACATCAATCGGCGCATAGGCCGGGTTGCGTGGCAGCAGCCGGTAACCACCGGCCTGGCGCTGCAAGCGCTTGATGGTCACCTCGCCGTCCAGGCGGGCAACCACGACCTGCCCGTCACGGGCCTCGCCCTGCTGGCGAATGCCGACCAGGTCACCGTCGAAGATGCCGTCGTCGATCATGGAGTCACCGCGCACCTTCAACAGGTAATCGGGTGTGCGCCGGAACAGGCTGGGGTCGATCAGCAATTGCTCGTGGATACCGAGGTCCGGGCCGATCGGCGCACCTGCGGCGACCTGGCCCAACACGGGCACTTCGAGAATTTCCGGGCGGCGCAGGGGCTGGGCCATGCGAATGCCACGCGCCTGGTTTGGCGTGACGTCGATGTAACCGGCCTGGCACAGGGCGGTGATGTGCTTGCGCGCGACGCTGCGCGAGGCAAAGCCGAAGCGCGTGGCGATGTCGGCGAGGCTCGGGGGCTGGCCGTGATCGGTGATGCGCTCACGAATGAATTCGAGAATGGCGCGGCGTTTGGGGGTCATATTGTCCATGGAGCACATTTGTACTCTTTTCCCAGCGCACTGAACAGCCCCCTTCGTCGTCAGCTTTGGTTATGATCGTTGGGCTTGTGTTTTTTCATACCTGGATACCTGATGCTGACTGCCCTGCTGTTCGACCTCGACGGAACCCTTACCGATACCGATACCCTGCACTTGCAGGCTTTCCGCCAGTTGCTGCGTGAGCATGATGGCCGCGAACTTTCCCAGGCCCAGTTCGATGCGCAGGTTAGTGGCCGGGCCAACGGCGAACTGTTCGCCGAGCTGTTTGCCGATGCCAGCCCACAGGAGTGTCTGGCACTGGCAGACCGCAAAGAGGCGTTGTTCCGCTCGCTGGCGCCATCGCTCGAGCCGATGCCAGGGCTGTTGCGCCTGCTGGAGCACGCCCAGGCCTATGGCCTGGGCATGTGCGTGGTCACCAACGCGCCGCGGCTCAATGCCGAGCACATGTTGCAGGCCATGGGGCTGGGGGCACGTTTCGAGCATGTGCTGGTGGCCGAAGAGCTTGAACGTGCCAAGCCGGACCCGCTGCCCTACCTGGCCGGGCTGCAGCGCCTTGGCGCGGTGGCCGGTCAGGCGCTGGCCTTCGAGGACTCGCTGCCTGGGGTCCGGGCTGCCAGCGGGGCGGGTATCTTTACGGTGGGGGTTGCCACGACGCAGACAGCCGAACGGCTGATGGAGGCGGGTGCTGGGTTGGTGATTCGGGACTTTGATGATCCGCGGTTGTGGGCGTTGATTGAATCGATGGGGTGATGGCTTTGGAGCATGCCTTGAGCGCTCTAGCGCCTATGAGATCGAGCGCCGCCCGCGCGGCGCATCGCGAGCTAAGCTCGCTCCTACATTTGTCCCACGCGCCCCTCCTCCAGGCCCCCACATGCTCATCGACGAAGAACTGACCCTGAAAAAGCTGGAAACCTTCCTCGCCTTCATGCGCAGTGGCAACCTCGGCCGGGCCGCCGCCGAACTCGCCACCAGTGCCGTCAGCGTGCACCGCGCCATCCACTCGCTGGAAAACGCCCTGCGTTGCCCCCTGTTCAAGCACGAAGGCCGCCAGCTGATCCCGCTGGAGAGTGCCTACGTGCTGGAAAAAAAAGCCCGTCAGCTGATCCAGGACGCCGAGCAGATGGTCCGCCAGACCCGCGAGGCCGCAGGCTTCTATGCCGAACGCTTCCGCCTTGGCGCCCTGTATTCGCTGACCGTGAAGACCGTGCCAAAACTGGTCATGGGCCTGAAGCTACGCCGCAGCGAGCTCAACATCGACCTGACCCTGGGCTCGAACGTCGACCTGCTGCAACGCCTGAAAAACCACGAACTGGAGGCCATCCTGGTATCGCTCGACGAAAGTGTCAGCGACCCCGCCTGCGAGCAACTGCCGCTGTTCTCCGACGATATCTTCCTCGCCGTCCCCACCGACTCGCCCTTTGCCGAACAAGCCGAGGTGGACCTGGCAGACCTCGCCGACTCCACGTTCATCACCCTGACCCAAGGCTTCGCCACCCACCGTGACGGTGCGCGGGTATTCCAGCAGGCAGGGTTCGAGCCCAAGGTGGCCATGCAGGTGAACGATATCTTCACCCTGCTGAGCATGGTCAGCTCGGGCGTGGGCTTTGCCCTGCTGCCAGGGCGGATCGCAGCGGTGTACGAGAACCGGGTGCGGCTGATTGCCCTGCAGCCGCGCTATCGCCTGCAACAACATATCGGCGTGGTGTTTCTGAAAGCACGGGAGCGGGAACCGAACCTGTTGGCGTTGCTGGCGCAATGCAGGATGTACAGCCGGGAAAACTGAACAAGGCCTGCAGGGCTTTTGCACGCCAGCACAGATTACACCACCTGCCGTGCAGCGCGTCGGCCTGAACCGGCATGGCGCCCTTGCAGCAGCACGGCCAGCGCAGCCAGCACCGCCGGTACAAGCAACGACGCGAACACCTGCGCGAAGCTCCACCCCATTGCCAGCATCTGGGCGCCGGCAAACGCACTGAGAATCGCCCCGAAACGGCCGATGCCACTCATCCAGCTGGCACCGGTCGCGCGCGCTTCGGTCGGGTAGAACGCTGCCGCCAGCGCATTCATGCCCACACTGGCACCATTGAGGCCAAAGCCCACGGCCCAGGCAATCGTGCACAGCCAGGTGAAGTCCCCGGCCACTTGGCCAATGGCGAAGATCACTGCGCCGCTGAACAGGAAGGTCAGCATCAGCACGCGTTGCGGGTTGCAGCGGTCCATGGCCCAGCCCACCGAAATCGCCCCCAGCGGCCCGCCGATCTGGAAGCAGGCGGTGACGATGGCCGCTTCGGCTACCGAGAAGCCACCGCCCTCCTTCACCAGAGTGGGCAACCAGCCGCTGAACAGGTAGACCAGAAACAACGCCAGCACGTAGCCGGTCCAGAGCATGAAGGTGCCGAAGCGATAGCGCGGCGAAAGGATGGTGCCAATTGCCCCACCGCTGCTCGGCGTGCTGGGCGGCAGCACAAAAGTGCTGTCGGCGCTGATGCGCCCCGGCGCCAGGCGGCTGACAATGGCGCGTATGCGTCGCACATCGGCACCCTTGCTGACCAGGAAGGTGACCGATTCGGGCAGCCGCCAGCACAGCAACGGCAAGGTCAGCAGCGGCAGCACGCCACCCAGCACCAGCACACTGCGCCAGCCCAGGTTCGGGATCATCCAGGCACTGACAAAGCCGCCTGCCGCCGCGCCCAGGGAAAAGCCGCAGAACGCCAGGGTGATCAGCAACGAGCGGCTGCGCGCCGGCGCGTATTCGCTGACCAGGGTGCTGGCATTGGGCATGGCGGCGCCCAAGCCCAGCCCGGTGAGAAAACGCAGGGCCACCAGGGTTTCAAGGTTGGGCGAAAACGCCGAAGCCAGGGTCCAGACGCCAAACAGCAGGACGCTGCCCAGCAAGACCGCCTTGCGCCCGTAGCGATCTGCCAGGGGGCCGGCGATCAAGGCCCCGAGCGCCAGGCCGATGAGGGCGGCGCTCAGCACCGGGCCCAGGCTTTGCGCGTTCAGGCCCCAGTCGCTTTTCAGCTGCGGGGCGATGAAACCGATGATGGCGACGTCCAGCCCGTCCAGGGCGATGATCAGAAACCCCAGAAAGACCACCCACTTCTGGTAGCGGCCGATGGGTTGCTGGTCGATCAGTTGGCGCACATCGATAGCGTTGTTCATGGGTATCACCTGTTGTTGTTTTTATGCGGGTGCAGGGCCCCGGTGGCATTAGCGGTGAGCGAGGCTGTGCAGCCGCACCGGCCTGATGATCCGCGTCTCCTGGGCCACCACCAGGTCACGGGTGGCGTGCAGGTAGGCGGCGAAGTCCGGGTCGGCATCGCGGGCGGCGCTGCGCGTTTCGAAGTCATCCAGGCTGTCGTAGCCCCACAGGTGCACCACCTGGTTCAGCGGGCCGATGCTGCTGGTGTAGAAGGCCAGTGGCGCCCCCAGATGGCGCAGCAGAATCGGCATCGCCAACTGGTCGAAGGCCTCGAGAAACGCCGCCATGCCACGTGGGCGAATGGTGTAGATCCGATGGTCGACGATGGCCTTGTCCATCACGCCACCTCCCGTGCATTGGCCGCAGTCGCCAGGCCTTGTTCGACGCCTGCCAGATGGCGCCCGGTGATGTAGCCAAAGGTCATGATCGGCCCCAGGGTGATGCCTGCGCCGGGGTAGTTGCCGCCCATGATGCTGGCGCGGTCGTTGCCAACGGCATACAGCCCCTCGATGGCCCGCTCATCGGTGCCGAGCACTTCGCCGACCACACTGGTGCGGATCCCGTCGAAGGTACCCAAGTCGCCCATGATCACCTTCACGGCAAAGTAAGGCCCCTCGCCCAGCGGCGCCACGCAAGGGTTGGGCGCGTGTTGCGGGTCGGCCAGATAACGATTGAAGCGGGTAGTGCCACGCCCGAACTGGCGGTCCTCACCCTGAACGGCGCCCAGGTTGTACTCACGCACGGTCTGCTCCAGCCCGGCGGCATCGATCCCGGCCTTGCCGGCCAGCTCTGCGAGGCTGCGCCCCTTGAGCAGGTAGCCATTGCGCAACAGCGGCCCCAGCGGCATCGGCGCGGGCTTGGCGAAACCCAGGCCATACTTGGCCAGGGTGCGGCGGTCACAGACCAGCCACATGGCGGTTTCCGGCTGCTCGGCACAGGCTTCGATCAACGCTGCCCCCACATCGTGGTAGGAATTCGATTCGTTGGTGAATCGCTTGCCCGAGCGCAGCACCCCGATCACACCGGGCTTGTAACGATCGAGCAAATGCGGAAAGGCAACGTAGCGCCCTGCCCCCATGGGCACTTTCGATACCGGCATCCAGGCCGCTGCGGCTTGCAGGCGGATATCGACCTTGGCGCCCAATGCTTCGGCCATGCGGGCACCATCACCCGTGTTGCCTTCAGGCACCGGCGAAAAATGCTCACCGCCGCGACGCACATGCGGGTAGGCCTGCTTCAACCGTTGCAGGTCGTGGGAGAACCCGCCACAGGCCAGCACCACACCCCGCCGCGCTTCGATACGCAGCTCGCTGTCGCCTTGCTTGGCCAACACCCCCGTGACCCGGTTGCCTTCAAGCAACAGTTGCCTGGCCGGGGTGCCGGTCAGAATCGGAATATCCAGGTCCAGCGCCGACCTCACCAGTCGCGCCGCCAAGGCATTGCCGCTGGTGACCTGAGTACCGCGCCGGTACAGCGCCAGCTCTTTGAAATGGGTTAGCAAGCGCTTGGCCACATAAGCGAACGACGACAGTGAACGCGTGACATTAAAGAAGTGCTTGAGGTCGGCATTCGACGAGTTGAACATCATGCCGATGAAAGTGATGGTCTTGAGCGGTGGCCGCAGGCGTGCCATGTCTGGCCCCAGGCCCCGGATATCGTAGGGCGCCGCCAGTATCGAGCGGCCGACCTCGACGCCACCCTCCACCTGCGGGTGGTAGTCGGGGTACAGGGTGGGGACGAATTTGACGGCTGTCTCGCGCTCGAAGAAGTCCACCATGCGTGGCCCGTGGCGCAGAAACGCCTTGACCGCCGCTTCGTCGAAGCAGTCGCCGGTTTCGTTGCGCAAGTAGGTAAGTGCCGCCGCCTCGCTGTCGTTTACCCCATGTCGGCTGCACGGCACCCACAGCACCCCGCCGGAAAACGCCGTGGTGCCGCCGAAGCAGTCCGCCTTCTCGATCACGATCACATCCAGGCCGTGCTTTTTCGCGGTGATCGCTGTCGCCAGGCCACCGGCCCCCGCCCCCACCACCAGTACATCGCAGTTGCGCGTGTTCATGGGCGAACGCCCTCGAAGCCTGGGCGTGGGATCAATGCCATGGGCATGCTCTCCAGCCCGCCATCGACGGTCAGCTCGGCGCCGTTGATGTAGTCGGCGCGCGGGCTGGCGAGAAACAGGACTGCTTCAGCGATGTCCTGCGGCTCGCCGATCCGCTGGTTGGCGGTCATGGCGCTGCGCTGGCGCTCGATGTGCGGGTCGGCGTAGAACGCGGCCGACAACGGCGTGCGGATCAACCCGGGGCACACCGCATTGCTACGCACCCCGCGCGCGCCCCACTCCACGGCTATTTGCCGCGACAACAGGCTGACACCGGCCTTGGCCGCGCTGTAGGCACCGCTGTTGGGTTGTGGGTAATGAGCGGCGATGGACGCAATATGCACGATCCGCCCCTGGCCACGGGCAAGCATCGAACGGCCGAAGGCCTGGGAACACAGCAGGTAGCCGCTGAGGTTGACCGCCAGTACCTGGTTCCATTGCTCCAGGCTCAGCGTTTCAAGGGCACCGGGGCGCAACACACTGGCGTTGTTGACCAGTACATCGCAGCGACCGTGCAGCGCCTGCACCTGCGCCGCCGCCTGGCTGACGCTGTCGGGGTCGGCGATGTCGCAGCCCAGCGCGCTGACCTCGCCGACGCTGTGCTCGCCCAAGGTCGCCGCCAGCTCGCGGCATTTATCCAGGTCGCGATCCAGCAACACCACATGGGCATGCTGCCCCACCAATGCGGCAGCCAGGGCCGCGCCAATGCCGCCGGCCGCGCCGGTTACCACGCAAACGGCAGAGTCCAGGCCCAGCCAGTGATCAGTCGTCATCTTGTTGTTATGCATGCTGCTCTCCAGAGTGTCGCTTCATCTGGCAAACAGCCTAGGGCCGGCACGTGCCCGGGCAGAATGGACAAAACCTGCAACCCACCCCACATTCCCGACAATTTCGTCCACTGGCCCTTAACCCGGCAAGCCGCTGTGGCACAGTAGCCGGGTATCGATCACAACAATAACTACAAGACCATGAACAAGATCCCCAACTACGCCCTGTACGGCGAAACCGCGCAGCCGGTGTGGCACGAGTCCCTGCATGTGGAGTCGATCTCGCAACGCTCCGGCGCCTACAACTGGGAGATTGCCGCGCACCGTCATGAAGGCCTGCTGCAGTTGCTGTACCTGCAAAGCGGTGCCGGCGAAGTGCTGTTCGACAGCGACCGCGTGCAGGCCCGGGCGCCCTGCGTGGTGTACGTGCCGGCGCAGGTGGTGCATGGTTTTCATTGGGCCGGCGCGGTCGAGGGCCAGGTGATCACGGCGGCGCAGCATCCGCTGGAAAGTATCGCCCAGGTACTGGCACCGAACCTGCTGGCACAGGTGCGCAAACCCCAGGTGATCGCCCTGCCGCAGTGGGACGCCGACGAAGACCCGCTGCTACCGCTGTGCCGCGCACTGCGTGAGGAATACCACAACCGCGCCCGCGAGCATGTGGCGTGCAGTATGTCGCTGTTGCTGACGCTGATGATCCAGGTGTTGCGCCACGAGCCGCAGGCCCGCGCCGGCGAGCAGCGTCTACCGTCGAGGCGCAGCCAGCAACTGACCAGGTTCCGTGAGCTGGTGGACATGCACTACCGCGCGCATTGGTCGCTCGGTGATTACGCCGGTGAGCTCGGGCTGACCTTGACCACGCTGGGGCGGCTGTGCCAGGAGCATCTGGGCATGACGCCGATGAACGTCATCAATGCCCGCCTGGTGTTGGAGGCCAAACGGGCGCTGGGGCATTCGAGCCTCAGTGTGAAAGAGATTGCCCATGAGCTGGGGTTTGTCGATGTCGGCTACTTCAGCCGGTTTTTCCGCAAGCATTCAGGGGTGAGCCCGAGTGGGTTTCGTGAGGCCGCAGGGCGAAAGGGCCCGTAATTTCGCACAGCACCCTCAAGCCTCCAGTGCCTGCTGCACCTGGCCCACTGTCGCCGCCAAGCGCTGCAGATGCAGGCTCAACACCCGCTCTACCGGCGCCTGGTCCTCCGGCCAGTGCAAGGCAATGCTACCCGCCAGCCGCCCTTCAACCCGCACCGGCAACGCGATCGCCCGGATCAGGAACGGCAACCGCACCGGGTACTCCCAGTGCCCCTCGGTGCGCTGACCAAAGCCCTTGTGCGCATCGTCCTCGATATCGCGCAACAGCGTTTCATCACCCAACTGCTGGTGGCTGGCCAGGCGCTGCACTTCGTCGCTGTGCATTTCCCCCAGGCATGCCCGCCCCATTGCCGAGTGAAACAGGCTGGCATGGTGCCCGACGATCTGGCAGTTGTTCGGGTAGCGCTTGCGCAGCACCAGGGGGATGGCGCTTTCCATCACTTCAAGGCGCTCGCCATCGAAGCACGACAGGTCCGCCACCAGCCCGGTGCGCTCGCTCAGTTCCAGCAACCAGGGCGCTGCGTGTTCGACCAGGCGCCGCTTCAAACGCAACTGGCGGTCACCGAACAGGCGCCGGGCGCACAGGCGATAACGCCGATCACTCAAGCCCCGGTAGACCCAGCCCTGCTCCTGCAAGGTGGCCAGCATTCGCGACACCGTGGCCTTGGGTAGGGCCGTCAGGTAATGCAGCTCCTCCAGCCCTAACGCCTGGTGTTCGCCGAGCAAATCGACGATGGCCAGCGCCCGCTCTACCGAGCGCACGCCGCCGCTGTCTGTCGTGGTGCCCATGTGTCTGACCTCCCTGTCTCTGCGTGGATGGTCATGATGCCCAGCAAAAAACGCGCCTGCCCAGGGTGCTCAACGTGATTGCAGGCAATTAGGCGGCTGCCGCTCGACCCAACGGGTCAGTTGTTCATGGGCATACGCCAGCTGCAGCACGGCTTGGTCGGCCTGGGCGGGGCCTATGATCTGCAGGCCCATCGGCAGCCCCGCGGCATTGAAGCCAACCGGTACGCTCATGCTCGGCAAGCCGGCCAACGTCGGGCCGATGACTACCTCCATCCAGCGGTGGTAGGTGTCCATCGCCTGCCCGCCGACCACCTTCGGCCACGCTTGGGCTGCGTCGAAAGGGAACACCTGGGCAGCAGGCAACAGCAGAAAATCGTAACGTTCGAACAGGGTGTTCAACGCCTGGTACCAGGCGCTGCGGTCCAGCGAGGCCTGGTAAACGTCCGCCGCCGTCAGGCGCAGGCCCCCTTCAACCTCCCAGCGCGCCTCGGGTTTGAGCAGTGCGCGCTTCGCGGGGTGGGCATAGGCTGCGCTCAGGCTTCCGTGCACCAGGAAGTGGCGGTGAGTCAGCCAGCATTGCCACAGGCGCGCCATATCGAAGCCTGGCTGGCACGCTTCGACTTCGCAACCCAGCGCGGCGAAGTCCGCCAAGGCCGCTTCGCACAGGCCCATTACCCCGTCATCCATCGGCAGGTAACCGTCATGGCTGCCCAGCCAGCCGACCCGCACGCCCTTGAAATCACGCGGCAGCCCATGGGCGAAGTCGCGCGGGCCGTCGCGCAGTGACAATGGCACCCGCGCGTCATGGCCGGCCTGGACCGACAGTAGCCGCGCCACATCTGTCACCGTGCGCCCCATCGGGCCCTCGGTGGCCAGCTGCTGCATGAACAGCTCCGGTGTCGGCCCATATGGCACCCGCCCTTGCGAAGGGCGCAGGCCAAACACATTGTTGAACGCCGCCGGGTTGCGAAGCGAGCCCATCATGTCGCTGCCATCGGCCACCGGCAGCAAGCGCAGGGCCAGGGCCGCAGCTGCCCCGCCACTGCTGCCACCGGCCACGCGGCTCGGGTCGTAGGCGTTGAGGGTGGTGCCGAACAGCGTGTTGTAGCTTTGCGAGCCGAGGCCGAACTCCGGCACATTGCTCTTGCCGATGATGATCGCCCCGCTGGCGCGCACCCGCGCCACGCTGAGCGCATCCTGCTCGGGCACATGCTCGGCGAACAGCGGCGAGCCCAGCGTGGTACGCAGCCCCGCCGTGGCCGCCAGGTCCTTGACCGCCTGCGGCATGCCATGCATCCAGCCCCGCGACTGCCCGCCCGCCAGCTCGCGGTCGCGCGCGTCGGCCTCGGCCAACAGCACCGCGCCCTCGCGCAGCGACACCAACGCATTGACCTGCGGGTTAAAGCGTTCGATATGGCCCAGGTAGGCCTGCATCACTTCACGGCACGACACTTGGCGGGCATGAATCGCCTGGGACAGCGCCTCGGCATCCAGGGCAACGATCGGATCGATGGCTAACAGGTTCACGGTTTCACTCCAAGGTTGAAGGCAACAGCCTTGCCAGCACGCGGGGCCTCTTTCAGGCAATAGGTGCCCAGCAGCGTCAGCAGGCACGCGAATAGCACATAGAACGACGGCGCCACCGGCGTGCCGAGCACCTTGCTCAGCCAAGTGACGATCAGCGGGGCGAAGCCGCCGAACACCATCACCGCAACGTTGTAGGCCACCGACACCCCGGTGGAGCGCACCTCGATCGGGAACTGCTCGGCCAGGGCGGTCGGCGCCGGGCCGAAGAAGCCGCCGATGGCAGTGCACAGCAGCAGTTGCATCACCAGCAGGCGCTCGATCGATGGCGCCGCCGCTACCCAGACATACAACGGGTAGACCATCACGAAGAACGCCAAGGTAAAGGCCATCAGCACCGGCCGCCGGCCCAGGCGGTCCGATAACGCACCCGCCAGGGGGATCACCACGGTCATCAGGCCCACGGCCAGCATCTGCACCAGCAACACCTGGTCCAGCGGCAGGCCCAGGTTCTTGTGGGCGAAGGTTGGCATGTTCACCAGCACGACATAGAACGACACCGTCGCCCCACAGGCCAAGCCCATCGACACCAACAGGCTGCGGCGGTGCTCACGCAGTACCTGCCACAAACTCGGCGCCTGGCCCTTGGCCTGCTTGCGGGCTTCGAGGAACTCCTCGGGCTCTTCCATGTGCTTACGAATCCACAGCCCCACCGGGCCGATCAGCAAGCCGATCACGAACGGGATCCGCCAGCCCCAGCTGTCCAAGGCCTCGGGCGTACACAGGTGGGTGACCAGCGCCACCATCGCCGCCCCACTGAACACCGCCAGGCATTGCCCCACCAGTTGCCACGAACCATACAGCCCCTTGCGGTGGGCCGGTGCGCTTTCCACCAGAAACGCCGTGGCACTGGCGTATTCACCGCCCGTGGCAAAGCCCTGCAGCATGCGCGCCACCACGATCAGCAGCGGCGCGCCCATGCCGATGGCCACGTAGCTGGGGGCAAAGGCGATCATCGCGATGGACACCGTCATCAGGCGGATGATCAGTTGCATCGCCGCCTTGCGCCCCTTGCGGTCGGAATACATACCCAGCAGCACCCCGCCCACCGGGCGCATGAAAAAGCCCACGCCGAAGGTGGCCAGGGCCATCAGCAGCGAGGCGTACTCGTCGTCGGAGGGGAAGAACTGACGGGCGATGATGCTGGCCAGAAAGCCGTACACGATAAAGTCATACCACTCCAGGGCATTGCCGATGACCGCCGCGACCACTTGCCGGGTACGCGACGCGCCTGTATTGGAAGTCTGCATGCGGAGCACTCCATCAATCTGTTGGCCAGAAACGCTTCAAGTGATCGCCCAGGCACGCTTGCGCCCGGGTTCCAGCGGCAGTCGTCAATGCAGGGTTCAGGCGGGCTCGAGCCAGCGCTCGGTCAGCGCGCCCCAGTAAGCGGCGCCGGTCAGCAGGATGTCGTCGTTGAAGTCATAGGCCGGGTTGTGCACCATCGGCCGCTTCACGCCATTGCCAATGAACAGGTAGGCGCCAGGGCAGCGCTGCAGCATCCAGGCAAAGTCCTCGCTGCCCATCAGCTTGCGGGTATTGCCATCCACCGCGTCGGCGCCGAGCAGTTCGACACCGACCTGGTGGGCAAAGGCGTTTTCGGCGGCGTGGTTGACCAGCACCGGGTAAGCGGGACGATGCTCGATGCTGGCGGTGCAGCCATAGCTCTGCGCCTGGCTGACGATGATCGCCTGCACCCGCTCCAGGGTCTGTGCGCGCACCTCGGCATTCAGGGCGCGCAAGCTCAGACGCAGCAGGGCCTGCTGCGGGATCACGTTGGCTGCCTCGCCAGCCTGCAGCGCACCGACGGTCACTACTGCTGCTTCCTGCGCATCGATGTTGCGCGCCACCACGGTCTGCAACGCCATCACCACACTGGCCGCTGCCACCAGCGGGTCGACCGTCAGGTGCGGCATGGAACCATGCCCACCGACCCCCTCGATGGTCACCGTGAGCAAGTCCTGCGAGGCCATCATCGGCCCCTCACGCAAGCCCAGGTGCCCCGCTGGCAGCCCGGGCATGTTGTGCATGCCGAACAAGGCATCGCAGGGGAAGCGCTCCAGCAGGCCGTCGGCGAGCATCGCCTCGGCGCCACCTTGGCCCTCTTCAGCCGGCTGGAAGATCAGCGTCAGCGTGCCATCGAACTGGCGGGTAGCAGCCAGGTAACGGGCGGCACCCAGCAACATGGTGGTATGCCCGTCATGGCCGCAAGCGTGCATGCAGCCCTGGTGGCGGCTGCTGTAGGCAGCGCCGGTGGCCTCGTGAATGGGCAGCGCGTCCATGTCGGCACGCAGGCCGAGCTTGCGTGGGCTGCTGCCGTTGCGCAGCACGCCGACCACGCCGGTCTTGCCGATGCCTGTGTGCACCTCGTAGCCCCAGTCTTTGAGCAATTGCGCGACCAGGGCCGAGGTGCGGCTTTCTTCGAAACCGAGTTCGGGGTGAGCGTGGATATCGTGGCGGATGGCGTGCAGGTCGCTGGCCACGTCGTTGAGCCAGGCCAGGATGTGCTGATGGTGCGGCATGTGGAATCTCCTCGCGCGGGTGGGTCCCGTTCTTGTTGTTCGCTTTGAGATCACGACGGGGAAGGCAGGTCGTGGTTACGGACAGATAAGCGCGACGGGGGTCGGAGCACAATTGAATGTGGTTCCACGGGGTGGAACATGGCAGCGAAGGGGGATTGCGGGCGGGCGGCTATGGGTATGTCTTGGGAGTTTTTGCGCCTATGAGATCGAGCGCCGCCCGCGCGGCGCTTCGCGGCGCAAGGCCGCTCCCACATTTGTTTCGGGCCAATGAGGTCTGTGGCATTTGCGCGCGACCGCCCTGTTTGTACGACGCGATATTGAGGCAGGCGCCAAAGGGCCGCGCGCCAATGCTTCAGGCATAACTGGCCCGAAACAAATGTGGGAGCGGCCTTGCGCCGCGAAGCGCCGCGCGGGCGGCGCTCGATCTCGCAGGCGCTAAACCTCCCAACCCCTACACCTG
>Ga0247818_10001684_pt1 | contig 14158 bp, 12 predicted proteins | sample 13C_Glucose_Day1_FD_192424 | JGI IMG/M metagenome (GOLD analysis project Ga0247818, IMG submission 192424) | Soil microbial communities from agricultural site in Penn Yan, New York, United States - 13C_Glucose_Day1 | ecosystem: Environmental > Terrestrial > Soil > Agricultural land | place...
TGGCCCATCCACTAGGCAGCAGCGCGCGTTCGGCAAAGAAGGCGGACATGGTTCAGCACCCCATCGTGTGTTATTTGTATATACATATACAGACGTTTGCCTGCCCGGTAAACTCCGGCAAGCTAGCAATCTCTATCAGATGAACAAGGATTAACCGTGCCGACTCCGCCAGCCACATTGCCGCCAAATGCCACTCTGAGCGCCAATCTGGGCGACAGTCCGGCGCCCTTGTACGCCCGCGTCAAGCAAATGATCACTCAGCAGATCGACAGTGGAAACTGGCCGCCGCACTACCGCGTTCCGTCGGAAAGCGAGCTGGTCAGCCAGCTGGGTTTCAGCCGCATGACCATCAATCGCGCCCTGCGCGAGATGACTGCCGACGGTCTGCTGGTGCGCATGCAAGGCGTCGGGACTTTCGTTGCCGAGCCGAAAAGCCAGTCCGCGCTGTTTGAAGTGCACAACATCGCCGACGAGATCGCGTCCCGCGGCCATCGCCACGCCTGCAAAGTGATCATCCTTGAAGAAGAGGCGGCCGGTTCCGAACGTGCCCTGGCGCTGGACATGCGTGAAGGCCAGAAGGTTTTCCACTCGCTGATCGTGCATTTCGAAAACGATATCCCGGTGCAAATCGAAGACCGTTTCGTCAACGCACTGGTGGCGCCGGACTACCTCAAGCAGGACTTCACCCTGCAAACGCCCTACGCCTATCTGAATCAGGTCGCGCCGCTGACCGAAGGCGAGCACGTGGTCGAGGCGATTCTGGCCGAGCCGTCCGAATGCAAATTGCTGCAGATTGAAAAAGGCGAGCCGTGCCTGCTGATTCGTCGCCGCACCTGGTCCGGCCGTCAGCCGGTGACGGCCGCCCGTTTGATCCACCCAGGTTCGCGCCATCGTCTGGAAGGGCGCTTTCATAAGTAAGGGGCAAAGATGAGTCAGTTGAAAGTCTTGCGCGCGGCCGATTACCCGCGCATGCCATGGAAAAACGGCGGCGGCAGCACTGAAGAAATTACCCGTGATGCAGGCGCCGGGCTGGATGGCTTCGGTTGGCGTCTTTCGATTGCCGATATCGGCGAGTCGGGCGGCTTCTCGACGTTCGCCGGGTATGAACGTGTGATCACCGTGCTGCAGGGCGAAGGCATGACCTTGTGCGTTGACGGTCAGGACACTCGGCCATTATTACCGCTGGACCCGTTTGCTTTCAGTGGCGAGAGTCAGGTCTCCTGCGCCCTGCTCGGCGGGCCGATCCGCGATTTCAACCTGATTTATGCACCGCAGCGTTACAGCGCGCGGTTGCAGTGGCTGGCGGGCGAGCAGCGGTTTTTCAGTTCGGCCGGGACTGTGCTGGTGTTCAGTGTTACCGAAGCGCTGGAAGTGAAGGTGGGTGACCGCGACGCACCGTTGGGTCGCCATGATTGCCTGCAACTGGACGGTAACGCGGGTTTGCTGGAAGTCGCCGTGAACGGCCAATGCTGCGTGATTGAACTGACTTCGCGCTGATCCACCACCCTGTCGCGGGCAAACATGGCCCCCTGTAGGAGCGAGCTTGCTCGCGAAGGTCGTGAACGATAACGCGTAGAACCAGATGCCCCGCGGTGCGTTCAGGTTCTTCGCGAGCAAGCTCGCTCCTACAGGGGGTCATGTTTGCCCGCGATGTCGTTTCCCCCCCCCCAAAAAATCCGTTTCTCACAGCGCACCAACTTGTTACCGAACGCCCCAGCGTGGCGCAAAACCATGCTCAAGTAACAGCCGTCACCCTCCCGCAAAAACTCCCCCGAAAAAATTTCATCTTCGTCAGAGCCCTTGATCCAGGCGCCTTTCAGCCCTCTTGAAACTTTTCTTGAATCCTCATCCAACAAGTTGGCCGCCTGATTGCATATGCTTGTATGTACAAGTAAAGACGTATGCGTATGAGTCGATCGAGACTCCCCGCAACGTCCACTGATTCGCTTGTGGCGCGTTGGCGCGCACAGGCTGGCTTGCCCACCGCCAGGGTTGGTTTGGATTGATCGCTGAGGAGTCTTTTTCGTGACTGAGAATAAAACTACAAAGTTTCGTGACGTTGAAATCCGCGCTGCCCGCGGTAACACGCTGACCGCCAAGAGCTGGCTGACTGAAGCGCCGTTGCGGATGTTGATGAACAACCTCGACCCGGAAGTGGCCGAAAACCCTAAGGAACTGGTGGTTTACGGTGGTATCGGTCGCGCGGCACGTAACTGGGAATGCTACGACAAGATCGTCGAGAGCCTGACCAACCTGAACGACGACGAGACCCTGCTGGTGCAATCCGGCAAGCCGGTCGGCGTGTTCAAGACCCACAGCAACGCCCCGCGCGTGCTGATTGCCAACTCCAACCTGGTGCCACACTGGGCGAGCTGGGAACACTTCAACGAACTGGACGCCAAAGGCCTGGCCATGTACGGCCAGATGACCGCCGGCAGCTGGATCTACATCGGCAGCCAAGGCATCGTCCAGGGCACCTACGAAACCTTCGTCGAAGCCGGTCGCCAGCACTACAACGATGACCTCAAAGGCCGTTGGGTCCTGACCGCAGGCCTCGGCGGCATGGGCGGCGCTCAGCCTCTGGCCGCAACACTGGCCGGTGCTTGCTCGCTGAACATCGAGTGCCAGCAGGTCAGCATCGATTTCCGCCTGAACAGCCGTTATGTCGATGAACAAGCCACCGACCTCGACGACGCGCTGGCCCGCATCGCCAAATACACCAAGGAAGGCAAGGCGATTTCCATCGCGCTGCTGGGTAACGCGGCAGAAATCCTGCCTGAACTGGTCAAGCGCGGCGTGCGCCCGGACATGGTCACCGACCAGACCAGCGCCCACGACCCGCTCAACGGATATCTGCCGGCCGGCTGGACCTGGGAAGAGTACCGCGCTCGCGCCAAGACCGAGCCAGCCGCTGTCGTCAAAGCCGCCAAGCAATCGATGGCCGTGCACGTAAAAGCGATGCTCGAATTCCAGAAGATGGGCATTCCGACCTTCGACTACGGCAACAACATCCGTCAGATGGCCCAGGAAGAAGGCGTCGAGAACGCATTCGACTTCCCGGGTTTCGTACCCGCGTACATCCGTCCGCTGTTCTGCCGTGGCATCGGTCCATTCCGTTGGGCTGCGCTGTCGGGCGATCCGCAAGACATCTACAAAACCGACGCCAAGGTAAAAGAACTGATCCCGGACGACGCCCACCTGCACAACTGGCTGGACATGGCCCGCGAGCGCATCAGCTTCCAGGGTCTGCCGGCTCGTATCTGCTGGGTTGGCCTGGGCCTGCGCGCCAAGCTGGGCCTGGCGTTCAACGAAATGGTGCGCAGCGGTGAATTGTCCGCACCAATCGTGATTGGTCGCGACCACCTGGACTCCGGCTCGGTCGCCAGCCCGAACCGCGAAACAGAATCCATGCAGGACGGTTCCGATGCCGTGTCCGACTGGCCACTGCTCAACGCTCTGCTCAATACCGCGAGCGGCGCGACCTGGGTTTCCCTGCACCACGGCGGCGGCGTCGGCATGGGCTTCTCCCAGCATTCGGGCATGGTAATTGTCTGCGACGGTACTGACGAAGCGGCCGAGCGTATCGCTCGCGTGCTGCACAACGACCCGGCGACCGGTGTCATGCGTCACGCCGATGCGGGTTATCAGATCGCGATCGATTGCGCCAAGGAACAGGGGCTGAACCTGCCGATGGTTACCGGTAAATAAAACAGGCTTTGGCCTGATGCAAAACCTGTAGGAGCGAGCGATGCGGCGCCCCGACTTGCCCGCGAACCGCGGTGTGTCAGAAAAGACGCCTTCGCGGGCAAGCCTCGCTCCTACAGGGCAACCAACACCGACAAACAATCCACAGAGGTTGAACAATGGCTGTTAATGACGATCGTGCAGGCAACAAACCGTTGATCGAGAAACGTTCGATCGACTACATCCCGGAAGCGGAAAGACACGGTCGTCTGTTGAGCCAGTTCACCCTGTGGATGGGTGCCAACCTGCAAATCACCGCGATCGTCACCGGGGCCCTGGCCGTGGTGCTGGGCGGTGACGTGTTCTGGTCGTTGATCGGTCTGTTGATCGGGCAGCTGCTCGGCGGTGGCGTAATGGCGCTGCATGCCGCGCAAGGGCCCAAGCTTGGCCTGCCGCAGATGATCTCCAGCCGGGTACAGTTCGGCGTGTATGGCGCGGCCATCCCGATCGTGCTGGTCTGTTTGATGTACCTGGGCTTCACCGCAACGGGCACCGTGCTTTCCGGCCAGGCTTTGGGCCAGTTGTTCGGCGTCAGCGACAGCGTCGGTATCCTCATCTTCGCCAGTGTCATCGTGCTGGTCACGGTGCTCGGTTATCGGGTGATCCATTTCATTGGCCGTGTCGCCAGCGTCATTGGCGTGATTGCCTTCGTTTACCTGTTCAGTCGCCTGATGAGCCAGACAGACGTTGGCGCACTGCTGCAAATCCGCCACTTCAGCTGGACCAGCTTCCTGCTCGCGGTGTCGCTTGCGGCGTCCTGGCAGATTGCCTTCGGCCCCTATGTGGCTGACTATTCACGCTACCTGCCGAGCAAGACTTCTTCGGTGAAGACCTTCTTCGCCGCAGGCGCGGGTTCGGTCATTGGCGCACAGGTGGCGATGATCCTCGGCGTGTTTGCCGCCGCCATGGCCAACGGACAATTCGCCGGCCATGAAGTGGCCTACATCGTTGGTTTGAGCGGCAGTGGTGCCACCGCTGCGCTGCTGTACTTCAGCATCGCGTTCGGCAAGGTCACCATCTCCACGCTGAACTCCTACGGCAGCTTCATGTGCATTGCGACCGTCATCAGCGGTTTCCGTGGTGACCTGAAAGTAACGCGCGTGCAGCGTCTGGTCTTCGTGCTGGCCATCGTCGGCACTGCGACCCTGATCGCGTTGCTCGGTCAGCACTCGTTCCTCGGTGCGTTCAAGTCCTTCATTCTGTTCTTGCTGGCGTTCTTCACGCCATGGAGCGCGATCAACCTGGTGGACTACTACTGCATCACTCGCGAGCGTTATGACGTGCCGGCGCTGGCCGATCCGAAGGGTCGCTACGGCCGTTGGAACCCGCTCGGCATCAGCGTCTATGTCTTCGGTGTGCTGGTGCAACTGCCGTTCATCTCCACCAAGTTCTATACCGGTCCACTGGTGGAGGCCCTGGGTGGTGTGGATATTTCCTGGATCATCGGTCTGGTGCTCCCCGCAGCCCTGTATTACGTGTGCGCGAAAAAATGGCACAGCGCAGTACCTGACCATCTGATCCTGCCGGTCGAGCAGGACAGCGATGTACAACCTGAAACAAGCGGGGCCCGTCGCGCTGCTGCGCAGGCCTGATTGGACGTGGACAGGGCTGGATGCCTCTTGACTGCCGTAAGCCAATTCATGATTAGGAGCGTCACACAATGAAATCGAACAAGACCCTGCTGACCACATTGCTTTCCATGGGCCTGCTCGCCAGTGCCGGCGCCACCCAGGCAGCCGGCTGGTGCGAGTCGGGCAAACCGGTGAAATTCGCCGGGCTGAACTGGGAAAGCGGCATGCTGCTGACCGACGTCATGCAGGTGGTGCTGGAGAAAGGCTACGACTGCAAGGTCGACAGCCTGCCTGGCAACTCCATCACCATGGAAAACGCCCTGAGCAGCAACGACATTCAAGTGTTCGCCGAAGAATGGGTCGGCCGCAGCGAAGTCTGGAACAAGGCCGAGAAGGCCGGCAAGGTGGTCGGTGTCGGCGCTCCGGTGGTTGGCGCCATCGAAGGCTGGTATGTGCCGCGTTACGTGATCGAAGGCGACGCCAAGCGCAAGCTGGAGCCGAAAGCCCCGGACCTGAAGGCGATCGCCGACCTGGGCAAATACGCCAGCGTGTTCAAGGATCAGGAAGAGCCATCCAAGGGCCGTTTCTATAACTGCCCGGCCGGCTGGACCTGTGAGCTGGACAACAGCGAAATGCTCAAGAGTTACGGCCTGGAAAGCACTTACACCAACTTCCGCCCGGGCACCGGTCCGGCACTGGATGCGGCCGTGCTGTCGAGCTACAAGCGTGGCGAGCCGATCCTGTTCTACTACTGGTCGCCCACCCCGCTGATGGGCCAGGTCGACCTGGTCAAGCTTGAAGAAAAACCCGGCGTGGACAAGAGCGTGACCATCAAGGTCGGCCTGTCCAAGGTCTTCCACGAGCAAGCCCCGGAGCTGGTGGCTGTGCTGGAAAAGGTCAACCTGCCAATCGACCTGCTCAACCAGAATCTCGGGCGCATGGCCAAAGAGCGGATCGATTCACCAAAACTGGCGAAAATCTTCCTCAAGGAACATCCTGAAGTCTGGCATGCATGGGTGAGCGAAGACGCAGCCAAGAAGATCGACGCGGCCTTGTAGGTCTAGCTTTGGCGACTGCCGTCAGCGGCAGTCGGATGCTTGATCGCAACCCCTTGATTGAGAGCCTCTTATGTTTCCCGAAAGCTTTACCTTTTCCATCGCCGACTGGGTCAACAGTTGGGTCGATTCGCTGGTCACCAACTACGGCGATGTGTTCCGCAGCATCTCCGACACCCTGTTGTGGGCCATCGTCAATCTTGAAGGGCTGCTGCGTGCGGCGCCCTGGTGGCTGATGCTGGCGATCGTGGCGGGCGTTGCCTGGCACGCGACCCGCAAAGTCGTGACCACGTCCGTCATCGTCGGCCTGCTGTTCCTGGTGGGGGCGGTCGGCCTCTGGGACAAGCTGATGCAAACCCTGGCGCTGATGATGGTGGCGACGGTCATCTCGGTGCTGATCGGCATTCCACTGGGCATTCTCTCGGCGCGCAGCAATCGCCTGCGCTCGGTGCTGATGCCGTTGCTGGACATCATGCAGACCATGCCGAGCTTCGTGTACCTGATCCCGGTGCTGATGCTGTTCGGCCTGGGCAAGGTCCCGGCGATTTTCGCCACCGTGATTTACGCTGCGCCACCGCTGATCCGCCTGACCGATCTGGGCATTCGCCAGGTCGACGGTGAAGTGATGGAGGCGATCAACGCCTTCGGCGCCAACCGCTGGCAGCAACTGTTCGGCGTGCAACTGCCGCTGGCCCTGCCGAGCATCATGGCGGGGATCAACCAGACCACGATGATGGCCCTGTCGATGGTCGTGATTGCCTCGATGATCGGTGCCCGTGGCTTGGGTGAAGATGTGTTGGTGGGGATTCAGACCCTCAACGTCGGACGTGGTCTTGAAGCCGGTCTGGCGATCGTGATTCTGGCAGTGGTCATCGACCGCATTACTCAGGCGTATGGTCGGCCACGGCATGAGGTGAGCAAATGAACGACGCAACCGTGAGCAAGATCGAAGTCAAAAACGTCTTCAAGATTTTCGGCAACCGTGCCAAGGAAGCGCTGGCCATGGTGGGTCAGGGCAAGACCAAGGATCAGGTGCTGGCCGAAACCGGCTGCGTGGTCGGCGTGAACGATTTGTCCCTGAGCATCGGCAGCGGCGAGATCTTCGTGATCATGGGCCTGTCGGGTTCCGGCAAGTCCACCCTGGTGCGTCACTTCAACCGCTTGATCGACCCGACCAGCGGCGCGATCCTGGTGGACGGTGTGGACATCCTGCAATACGACATGGACGCCCTGCGCGAATTTCGCCGGCGCAAGATCAGCATGGTGTTCCAGAGCTTTGGCCTGCTGCCGCACAAGACCGTGCTGGATAACGTCGCCTACGGCCTGAAAGTGCGTGGCGAGAGCAAGCAGATGTGCGCCGAACGCGCGCTGCACTGGATCAATACCGTGGGCCTGAAAGGCTACGAAAACAAATACCCGCACCAGTTGTCGGGTGGTATGCGCCAGCGTGTGGGCCTGGCCCGCGCCTTGGCGGCGGACACCGACATCATCCTGATGGACGAGGCGTTCAGCGCCCTCGATCCGCTGATCCGCGCGGAGATGCAGGACCAGTTGCTGGAGCTGCAAAAGACCCTGCACAAGACCATCGTGTTCATTACTCACGACCTTGATGAGGCTGTGCGGATTGGTAACCGCATTGCGATCCTCAAGGACGGGCGGCTGATTCAGGTGGGTACGCCTAGAGAGATTCTGCATTCGCCGGCGGATGAGTACGTCGACCGGTTCGTACAGCGGCGCGCGGCAGTAGTTTGAGAAATTTGCGGTGAACGGGCGGGCCTCATCGCGGGCAAGCCCGCTCCCACAGGGATTGGTTGTGTTGCACAAATTTTGTTCACACAACAGAACACTGTGGGAGCGGGGCTTGCCCGCGATGGCGCCGGTGTAGCTGCATCAATATTCAGGTTGTACGCACGAGGTCAATGATGTCCCAGGCTGAAAAAATCGTTATCGCCGACGCCCCCTTGCGTTGGCAGGATGTGGTCGCCGTAGCCCGTCATGGCGCACAGCTCGAGCTGTCGCCCCAGACCTGGGCGCGGATCGAGAATGCGCAGGCGATCGTCCAGCGCATCGTCGCCAGCGGCGAACGCGCCTATGGGGTCAACACCGGCCTCGGCGCGTTGTGCAACGTCTCGCTCAAGGATGAACAACTCAGCCAGCTGTCGCGCAATACCTTGCTCAGTCACGCCTGTGGCGTTGGCGCTCCGTTGGCCGACGAACAGACTCGCGCGATCATGTGCGCCGCGATCCACGTTTACTCCCACGGCAAATCCGGCATTCACCGTCGTGTGGTCGAGGCTCTGCTGGCGCTGCTTAACCACGGCATCACCCCGCAAGTGCCGTCCCAGGGCTCGGTCGGTTACCTGACCCACATGGCCCACATCGGTATTGCACTGCTGGGTGTCGGCAATGTGAGCTATCGCGGGCAGATCATTGGCGCGCAGCAGGCACTGGCCGAAGAAGGTCTGCAACCGGTTCAGCTCGGCGCCAAGGACGGTTTGTGCCTGGTCAACGGCACGCCGTGCATGACCGGCCTCAGCTGCCTGGCGATTGCCGACGCCACGCGCCTGGTGCAGTGGGCCGACGTGATCGGGGCGATGAGCTTCGAAGCCCAGCGCGGTCAGATCGCAGCGTTCGATGCCGAAATCATCGCGCTCAAACCGCATCCGGGCATGCAACAGGTCGGGATCAACCTGCGCGCCTTGCTCAATGGCAGTGAAGTGATCGCCAGCAGCAAAGGCATTCGCACGCAGGATGCGTTGAGCATCCGTTCGATCCCGCAAGTCCACGGCGCTGCACGGGATCAGCTGGCGCACGGGATTCAACAGATCGAAACCGAACTCAACGCCGTGACTGACAACCCGATGTTGCTCGGCACGCCGGACAATTTCCGCATCGTGTCCCAGGCCAACCCGCACGGTCAGTCAGTGGCCATGGCTGCCGACCTGCTGGCCATCGCCATGGCAGAAATCGGCTCCATCGCCGAGCGGCGCCTGGACCGGTTGATCAACCCGCACGTCAGCGGTTTGCCAGCGTTTCTGGTCGCCAACCCGGGGGTGAACTCAGGGATGATGATCGTCCAGTACGTCGCTGCCTCGCTGTGCGCGGAAAACCGCCAGTTGGCGCAACCGGCGGTGCTCGACAACTACGTCACCTCGGGCCTGCAGGAAGACCACCTGAGCATGGGCACCAACGCGGCGCTGAAGCTGCATCGCGCCCTGGAAAACTGCACGCAGATTCTTGCCATCGAGTACTTGCTGGCCGCCCAGGCCTTTGAGTTCTTGAAAGAACAACGCTTTGGCGCCGGCACCGATGTGGCATGGCGTCTGCTGCGCGAGCGGGTTCCGGCCTACGACCAGGACCGCTGGCTGGCGCCGGATATCGCCGCCGCCGCTGGGGTGTTGAAAGATTCGAATCTACTGCACAAGGCCTTACCGAACCTGAACTGATTTCTACATCAAACCAGCGTGCCAAGGCGCCAGCCCCCCTACAAGGTGGGAAGCGACGGACAACGGACATCTCCGGAGCGTCTGGTTAGTTCATAAAACTCTCAAAAGGAGAATAAAAGTGACTGCGCTAAACCTGATTCCCGGCCAACTGAGCCTTGCCCAACTGCGTGATATCTATCAGCAGCCGGTCAAAATCACCCTCGACGACTGCGCCTCGGCCCAGATCGAAGCCAGCGTCGCGTGCGTGGAGCAGATCCTGGCCGAAAACCGTACCGCCTACGGGATCAACACCGGTTTCGGCCTGCTGGCGTCGACCCGCATCGCCAGCGAAGACCTGGAAAACCTCCAGCGCTCGCTGGTGCTGTCCCATGCCGCCGGTGTCGGCGAGCCGATCAGCGACGCCCTGGTGCGCCTGGTCATGGTGCTCAAGGTCAACAGCCTGAGCCGTGGTTTCTCCGGCATTCGCCGGGTGGTGATCGACGCGTTGATCGCGCTGATCAACGCCGAGGTTTACCCGCACATTCCATTGAAAGGTTCGGTCGGTGCGTCCGGCGACCTGGCGCCGCTGGCCCACATGTCGCTGGTGCTGTTGGGCGAAGGCAAGGCGCGCTACAAGGGCGAATGGCTGGAGGCGACCGAAGCACTGCACGTCGCCGGCCTCAAGCCGCTGACACTGGCTGCCAAAGAAGGTCTGGCGCTGCTCAACGGTACTCAGGTGTCCACCGCTTACGCGCTGCGTGGTCTGTTCGAAGGTGAAGATTTGTTCGCTGGCGCCGTGGCCTTGGGGGCCCTGACCGTCGAGGCGGTATTGGGCTCGCGCTCGCCGTTCGATGCGCGTATCCACGCTGCACGTGGCCAGAAAGGCCAGATTGACGCCGCTGCCGCTTACCGCGATTTGCTGGGCGAGCGCAGTGAAGTCTCCGACTCGCACCAGAACTGCGACAAGGTCCAGGACCCGTATTCCCTGCGCTGCCAGCCGCAAGTCATGGGCGCCTGCCTGACCCAGTTCCGTCAGGCTGCCGAAGTGCTTGCCGTCGAGGCGAACGCGGTCTCCGACAACCCGCTGGTGTTCGCCGCTGAAGGCGATGTGATCTCCGGCGGTAACTTCCACGCCGAGCCGGTGGCCATGGCCGCCGACAACATGGCCCTGGCCATCGCTGAAATCGGCTCGCTGAGCGAGCGCCGCATCTCGCTGATGATGGACAAGCACATGTCGCAACTGCCGCCGTTCCTGGTGGCCAATGGCGGGGTGAACTCCGGTTTCATGATCGCCCAGGTGACGGCGGCGGCACTGGCCAGTGAGAACAAGGCGCTGTCCCATCCGCATTCGGTGGACAGCCTGCCGACGTCGGCGAACCAGGAAGACCATGTGTCCATGGCCCCGGCGGCGGGCAAGCGTCTGTGGGAAATGGCGGAGAACACGCGTGGGGTGCTGGCGGTGGAATGGTTGGCGGCGTGCCAGGGACTGGATTTGCGTGCAGGGTTGAAGACTTCGCTGAAGCTGGAAAAGGCGCGGGCGATTCTGCGTAAAGAAGTGCCGTTTTATGAGAAAGACCGGTTCTTTGCGCCGGACATCAATGCGGCGACTGAATTGTTGGCCACTCGCTGCCTGAATGAGCTGGTCACGGCGAAGTTTTTGCCTAGCCTTTAAGGGCCTCATCGCGGGCAAGCCCGCTCCCACAGGGATCTGCTGTGAACACACAATTGCAGACATCCCCGGTTACTGTGGGAGCTGGCTTGCCAGCGAATCGATTTTGAACAAGACGAGGAACTCGGGATGAAAACTCTCTGGCAACACTGCCACGTCGCAACCATGGCGCAAGGCGTCTACTCGATCATCGAGGATGCGGCCATCGTGACGTCCGGTGCGCACATTGAGTGGATCGGCCCACGCGCTGAACTGCCGTCGGCTGAATACCCGGCCGTCAACGATTTGAACGGGGCCTGGGTGACACCGGGCCTGATCGACTGCCACACCCACACGGTGTTCGGCGGTAACCGCAGTGGTGAATTCGAACAGCGGCTGCAAGGCGTCAGCTACTCGGAGATCGCGGCAGCCGGCGGCGGCATCGCCAGCACCGTGCGCGCCACTCGCGCGGCAAGCGAGGACGAACTGTTCGCCAGCGCCGCCAAACGTCTGAAAAGCCTGATCCGCGACGGCGTGACCACGGTCGAGATGAAGTCCGGCTACGGTCTGGACCTGGCCAGCGAGCGCAAGATTCTGCGGGTGATCCGCCGTCTCGGCGCCGAACTGCCGGTCAGCGTGCGCAGCACCTGCCTGGCCGCCCACGCCTTGCCACCGGAGTACAAGGATCGCGCCGACGACTACATCGATCACATCTGCGCTGAAATGCTGCCGGCCCTGGCCGCCGAAGGGCTGGTGGATGCGGTGGATGCGTTCTGCGAATACCTGGCGTTCTCACCGGCGCAGGTCGAGCGCGTGTTCGTCACCGCACAGGCGCTGGGCCTGCCGGTGAAGCTACATGCCGAGCAACTGTCGTCCCTGCACGGTTCGAGTCTGGCAGCGCGTTACCATGCACTGTCGGCCGATCACCTTGAGTTCATGACCGAAGACGACGCCATCGCCATGGCCGAGTCCGGCACCGTCGCGGTGTTGCTGCCCGGTGCGTTCTACTTCCTGCGGGAAACCCAGCTGCCGCCGATGGACGCCCTGCGCAAGCACGGGGTGAAAATCGCCATCGCCAGCGACCTCAACCCCGGCACTTCGCCGGCGCTGTCGTTGCGCTTGATGCTGAACATGGCCTGCACCTGTTTCCGCATGACCCCGGAAGAAGCCCTGGCGGGCGCGACGATTCATGCCGCCACCGCGTTGGGCATGGCTCAAACCCATGGTTCGCTGGAAGCCGGCAAGGTCGCGGACTTCGTCGCCTGGCAAATCGATCGTCCCGCCGACCTGGCGTACTGGCTGGGCGGCGACCTGGAAAAACGCGTCGTGCGTCACGGCGTCGAAACACGCATTCAGGAGAACAGTCGTGGATAAGGTTCTGAACTTCAAACAAGGCCGCGTGCCGCTGCTGATCAGCATGCCCCATGCCGGTCTGCGCCTGACACCGACGGTCGACGCCGGGTTGATCCCCGACGCGAAAAGCCTGCCGGACACCGATTGGCACATCCCGAGGCTTTACGACTTTGCCGCAGAGCTGGGCGCCAGCACCCTGGCGGCCGAGTACTCGCGGTTTGTCATCGACCTGAATCGGCCATCCGATGACAAGCCTTTGTATGCCGGCGCCACCACCGGGCTGTACCCGGCGACGCTGTTCGATGGCATTCCATTGTTCCGGGAGGGCATGGCGCCGTCGGCGGCCGAACGCGCGACTTATCTTGAACAGATCTGGACGCCGTACCACACCACCTTGCAGCGCGAGCTGGCGCGATTAAAAGACGAATTCGGCTATGCGCTGCTGTTCGATGCGCACTCGATCCGTTCGATCATCCCGCATCTGTTCGACGGCAAACTGCCGGACTTCAACCTTGGCACCTTCAACGGCGCCAGTTGCGATCCGCAGTTGGCCACCGAGCTGGAAGCGATCTGCGCGCGTCACGGCGATTACAGCCATGTGCTGAACGGTCGCTTCAAGGGCGGCCACATCACGCGGCACTACGGCAATCCAGCCGAGAACATTCATGCGGTGCAACTGGAGTTGGGCCAGTGCACGTACATGGAAGAGTTCGAACCGTTCCGCTATCGCCCGGATTTGGCGGAGCCGACCCAGGTTGTGCTCAAGGAATTGTTGCAAGGGTTGTTGGCCTGGGGTCAAAAGCACTACGGATAACAGGGGCCGACGCAATCGCCGGCCCCTGTAGGAGCAGCCGGTCGACGCTCGATTGCTCGCGAAAAACCTGAGGGCGCCGCGGGCTGTCTGGCTCGTCGCGTTATCGTTGACGACCATCGCGAGCAATCGAGCGTCGACCGGCTGCTCCTACAAGGGATCGTGCTCTAACGTAATTCGGGTTTATGATGCCGGACGGCAGACTAATAGAAGTCCCCCCAGGGATGACCTCGACCCCTTACGGAGCGCGCAATGCAGACTTTGTACCCGCAGATCAAACCCCACGCCCGGCACGATCTGGCCGTCGATGCAACTCACACGCTGTACGTCGACGAAAGCGGTTCACCGGAAGGATTGCCGGTAGTGTTCATTCACGGCGGCCCAGGCGCAGGGTGTGATGCCCAGAGCCGCCGGTATTTCGATCCGAATCTGTACCGCATTGTGACTTTCGACCAGCGCGGTTGTGGTCGCTCCACCCCCCACGCCAGCCTGGAAAACAACACGACCTGGGACCTGGTCGCCGACCTCGAGCGCATCCGCAAGCACCTGGG
>Ga0247818_10001685_pt1 | contig 14155 bp, 11 predicted proteins | sample 13C_Glucose_Day1_FD_192424 | JGI IMG/M metagenome (GOLD analysis project Ga0247818, IMG submission 192424) | Soil microbial communities from agricultural site in Penn Yan, New York, United States - 13C_Glucose_Day1 | ecosystem: Environmental > Terrestrial > Soil > Agricultural land | place...
CAAACGCGCCACGCATCGGTGAGCAAACGCTACCCAACACGCGCAAGCAGAATGGGTGAACGGGCCGTTGCAAGGATTGCACCAGTCGCTTTGGCCCTGTCTTTCTGATGACCCGTCGCCGCGCGCAAAAGTTTCGACTTTTTTTCGGCAATGTGACCGGTCGGTTTTACCCCGCGAAAGTCAGTCTAGGCCAGATCCTAGAGCGGGGCGGCGCAAATGGGTAAATTGTTCGACAATCGGTTGGCACGCCGCGCAACCCGAACTTTTGAGGGGGAAACGCACCGACGAAGTGCAGGTTTTTCTGCGAGGGAGGGCCAAAACGGTGACTGGGCGGTCACGATTTTGTGCTAGCGAGGAGGGCGGTTGCACTGTTGTGGTGCGGGCAGTTTGTTGATGGGGTGACTGTTATGACGCTATCGCGAGCAGGCTCACTCCTACAGTTGAAATGCGTTCCCCTGTAGGAGTGAGCCTGCTCGCGATAGCAATAGTGACTTCACCCTCTATTTGCAGAGAAGGGTCAGTTCAACAGGCGAACCGGATCCCCAGCCGCCCATCCCTGAATATCCTCGATCATCTGCGAAAAGAACTGCTCATAGTTCTGCCGGCTGACATAGCCCACATGCGGCGTCGCCAAGATGTTGTCGAGTGTGCGAAACGGGTGCATGGCCGGCAACGGTTCCTGTTCGAACACATCCAGCGCTGCCCCGGCGATGTGCCGTTTCTGCAACGCTTTGATCAGCGCTGCTTCATCGACAATCGGCCCGCGTGCGGTGTTGACCAGCAATGCCGTCGGCTTCATCCAGCCCAGCGCCTGCGCATCGACCAGCCCGCGACTGCGCTCGCTGAGCACCAGATGCACCGACAACACATCGGCCTGCTCGAACAACTCCTGCTTGCTCACGTACGTCACGCCAGCCTGTTCTGCGCGTTCGGCCGTGAGGTTTTCGCTCCAGGCAATCACCCGCATGCCGAACACTTGACCGAACTGCGCGACGCGCTGGCCGATGCTGCCCAGACCGAGAATGCCGAGGGTCTTGCCGTGCAGGTCGCCGCCCAGCCCTTGTTGCCAATTACCGGCGCGCAGGGCATTGGCTTCATTCACCAGATTGCGCGTGGCCGCCATGATCAGCGCCCAGGTCAGCTCTGGCGCCGCATGCTTATAACTGTCAGTGCCGCAGACTTTGATGCCCAGTTTTGCCGCCGCTGGCATGTCCAGCGCCGCGTTGCGCATGCCGCCGGTGACCAGCAACTTGAGATTGGGCAAACGCTTGAGCAAGCCCTCATCGAAACGCGTGCGTTCGCGCATCACGCATATCACTTGATAGCGGCGCAGACGCTCGGCGAGCGTAGCGTTATCAGCCGGGTAATCATGTTCAAACGTCACTTCACCGACGCTATCGAGGACTGACCAGTCGACCACGTCGCGGGCCACGTCCTGCCAGTCATCGATCACTGCAATCTGCACCGTCATCAGCCTTACCTCATAAAGGAACGGGATTGGATGTCTTCAGCCAATCGAGCAGGGCCTTGTGGAACTGCGCCGGTTCTTCCATTTGTGGCGCGTGGCCCATGCCGGGAAATTCCACCAGCGTCGACTGCGGGATCAGCTTGGCCACTTGTTTGCCGAGCACCTCATAGTGGCCGATTTTTGCTTTCACCTCAGGCGGCGCGAGGTCCTTGCCGATGGCCGTGGTGTCGGAAGTGCCGATCAGCAGCAGGGTCGGCATCTTCAGGTCCTTGAACTCGTAGTACACCGGCTGGGTGAAAATCATGTCGTAGATCAGCGCCGAGTTCCACGCCACTTGCGTCTTGCCCGGGCCTTTGCTCAGGCCGGCGAGCATGTCTACCCAACGGTCGAATTCCGGTTTCCAGCGGCCGTCGTAATAAGTGGTGCGCTCATAGTCGCGAATGCCTTGGGCGCTGACTTTCAGTTCGCGCTGATACCACTGATCCACGGTGCGATAGGGCACGCCAAGGGCTTTCCAGTCTTCCAGACCGATCGGGTTGACCAATGCCAACTGCTCGACTTGCTCGGGGAACAGCAAGGCGTAACGGGTGGCGAGCATGCCGCCGGTGGAGTGGCCGAGCAGCGTGGCCTTTTGAATGCCCAGTGCTTTGAGCAATTGCTGCGTGTTGGTTGCCAATTGCTGGAAGCTGTATTGATAGTTGTCGGGTTTGCTCGAAGTGCAAAAACCGATCTGATCCGGCGCGATCACCCGGTATCCGGATTCGCTCAAGGCTTTGATCGAACTGTCCCAGGTGGCTGCGCAAAAGTTCTTGCCGTGCATCAGCACCACGGTGCGGCCATTGGCCTTGCCGTGAGCGGCGACGTCCATGTAACCCATTTGCAGGGATTTGCCCTGGGACTGAAAGGCAAAGTGTTTAAGCGTGTAAGGGTATTCGAAGCCTTGCAGCTCCGGGCCATAGGCCGGGCCTTCCGGCGCGGCTTCGCTTGGCGTTGCGGCCTGTGCCGACAGGGGCAGGGCGGCACAGAGGAACAGGCCGGGGAGCCAACGGGAAAACATCAAAGACATAAGGTCAAACTCCGTTTGAAATCGGCCGATGCTGGAACGGCTGGATTACGCCGACGTTAAACACAGGCAATGCCCGCGCCCGAACGTTCAACCCAGCCAGCCCAGCGTCAGCATGGCCAGCACACCATAACGGGCGCCTTTGGCCAGGGTGACAATCAACAGGAAACGCCCGAGTGGTTCACGCATGACGCCGGCAATCAGCGTCAGCGGGTCGCCAATGATCGGCAACCAGCTCAGCAACAACGACCAATGCCCGTAGCGCTCATAGTGTTTGCGCGCCCTGGCCATGTGCGCGGGGCTGACCGGAAACCAGCGCCGATCCTGAAAGCGCTCGATGCCGCGGCCCAGCCACCAGTTGACCAGCGAGCCGAGTACGTTGCCCAGCGTAGCCACCGCGAGCAGGCCCCACAGCCAGTAACGCTCGCTGGCGATCAAACCGACCAGCACGGCCTCGGACTGCAAGGGCAGCAGGGTCGCCGCGCCGAATGCGGCGAGAAACAACCCACCGTAAGCCGCGATGATCAATGTGCCGGGTAATCCGCCACGACCACATCAGCGCCGTCCTTTTTCAGGCCGATCACTTGATAAGCATCGCTCATGCCGTCCATTTCCATGCCCGGCGAACCCATCGGCATGCCCGGTGCGGCGACGCCGAGCAGGTCATCGCGCTTGCTCAGGACCAGCACTTGTTCTGCGGGGACGTGGCCTTCGACGAATTTACCGTTGATGATCGCGGTGTGGCACGACGCCAGACGCGGCGGCACGCCATGTTGCTGCTTGAAGCTGCTCATGTCGCTTTCGACGTGATCTTCGACTTTGAAACCATTGGCTTCGAGGTGGCTGATCCATTTCTTGCAGCAGCCGCAATTGGCGTCGCGGTGCACTTCGATCGGGATCAGGTCGGCGGCCTGGGCCAGGGAGGAGATGAACAGGGCGCTCAGGGCGACCAGACGCAGGTGAGTTCGCATGACGGATTCTCGGCTCGGGTGACGATCAAAAAAGAACGCATTTTGACCGGTTTTTCCCGCCTGGCATCAACGCAATGTTTCCAGTTGTTGCGAGACGGGCTCCCAGGATGATCGTAGATCAAGGCTGACAGGTTGCTGAGCGCGAGATGACAAATCTGTCAGGTCGCAATTGTGTGAACGCCGTCGAACCCTGTGGGAGCGAGCTTGCTCGCGAACGCGGTCATTCAGACACTGAAGCAGCGACTCGCAGATTGCTTTCGCGAGCAAGCTCGCTCCCACAGGGGTTATATGGTTGGCAGGAATTCCTGCATGAATCAGCGGACCTTGAAACGCCCCATGATCGCGCTCACCCGGCTGTTCGCTTCAAGCAACTGATGGGTATTCAGTTCGCTGGCTTTGCCGCTCTGTACCAGCTCATCAACCATGTGGCGGATCTGCACCATGCTGCGGTTGATCTCTTCGGTCACCGCGCTTTGCTGCTCGGCGGCGGTGGCGATCTGGGTGCTGAGGCTGTTGATGTGGCTGACCGAACCGGCCATTTCATCCAGACCCGAGTTGACCCGTGCAGTGGCGTCGGCGGCCGACTGGCAACTGGCCTGGGTGTTTTCCATGGCGCTAACCGACGAGCTCACGCCTTGAGTCAGACGCGTCAACATCTCGTTGATTTCCGAGGTGCTGGCCTGCGTGCGCGCGGCGAGGGCGCGGACTTCATCGGCGACCACGGCAAACCCACGGCCCTGTTCACCGGCGCGAGCTGCTTCGATTGCGGCGTTGAGCGCCAACAGATTGGTCTGCCCGGCGATCGCACCGATCACCCCGAGGATTTCGGTGATGCGCTGGGCGTCCTGCTGCATGTTTTCAACTTTGTGTGTAGCACTGGCCACTTCATCGATCAGCGCCACGACACTGTTGGTCGCTTCGCCCACGACCACGCGGGAACGGTCGGCGTTTTCGTTGGCGCGCTGGGTGAACGCTGCGGTTTCGGCGGCATTCTGCGCAACGCTTTCTGCCGTCGAACTCATCTCGGTGATAGCGGTAACGGTCTGATCCGTTTCCGAAGCATGACGCAGGAGGATCTGGCCGGTGTGCGCCGAGGTGCGTTGCAGGTTGTCGAGACTCGATGCCATGGCGCCGGTGGCCTGGGTGACTTCGCCGATCATGTTCTGCAGGTAGGCGATGAAGGTGTTGACCGAGTGACCGATGGCTCCGAGTTCATCTTCGGCGCGAATGGTAATGCGCCGGGTCAGGTCGGCATCACCGCTGGACAGCAAGTCGATGTTGGCTTTCAACGCTTTCATGCGCTGCACCAACTGGCGAATCGCATAGACCTGCAACAGCACCAGCAAAATCACCAGCGGAATCTGCAACAGGCTCAAGGTGCTGAGGACGTCATCACGCTGGGCAGTGAGCATTTTTGTCGGCAGGGCGGTGGCGAGGAACCACGGCGTGCCTTCAATCGGGCGCATGAAGAAGGTGCTGGCTTCGCCGTTGTTATCGAACTCGACGCGCTGCGCCTGATCACGATTCTGCAGCCCGGCTTTGACCTGGCTGGCGAAGGTCGAAGTACCGGCCAGTTCGCTGATGTTCTTCAGCACGATCGGGCCACTGATGCGCGAACTGTTACTGATGATCTTGCCATCGGCTTCAACGATGAGCATTTCGGCGTTGAGGTCTTTTTCCTTACGCGCCACCAGATCGTTGAAGAAGCCGAGGGTGACGTCAATGGTCGACACGCCCCAGGCATTACCGTTTTTCTGGATGGCCATGGCGCAATTGGTGCGCGGCTCGGCGCTGGCGTCATCTTTGTATGCCGCCGCCCAGGCGCATTGGCCGCGCGGCGTGGCCATGCCGCCCTTGTGCCAGCTCTGGTCGTAATAATTGGGCGCCGCGTCGCTGTTCCAGAACGTGTTCACCGCCAGTTTGCCCGACGCATCACGGTGCCAGAACGTACTGAATTTGTTGCGCCCGGCTTCACGCTGCCCCGGCAGCGGCCAGATCCCGCCACCGAATACCTTCAACTCGCCGTACTGATCGACCAGGCCTGGCAGCACCGTGTCGATGGCGGCGCTGTCGAGCAGCGGGATGGTCTGGGTGATGCTGCGCTGTTGCGCCTGCACTTTGTTCAACTCGCCCTGAATCTGCTCGGCCACTTCGGCGATGCGGTTGAGGACGACTTGTTCTTCGGTATGGCGCAGTTTGGGCGCGACCAATTGGCTGATGCCGACCACGGTCAACACCGACAACAGCAGGATGAACAGAACCAGAAACAGCGTATAGCGAGCCTGAATGGTACGGAATGCGGGCATGGAGACCGGTCCTTGAGCAGCGTTTCTTATAAGGGGGCAGGGGTAAAACAGTGCGGGTATCCACAACGTATCGTCGTTACGCCGCGAAGCTTTAGGTACAGGCGTACTGTAAAGGCTGAGTGCCGATGACTGGTCGGTATCGGCTTCGATACACAAGTGCTGGTCATCGCCTGCGACTGGCTGCAAAAGCCAGTTTCATTTCATTGTGATGACAGCTCTGGATCAGGGTTTGCGGGGCGTTGAGATCTTGTATCGAGAATGTACAAGAATTGTAAAAAAGTGCAGAAAGAGGTTGGTGCCGTCAGTTCGCCCGCCGATACTCGCGGCCATTAATGCCGTTCACACGGATATTTCAGGTCATTTCACAGGGAGTCTTTTCATGACGATCGGTATTGTCGGCGGCTGGCAGGCCAAGGCAGGACTACTGGTGCGCGACACCGGGGCAAAAAAACAAGTGTCCCAGAGCGTCAAGGTGCAGCAGATGCTGACCTTGGTCGGTAACGATCCCACCGCGCTGAATACCGCCGAAATGGACAAGCAGGGTTTGCGCAAGGCGATCAAGGGTTTCGATCCGGCGAACGTTTCAGTCAAGCAAATGGGCAATCTCAGCGAGATGCTGCGTAGCCGCGGGCTGATCTCCGAGATCACTTCCTTCACGTTGAAGAACGCGGGTGACAAGTTCGACCGTTTCGGCGTGACCAAAGATATCGATGCCAAATTCAACGCCCTGGAGTATTTCGCCACCCAGCTCGATGCGATCCAGAGCAATGGCCTCAATGGCAACGCCTACGGCAAGAACCTGATTCCCGAGTTCAAGAAAGCGATTTATGTCCTGCAGAACCTGAAGACCTACGGTGATGGCAACGTCGCCAAACCTGTCGACCAGGGCGTCAAGGCCAAGGCCTGAATTCGAACGTTGTAGCCCGCTCGACAGGTGAGCGGGCACTCGGTCTGGCTCAAGAATGCGACGCTGCCTCGCTGGCGCTCGCGGCAATCTGCTGCTGCGCCTGATCGTGCAGGCGCTGGATGTGCGGGCAATGCAACTGCAGCGTGCGTGGGTGATAACCCCGATGAAACAACGCCAGCCATCCCCCGCAACGGTCATTCGGGGCAATCCCGGTGAAGATGAAGCCCATTGCCGACAGGCTGTCGACGGCGCTGGCAAAACCCCTTGCCAGCCTGAGCCTGATCGAGATCATCCAATGTCCGGGCAGTTGTCGTAGCTGTTTAAGCAAACTGCTGTCGAGTTTTTTCAGCAGCACGTCATAGCGCCCGGAACAGTGTTCGACATGTAGGGGCGGTCCGACCCAAAGCGGTTGTTTTTCCTGTGTTCCGTAAACACCGGACAAATGTTCCATGAAATCGCGACAGCTTTGCGGCCAGGGCAATGCCGGCAGCGGGCGACGGTAACCGTCGATGGGGATGAAGCCAATGACGATGGACTCGGGCAGTGGTTCGCCGAACGGCGAGGGCACATAGTCGAGCAACAGTCCCGTGCTGCAAAAGCCGAGCCGGTCAGCCATGCGTTGGCTGTAGGCGTGCTGCGTCACCTGTTTGATGCTCACACCGTGGCAACCCAGCGCTTGCGCATGGATCAACAGCCGCGAGCCCAATTGCGTGGCAATGTTCTGTCCGCGTCTCGATGGGTGTACCACGCTCAATCCCAGTTCCGCCGTGTGCGATCTGCTGTTTCTGCACAACGTCGCGTGGCCGAGGATTTTTTTCTGCGATTCCGCAACCAATGAATGCCAACTGCCATCGCCGTGGTTCTGATTGATCATCAACGGCAAGTAAACGTGCGGTTGCACGTAATGGTCACCATAGATTTCCCGGAACAGGCGACTGACGGCCCCGGCGTCGGTACGGCGATAGCTGCGCAGCGTCACGTTGTCCATGGGCATTGCTCCGGACGCGGGGTGTCATATCGGCGCAAGTCGACGACGCGTTGGCGTTTGCCGGAGCGCGGATGGCGAGCGAGTTCATCGTGCGTGCAAGGCGCAGCCTGCAATTCAAGACGCCGATCAACGCTGAGTTGCGCGATCAGCGGGTAGTGCTCAATCAAGTCACGCTGCACTGTCGAGTTGGCCTGTGCGATGCCGACCGTCAGCGCATCGGGTACCCACTTCAGACACAAGATATCGACGTTCGCCGACTGACTGATGACCAGTTGCCAGTCTTCACTGCCAGTGGCACGCCGAACGATCCCGGCGATGTCTTCGATCATCAGCGTCAGGGAGCCCACGCGCACTCGCTGACTGCTTGCGCTTCGACCCATCAAGGCAAACTTGCGCATGGGCACCGTGGCAGGTTCTCGCCAACAGGCGAGGTCGCCCACCGGGTAACGGATCAACGGCATCAGCCGGCGGGTGAGGTTGGTCATCACCAACCGCCCGGTTCGGTCGCATTTTTCAATCACTTCACCGGTGTGTTCATCGATGATTTCCAGCACGCTGTGACCGGGCAGCATCCGGTGTTCGCCCAAGGCGCAATCGCGGCCCGTGATGCCGATAAGTCCCGCGTCGACACTGGCATAGCCGATGGAAGCGATCCGCGCGTTAGGAAACACCCGACACAACATCTGCAATTGCCCGGCGAACAGGCTTTCCCCGCCATACAGCAGGGTTTCGACCTCGGCCAGGGTTTGTGCCTGGCGCTCCAGCTCATTGGCGAACGTCAGCAATTGCGCAGGCAGCCCGGCCAGTACGTTGATCCGGTGCTGACGGATAGCGTCAGCCAACACCACGTTCGTCACATTACCGGTGAAAGGGAATTCGGTTACGCCCGCTGTTTCGTGCGCCAGAGCATCGTGGATGAAGATGAAACTGGCATACAGATCGCCGACAAAGAACAGGTTGGCAACCCGGTCCCCGCGATTGAGTTGGTTACCGAGATGGTGGCCAAAGTCCCGAACAAGTGCCTGCCATTCTTCGCGAGTAAATACTGAAAGCTTGCCGGCGCTGGTTGTTCCGCCGGTTTTGAACAGCAATGCGCGTTCGACTGTAGAAGTCAGCACCGGCCATTGTTGGAAGTTCTCGCTGTTTGCCCAATAGTGTTGTGGGTCAGTCACTGGAAGTTCATCCAGTGCGGCGATTTGCGGTGCGACGTTATGTAAATGTCCTGCGTAATACTTTGAATGCGCTCGGGCAAAAGTAACCAATTGGTTGAGTTCAAGTGTTGCGTTCATGGTGCTCTCTTTTTAATTGTTGTGTCCGTGGGCCATAGATGTTTAACGGCGCGCATCGATGACGGATGGAATCTTTCCGCTGTGTTTGTTTCTGCTGAACTGCTGCGGTTCGCAGATTTGCGCTTCGACCGTGAGCAGTCTGCTGCGCAGCAGCGTGGCCAGCGCCGAGTAACTTTGCAGTCGGTCGAGGATGTCGGCGGGGTTGCCCGGGCTGCGAATCAGCAGACGATCAAGGCCATCAGGTGCTTGATCGAGGTGCAACTGAAACGCGGTTTGCAAGTGCCGCGCGAGTTCGTTCAGGCAGATGAAGTCGCTGCCGATACGCAGCAATCTGCCGTGCCGTTGCAGCAGCTCGAAGCGTGGCGAACTCAGCCCGCACGGGCAGTCACCTGGCAGCCAGCGGCCGCTGTCGCCGACTTCATAACGCTGTACCTGCTGGCCCTCGCGAGCTTTCGAGGTGAAGAGCAAACGGCCGACTTCATCACCGACGACCGGCACGTCCTGCTCCAGGGCGACGATTTCCAGGTGCTGGATGTCTTCCAGCAGGTGAAACACACCATCAGCGGTTGCCGCGCAGGCATGCCCGAGCGGCCCCGCATCGACACTGCCGTACACCGCCGAGCGGATGCTGGCGACGCCGCAGCGCTGCAACAACTCGCGGCACTGATCACTGATGTGTTCACCGCCGAGGAAGACTTTTTCAATGCCGCCATAGCGGCGCAGACGCTGCTGTTCGTTGAGGAACAATCGATGCAGGGTGCTGGGCATGCCGATCAGTACGGTGACGCGCTGCTCGATGATCACTTGAGCAATGTCGCTGTAGTCATCGTCGGCGGGTGCGCCCATGGGCAGGTGAGTTGCGCCCAACAGTTCCAGTACTTTGGCGAAACTGAGGAAGCCACCGTACAGGCTGCCACTGAAGAACAGGTTCATGACCTTGTCACGACCCGGATCAAGTCCTGCCGCAAACAGGCCATCGGCGGCGGCGCGCGTCTGGCGTTGAAAGTCGCGGTAACTGAACCCCGCCAGCGCCGGTGTGCCGCTACTGCCGCCGGAGCGGAAAAACAGCTGCGCGGCTGCTGTCGTCGGTTGCGCGATAAACGCCGCTTTATCAGTGATCGGCAGGCCAGCCAGCGTCGGCGCGCACGGTGGCCGGTCGAGATTCATATGAGAAGGCAGCTGGGTTGGCGCGACGCTGACCGAGACACGCCGGCTCAGGCGCTGCAGAGCGTAGGCGCCGTCGTGGGGTTCGCCGTCGTAGCCGTCATGGATGGCGTTGACTGGCGCAATTCGGCTGACCCCCGCGGCAATCAACGTGCGTGACAGTTCAGCGATCTGCGGTTCGGCACACGCCAGCGCACAACTCTGCAATACGTTGCGCCAGGGCAGTAGCGTCTCGGCCAGTTGCTCGCGTGGCAGGGGCTTGAGCAGCAGCGTGCGAAACAGAGGCGAGGGCGCGAGCACTTGATCATGGGTCCAGACAACACGCCAGCCCGGCGCGCTCCAGACTTGCGCTGTCACGCCGGAAAAGCTCTGGCCCAGGCGCGCCATCAACGAGTGGCTGGTGATCTCGCTGGCTTCCTGGACCGTCGGGATCAGCGCCGGCCAATGCCCGGCTCGGCGTTCAAACGCCTTGGCCAATGCTGAGCCGATTTCGTTCAGCACGGCCGGTTCGTCGCTGTCGACCAATAACCACTGCGGGCTGGAACAGGCCTGCTGGTCCAGTCGGCAAACCTCATCGACTATCGCCCCCAGCGTTTGCCGCGTGGCAGCGTCCGGCGTCAGGTAGGCAAAACTGACGCGGTGGCCCCAGTCGATCCAGCGACATCCGGGCGGCAACTGTTGGCGGATGGCTTGCAGCGCGGCGTCGCCACCCCACGCCGAAACGCCATTGGCCATTCGGCACAAGCGGCCGATTTGCGCGGTCGGCACTGGTAGCACGGCCACGTAGTGGCGCAGTTGACCGCTGGGGTCGCACTGCACCAATGCGTGCAGCAGGCGTGCGGTCAGGCCTTGGTCGCTGCGGCTGGGGCGCAGCCAGTTGAGGTTGCCGGCCAAGAGGCTTTCGATCATCGCGCAGCACGCCAGCAATGGCGCGTTGGCCGGCGTGACGTGGACCACCAGACCCAAGGGGCTCCAGCACTCGAAGCGCGATTGCCGACAATCGAAGCGGCGCAGCGAATCGGCGTGCTCACCCAGCTCGCGTTCAAGTTTGTTTTGCAGGGCGTGAGGCTGGCAGAAATCAATCAGGGCCTGGCGTTGCTCGTTGTCCAGTGGCAACTCGACGCTGTGCAGTTGCTGCGCAAATTTTGCGGCGGCAGTCAGCACGGTGGCGCGCTGCAGCGGTGTGCCCAGGTGTTGCGGTAATGCCTGATGCAGTAGCGTCAGTGCGGTATCGAGATCGAAGTCCGCGTGCAGCTCTCCGTTGATCAGATACATATCAGTGCCTCCCCAATAATTCAGACGCCGCCATCGCGCAGCTTCTGCCGGCGCTAGTGCCCGCGCGGCCGTGCAGTTCGAACCAGTCACTGGTCAGGCCGCAGCCGCAACTCGAACCGGGATACAGCGTCGCCAGGTCGCTCATCACCACCGCGTGCGCCGGGCTGGATGAAATGTAGGGCGAGACGAAACCCAGCAAGCCTTGCTGGCCGTAGGGCTGGACGGAGAAATCGCGCGGATTGCGCACGTAAGCCTTGGCGTAACCCGGGACATGAAAATGATGCCGGGCACATTCGATGTAGGGCACTGCGTGCTCGACCGCTCCGTAACCGTCTCGGCATCGCGACATCTCAATGCCCAGTTGCCGGGCGATGCGCTCATACAGGTGTTGTCTGGGGATTTCCTCGCTGGCCCGGGTTTTCCAGCCACCGCCGAAAAACACCAGCGAATCGGCTGGCAGTTGCAGTGCAGGCACGCCGGTGGCCTGCATCTGCTGCAGGGTCTGCCAGAGAAATGCCGGGAAACCGAAAATGCGCACCGGCAGACCTTCCTCGGCGAACGATTGCAGGGCAGCGATGACGCCGAACACATCGAACTGATGGCCGTCGCCGTTGCAGCGCAAGGCGTAGACGACTCGATTGACCGGGGCAAAGCGACAGAGGAACTGGTCGGTGTAGGACGTCCCCAGCGTGATCGCGCCTTGCGGCTCGTAACTCAGCAGCACGTAGTTGCACGGCGTGTGCGGTGCGTTCCAGTCGTAATGGTTAAAGATCCGTTCGACCATGAACTGCGCGCTCGACAGGCTGCGTGGGTCGTAGCGCATGCGGCTTTTCTGGCCACTGGTGCCGGACGATGTCAGTTCCAGAGCGTGTTCTCCGGTCGGGCTGAGCAGCAGTTGCCGTTTGAAGAAATTGGCCAGAATCGGCGGCAGTCGCGACCAGTCATCGAGAGTGTCCAGGTCCTGCACGTCGAAGCCGTTCGCGTTCAGCCAATGTGCGTAGCCGGGGGTGTGCTGGCAATGAAACCGGCTGATCTCGGCCATCGCCTGATCGAACAGGCCGGCAGGCACTGAGTCCGGGCAATAGGGGTGCGGCAACGCGCAGAGCGCATCGCTGGCGGGGAAGTGGTTCATTCAATAGTCCTTTATTGGGCAGAAGCGGAGTCGGGGCGGTTGCGTTGCAACAGTCCCTGTATCAGAGGAAGGCTCATCAGGCCGCTGAAGGCGGCGTAGAGCGCAAAGAGTTCGAGGCGTGCGCCACCACCGATGGCGGCAATGAGCGAACCGCCGAAGCCCATCAGCGCGATCGAAATCATGCCGACCAGCGCCGAGACCAGGCCTTTGCTGTCATCACTGGCAAACAACGCCAGCCGATACAGCGCGGCGTTGCTCATCCCCAGCCCCACCGCGTACAGCGCCAGACTCGCGACCAGCGGAGCGAGACCGGCGCCAGACAGCGCGCAGCCGATCAGCGCCAGCAGCCCCAGGCAAAACGGCCAGAGCGCCAAGCGAATCAGTTGGGGTAACGAGTGCGTGCTCAGCAAACGGTCGAGGATCAGATTGCCGACGATAACGGCTGAGAAAATCGGGATCTGCCACAACGCATATTCCAGTGGAGGCAGACCCAGCAACTGCATCAGTAGCAAGGGCGCCAGGCCGATCCAGGCGATCAGCGGCAGGCTCATCAGCCCCAGCGCGAGGCTTGCAGCGAGAAACCGGCTATTGCCAAACAGCGCGCGGTAGCGCTGGCCGGTCCGGCGCCAGGAAAAACGCACCGCCGGTTGCCGGCGTCCATCGCGACGTACGACCCCGACGGTTTCCGGCATGCAGACGAAAAGCCCCAGCCAAACCATCGATGCGGCAAGACCCAAGCCGAGAAACAGCTCACGCCAGGACAGCCATTGCAGGAGCAGGATGCCTAGCAACGGCCCCACCAATGGTGAGAGCAGGGCGATATTGCCGAGCAGTGCCATCAACCGCACCGCATCGGCCTCGCAGAACACTTCTTGAAGGGCGGGATAACTGACCGCCACCACAAAACCCAGGCCCATGCCTTGCAGCAGTCGCAACAGATTGAAGACTTCAATGCTGTGACTGGCGAAGGCGCCCGCGCAGGCGACACCGAACAATGCGCAACCGATCAACAAGACCCGCTTTCGACCCCATTGATCGGACAGCGGCCCGATCAGCCATTGCAAGCAGACACCGCCCAGCAGATAAAGATTGAAGGCGTTGGGAACATGCCGCACATCCGCTTGAAGTTCTGTTGTAACAGTGAGCATGGCCGGCATGATCAAATCGCTGGCCAAGTAAGTCAGAAGTTCAAAAGCGCTGATCGCCAAACAAAACCCGAGCACTTGAAGAGGCCCGATTGGTATGAGTGTTCTCTGCATAAACGTCCCTGTTGGTGAGTGGAAAGAAGTTGCCAGAGACTAGTTGCAGAGGCTTGCGTGACCTACTTCTTTGCTGCGACATTAGATTTCAAATACTTGCAACTTGTTTAGTGGTTTGCACTTTGCGCATGACACTTGTTACATCTGCGCAGCAGACGCGGGCGTCGAAAACAGAAAAGCCCGCTACAGGGCGGGCTTTGTTTGAAGTGGATCGGGCTGGTGAGTTTCCCGCCTCGGCTTGTTCATCGACAAGCGAGCGGGATGAACAATCCTGTTCTATCGATGTTGGTAATAGCCAGGGCCACCCTGGTAGTAACGGTGATGATCACCATG
>Ga0247818_10001688_pt1 | contig 14145 bp, 14 predicted proteins | sample 13C_Glucose_Day1_FD_192424 | JGI IMG/M metagenome (GOLD analysis project Ga0247818, IMG submission 192424) | Soil microbial communities from agricultural site in Penn Yan, New York, United States - 13C_Glucose_Day1 | ecosystem: Environmental > Terrestrial > Soil > Agricultural land | place...
TCGTTGACCAGTTTGCCCATGAATTGGTTGAGCTTCGCCTCGTCCATCATGTGTGCTCCTGAAACAGGATCACGGTCCGGCGGCGTCGAAGGTCGAGGCGTGCGCCATCGGGCGGTGGTCACGGAGTTGGGCAGGGCACGGCTGACGTCCTGCGGCCCCCTCGACTGGGTAATGAATGAGTCTAGCCCCGGTCCGGGGCTGGCGCTGTATTTGTGAACACTGAAAAACCTGTGGGAGCGAGCCTGCTCGCGAAGGCGGCATTTCAGGCAATTCTTATATTGGCAGTGCCGACGCTTTCGCGAGCAGGCTCGCTCCCACAATATTGATCGGCAGTGAGTCTGTATCACCGTGTATCGCCGTCATCGCAGGATACACAGTGCTGCAAATGTCCAGTCATTTGCACACAGCGGTGATACAGCCAGCGGTTCAACTCGGCAAAACCACTGCTGAGGTACATCCCATGCAAACGCTTCCCTTATTAGCGCAACCCAGCGTCGGCCTCGGCCTGCGCCGTGGCTTGCTCAAAGACCTGCAAGCTGCCCGTACCGGCGATTTCGACTTTCTCGAAGTCGCTCCGGAAAACTGGATCGGCGTCGGCGGCGCTCACGGTGCGGCATTGCGTGAACTGGCCGAACGCTACCCGTTGTCCTGTCACGGCTTGTCGCTGTCACTTGGCGGACCGGCGCCGCTGGATGTCGGGTTCTTGCAGGAGGTCCGGGTGTTTCTCGACCATTACAACGTGCCGCTGTACAGCGAACACCTGAGTTATTGCAGTGATGACGGGCATCTTTACGACTTGCTGCCGTTGCCGTTCACCGAAGAGGCAGTGCGCCACGTCGCCGCGCGAATCCGTCAGGCTCAGGACATTCTTGGTCGGCGTCTGGCCGTGGAAAACGTCTCCTACTACGCCGCCCCCCGTCAGGACATGGACGAAGTGACCTTCACCAATGCCGTGCTGCGCGAGGCCGATTGCGATCTTCTGCTGGACGTCAACAACGTCTACGTCAATGCGATCAACCACGGTTTCGATCCACAAGCGTTTCTAGCCGGTATCGAGCCGGGCCGGGTGGTTGGCATGCATGTGGCCGGGCATTTCGATGAGTCTGATACGTTGAAAATCGATACCCACGGTGCCTCGGTTAAACCGCAGGTCTGGTCACTGCTGGCCGAGGCCTATGCGCGGTTTGGCGCGCAGCCGACCTTGCTTGAGCGGGATTTCAACTTTCCGGCGTTTTCCGAATTGGTCGTCGAGTTGCAGACCATTCGCCACTTGCAAGCGGAGGGTAGCCATCGTGGATAACCTGATGTTGCAACAACAGGCACTGACCCGGTATTTGCGTGATCCCGAACATCAATCGCCACCGGCCGAAATGAATGCGGCGCGGGTTAACGTCTATCGCGATCTGGTGTTCAACAACGTATCGCAACTGTTGAGCGGCACGTTTCCGGTGTTGATCCGCATCGTCGGTGAGCAACGTTGGGGTCTGCTGGTGCGCGGCTTTTTGCGCGACTGGCGGGCGCAGACGCCGAAGTTTGGCGAGATTGCCGAAACCTTCCTCGACTATCTGGCCACGCAACCGCAGGTGTTGCGCGAAGGTCAGTGGCCGGGGTTTCTGCTAGAGCTGGCGCATTACGAATGGGTCGAGATGATTTTGCAGCAATCTGATGCCCAAGCGCTGCCGCCGACCGATCCGGCGCTGTTGCTGGAACGCCCGCTGCTGATCTCGGCGCTGGCTTGGCCGTTGGCGTATGTGTGGCCGGTGCATGAACTTGATCCGCACCATCAACCCGCCACGCCACCGGCGCAACCGACGCTGTTGCTGGTGCGGCGTACGGCGGATTGGAGTGTGAAGTTTTCCGAGCTGAGTCCGTTGGCGTGGCGGTTGCTGCAGCGCATCAGCGAGTTTGCGCCATTGACAGGGCGCGAGCAGTTGCAAGCTCTGGCGCAGGAGGCCGGGCAGCTCGCCAGCAATTCGTTCATGGACAATGGCCTGGTGTTGTTGCGGCAGATGCATGAGGACCAAGTGATCGGCATAGCTTGAATGTATAGCAACCCATTGTAGGAGTGAGCCTGCTCGCGATTGCGTCCTTCAATTCAATGCGGGTTGACTGGAAGGACGCGATCGCGAGCAGGCTCACTCCTACAGGGGTTATTTAGCGTTCAAAAATTGAGGGGGAGTTTCAGTTCCGCGCACAACCCGCCGCCCTCGCGGTTGCTCAAGGTCAACGAGCCGCCCAACGCCATGGCCAGTTGCTGGGCGATGGCCAAGCCGAGGCCGGTGCCGCCGGTATCGCGATTACGTGAGTTCTCCACGCGATAGAACGGTTGCAGCACCTGCGCCAGTTCGGCATCGGCGATGCCCGGGCCGCGATCCATGACGGTAATCGCCAGACTGCCCTTGTTGGCTTCGACCCAGACTTCGGCGGCGCCGGCGAATTTCAGCGCGTTGTCGGTCAGATTCACCAATACCCGGCGCAAGGCATGGGGCCGGGTGTCGATGACCACCGCACTCTTGCCGACCAGGTGCACCTGCTTGCCCATGTCCTGATAGTCGAACACCAGGCTTTCGAGGAAGGAGTCCATGTTGGTGCGACGGCTTTCCTCGGTCGAGCCGTGGATGCTGCGCGCATAGGCCACGCCTTCGCGCACCAGATGTTCCATCTCGCTGAGGTCATTCCACAGCTTGTCTTTCTCGACGCAATCGTCCATCAGTTCGGCGCGCAGTTTCATCCGCGTGATCGGCGTTTGCAGGTCATGGGAAATTGCCGCCAGCAGTTGCATGCGCTCTTTGAGGTAGGCGGCGATGCGCGCCTGCATGGCGTTGAACGCCCGCGCGGCGTAAACCACTTCGTTCGGGCCGCTTTCGTCGAGGTTGATCGGGTGGGCGTTGGGGTCGAGGGTTTGTACGGCGTCGGCCAGCCGGGTCATGGGGCGGACCGCAATGCGCACCGCCAGCCAGGTGCAGGCGATCATCAGCGCCAACTGGCCGAGCAAGACCACCGGCAACCAGGGCGACAACGGCACCATGGCGGGGCGCACGTCGATGGTCACCGGGCTGCCGTCGCTCAGGCGTAAATGACCCTGAAAGTGTTTCTTCGGCCCTGGGATGTCGGTGAAAGTCAGCGGATAGCGTTCACCAATGGCTTCGGTTATCGAGGTGACAGCCACCGGCACATCACCGGCCTCGATTGGCATGCCCGGTTCGCCTTCGCTCAACAGGTAGCCATAATTTCTTCGCGCCAGACGCTCGAGCCAGTCAGGACGCTCTTCGGCAGGCAAGCGATCGAGGATCGCAATCGAGGTCGACACGTCGGTTTCCAGATTGCCGAGCATGGTGTTCTTGGCGCTTTGGTAACGTTCGTAATACTGCGCGCCGAACGACAGCGCCTGGGCAAGCAGCAAGCCGATCAGGAAAATCAGCGACAGGCGTGAGGCGAGGGTGCGTGGCCAGTGCAGGTTGAGCGTCATGCCGGGGCACCGAGAATTTCGACTGGCAGCGAGAACACATAACCTTCACTGCGCACGGTCTTGATGTAGGCGGGTTCGCGCGCATCATCGAGCAGACGCTGACGCAAACGGCTGACCAGCAAATCGATCGAGCGGTCGAACAGATCGGCATCACGGCCCTGGGTCAGATTGAGCAGTTGATCGCGGCTGAGCACCCGTTGCGGATGATCGAGAAACACCCGCAGCAATCGATATTCGGCGCCGCTGAGGGCGACCATGGTGCCGTCCTTGTCCAGCAAGTGACGGGCCGAGGTGTCCAGTTGCCAACGGCCGAAGGCCAGCAATCGACCGGCTTCGGTGACCACCAGATTCGGCGGCAGCATCCGCGTGCGGCGCAGCACGGCGTTGATCCGCGCGAGCAGTTCACGGGCAGCGAACGGCTTGGTCAGGTAATCGTCGGCGCCCATTTCCAGGCCGATGATGCGGTCGGTTTCATCGTTGCGCGCGGTCAGCATCAACACCGGCGTGGCCTTGTGTTTGCCCACGCGCAGTTCGCGGCACAGCTGCAGGCCATCGTCGCCGGGCATCATGATGTCGAGCACGATCAGGTCAACGGTGTTGGCTTCGAGAAAGCTGCGCATCTGCCGGCCATCGGCGACCACCGTGGTGCGCAGGCCGTTTTTCTTCAGGTAGTTGCCCACCAGTTCACGGATCTCGCGGTCGTCGTCGACGATGAGAATGTGATCGACATGTTCCATCGGGTTCGAACCTCTATCAAAGGGGAATGCCGTGCAGTCTATCGAGCCTCGCGCGGCTCGCCTGCCTGCCTTTGTATTGCAGTGTATCTGCCGTGACAACGGATACATGAACACGCAAAAACGCGAACTTTCCAGGGTTTTGTATCGCTGTGTATCCCCCGCCGACCGGGATACACAGCGATTGAAACGCGCCTGTTCCTGACACAGACGCGATACCTCGCGAGCCTCAAATAGGCTCCATCGAGGCCCACACAGATCGCCTCGGCTCAAACCCACTTAAGCCTTGAGGAAAACGCCATGAACAACAAATCCGTAATCGCCGCCTGCCTGTTTGCCGCGCTGAACATCTGCACGCTGTCGGCCCGTGCCGAAGCCGCTGTCACCGCGCAAACCTACACCTACGGCACCCACCTGGATATCCAGAAAGTGCTCTCGCTGAAACAGGACAACTCGGTGACTTGCGGGATTGTCGAGGCGCGCATGACCTACCTCGATTCGGCCGGTCAGACCCGCGTGCTCGATTACAGCAAATTTGCCGACGGCTGCAACAACGACAACTAAGTCATCACTCTTTGTAGAAGGAAACAGCCATGAACAACGTATCGCGCTTTTTGACTGCCATCGTTTTCTCTCTCGCCGGCGTTGCCGCCCATGCCAATGCTGCGGTTGAACAGCATAGCTGCCACAGCAGCACCTGCTTCCAACTGACGCCAGTAGCCAAGCAGGGCAGCGATGGCTTGATTGCTGCGGACGGCTCCAGCCGCACGCCACAGGGCCAGATGGTTGCTGCGGACGGCTCCAGCCGCACGCCACAGGGCCAGATGGTTGCCGAGAACGGCGCCAGTCGTACGCCGCAGAGCCAATGGCTGGAAAGCCAGAGCGCCTGAACGGCTCGTCACATTCATTGATCAAGGGTGAATCACTATGTACCTCATCGCATTCCTCGGCGGTCTGCTGACCGTGCTCAGCCCCTGCATTCTGCCGGTGGTGCCGTTTCTGTTTGCCGGCGCCCAACGCAGCCGCACTTCGATTCTGCTCACCCTCGGCGGCATGGCCCTGACCTTCGCGCTGATCTCAAGCCTCGCTGTGGTCAGTAGCGAATGGGTCATTCAGGCCAGCAACAGCAGCCGTTACATTGCGCTGATCGTGATGAGTGTGTTCGCCCTGTCGCTGATCTCGGCGCGCATCGGTGACTGGCTGACACGTCCCTTTGTGATGCTGGGCAATCGCCTTGACCCGGATACTCGGAAAAAGGCCGGGCCGATGGGTTCGATCATGCTCGGCGTGGCCACGGGGCTGCTGTGGGCACCGTGCGCCGGGCCGATCCTCGGCGTGATTCTCACCGGTGCCATGCTGCAAGGCGCCAACGCGCAGACCAGTCTGTTGCTGCTGGCCTACGGCGCCGGCAGTGCGCTGTCGCTGGGCACGCTGATCTTCACCGGACGCGGCTTGGTCAATCGCCTGAAACCGTCGATCCCGTTCACCGGTCGGTTGCGGCGTGGTGCCGGTGTTGCGGTACTGGCGACGGCAGCGGTGATTGCTACCGGCTTCGACAAAACCTTGTTGGCGAACACGTCCTCCCAAGGCGTGGCCAGCGTCGAGAAAAGCGTTCTGGAAAATGTGCCGAAAGTGGTCGACTACTTCATCAGCAAAGTCCGCGCGGACTCGCCGATGGAGCAGGGCAAAGGCGCGATGCCATCACTGGCCGGCGCAGTGCAATGGCTGAACTCGCCCGAGCTGAACGCTGAAGCCCTGCGCGGCAAAGTGGTGCTGGTGGATTTCTGGACCTACGACTGCATCAACTGCCAGCACACCCTGCCGTACGTCAAAGACTGGGCGAAGAAATACGAGAAGGACGGGCTCGTGGTGATCGGCGTACACACCCCGGAATACGGCTATGAGCGGATCATCGACAACGTCAAGGATCAGGTGAAAAAGCTCGGCATCACCTACCCGGTGGCCATCGACAACAACTACGCGATCTGGCGCAACTTCGACAATCAGTACTGGCCAGCGCACTACCTGATCGACGCCAAGGGCCAGGTGCGTTATAGCCACTTTGGCGAAGGTCGCTACGAAGCGCAGGAGCAGATGATCCAGCAGTTGCTGCAAGAGGCAAAGGCGCCTGCGGCCTGATCAGCAACAGCAATGGCTCAGAGGTCGCGGACCATGAGCCATTGTTCGTTATCCCAGGCGCGAAAACGCTCCAGGACTTGCCAGCCGCGCTTGGCGTAGTAGTCCTGCTTGTTCTGCGTGTGCAGATACAGGCGCGCAAAGCCGCAGTCTTTCGCCTCCTGACAAATCCCTGCAATCAAACGTTCCGCCAGACCTTGCCCGCGTGCTTCAGGGCTGACGAACACGCAGGCCAGCCAAGGTCCGAGATCGGGGCGCAGAGCGAGGTCATCACGTGCCAGCGCGGCGCCGCCGAGCAGACGCTCACCGTCCATGGCGATCAGGCAGGACCAGTCGCCATTGCCTTGGCCCTCGGCAAATTCACGCTGCCATTCGGCCAGCGGGTGATCGACGTATTCGTAGGGGAATTGTTCGTGGATCCATTGAGCGAAGAGGTCGCTGTGGTGCAGGTGATGCGCGAGCCAATCGATTTGCAGTGACATCAGTCGAGTCCTTTCCAGAAGCGAGGGAGCATCAGAAACCAATCCCCCAACCTTGGCAATCCTCAAGGTGTTCCAGACGCTTTACAGATTTCCACCGCTCATCGGCAAACCCCCGGTTTTACGGGGTTGCCAGACGATTGGCAGGGACGCCGAGCGGTCTCGGCGCGATAGTGCGTGAGCAGGGTCACTGCCGGCCTTGCCCCATAACAAGAGCGCGAGGTTGCCATGCCTAAATTCGTGATTGAACGCGAGATTCCAGGGGCCGGGAAGCTGTCGGAAGCAGAACTCAAAGCTGTGTCGAAAACGTCCTGTGATGTCTTGCGCGAACTCGGTCCGCAAGTGCAGTGGCTGCAGAGTTACGTCACCGCTGACAAGATCTATTGCGTGTACATCGCACCTGACGAAGAGCAGGTACGCGAACACGCCAGGCTCGGAGGATTTCCTGCCAACAGTGTGGCGCGGGTGATGACGGTCATCGATCCGACGACGGCCGAATGATCACCGACCCCACCCGCAGCGGAGTTCACGCTTATGAGTACCCCGATTGACCTGACTGCCCTGAAGGAACGCCAGAAAGTCGCCTGGGCCAGTGGCGACTACGCCGTGATTGGCACAACGTTGCAAATCGTCGGCGAAAACCTCGCCGAAACCTGCGACCTGCGTTGTGACGAGGAGGTGCTGGATGTCGCTGCGGGCAACGGTAATGCAACGCTGGCGGCGGCGCGGCGCGGTTGCCTGGTCACCTCGACCGATTACGTCGCGGCACTGCTGGAACGGGGGCAGGATCGTGCCCGCGCGGAGCATCTGGACGTGACGTTTCAGGTGGCCGATGCCGAAGCGCTGCCGTTCGCCGACGAGAGCTACGACGCCGTGCTGTCGACCTTTGGCGTGATGTTCGCACCGGATCAGGACAAGGCTGCTGCTGAACTGGGCCGGGTTTGTCGCCGTGGCGGGCGGATCGGTCTGGCCAACTGGACGCCGGAAGGTTTCGTTGGCCAGATGTTCAAGACCCTCGGCCGGCATCTGCCACCGCCTGCCGGCGCACAACCGCCGTCGAACTGGGGCTCCGATGCGTGGCTGCACAAGCATTTCGATGACCGCGATTTTCTGCTGCGCGTGACGCGGCGCGAGTTCAATTTTCGCTATCGCTCGGCCGCGCATTTCATCGATATTTTCCGCCATTGGTACGGGCCGGTGCACAAGGCCTTTGCGGCACTGCCGCCGGAGAGCGGGCAGGCGCTGGAAAATGATCTGGCGGATTTGCTCAATCGTTTGAACCGGGCAGGGGAGGAGTCGCTGGTGGTGCCGAGTGAATATCTGGAGGTGGTGATCACTAAACGCTGATGCACACAACTAATTTCAAATTTGTGATTACTCCCTGTGGGAGCGAACCTGCTCGCGAAGACGGAGTGTCAGACGACATCTTTGTTGAATGACACAGTGCTTTCGCGAGCAGGCTCGCTCCCACAGGGGAATGTAGTTGGGGCAGAAGACCTATTTCACCTGCGGCCGATCAAACCACTCCAGCGCGGTGCGCCAGATGCAGATCCCCAGAAAGTACGCCGACATCAGCAACCACAAGCCCATCACCAACGGATTGATCACCGGATGGTTGAGCACCAGCGACAAACTGCACAGCAGCCAGATCGCCGTCACCGCAATGTTGATCGGCATGAACCGGCGCACACGGAACGGGTGGAGGAATTTCATCCGCGTCACCGTCAGCAGCGCCAGGCCAATCACCGTCAGGAAGGTAATCCACGGCCCTGGCCCAATGATGTACAGGCACAGCGCGACCACATTCCACGCCGCCGGAAACCCTACAAAGTAGTTGTCCTTGCTCTTCATGTTGACGTTGCAGAAACAGAACAGCGACGACACCAGAATCAGCGACACGGTCAGCAGCAGGGTGTAGTCGGGCAATGGAATGTAGCGATAGATGAACAGCGCCGGAATGAACACATACGTCAGGTAATCGATCACCAGATCAAGGATCGAACCGTCGAAGCTCGGCAGCACCGATTGCACATTGACCTTGCGCGCCAGTGCGCCGTCGAGGCCGTCGACAATCAGCGCCACGCCCAGCCACATCAGGCAGTGGGTGGGCTGGTTTTCCAACAGGGCGAGGGTGGCCAGAAAAGCAGTGACCACGCCAGTCGCGGTAAAACCATGGGCGCCCCATGCTTTGAGCCTGGCGATGTGTACGGTCGATATCACGGGGGCGTTCTCCAGAAAGTGAAGCAAGCCGGGTATCACCCTTGAGTAGCAGGGCGCCGGCAAACCGGGTCGGGGTTGCAGCTATCGACCGGTCAGGCCGGGATAAGGTTCACCAATGATCAATCTTAGCTGGCCGGCGAAAAAATACGCGGGCGAAATCCGCCAAGGCCTTGAGTGTCAGCCAAACGGTGCTGGCGCTATGGCTTAAGGGGTCTATCGTTGCCAGACGCAGTCACTGCCAATGCTTGAGGATGACGTCATGAACACCAGCGATTTGCTTGAAAAACTGCTGCGAGGCCAGGCCTCGACCGGCCAACAATCTTCAGCATCTGCCGGCGATGGTTTGGGTGGTTTGGGTGGGTTGCTGGGTGGACTGCTCGGTGGCGGCTCGGGTACGGCCAGCGGCGGCGGATCTGCCGGTGGACTTGGCGGCTTGGGCGGCTTGCTCGGTGGTTTGCTCGGCGGCGGTGCCGGTGGTGGTCTTGGCGGCGCCTTGGGTGGGGCGCTGGGTGGCGGTGGTAGCACGCAAAGCCGCTCCGGCGGCACCAACTATGCGGCGCTGGCATCGCTGGGAATGATGGCCTTTCAGGCGTATCAGGCCTGGCAACGCAGCCAGGCCAGTTCGGCACCGCAACAAACGCCGCAAACGGCTAACCTCCTGGCCGGCCCGGAGATTGAAGAGCACAGCCACGCGGTGCTGCGTGCATTGATCGCGGCGGCCAAGGCTGACGGTGAGATTGAAGCCAGCGAACAAGAGATGATCGACGGGGAAATCATCAAGCACACCGATGATCCACAATTGCAGCAATGGTTTGCCGCTGAAGTTTTGAAACCACTGGATGCGAACGAAGTCGCACAGGCGGCCAAAGGCGATCCAGCCGTCGCCGCTGAGATGTATCTGGTCAGCGTAATCCTCGTGGATGACCAGCGCGACGCGGAGCGCAGTTATCTGGACGAACTGGCAGCAGCGTTGCAGATCGACCCGGATTTGCAGGTGCATCTGGAACAGCAGGCCAAAGGACAGGCCTGAAGTAACGTCAAAAAACCTTAGCCATCAGCAGCTCCGTCAAGGAGCTGCGTCGCCGTCCGTCCGGGCATTTTTCACGTCGATTGAATTTTTCGCAGGCGCCGCCTCTCTGCTGCTGTAGAGGCGTGTGGAACAGCGTCCTGCCAACCGACCGAGAACTTTGCCATGACTGTCCTGACACACCTGCAGGCCGCGCCTGCCCAACCGCATCTTATGAATGCCGCCGGGAATATCCGCCAGCTCTATGAAGCGTTGTTGCGCGATGACGATTCCCAGGACCTTGCGCAGGCGTTTTTGCAGGAGCAACTGCAACACGCCGAGCAACTCTCCGATTGCCTTCCCGAAGATCCGACAACGTGGCACGCCTGGGTGGCCGAGCATTGCGCCGATGTCGCCCGGCAATACGCCGACTATCTGCAACAACGCAAGGCTGGCGGGCCTCGGCAATTCTTCCGTGGCAAGGCGCAGGCGCTGTATTTCCTGCAAGCGGTGGCACCGACCAAACTGGTCGACGGTGCCTGGCTTTATGGTCTATTGCCGCGCTGGCAGGACCCGCGTTTCCAAGGCTTGCTACGAACCTTTCTGGAGGAGCTGGGCGAGGGCAATCCGGCGCAGAATCACGTAGTGATCTACCGCAAACTGCTCGCCGAGCACGACTTGCAGGACAGCAGCGCGATCGACGATGAACGCTACCTGCAAGGCGCGATACAACTGGCGCTCGGTGTCTGTGGCGCGGATTACTTGCCCGAGGTGATCGGCTACAACCTCGGTTATGAACAACTGCCGTTGCACCTGTTGATCAGCAGCTACGAACTCAGCGAACTGGGCATCGATCCGTACTATTTCACCCTGCATGTGACCATCGACAATGCCAGCACCGGCCATGCGCAGAAAGCCGTGCAGGCGGCGCTCGATCTGCTGCCGCTTGAGGCCGATCGCGGCGAATTTCTGCGTCGGGTAGCGCTGGGTTATCGGCTCAACGACCTGGGGCAGGGCAGTCGCGCGATCATTGAAGGTTTTGACCTTGAGCGGGAGTTGCTGGCGATGCTCGAACGCAAGTGTCCGTTCGCCCAACACATGCATTCCGATTACTGCCGCTTCGAAGGGCAGACCGTCAATCAGTGGCTGGCGACGCCGGAGCAATTACCCGGATTCCTCCAGGCATTGCAGAACAAAGGCTGGATCAAACGCCACGAAGACCCGCAGGCCAGTCGTTTTTGGCAACTGATTGCTGGCGATGGTGCGGCAATGTTTGGCGTCTTCAATGCCTACGAGAAACAACTGGTGCACGACTGGATTGCGGGTGACTGGACCTCTTCGGATAAAACAAAACCCGCTCGACGGCACAGTCAGACCGCAGCGGCCATCGAAGGGCTTGAACAGGATCCCGATGTACAGGCACTCGACGCCGCGCTGCAAGGTCAGGACGAACTGGCGCAGATCGCGACTCTGATCCCGTGGCTTGCTCCCGCGCGCCATGCACACCCCGCCGGACTGCTCGCCACCCGGCGCTTTATCGAACTCAAATCCCGCTTGCCTTAAGGACATCACCGATGAATCAGGAAGAACAACTCTGCCCCAACGATCTCGTGCTGCTGCAATTGGGCCGACGCTTGGTGGCAGACGGGTATCGGTTCATCACCCCGACGCCGTTGACCCACCAGCGGGTCAACCAGCGTGACGAGGGCCAGATGGCCGACTCTTTGCGCGATGTGTTCGGCTGGTCGCGTCCGTTCGCGCCGGGGTTGTTGTCGGCCGATGAACAGCGGCAACTGCAAGATGCGCAGGTCATTGATAATTACGAAGGCCACCTGAAGAGTAGGGTGCGCTGGTCAAGTCTGGATGATTTGCTGTTCGTGCATTCGGCGTTCCCTACCGACGCGGCCGACGCGGTATTTTTCGGCCCGGACACCTATCGATTCGCCCAATTGATTCACGCCCACTTGCAACAGAACTTCGCGCCGATCCATCGCGCGGTGGATATCGGCTGCGGGGCTGGCGTCGGTGCGATTCTGATCGGCCGCGCCCGTCGCGAGGCACAGGTGCTGGCGCTGGACATAAACCCTGCAGCGCTGCGTCTGACCGCGATCAACGCGGCGCTGGCGGAAGTCGCCAACGTCGAAGTGCGCACCAGTGATCTGTTGCAGGGCGTCGAGGGCGAGTTCGATCTGATTGTCGCCAATCCACCGTACATGGCCGATCCGGCAGAGCGCGCCTATCGACATGGAGGCGGGACGCTTGGGGCAGGGCTGTCGCTGCGTATCGTCGAGCAGGCGCTGAACAGACTGGCCCCCGGCGGCTCACTGCTGCTCTACACCGGTGTGGCAATGGTCGATGGTCGTGATCCGTTTCTCGACACCGTGCTGCCGCGCCTCGATGAAAAACGCTTCGGCTGGACGTACCGCGAACTTGATCCGGATGTCTTCGGCGAAGAATTGCTCAACCCCGGCTATCAACGGGTCGACCGCATCGCCGTGGTGGCGCTGACCGTGACCCGAATGGGTTGAAACAAGGCAGGTGGACGATGAACAGGAACCTCGACGACTACAACCGCATGCGCGATTTTTCAGCGACGTCGGAACCGGCCGCCGTCCAGCGCTCGGGACGTAAAACCGCCACGGACCACGCGTTGCAGTTCTGCATTCAGAAGCACGACGCATCGCACCTGCATTACGACTTTCGCCTGGAACTCGATGGCGCCTTGAAGAGCTGGGCGGTGCCGAAAGGGCCGTCGCTCGACCCCAAGGTCAAGCGTCTGGCGGTGCATGTCGAGGATCATCCGCTCGATTACGCGACGTTCGAAGGCAGCATTCCGGAAGGGCATTACGGCGCCGGGGATGTGATCGTCTGGGATCGTGGCGTGTGGATTCCGCTGGAGGATCCGCACAAGGCCTACGAAAAGGGCAAGCTCAAGTTCGAGCTGCAAGGCGAAAAGCTCGGCGGTGTCTGGAACCTGGTGCGCACGCACATGCCGGGCAAGAAAGAGCAGTGGTTTCTGATCAAGCATCAGGACGATGCCGCGCGGCCGCAGGATGATTACGACGTGCTGCTGGCCGAGCCGGACAGTGTGCTGAGCGAACGCACGATCGTCGACAAACCCAAACTGGCCGCCGAGCAAAGCAAAACGCTGAAGAAACCTGCGGCGAAAACCCGCAAGCCCGCGAGCGGCAAGCTCACCGGTGCGCACAAGGCCAGACTGCCGACGCAGCTCAAGCCGGAACTGGCCACCCTGGTCGACAGCGCGCCCGAAGGGCAGTGGAGTTACGAGATCAAATTCGACGGCTATCGGATCATGGCGCGCATTGATCATGATCAGGTGCAGTTGTTTACCCGCAATGGTCATGACTGGACGCACAAGTTGCCGCAACAGGCCGCAGCCCTGGCCTCGCTCGGTCTTGAATCAGCGTGGCTGGACGGTGAAATGGTCGTCGCCAACGAACAAGGCGTGCCGGACTTTCAGGCCCTGCAAAATGCTTTCGAGGCCGGGCGCAGCGGTAACATTCTCTACTACTTGTTCGACCTGCCGTATCTCAACGGCGTCGACCTGCGTGAAGTACCGGTCGAGGAACGTCGCGCCGCACTGGCCACGGTGCTTGGCAGCCATGAGCAACCGTTGTTGCGCTTCTCCGAAGCCTTTGACGAAACGCCGGACGCGCTGCTCAACAGCGCCTGCCAGATGCAGATGGAAGGCCTGATCGGCAAACGTCTCGGCTCGCCGTATGTGTCGCGGCGCAGCAGCGACTGGATCAAGCTCAAGTGCAAGCATCGTCAGGAGTTCGTGATCGTTGGTTACACCGATCCGAAAGGTTCGCGCAGCGCGTTCGGCGCCCTGTTGCTGGGGCTGCATGATCGTGACAGTGGCGAGTTGCGTTACGCCGGCAAGGTCGGCACTGGCTTCAGCGAGTCAACGTTGAAAAGCATCCTCGCCCAACTCAAACCCTTGCAGGTGAAGAAAGCCGCTGTGGTCAATCCGCCCAGCGGTTTCGAGGTCAAAGGCGTGCACTGGCTCAAGCCAAAGCTGCTGGCGGAGGTTGCGTTTGCCGAAATGACCAAGGACGGCTCGGTGCGCCACGCGGTGTT
>Ga0247818_10001689_pt1 | contig 14141 bp, 12 predicted proteins | sample 13C_Glucose_Day1_FD_192424 | JGI IMG/M metagenome (GOLD analysis project Ga0247818, IMG submission 192424) | Soil microbial communities from agricultural site in Penn Yan, New York, United States - 13C_Glucose_Day1 | ecosystem: Environmental > Terrestrial > Soil > Agricultural land | place...
TCGCCCATGGTTTCAAAGGCGTTGGCCGAGGTCAACGGCGCCGATAGAGCAGCTCGATAATGTGGTTGGCCAGAGTGATTAGACAGTACTCATAAGTGGCACTTAGGCTGCTTGGCAATCTGATTGACTACTGCCGGAGATTCCCATGAGTGCGAAAGCGGATGCCCTGTTTGTCCCCCTGAACATAGCCGTACTGACCGTCAGCGATACGCGCGATTACGCGAGCGACACGTCCGGCCAACTGCTGGTCAGCCGATTGCTGGAGGCCGGTCATACCCTGAGCGAACGCAACCTGCTCAAGGATGACCTGTACAAGATCCGCGCCCAGGTCGCCCACTGGATTGCCGACGACAGCATTCAGGTGGTGCTGATCACCGGCGGCACCGGCTTCACCGGACGCGACAGCACGCCGGAAGCGGTGGCGTGTCTGCTCGACAAGCAGATCGATGGGTTTGGCGAGTTGTTCCGCGCCATTTCGATTCTCGACATCGGCACGTCCACCGTGCAAAGCCGAGCGCTGGCCGGATTGTCCAACGGTACGCTGGTGTGCTGCCTGCCGGGTTCCACCGGTGCCTGCCGCACGGCGTGGGAAGGCATCCTTGCCGAGCAACTGGATAACCGCCATCGCCCGTGCAACTTCGTGCCGCACCTCAAATCAGTCGCCGCCTGCGGGCCGCGCGGATGAGCAAGGCAGCGTTGATGTCGGTCGAGGACGCCCTCGATCAGTTGCTCGGCATGGCCAATGAGCAACGTCTGGCCGACAGCGAAATACTGCCGCTCAACGAGGCGCGTGGACGGGTGTTGGCCAGTGATCTGGTGGCCACGCTCGACCTGCCGCCGTGGCCGAACAGTGCCATGGATGGTTATGCGTTGAACCTGGCCGATCTGCATCGCCAGCCATTGCAGGTGTCGCAAAAGGTCTACGCCGGCCAGGCGCCGGATGCGTTGCTGCCCGGTACCTGTGCGCGGATCTTCACCGGCGCACCGTTGCCACCCGGCGCCACCTGCGTCGAGATGCAGGAAAACGTCGAAGTGCTGGAGGACGGCCGCGTACGCTTTTTGCAGCCGCTGAAGGCCGGGCAGAACATTCGCGCGCAAGGGCAGGAAAACCGCGTCGGCGACATCCTGCTGCGCGCCGGCAAACGTCTCGGGCCGTTCGAACTGGCGGTCGCCGCCGGGCAGGGGCTGGCACAGTTGCACGTGGTGCGTCGCCCGCGCGTGGCGCTGCTGTCGACCGGTGACGAACTGGTCGAGCCGGGCAAGCCGTTGCGTCCCGGCAGCATTTACAACAGCAACCGCGTGTTGCTCGGCCATTGGCTGAGGGAACTGGGCTGTGAGGTGATCGACGCCGGGATCCTCCCGGATCGTCCGGCGCAAACGCGGCTCAAGCTTGAGCAACTGCAAGTGGCAGCCGACCTGATTCTCACCACCGGTGGCGTGTCTGCCGGCGACGCCGATTGCCTCGGTCAGGTGCTGCGCGAGGACGGCAAACCGCTGTTGTGGAAACTGGCGATCAAACCTGGCAAACCGTTGACCGTGGGGCATTTCGGCACGGTGCCGGTGATTGGCCTGCCGGGTAATCCGACTTCGGCGCTGGTCACCTTCGGCCTGCTGGCGCGGCCGTATCTGCTGCGCATTCAGGGCGTGGAAGAGGTCATGCCGTTGAGCTTTACAGTGAATGCCGGGTTCGCCTGGAGCAAGGCGGGCAGCCGTCGAGAGTACCTGCGGGTGCGGCTGGAAGCGGGGCGTGCGGTGTTGTATCCGAACCAGAGTTCCGGTGTCTTGCTCGGTGCGACCTGGGCCGATGGGCTGGTGGAAGTGCCGGAAAACCGCACTCACGACATTGGCGACCCGCTGCGCTTCATACCCTTCAGCGAACTCTTCTGACCGCGACACAAAAGTAAATTGTGTGATGATCAGCCAATCTGCGGGGTGTACCTGGAACCTGTAGGAGCGAGCCTGCTCGCGAAGGCGGCGTGTCATACAACATCAACGGTGACTGACAGACACTCTTCGCGAGCAGGCTCGCTCCCACATTTGGATGTGGGATGATCAGCCATTCTGCGGTGTGTACCTGGAACCTGTAGGAGCGAGCCTGCTCGCGATGGCGGCGTGTCATACAACATCAACGTTGACTGACAGACACTCTTCGCGAGCAGGCTCGCTCCCACATTTGGGTTTGGGATGATCAGCCATTCTGCGAGGTTACCTGGAACCTGTAGGAGCGAGCTTGCTCGCGAAGGCGGCGTGTCATACAACATCAACGTTGACTGACAGGCACTCTTCGCGAGCAGGCTCACTCCCACATTTGGGTATGGGATGATCAGCCATTCTGCGGGGTGTACCTGGAACCTGTAGGAGCGAGCCTGCTCGCGATGACGGCGGCACAGTCAACATCTTCACTGGCTGGTCGACCGCTATCGCGAGCAGGCTCACTCCTACAGAGGGTATTTGTGTGGTCAGGAGAGCGGGTTCAGCTCAGGACGTAGTCCACCGGCAGCAGCATCGGTGGCAGGTCTGTCTCCCCCAGCTCGGAGAGAATGTCACGCTCGATAGTGCGCACCAGCGAGTCGGTCGCCAGGTCGTTTTCGTCGCGGCCGAACGGGTCTTCCAGTTCATCGGCAATCGCATCCAGACCAAAGAACGTGTAGCTGACAATCGCCGTGAACAGCGGGGTCAGCCAGCCCAGCGGTTCGGCCATGGCGAACGGCAGCAGGATGCAGAACAGGTAGATCGTGCGGTGCAGCAGCAAGGTGTAGGGGAAGGGCAGCGGGGTGTTTTTGATCCGCTCGCACACCGCTTGCGCCTGGGTCAGGCTGGTCAGGTGATTGGCCAGCAGCATGTAGCGCCACTCGCTCAGCTCGCCGTTCTGGTGCAGGTCGGAGCACTGCTGGCCGACCTGTTGCAGAATCCGTCCGCTGTAGTCCGGCACCTGCGGATCGTGCAGCGGGGTGATCCACTTGCTGCTGGCCGCCGCTTCGCTTTCCCGGCGCAATCGCGCATTCAGCGCATGGGCGAACCCGCAGAGGTTGAGCAGCAACGGTTTGCGCTGCACCGATTCACGGATGACATGGGTTTCGCGAATCACCGAACGAATGTGCACCAGCACATCCCCCCAGGCTTTGCGCGCTTCATACCAGCGGTCGTAGCAGGCGTTGTTGCGAAAATTCATGAAGATCGACAGCGACAGCCCGAGCAGGGTGAACGGCGTGGCGTTGACCTTGGTGAAGTTGCTCGGATGGAGCATTTCGATCAGCACGATGGCCGAGGCCAGCAAGGTGACCATCAGGGTGCGCAGGGCGATGCGTTTGGCAATCGACCCCTTGAGGGTGAAGAGGATGGCGAATGGGTTGACCTTGGGTCTGATGATCATGCTGGGCGATCCCGGTTACGCAGGGTGAGGGCGGCTCAACCGCCGGTCATGTTCATGAAACGCACGACCTGAACGTCGTCGTTCACCTCGAAATTGTGTCGATACGGCTTGAGTTTCATCGCCTCGACAATGGCTTTTTCCAGCCGCTGCGGTTGCCCCGGATGAGCGCGCAGCACGGCTTTCAGATCCACCGAATGCTCGTTACCCAGACACAGTAGCAGGCGCCCCTCGACGGTCAGCCGCACCCGGTTGCAGGTGCCGCAAAAGTTGTGGCTGTGCGGCGAGATGAAACCCAGACGAATGTCCGGCGCCTCGGCCAGCCGCCAGTAGCGCGACGGGCCTTGAGTCGACTCGGCGGAGTCGATCAGGGTGTAGCGCTCGGCGATCTTCTCGCGCACCTGGGCGCTGGAGAAAAACGACTCGGCGCGGCTGTGTTCGTTGATGATGCCCAGCGGCATTTCCTCGATGAAGGAGACGTCGAGCTGGCGGTCGATGGCGAAGCTCACCAGATCGTTGATCTCCTGATCGTTGCGCCCCTGCATCACCACCACGTTGAGTTTGGTTCGGGTGAAACCGGCCTTGCGCGCCGCATCGATGCCGTTGATCACCTGCGCCAGATCACCGGTGCGGGTCATTTGTCTGAAGCGCTCCGGGTCGAGGCTGTCGAGGCTGATGTTCAGGCGCTTGACCCCGGCGTCGAACAGCGGCGCGGCGAGTTTGCCCAACTGCGAGCCATTGGTGGTCATGCACAGTTCACGCAGGCCGGGCAGGGCGGCGATCTGCTCGCACAGCTTGACCACGCCCGGGCGGATCAGCGGCTCGCCGCCGGTCAGGCGAATCTTACGCGTGCCCAGTGCCACAAAGCTCTGCGCCAGTTGATAGATCTCCTCCAGCGTCAGCACTTGCTGGCGCGGCAGAAACTGCATGTCCTCGGCCATGCAATAGACGCAGCGGAAGTCGCAGCGGTCGGTGACCGACATGCGCAGATAGTCGACGCGGCGGTTGTAACCATCGATCAAGACACGCTCTGACATGACAGCCTCGCAGGGGTGAGAAGTCCGCATTAACGGAACCGGTTGGCGCAGAGTATGGGCAACTTGAGAGGGCGTCCAATCACTGTTAATGAACGGCTGATTGAGCGCGTCGATGATCAATTATTTTTCCTCGAAAGTTGCCGCTTTAGTTTCGCAACACCCCGTAAATAAAGGGTTTTCTCCCGTGATAGATGCTTTCGATAATGTGGTCATAAATAGCGATTAGACAATGTTTTGTAACGGTTCATATCCTTGCTCCGGCAACTGAAACGACTGCGTTATTGCTGTGCAAAGTCGGCCGTCGCTGTTTAACCAAGATCAGGTTCATGCCTGTGTGCATCGTCATGGAGATGTCCCATGTCACAAGTCGACCGTTACAAACCTTACAAGGGTGCCGCTGCCGGTTGGGGGGCTGTGATCAGCCTGACCAAAAGCTGGCTGGGCAGTGAAAACGCCCTGAAAAACATCCGCGCCATGCTCAAGACCAACCAGAACGGCGGTTTCGACTGCCCGGGCTGCGCGTGGGGGGAAGCGCCCGGTGCGAGCATGCTCAAGTTCTGCGAGAACGGCGCCAAAGCGGTGAACTGGGAGGCTACCGGGCGCTTGGTCGACCCGGCGTTCTTCAACAAGTACACGGTATCGAGCCTGGCCGAGCAGAGCGACTACTGGCTGGAATATCAGGGCCGCCTGACCCACCCGATGCGTTACGACGCGCGGGTCGACCGCTATGTGGAAACCACTTGGGAAGACGCGTTCGCGCTGATCGCCGAACACCTCAAGGGCCTGAAATCGCCGCACGAGGCCGAGTTCTACACCTCGGGCCGGGCCAGCAACGAAGCGGCGTTTCTCTATCAGTTGTTCGTCCGGGCCTACGGCACCAACAATTTCCCGGACTGCTCGAACATGTGCCACGAAGCCAGTGCGGTGAGCATGGGCGAGACGCTGGGCGTGGGCAAGGGCACCGTGGTCTACGAGGATCTGCACCACGCCGACGCGATTTTCGTCATCGGCCAGAACCCTGGCACCAACCACCCACGGATGCTTGAACCGCTGCGCGAAGCGGTGAAGCGCGGCGCACAAGTGGTGTGCATCAACCCGCTGAAAGAGCGTGGCCTGGAGCGTTTTCAGAACCCGCAGAACCCGATCGAGATGCTCAGCAACGGCTGGGAAGCGACCAACACCGCGTACTTCCGCCCGGCCCTGGGTGGCGACATGGCGATGATTCGCGGCATGGTAAAATTCCTTCTGCAGTGGGAGCGTGAAGCCCAGGCCAGCGGTGGCGAACCGGTGTTCGATCACGCGTTCATCGCCGAGCACACCTCGGGTCTGGACAGCTATCTGGCGGAAGTCGATGCGACTTCGTGGGAGCACATCCTCGAGCAATCCGGCGTGCCGCTGCACGACATCGAACTGGCCGCGCGCATGTATGGCCGCGCCAAGAGCGTGATCATGTGCTGGGCCATGGGCCTGACCCAACACGTGCACTCGGTGCCGACCCTGCAGGAAGTCATCAACCTGCAACTGCTGCGCGGCAACGTTGGCCGTCCGGGCGCCGGTCTGTCGCCGGTGCGTGGTCACAGTAACGTGCAGGGCGACCGCACCATGGGCATCAACGAACTGGCGCCGAAGGAGCTGATGGACGCCCTGGAAAAACGCTTCAACTTCAAAGTGCCGCGCATGCACGGCCACAACACCGTCATGGCGATCGGTGCGATGGAGCGTGGCGAGGCCAAGGTGTTTATCGGTCTGGGTGGCAACTTCGCCCAAGCCACGCCGGACACCCCGCGCACTCACGAGGCGATGCGCAAACTCGACCTGACCGTGCACATTTCGACCAAGCTCAACCGCAGCCATCTGGTCACCGGACGCGATGCGTTGATCCTGCCGTGCCTCGGTCGCACCGACATCGACATTCAGGCCGAAGGCCCGCAAGGCGTGACCGTGGAAGACACCTTCAGCATGGTGCACTTGTCGTTCGGTCAACTGAAGCCGAAGTCGGCGCACTTGAAATCCGAGCCGGCGATCATTGCCGGAATCGCCGCCGCCACGTTGGGCAAACATCCAATCGACTGGGAGTGGGTCGTGGGCGACTACGGGCGCATTCGCAACCTGATCGGCGACGTGATTCCGGGCTTCGAGAACTTCAACGAAAAACTGCTGACCCCGGGTGGCTTCCACCTCGGCAACGACGCCTCGGATCGGGTCTGGAACACCGAGTCCGGCAAAGCCCAGTTCACCCCGTGCGTGCTACCCGAACACCTGATCAGCGAAGGCGTGCGCAACCTGCCGGTCAAGCCGGATCTGATTCTGCAGACCATGCGTTCGCACGATCAGTACAACACCACGCTGTACGGCCTCGACGACCGTTATCGAGGGGTTTACGGCATGCGCGACGTGATCTTTGCCAACGAGCAGGACATCCAGCGCCTCGGTTTCGAACCGGGGCAGAAGGTCGATCTGGTGGCGCTGTGGGATGACGACCGTGAACGGCGGGTCAGCGGTTTCACCCTGATCGCCTACGACATTCCGCCCGGTCAGGCGGCGGCGTACTACCCGGAAACCAACCCGCTGGTGCCGCTGGAAAGCTACGGTGACAGGACCTACACGCCGACCTCGAAATTCGTTGCGATCCGCCTCGAAGCGGCCAAGGTCAGCAACCTGATTCCGTCGTCGGTGGCCTGACCCGCTACTGATAAAAACACTGGCAATTTGACTGGCTGCAGGCGTTCGCGCCTGGCGGTGGCCCGGCGACGTGCTGCCGCTTTTCAGCCTGGATGAGGACATCATTATGCTCAACATGGAGGCACTGGACCTGGCGCGAATTCAATTCGCGTTCACGGTTTCGTTTCACATTATCTTCCCGGCGATCACCATCGGCCTGGCGAGTTTCCTCGCGGTACTCGAAGGCCTGTGGCTGAAAACCCGTGACGACACTTACCGCGATCTCTACCACTTCTGGTCGAAGATCTTCGCTGTCAACTTCGGCATGGGCGTGGTCTCGGGGCTGGTCATGGCATACCAGTTCGGCACCAACTGGAGCGGCTTTTCCGACTTCGCCGGAAGCATCACCGGGCCGTTGCTGACCTATGAGGTGCTGACTGCGTTCTTCCTTGAGGCCGGGTTTCTCGGGGTCATGCTGTTCGGCTGGAACCGCGTCGGCCGTGGCTTGCACTTCTTTGCCACGGTGATGGTCGCTATCGGCACGCTGATTTCAACGTTCTGGATTCTCGCTTCCAACAGTTGGATGCAGACGCCGCAGGGCTTTGAAATTGTCGACGGGCGGGTGATGCCGCTGGACTGGCTGGCGATCGTGTTCAACCCGTCGTTTCCGTTCCGTCTGGCGCACATGGCGATCGCCGCGTTCGTCGCCACGGCCTTCTTCGTTGGCTCGTCGGCGGCCTGGCACTTGCTGCGCGGCAACAATACCGCGCCGGTGCGCAGGATGTTTTCCATGGCGTTGTGGATGGCGTTGATCGTGGCGCCGATTCAGGCGGTGGTCGGTGACGCTCATGGCTTGAACACCCTGGAACATCAACCGGCAAAAATCGCCGCCATCGAAGGCCACTGGGAAAACGCCGACAACGGCCCGACGCCGCTGGTGCTGTTCGGCATCCCCGACATGCAGGCGGAGAAGACCAGGTATGCGCTGGAAATTCCGTACCTGGGCAGCCTGATCCTGACTCACAGCCTCGACAAGCAGATCCCGGCGCTCAAGAGCTTCCCGAAGGAGGACCGGCCGAACTCGACCATCATCTTCTGGAGCTTCCGCGTCATGGCCGGGCTGGGCATGTTGATGATCCTTGTCGGTGTGCTGGGTCTGGCGTTGCGCCGTGGCGGCAAGCTCTATCAGCATCGTGGCTTCCAGCGTCTGGTGTTGCTGATGGGGCCGAGCGGGTTGATCGCGTTGCTGGCCGGCTGGATCACTACCGAAGTCGGGCGTCAGCCGTGGGTGGTTTACGGCCTGATGCGCACCCATGACGCCGCGTCGCATCACTCGGTGGCGCAGATGAGCACCTCGCTGCTGCTGTTCGTGGTGATCTACTGCTCGGTGTTCACCGTGGGCATCGGCTACATGATGAAACTCGTGAAGAAAGGCCCGCAGCCCCATCACGAACATCCGCCGGAGGGCGATCAGTTGCCGACCCCGCGCCGGCCCATTTCGGCGGCTACCGCCCCGATGAAGGAGCATTGAGTCATGGGTATTCAAGGTATCGATCTCTCGTTGATCTGGGGAGTGATCATCGCCTTCGGGGTGATGATGTACGTGATCATGGACGGCTTCGATCTGGGCCTGGGCATCCTGTTCCCACTGATCCCCGATGAGCAGGAGCGCGACGTGATGATGAACACTGTCGCCCCGGTGTGGGACGGCAACGAAACCTGGCTGGTGCTCGGTGGTGCGGCGCTGTATGGCGCGTTTCCACTGGCCTACGGGGTGATTCTGGAGGCGCTGTACCTGCCGCTGATCCTGATGCTCTGCGGGCTGATTTTCCGTGGCGTGGCGTTCGAGTTTCGCTTCAAGTCGTCACCGCAAAAGCGCCACTGGTGGGACAAAGCGTTCATCGGCGGTTCGCTGCTGGCGACGTTCTCCCAGGGTGTGGCGATCGGCGCGTACGTATCGGGCATTCCCGTGGTGGATCGGCAGTTTGCCGGTGGCGGCCTGGACTGGCTGGCGCCGTTCCCGCTGGTGTGCGGTGTCGGTCTGGTGGTGGCTTATGCGCTGTTGGGCAGCACCTGGTTGCTGGTCAAGACCGAAGGCATGCTCGAGTCGCGGATGCGTCTTTTCACTCGTCCGCTGGCGTGGTTGCTGACGGCGATGGTGGTGGTGATTGGTGCATGGACGCTGAAGTTGCACCCGGAGCTGGCCACTCGCTGGTCGACCAGCGGACACCTGAAGGTATTTGTCGGGTTGATGGTGTTGGCGCTGCTGGCGTTGTTCGGATTGCTGCGCACGTTGCGTCAGCGTCATACCCACTGGCCGTTCGTGTTCACTCTGGTGCTGATGCTGCTCGGTTACATCGGTCTGGCGCTAAGTATCTGGCCAAACATCATCCCGCCATCGGTGAGCCTGTGGGCGGCGGCATCACCGCCCTCGAGCCAGTTGTTCGCCCTGATCGGCGCACTGTTCATCCTGCCGGTGATCCTGATGTACACCTTCTGGAGCTACTACGTATTCCGCGGCAAAGTGAGGATTGGCGATGGCTACCATTGATTCGCGTGAGGTCAAAACCAGCCGCTGGTACAAGCGTCTGGGCTGGTTGTTGCTGATCTGGTTCGGCAGCGTGGTATCGCTCGCGGTGGTGGCGAGTGTGCTGAAACTGGCGATGTATGCAGCGGGAATGAGGACCCACTGACCTGAAAAACCGGAGCCTTGGCTCCGGTTTTTTTGTGCTCAACATTCTCGAAACGCTGATCAAACCTGTGGCAGCGGTGTGATATTGGCAGATGTAAAAAAGGCGCCCCGAAGGACGCCAAAAAATTCACCTCTGACCAAAGGAGCAAGGAGCTTCTAAAGGTGAATGGTATTGCTCGGGAAACTCAGAGAATCGCCAGCGGGTATTCGACGATCACCCTCACTTCATCCAGGTCGGACTCGAACGCCGTAGCGCGGGTGGTGGCCTGGCGCAAGCGCAGCGACAGGTCTTTCATCGAACCGCTCTGCACCACGTATTTGACTTCGACGTCACGCTCCCAGCGCTTCTGGTCGGTCAGTGGATTGCCCTCGGCATCACGGCGCATATACACGGCGTTGGCGTTGGAATAGTCGGCGTCGGTGCCGCGCGCGTAACGGGTCATGAATGACAGCCCCGGCACACCGTAAGCACTCATGTCGAGGTCGTAGCGCACCATCCACGAACGTTCTTTCGGCGAGTTGAAGTCGCTGTACTGGATCGAGTTGTCGAGGAAGATCGAGTCGGACTGGCGCAGGTAATCGAAGTCATCGTTGCCGTTGTTGCGCTGGTGGGAAAGGGCGAGAGAGTGCGCGCCGAGCTTCACGCCGACGCGGCCGCTCCAGATGTTGTTGTCGAATTGGCCGAGCAGTTGTTTGCCTTCGTCGACGGCTTTGTAATAGTTCAGACCACCGAACAGCGACAGCTCGTCCGACAGCGGATAGGTCCAAGCGGTGCCGGCGTAATACTGGTTCCAGGCATCCTTGAGGCGACTGGAATACAGGCTGAAACTGAGGTTCTTGTTCAGCACATAGTCGCCACCACCGTAAGCGATCCACGGCGAATTGACTGGACCTGCGTAGAACGTGGCGAAGTTTTCGCGCATGTCGCTGGACACCGGCTGGCTCATCGCATGCAGCCGTCCGCCCTGAATCGACAGACCGTCGATGCTGGTGTTGGTCGCCGTCACGCCGCGAAAGCTCTCCGGCAGCAAGCGCGAGTCACCGGCCGCCACCACCGGGTTGGCCGGGAACACATCACCGACCTTGACCACCGTATCGAAGGCCCGCACTTTGGCAGCGCCACCGACCTTGGTGTATTCATCCCGCGCCTGGCCGTCACTGTTGACCGGCAACACATCGAACGAACTGCGCCCGCCGTTGCGTCCGTCACCGGTGTCGAGTTTCAAACCGAGCATGGCAAACGCATCGACACCGACCCCAACGGTGCCTTGAGTGAAACCGGATTCGAACTTGCTGATCACCGCATGCGCCCAGGCTTCGGAGTAACCGTTGCCGGTGGGGCTGGACTGGTCGTTGCGATGATCACGATTGAAGTAGAAGTTGCGGTTGAGCACCGTCAGGCTACTGCCTTCGACAAAGCCCTCAGGCTTGTCTTCTGCAAACACCATGGACGGCCCGGAGCCGACCACCACCGCTAAAGCGGCCATCGACATTTTTGTATTGTTAACCATCAAACACTCCTTGGGTTCGGCAGAACGGGAACGTGCGTCGGCGTGGTTTTATTGTTCGGCGGGGCAGGGCCCGCCGGCATTGGTCGCCGGGTGACATCGTTGCAAGCTGCGGATAACGCCAAGGTGATGGGGGAATTACAATTTCGTCATGAATGGTTTGTGCCAAGCGGGTTCAGTTCAAGGCTGCGAGTTGCTCAATGGTTTGTGGAAATCGCTCGACCAGACGGATCAGGGTCGTGGCCTGTGCATTGGGTGTTGCTCGTCCTTGCTCCCAGTTTTCCAGGGTTCGCGTGTTGGTGCGCAGGTACATGGCGAACACTGACCTCGAGAGGTTGAGCTGTTGGCGGATGGCTATCACTTCCTCGGCAGTGATGGGCATCAGTTTCGGTAATTGAACCTTGTGTGTGCGCAGCGTAATTTTGCCTTGGCGCTCTTCTGCCAGAGCTTCGAGGCCATCCATCAATTCGGAAAAAATGTCACGTTTCATAGTGGGATCTCGTGTTGATTTCTTTATTCAGAGTTTGTTTGAACTGTTTTTTCTGAGCCGGCGAGAGGTCGGTGTACTCGTCTTTGCCGTACACAGTGAACAGCCAGAATTGGTTGAAACCCGACCACCAGTAGCAAATCACCCGTAATCCGCTGCGCTTGCCCTTGCCTCGTCGCTGATCACAAAAGCGAATCTTGCGTAGCCCGCCTGTGCCCTCGATCAGATCGCCCGCTTCGGGGTTTTTCAGCAACTCCAGTTGAAAGCTCCGAAATAGATCGTCGTCCAGATAATCGTTTCGGTATTTCTGAAACATACGTAATTCGACAAAAAGAGCATCCATGTTCTGTACGCTACCTACGTATGGTGTTGTCTCGATAACCGAATCGGTCAAGGCCTCCAGGCCGTCCTTTTCGTCCCTTTTTGAACGGTAGACTCCGGTCGTAAAAACACCTGTAGGACGAATCGGCGAGTGTGGTGAGAACGTTCGATTGAGTAGAGGGGAGACTTCACAATTGACGTGTCGGAACAATCCGCAGCACTATCACCCCATGACTGCCCGACTTCGAATGACCATGATGTATTCCTCCATGACCGCTTCCGGCGGGCCATGAGGTCATACGTGTTTGTCATTGGACGTATTACCCAAAGCCCCGCCAGCAATGGACGGGGCTTTTTCATGCTCCGTACGCACATGGCTCATGGAGAGATAAATGTTCGAGATAAGAAGAGCTACCCCGGACGACGCCCGGATCGCGTTCGAGATTCGGCGCCTGGCCATCCGGCAGCAATGCGTCGGTGCCTACAGCCAGCAGCAAATGCTCGACTGGATCCAAGGAGCGGCCGAAGACGGCTACGACACGCTGATGGAAAAACACTTTTATCTGGGCTGCATTGAGGGTGAGGCTGTAGCGACCGGCATGCTTGATCTGGATTACCGTGAAATTGGCGCGATCTTCATTCGCCCGGATTTCATGCAGCGTGGGCTGGGCAGGCGTGTTCTGGTCTTTCTCGAAGATTTGGCGCGGGATCTCGGGCTGACCGAGGTGTGCCTGGACGCAACATTGAATGCGGTCGACTTTTATCGTCGCTGCGGTTATGTCGGGGAGGAGAGTGCGGTTTATCAATCACCTTCGGGTCTGCGACTGGCCTGCGTGCCGATGGTGAAGACATTGGGGTGAAGATCAAAAGATCGCAGCCTTCGGCAGCTCCTGCACAATTCCCCTGTAGGAGCTGCCGAAGGCTGCGATCTTTTGCTGTTGAATCTCACAAAAACAAAAACGGCACCCGAAGGTGCCGTTTTTGTTTGCAGCTAAAGCAAGCCGAGCAATCAGCCCGCCAGACCCGCCTGCTGAACCAGCGTCAGCAATGGCTGCGGGTACACACCGAGGAAGAACGCGACCACGGCGATGGCCAGCAGCATTACGCCGCCTGCCTTCTGTTCCCAGTGCAGCTGGGCGTCGTGGCGGCGCAGGTTCGGCTCGATCAGGTACAGGGTGACCATCACGCGCAGGTAGTAAAACACGCCGATGGCGCTACCCAGTACCAGGGAACCGACCAGCCACCATTGGTGCGACTCGACACCGGTGGCGATGATGTAGAACTTGCCGATGAAGCCGGCAGTCAGCGGGATACCGGCCAGGGACAGCATCATCACGGTCAGTACCGCGGTCAGGTACGGACGGCGCCAGAACAGGCCGCGGTACTCGTACAGTGCGTCGGCGTCACGGCCGTTGTAGGGCGAGGACATCAGGGTGATCACGCCGAAGGCGCCAAGGCTGGTGATCACGTAGGTGACCAGGTACACGCCGATGGCTTCCACCGCCAGACCCTTGCTCGCCACCAGCGCGATCAGCAGGTAGCCGAAGTGCGCAATGGACGAGTAACCGAGCAGACGCTTGAGGTTGCTCTGGGTCAGGGCCAGCAGGTTACCGAACAGGATCGAGGCGATAGCGATCACGCTCAGCACGTCGCTCAGTACGCCACTGCTCGCGGCAGGGGAGATCTGGAACAGACGCACCATCACCGCGAACACGGCAACCTTCGACGCCGTGGCGAGGAACGCGGCGACCGGCGCCGGAGCACCTTCGTACACGTCCGGCGTCCACAGGTGGAACGGTACCAGCGACAGCTTGAATGCCAGACCGATCAGCATCATGCCCAGACCCAGCTGAGCCAGCGAGCTCGGCAGGTTGGTGGTGGCCAGCGCCTGACCGATACCGACGAAGCTCAGGGTGCCGGCGTCAGCGTAGAGCAGGGCCATGCCGAACAACAGGAACGCGGAACCGGCGGCCGACAGCACCATGTACTTGATGCCGGCTTCCAGCGAACGCTTGTTGAAGAAGGCGTAAGCCACCAGACCGTAGACCGGCACCGACAGCAGTTC
>Ga0247818_10001693_pt1 | contig 14126 bp, 10 predicted proteins | sample 13C_Glucose_Day1_FD_192424 | JGI IMG/M metagenome (GOLD analysis project Ga0247818, IMG submission 192424) | Soil microbial communities from agricultural site in Penn Yan, New York, United States - 13C_Glucose_Day1 | ecosystem: Environmental > Terrestrial > Soil > Agricultural land | place...
CCCTGAGGCTGCGGCGCGGCAGCGAGATGCGCTGCACCGGCTGCCCGGGCTGGCTCAGTTCCGCCACCGTGAGGCCCGGCCGGAACAGCTGCACGTCACCTGCCGTGCGGGTGAGCCGCACCCGCCGGATCCCGGTGCCGGCGGGGTCCGCGACGATCGTGACCGGCGCGTCCAGGGCCAGCGTGAGCCAGGCCGCGAGCAGGATCGTGCTGGGGGAGTCCGACGCGCCTTCGACGGCGACCGCCGTCACCGGGGAGCCGTCCACCTGGTCCAGGACCGCGGCGAGCTGGATCCGCCAGTTGGTCAGGCGGGTCCAGGCGAGATCCGTGTCGCCGGCCTTGTAGGTCCGGCGGATGTTTTCCAGGGCGCGCTGCGGATCGGACTCGTTGGCCGAGTCCGTGATCCGGCGGTGCGCGATCCGGCCGATGGACGTCTCGCAGGCGTTCTTCGGCGCGCCGTGCGGCCACCACGCCACGATCGGCGCATCGGGCAGCAGCAGGGCCGCGACGAGGGATTCGCTTTCCTCGGCCAGCTCGCCGTAGCCGCGGAGCAGGATGACTTCGGAGGCTCCGGCGTCGCCGCCCACCCGGATCTGGGCGTCGAGCCTGGTCGGGGCCTCGGCCCCGGCATCCGCGAGGACGATGATCCGGCAGGGGTGTTCCCGGCTGGCCTCGTTGGCGGCCTCGATGGCTTCCTCTTCGAGCCCGGACTTGGTGACGACCACGAGGGTCAGCACCCGGCCCAGGGCAATCACGCCGCCCTGCTCGCGCAGCGCCATGATCTTCTTGGAAATCTTGGAGGTGGTGGTGTCGGGAAGATCTACGATCATGGCCTTCTCCAGGTTCGTCCGTCGCGGGCAAGGAGCTCGTCGGCGGAGGCGGGGCCCCAGCTTCCGGGGCCGTAGGGTTCGGGCTGCTCGGCCAGGGACGCCCAGTAGTCCTCGAACGGGTCCAGGATCTTCCAGGACAGTTCGACTTCCGCGTGGCGCGGGAACAGCGGCGGCTCGCCGAGCAGCACATCGAGGATGAGCCGTTCGTAGGCCTCCGGGCTGGACTCCGTGAAGGAGTGGCCGTAGCCGAAGTCCATCGTGACGTCGCGGACTTCCATCTGCGTGCCCGGGACCTTGGACCCGAAGCGGATGGTGGCGCCCTCGTCGGGCTGGACGCGGATCACGACGGCGTTCTGGCCGAAGTCGTCCTCGCCGTGGTCGGTGAAGAGCAGGTTGGGGGCGCGTTTGAGCACCACGGCGATCTCGGTCACCCGGCGTCCCAGCCGCTTGCCGGCGCGCAGGTAGAACGGCACCCCGGACCAGCGGCGGGTGTTGATGTCGACCCGGATCGCGGCGAACGTTTCCGTCTTGGAGTCGGCGGGGATGCCCTCCTCTTCCAGGTATCCCACGACCTTCTCGCCGCCCTGCCAGCCGCCGGTGAACTGCCCGCGCGCCGAGTGGGTGGAGAGGTCCTCGGGGAGCCGGACGGCGGCGAGGACCTTTTCCTTTTCGGCGCGGAGGTCGTCGGCGTTGAAGGAAATGGGTTCCTCCATCGCGGTCAGCGCCAGGAGCTGGAGGAGGTGGTTCTGGATGACGTCGCGTGCCGCGCCGACGCCGTCGTAGTAGCCTGCCCGGCCGCCGGTGCCGATGTCCTCGGCCATGGTGATCTGGACGTGGTCCACGTAGTTCGCGTTCCACAGCGGCTCGAAGAGCTGGTTGGCGAAGCGCAGCGCCAGGATGTTCTGCACCGTCTCCTTGCCCAGGTAGTGGTCGATCCGGAAGACCGCGTCCGGCGGGAAGACCGACTCCACGATGTCGTTGAGCTGGCGGGCCGACTCAAGGTCGTGCCCGAACGGCTTTTCGATCACCACGCGCCGCCACTTGTCACCGTCGGCCTGGGCCAGGCCGTGCTTGGACAGCTGCCGGCAGACCAGCTCAAAGGCGTTCGGCGGGATGGAGAGGTAGAACGCGTGGTTGCCGCGCGTTCCCCGCTGCTCATCGAGTTCATCGATGGTTTCGGACAGCCGCTTGAAGGCATCGTCGTCGTCGAACTCGCCCTGCACGAACCGGATACCCTGCGCGAGCTGCTCCCACACTTTCTCATCGAACGGGGTGCGGGCGTAGGCCTTGACCGCGGTCTTCACCTCGGCGGCGAAGTCCTCGTTCTCCCAGTCCCGCCGCGCGAAGCCCACCAGGGCGAAGCTGGGCGGGAGGAGTCCGCGGTTGGCGAGGTCGTAGACGGCCGGCATGAGCTTCTTGCGGGCGAGGTCCCCCGTGACCCCGAACAGGACCAGCGACGCCGGTCCGGCAATACGGTTCAGGCGGCGGTCCCGCGGATCCCGGAGCGGATTATGACCTGATTTTCCGGACCGCGTCCCGGAATTACTGCCGTTTTCAGTGTCTGGCATGTTTGCTGTTGCGCCTTAGTTTTCGTTGACGGAACCCAGTACCGGATCAGCTGGGATAGCTCGCTGTGAGGCCCGCCAGTGACGCAACAGCGGCGGGCCAAACCCCTTGGGGGTTCGGCCCGCCGGGCGGTTGGCCGTGTTAGACGATGGCGGCGCGGAGTTCTTTTGCGGCCAGGGCCGGATCGGCTGCACTGTAGATGGCGCCGCCGGCAACGGCAACGTCCGCCCCGGCGCGCTGGACTGCGTTAATGTTGCTGAGGTTTACGCCTCCGGCCACGGAGAACGGGACACGGGCTTCTTCGCCGGCACTGAGCAGCCCGTTCAGGTCGTAGCCCGGTTGGGCCTGCTCGTCCAACCCTGCATGGAACTCGACGAACTTGGCGCCCAAAGCTCGGGCTTCCTTGGCACGGGAGACCTTGTCCGCCACGCCGATGAGGTCGACGACGACGCCTTTGTTGTGGGCCTTAGCGGCCTTCACGGCCCCGGCAATGGTGGAATCATCGGCGCTTCCAAGCACTGACACCAGGTCGGCGCCGGACTTGAACGCAATGTCCGCTTCCAGTTCTCCGGCATCCATGGTCTTCATGTCAGCGAAGACGATCTTGTCCGGATGGGCCGCCTTCACAGCGGTGACGGCGGAGAGCCCGGCGGCCTTGATCAGGGGGGTTCCGAGTTCGATGATGTCCACATATTCGGCGACCTTGCCGGCCAGTTCGAGGGCGTCTTCGACGGTGAGAAGGTCCATGGCTACCTGAAGTTTCATGATGGTTGTTCTTTCTGTAGGGAAATGCGGTGGGTATGGAAAATTGAAGGTCGGGTCATTCGAGGTTGGCGTGCCGAAGCCAGAGTTGCTCGGCCGGTTCATCGGTGTTGTCCCACAGCGTCTGGAAGATGGCCTCGGCGGCGAGGAAGAGGACCTGCTCGAAGAGGGACCCAGAGTACTGGCGGGAAAGGCCGGATCCGTGGTCGGTTTTCTGGGCGGCGGGAATGACCACTAGGGCGTCTGCGAGGTTCGCCAGTGGCGAGTCCTGGTTGGTGGTAAACGCGACAATGCGTGCTCCGGCCTTGGCCGCTGTTTCCGCTGCCTTGACCACCCCGGAGGTTGTTCCGGAGCCGGAGGCCATCATGATCAGGTCGCCGGAACTGATCGCGGGAGTGGTGGTGTCGCCGACGACGTGGACCGTCAGGCCCAGATGCATCAGCCTCATGGCCGCCATCCGCAGGACCAAGCCGCTCCGGCCCGCACCGGCGACGAACACCCGCCCGGCCTGGCCAAGGTGGCCTGCCACGACCGCCAATTGCCGGTCGTCGAGTTTGGCAACAGTGTCCCCGATCTCGTCCCGCACAAGGGACAAATTTCGGGCGATGGCACCAGCGGCGTCTACCTTGGCATGCACCGCGGTTGGTGTTGGACTCAAGTTTGTCCCCTTCGATTCGATCATCGGCTTGTAGTGGCCGAGTGGACGTTTTCTGGCCCGCTTCTATCTTCTCGACACCAACGGGCGGGTGTAACGCTGTTTTCTGATAGTCCTTACTACACTTTCGGATAGCTGGGTATCCCTGCGCTACCGATATGCTGTCCCGATGAGCACAACAACTGACCGGCCCTCGACAGCGTCTACGGTGAGCGTTTCAGACGGGCAATGGGTGCTACTGCGTGCCGTAGCAGCATTGGCCTGTGCGCCATTGACCGAGATCGCGGAACAGCTGCGTGAGGCCTCGTTTCCCTCTCTGGGAGGCAGTGCGCTGGTCATTTTCACTGAAGACTGCACGGGTCGGCCGCAGAAGAAAGCGGGTGAAGAAGAAATCATCTCCCGGGTCTCGATCACTGAGCTTGACCGGCTTCGTGCTGCCCTTTCGGATGAGGCGCCTTGGTTCGGAGAAGCCGAGATCGCGGGTCGGGTGCGTCCGGTTCTCGCCATGAAGTATGCGCCCAGCCAAGCGCTCCTCGTCCTCACGGATCCGTCGAGCTCGGCCGATCCGGGGCACCAGACCGGGCTGGACCTGGTGACCTATCTGTGGCATGTCGCTGCCCGGCGGATCCAGGAGAAGGTGGCCGATGCGCCGCCGTCGTACCTGCTGGAATCCCGGGCCGCCTCCGCCGAACGTCTCCGCGTGACAGCGGAACTAACCGATCTTCACTCCACGACCCTGGAAACCGTCCTGGCCGCCCTGCGTTCATCCTCCCTGGACGATGCGGCGGCACGCTCCACCGTCACGGACCTCACCGCCAAGGCCCTGGTCGGGCTGCGCACGCTCAGCGACCTCACCACGGACCTGGTGGAAGAGCCTGTCGCCACCGCCTTCGAACGCCTGCGGGAGGACCTGCGTCCGCTCATGCGATTCAGCGGCATTGATATCCAGTTCGTCGAGCCACCGCTAAATGGAAGGGCTCTCCCGGGCGAGGTAGCCCACGCGGCACGGGCGATTGTCCGGGGACTGGTGCTGGCCATGATGGAACAGCCCGAAGTCCGCAGAGTCCGGGCGCAGTGGGACTGCGACGGCGAAAACCTTCTGATCAACGTGCGCGATGACGGCGGTGGCGCACTCGCCGCCGACGCCCCTAGCATCGGCCGCCTGGATCGCCGGGTCCAGGCCCTGACCGGACAGATGCAGATCGATGTGATGCCAGGCTGGGGTGCGGATATCTCCGTCTCACTCCCGCTGGACCCGCCCGTAAACCCGGCGGGAGATGTCGCGGGATGGAACCTCGCCGCCAGGGAAGTCGAGGTGCTTCAGCATCTTGCCGCCGGGCAACGCAACCGCACCATAGCCTCAGCCCTGGGCATCAGCGAGAATACGGTGAAGTTCCATGTGCGGAGCCTCTTCCGTAAGCTCGACGTCAGCTCACGAACCGAGGCGATCGCACTGGCGCACAGCCACGGCCTGCGCTGATCGTTTCGGTGCAGGGCTATCTCGTCGTTGACGGTTTGCCAGATGTATACGCAGTCAGTCAGTATGCCTGTCAGCTACCCGGCGCCGGCAGGGCCGGTTGAGCCCTTCGTCAGCGGAGTACGCAATTCTGTCATGCGGGTGTCGGCCGATCGGACCATGAAAGGGCAAGGGAGGTGGAATCGCTGTGAAGACATCAGCAACCAAGAGCGCCCCCCGGCCTGCGCTGGAGTCCCGCCACGAGCATAGGCATGACCCGGGTGCCGCTATGCGTGGACTCCTCCGACGGAATCAGTTTTCGGGACAACGGACTGCCGCACCCGCTCGATGGGGGTGCGGCAGTCCGACCAAGGCACTTGAAGCAGGGAATCGAGGGTGTGGACACTGTCCACACTTTGGCCGTCGGACTGGGCCGTACGACTGCCGGACTGGGCCGGACTGGCGATGTTTTCGGGGGAGTGGCGAGTATTCAACGGCTGGAACCCGGTTCGAGTCCCACCTCGGGCACGTGTTTTCCCTGTTCAGGGGCTTGTGAGCCTCTGAGTGTGCACAAACTGTTCACTTATAGGCGCCTTGGGGGCCTTTTTTGTTGGTGGCCGTTGCTGTGGCCGGGTGGCTCCTTTCCTATGTGGTCGACGCTTCGGGCCTTTGTACTTATTCATGGGTGCCTGCGGCCTCAACTACATGACGCTGGACTTGAGAAGCGATGTGCCGTAGGGAGATGCCTGCTATCTGGCGGGTACTTCACATCCGTTCATTGCCTGCGTGGTCGAGGACGACATGACGGAACGGTGGGATGCCGTGGCATTCCCAGGAAACCGACGCGGCTGGGCTGGGCAGGATGCCTCGCTCCGGCGCGCCCGGTCGTGCTCCCGGAAGAGTCCGAACGGAGAGCCGCGGCCTGGTGGAACGTGTCCCCGGCAAGCAGGACCGCAGGGTGAGGATCGTCGCAGTAACGGCTGAGGCAGCAGGATCCATGACCGGGCACGTGCGGTGCTTCAGGGATGCGAGAAGGCGCAACTCGCCGCCCTGACCGAGGGCGAAGCCGCCCCGCTGAGGTCCTTGCTCCGCAAAGCACTGTGGGGCGTGGAGCGTTAGCCGACGCCCCCGGGGCGCAGCTGCAGCACCCTCCGCGGGGAGGGTGCTGCAACTGCCGACGAACAGGTCCGGGGCGCACGTCCTCGGGCGCTGGCTGCCCTGGCTAGCCGTTGATGACCTGGGGCACCCCGAGGGCTTTGAGGCCTTCGACGCCGAACTCGAGGCCGTAGCCGGATTGCTTGGCGCCGCCGAACGGTATCCGGGGGTCCACGGCGCCGTGCTTGTTGATCCAGACCGTGCCGGCCTGGATGCGGGCTGCTACTTCGCGGGCGGCGGGAAGGTCGGCGGACCAGACGGAGGCGCCCAGTCCGACGTCGAGTCCGTTGGCCAGGGCGACGGCCTCATCCACGCTGCTGTATTTGATGATCGGGAGGGCGGGGCCGAACTGTTCCTCAGCCACCAGCGGGTTGTCGTTGTCGATGCCCGCCACCAGCGTGGTGGGGTAGAAATAGCCCGGCTGGTCGGTTTCGGGGTTCCCACCGATCAGGATCCTGGCCCCGCTGTCGCGGGCCGCCTCGACGAGGTTGGCCACGATGTCGTACTGGGCCTTGTTCTGCAGCGGGCCCAGGACATTGTTCTCGTCGAGCCCGTTGCCCATCGGCATCGCCGCGGCGACGGCGGTTAGTTCCGCGCAGACAGCGTCGTAAATGTCCTCGTGGACGTAGAGGCGCTTCAGAGCCGCGCAGGTCTGGCCGGTATTGATGAAGGCGCCCCAGAACAGGTCCTGGGCGATGGCCTTGGGATCGGCGTCGGGAAGGACGATGCCCGCGTCGTTGCCGCCCAGTTCCAGGGTGAGCCGTTTGACCGTGTCCGCGGAGGATTTGATGATGGCCTTGCCGGCGGCGGTGGAGCCGGTGAACATGATCTTGCCGATCGCGGGGTGGTCGGTGAGGCGGGCGCCGACCTCACGGCCGCAGGAGACGACCGAGAGGAGGCCTTCGGGCAGTTCCTCGTTGATGACCTTGACCAGGGCGAGGACGCTCAGCGGGGTGTTGCCGGAGGGCTTGACCACGGCGGCGTTGCCCATCCGCAGGGCTGGGGCGATCTGCCAGACGGTGATCATCATGGGCCAGTTCCATGGGCCGATGGCGCCGACGACGCCGATGGGCCGGTAGTGGAGTTCGGCACGGGTTTCGCCGTCGTCCACGATGGTTTCCGGCTCCAGGGGAATGGTTGCCGCGGCGCGCAGCCACGCTGCGCAGGCGCCGACTTCGAAGCGGGCGTTGGGTCCGTTCAGGGGTTTGCCCTGCTCCCGGGAGAGCAGGTGGGCGAGTTCTTCGGCGGAGCGTTCGACGGCGTCGGCGGCCTTCAGGAGCGCGGCGGACCGGCCGTCATGGCCCAGCGCAGCCCACGCCGGCTGGGCGGCCTGGGCGGCGGCGACTGCCCGCTCGAGGTCGTCCACGGTGTGCACGGGCGCTTCGCCGACCGGGGTGCCGGTGGCGGGGTCAAGGATTGTCCGGGTTTCGCCGGAGGCTGGGGTGATCGAGGCCAGCAGGGCATCGTAAGTTTCCATGGGTTGGTATTCCTTGTCTGGTAGGCGGGAACGCTAGAGGCCGGTAACGCTTTTTCCGGTGATGAATTCGGCGGCCCGTTCGGCGATCATGATGGTTGGGGCGTTGGTATTGCCGGTGGTGACAAGCGGCATCGTGGAGGCGTCCGCAACACGGATGCCCTGCAACCCGTAAACCCTAAGGTTCCGGGGGTCGACCACTGCGAGGGCATCCACCCCCATCTTGCAGGTGCCGACCTGGTGGTGATAGGTGATGGCGGTCCTGCGGACGTAGTCTTCCAGTTCGTCGTCGGAAACCTCGGGGCCGGGGTAGATCTCTTCCGGACCCCAGTCCGACAGGGCCTGGGAACGCCCGAGTTCACGGCACTGGCGGACGGAAGCGACCAACGACCTGACGTCCTCTGCCGCGGACAATGCTCCAAGATCGATCAGCAGCGGATCTTCTGTCCGTGGGCCACTGAGTCGGATTTCGCCACGGCTCGCCGGGCGGACGATGCCACCCATGAGCGAGAAGCCGTTGTCGGGGCCCTCCATCCCGTCGCCGTACATTGGAAACGAGAAGTGGATTGGCTGGGTGTCCGGTACCGCCATATCGGGCTGGCTCTTCCAGAACAAGTGGGTCTCGGCGGGCGCGACTTCCGGAGCCGGCACGTCCTTCTTAGTGGTCGTGTAGATCACGGGCGACAGCAGGTGGTCGTGGAGGTTTTTGCCCACGCCCGGCAGGTCCAGGACCGGTTCGATCCCTGCTTCTTCGAGTTCCTCCCTGGGCCCGATGCCGGAGCGCAAAAGCAGTCGAGGGGAATCGATGGCACCTGCGGTCAGGATGGTCTCAGCGGCCTGAATGGTGTGAAGTTCCCCGCCCTTCTCAAACTCGACCCCGGTCACGGTGCCGGACTCAATCAGGAGGCGGTGCACATGCGCCCCGGTGACCAGGGTGAGGTTCTCATGTTCCGCCACTGGCTTGAGGTAGGCGTGCCATGTGTTGAAACGCTTGCCATCCCTGACGTTCAGCTGCATTTTCGAGACGCCTTCGACGTCCCCGCTGTTGTAGTCCTCGTTGAGTTTGATCCCGATTTCCTGGGCACCTTCGAGAAGGGAATCCTGTACCGGGTTGGTAGGGAAGTCCTTCACCACATCGAGCAGTCCGGTTCCGCCGCGCGTCGCAGACGCGCCGCCGTCGTAATTCTCGATCGCCTTGAAGACCGGGAGGACCTCGTCCCAGGACCAGCCGTGGTTGCCCAGATAGGCCCAGGTGTCGTAGTCCTGCTTGGCCCCCCGTACCCAGATGGTCGCATTCAGGGCATGGGAGCCGCCGAGGACTTTGCCCCGTGGCAGGTGAAGTTTGCGGCCGAGGCAGCCATCCTGTTCGGTGGTGAAGTAGTCCCAGTCCTCCGGGCCGTGCCACAGCGCACCTGACGCGTGTACGTTGGCAATGTCGGGGTTGGTATCTTCTCCGCCGGCTTCCAGCACGGCGACTGTTTTTCCGGCATCGATCAGGCGGCGGGCGAGCACTGACCCGGCCGAGCCTGCCCCGACGATGATGTAATCGAAACTTGTGGGTGTCATCTTTGACCTTTCACATTGTGGCCCGCGCAATTGGTGCGGGTTGCTATTTGCTGTTCGCCGGCAAAGGGGCCGGAAGCGGGGCTACCGGTAGTCGTAGAATCCCTTCCCCGTGGCCCGTCCCAGGTGTCCCATATCGATGAAGTCGCGCTTGACGATCTCCGCGAATTCCCGAAGCTCCGGATCGTCGCTGCGGCTGTTGAGGTTGTACGGGGTCTCCATGCCGATGATGTCGTAGATCTCGAACGGGCCGAATGGAGAACCGGTCGCCTTGCGCCAGGTCAGGTCGATCGTCGCCACGTCGGCGATGTCCCGGACAAACAACCTGGCGGCCGCGGTCATGAACGGAACCAGCAGGGAATTCAGGATGTACCCGGGCTGTTCCTTCTTCAACCGGACGGCGATCATGCCGATCTCTTCGGCGAACGTGGCCACGGACTCCAGTGCCTGCGGGTCGGTGCCGGCATGTCCCATCACCTCGCCGGTGTTCTGCCGCCAGACCTCGTTCGCGAAGTGCAGGGCCAGGAACTTTTCCGGCCGCCCGGTGGCCTCCGCGATGTCGCTGGGCAGCAGGGTGGACGAGTTAGTGGCGAAGACGGTCCTCGCCGGTGCCACGGCGCCGGCCTTTGCCCAGGTGTTGCGTTTGATTTCTAGGACTTCCGGGACCGCCTCGATCACGACGTCGGCGTCCTTGAGCGCGTCGGCGAGGTCGCTGGAGGTACGGATGCGTCCGACGGCGGCGTCCAGCTTTTCAGGGGTGGCGTCGGGCAGGTCGCGCAGGTAGAGCGGCTTGAGGTACTCCCAGCGGTCATCAAGTTTGCCGAGGATCTCGTCGGTGAGGTCATAGGCGACGACGTCTTTCCCGCTGTAGGCGGCCTGGAAGGCGATCTGGGATCCGAGGACACCCGTGCCGAGCACGGTGAGGTTTTGCATGGTGACTCCTTGGTCGTGGATAAATGAGCTTGCTAGGGGGTATGCCGTGCAGGTCAGAGCGCCTCGAACAGCCCGGCGGCGCCCATGCCACCGCCGATGCACATGGTCACCACGGCGTACTTGCCGCCGCGTTCCCGGGTGGCGTGCAGCGCGTGCCCGGCCATCCGGGCACCGCTCATGCCGTAGGGGTGGCCGATGGAGATGGCGCCGCCGTCGACGTTGAACCGTTCCGGGTCGATGCCGAGGGTGTCGCGGCAGTGGAGGGTTTGGGAGGCGAAAGCTTCGTTGAGCTCCCAAAGGTCAATGTCGTCGATGGCCAGTCCGTGCCGGGACAGCAGTTTCGGAACGGCGGCGACCGGGCCGATGCCCATCTCCTCGGGTGCGCAGCCGGTGACGGCGACGCCGTGGAAGATGCCCAGCGGTTCGAGGCCACGGCGGGACGCCTCGGTTGCGTCCATGAGGACGACGGCGGCTGCCCCGTCGGAGAGTTGGGAGGCGTTGCCCGCGGTGACACTGAACCGGCCAGGCTGCTGTGCGTCCCGGTCCAGGACCGGGCGGAGCTGGGCCAGGGTTTCGGCGGTTGTGGCCGGCCGATTGCCCTCGTCCCGGGTTAACGGCCCGACCGCACTCGTGGCGTTTCCGTCCTCCTGCGGGGACAGGGGGACGATTTCGGCGTCGAAGGCCCCGCGTTGTTGGGCTGCGGCGGTGCGCCGCTGGGACTCGGCGGCGTAGTTGTCCTGAGCCTCGCGGGAGATCTGGTATCGGCGCGCAACCAGCTCGGCGGTGTCGAGCATGCTGGAGTACAGGCCGGGAATATTGGCGCCCAACCATGGGTCCTGGGCGCGGTGGGCGTTGAAGTGCTGGTTCTGCACCAGGGACACGGCCTCGGCGCCGCCGGCGACGACAATATCGGCGTCGCCGGCTTCGATCATCCGGGCTCCGAGGGAGATGGCCATGAGCCCGGAGGCGCACTGGCGGTCCACCGTCATCCCGGGCACTGTGACTGGCAGCCCGGCGCGCAGGGCAGCCTGCCGGGCCAGGTTCATTCCCTGGCTGCCCTGCTGCAGGGCCGCGCCCAGGATGACGTCGTCGATTTCCCCGGGGGCAAGCCCGGCACGCCGGACCGCGTGCTCAATGGCGTGGCCGGCCAGGGTCGGGGCTGGTGTGTCGTTGAAGGCCCCCTTGTACGCCCGGCCGATCGGGGTGCGGGCATAGGACACTAGGACGGTTTTACGCACGGTGGTTCTCCTGGAAGGTTTGCAGTTGGTGGAGCGTCAGACGAAGGCGGAGATCCCGGTGAGGGCGCGGCCGACGATCAGGGTGTTGATCTGGTGGGTGCCTTCAAAGGTGTAGATCGCCTCGGCATCCATGAAGTGCTTCATCACCTTGTTTTCCAGCAGGATGCCGTTGCCACCAAGCACCTCCCGGCACAGTGCGACCGTCTGCCGGGCTTGGGAGGCGGCCAGCAGCTTGGCCAGTGAAGCATGGTCTTCCTTCAGCTCGCCGAGGTCAGCCAGCCGGGAGGCCTGGACCAGCGCCCCCATGGAGGACGTGATGTTCATTTCGGAGCGGACCAGCAAATCCTGCACGAGTTGGAACCGTGCCAGCGGACGGCCGAACTGGCGGCGTTCCGTCGAGTGCGCCAGGGCGGCGTCGAAGGCCCCGATCGCGTTGCCGAGGGCCGTCCACCCGACCTCCAGCCGGGTGGACTTCAGCACCTCGGAGATCTCTCGAAAGGAGCTGACCCCCGGCAGCCGGGCCGTGTCCGGGACGCGGACGTCGGTGAGGGTGATGTGGGCGTTCTGCACCGTGCGCAGGCTGTACTTTCCCTCGATCTTCTCGGCGGACCATCCGGGGGCATCGGTGGGCACGATGAATCCCAGGAAGCGGCCGTCCCCGCCCTGCTCCTTGGCCCACACGATGGCCCGGTGACCCCAGGTGGCGTTCCCGATCCACCGCTTGGCGCCATTAATCACCCAGTCCGCGCCATCCCGGCGGGCCGTGGTGGTCAGGCCCCCGGCGATGTCCGAGCCCGAGTCCGGCTCGGTGAGCGCGAAAGCGCCGACCAGTTCGCCGGTGGCCACGGCCGGGAGGATTTCGGCCTGCTGGGCGGGTGAACCGAAACGGCGCACCGACAGTCCGAACAGGGAGCCGCTGACGCCCACAAAGGTGGCTAGCGAGGCGTCCTTGCGGGCGAGTTCTGCGGTGAGCAACCCGCGAAGCAGGTGGCTTGGCTCCTGACCGGTGTGCAGGTGTTGGCCCAGCAGACCCTGTTCGGCCAGCGACCGCACGAGTTCGAACGGGAACTCAGCTTTCTCCCACGCACGGTTCAGCCCGGCGTCGTCGAGGCCGGCCAGGAAGGAACGCGCCTTGTCCAGCACCGCCTGTTCCTGGGGATCCAGCAGCGTCTCGAAGAGCAACAGGTCGTGGATCTGGGTCTGCGTCTTAGTTGTGGTGGATAAGCTCATCCGAAAGCTCCTTGGCGGTTGCGCAACTCCGTCTTGAGCAATTTGCCGGTGGAGGTGCGGGGCATCTGGTCGATGAATTCGATGTGCTTGGGGATCTTGAATCGGGACAGGGCGGGAGCTACCGCCGCGCGGATGTCCTCGCCGCGCGTGGTCTCACCGCTGTCTTCGAGCACGATGAATGCCTTGCCGACCTCGCCCCACTGGTCGTCGGGCACCCCGACGACGGCGGCCTCGGCGACACCAGGCACGTTCAGCAGGGCGGACTCAACCTCGGCCGGGTACACGTTCTCCCCGCCGGAGACGTACATGTCCTTGTACCGGTCCCGGATCCAGTAGTAGCCCTCCTCGTCCTGCACCGCGGCATCCCCGGTGCGGAACCACCCGTCAGCAAAGGCCTCCGCGGTGGCCTCGGGGCGTTGCCAGTACTCACGGATCACATTGGGGCCCACCGTTTGGATCTCCCCGATCTCCCCCGGGCGTGCTGGCTTGCCGTCCGGAGCGACGAGGCGCACATCGACGAGGAATTGCGGCTTGCCGGCGGAGCCGGCCTTGCGGACCCCGTCCCCGGCGGCGAGCTTGAGCACCGCCGGGGCGGTTTCGGTGAGGCCGTAACCCTGCTGGACGGCTACGCCCCGTGCGGCCCAGCCGCTGAGAATGCGTTCGGGTACCGGGGCCCCGCCGACGATAATGGTCCGCAGCGATGACAGGTCCGTCGTGCCGAACAGGTGATGGTGGGCCAGGGCGTCGAGCATCGCCGGCACCGCAAACAGGCTGGTCACTGCCCGGTCCTGGATCGCGGAGAAGATGGCTTCGGGCTCCACCCGCCGGTGCACCACGATCGTGCCGCCCTTGAGGAACGTCGGCAGCACGAGCCCGTTGAGCCCGGCGATGTGGAACAGTGGGGCGGCGGCGAGGCACACCTCGTCGGGACGTATGTCCGTTTCGATCACGACATTGATGTCATTGAAGAACAGGTTGCCATGGGTCAGCACCGCGCCCTTGGGTCGGCCGGTAGTGCCGGAGGTATACATCAGCATCGCGGGATCCTCGAGGCCGCAGCAGACCTCCGGCACCGGCTCGAGATCCAGCGGGAGCTGCCCGTACTTCGTTCCCGCTGTCCCGGTGCCATCGATGTCCACGAGCACGCTGGCGGGGATCCTGCCGGCGATCATCCCGGTGGCTTCGGCCTGGTCCCGGCCGAAGAACAGCACCGCCGCGCCGCTGTCCTTTAGGATGTACTCCGCCTCTGCGGGCGCCAGGCGGGC
>Ga0247818_10001697_pt1 | contig 14106 bp, 13 predicted proteins | sample 13C_Glucose_Day1_FD_192424 | JGI IMG/M metagenome (GOLD analysis project Ga0247818, IMG submission 192424) | Soil microbial communities from agricultural site in Penn Yan, New York, United States - 13C_Glucose_Day1 | ecosystem: Environmental > Terrestrial > Soil > Agricultural land | place...
CAAGTGCCGGTTTATTTTTGCTCAGAACGGCCAATCCCAAAACCTCAAAGAAACACACGGAGGCGGAAGGCGGCGAGCTATCCGAACCGGTACCGCAGAGGCTGTTCATTTCTGAGCCGACCATTGAGGCCCTGGTCAAAAATCTGTGCCAGGAGGGTTTGTCGGTCAGAGGACAGTCCCCTACACCCTCTTTGCTGCTGTCTCATCTGTGTGGACAACACCACCGAACAGAAGCATCCAGGAAGATGTACATGATTGCCCGTATTTCAGCCGCCTTCGCCGTTATGGTTTCTTTGGTTGCCCACGCCACCGCGGGGGTCGCACCTCGTGTCGAAATCCCCTTCAATAACGGCGCCGAAACTGTGACGGCCACCCAATCCATCAAAGAACCGCTCACAGCGCAGTACCTTTTATCAAGGCTTGTCGGTGATGCCGTGGACAGCATCCAGCCGTTCGACCAAACGTTCGAATTGCAGGGCATTGGTTTTCATGTGTCGACGGCGTCGGTCGATGGAAATCGTGTGCTCTACATCGCCCCCCAAGGGCTGGAAATCGATAACTCGAAGGTGACTCAACTCCTCACCGGCAACATCGTTCGGGCGGAGGTCGCAGACCTTGATCGCGACGGCTCACCCGAGATTTACGTCTTCGTCAGATCATCGGGGCGCGGAATGGCGGGCGAGCTCGTTGCCTACTCCGCTAACCGCAAAAAATCGCTTAGCGAGATTTATCTGCCACCTGTCAGTGACAATCCGAAAATTGCACAGGGTTACCAAGGCGAGGATCAGTTTGCTGTGACGGAAAATGCGTTGGTGCAGCGGTTTCCGGTTTATGACGGTGCTGACGCCGGTGCAGGGCGGACGGGAAAAATGCGGCAGGTTCAGTACAAGTTGATCCCAGGGGAGGCTGGGTGGGTATTGAGGGTTTTTCAGGTGACGGAATACTGAGGCAATTTTTTGCAACAAGGTAAGAGCTAGATGCTCAGCGCCACAGAAATGGTCACCTCTAATCCGTTAACTACCAGGCGAGCGTGTAGTAACAGTCCTAGGAAATTTCCTTCAAGTTGTAGCGCCTTCCATGAACTGGCGGACGCTACTACTGACCGATAATCTTCTCTCTTCGCTGTAACCCAGCGAACGGTTTTGACAGGCCGAAAAAACGTGGGGTCCCGAAACTATTGGAGTCTTCCATGAAAAACAACATCCCAAATTCGCTTGAAAAAGCGAGCCTTGCAGAATCAGAAACCCTTGGCTTGGCCGAACTCTCCGAAGTCACCGAACCCCTCGTGAGCGCCCGCCTACGCAACCCACGCCTCCCCGATCCCGTCAGCCACGTCTTCACCATCCTCCCCAACATCGACACCCCTTCCCTGCTCGCTCACGCCTGCGAAACCCTGGCCTCAATCAACGTCATGAGCACGGACCTTGCCTGCGATCTGGAAAGCTCTCGCCGCAACGTAGCGCTGGCGATCCAGCAACTGGCGGTGGTGGCCGAACTGTTGGTAAACCGGGCGCTGGACAACTTGGACCCACCCGATGGATTGCCAGAGTCCCCGTCCACCAGCCACCCTTGAGTGGCCGCGCGCTTTTTTTACCGACTGGAGGTTTTGTCATGGATCGATACATGCCGGTCACCGGCATCGATTACAGCATTGCGGCGCTGTTGATCGACATCGAAGCGCCGACGTAATGCACGAAACCGCGGCCTACCGCATCCGCACGGCAACCCAATTGTTGGAGAGCTTCGCCGTAAACGAAAATGTTCACAGTGAACTGGCGCGGTGCTGGTCACTTCACTGCGCGACGACTGCGATTTGTTGGACGTCGTCGGGCGGCGATTGCAGGCGCAGGTATTGATGTAGAAAGAAAATGGGCGACCGCTGAGGTCGCCAATTTTTAGACTGTTATAAGTCAATAACTCAATGAACCGATTCAAATTACCCCGGCCCACCACGTCATCATCTAAAGACGTCCACGGACGTCTTTTTTTGTGCCTGAAATCCAGCAAAATCAAAGTTTCCCAACGCTCCTGGCGCCCACCAAGGCTTCTTGAGCGATATCTACTCATCCACCAAGCGCGATAATCGCGGTGATGAGAACCGCGCCAGTGACTGCCAATGCAATTGCGCCTTGCCACGGTTTTGCACCCGCGTATCGCGCAAGCATCCAACCGGCGACGAACAGCACGGCGAGTCCGACCAAGTTGGAGACGCGTACGGCAAGCGCTGTCTGGTCGAGTAACAGAAACGGTACTACCAGTGGGAATGTCGAGACCACTACCAACAGGAAAACGCCCGCGGCCCCCTTGAAGTCATCCCAACCGAGGCGTGGCGGCAAGGGCGTGGATGAATGCTCGATCACGCGGCGACGCAGCGACTCCAGCTCATCCGTGCCGACCACTGCCGCAATACGCGGTGGTAGCGCATCGGCAATCAGCGCTTGTCCGGTGGCTGCGTCAGTCGCGCCGCGCAGGTTTGCGCGGAGCGTGCGGTTGCGGGTGTGCTCGATCAGGGTTCGCAGTAAATACATTATTGCATCGGCGAGTCCCCAGGCGAGGTTGCAACCCAGCGCAGCGATCATCATCGTACGTTCCTCTTCCTGGCCCGACGTCGCTACGCTGATGGTGCCAGTGAAGGTCATTGCCATGAGCAGGCCAAAGATCACTTCCGTAATACGCTCGACCGGATCCAGCACGCGTGCCCGCTTTCGCTCCTCTGTGCCTTGCATGCTGTCATCCTCGTCACGGCTGCGTCAGCCTGTTGTCCTTTGAGCCGGTCCACGGTTTCATTGCGGTATCGAGCGAGAGGGTGAGTTGCTCACGCTGAGGTGCCTGAGGGGACGGTTTTTCCTCGACGGCGGCATAACCAGCCCCGGTGAACAGAGCCAGCGCGAGCGCCGCAACGGCCCGGATGATCAGCGCTGAGCGTGCAGGAAAAAGCTTAGTTCAGACTTGACCTGTTACAACGCAATACATCGACAGCGACGACGCTTTTTCTATCTATAGTTGTGCTGCATCGGCAATTGACCCGCGAAGGCGAGACTTTTTCTACGTTTTCTTCCTCTCGCGACAGACGGGAAGCGACTGCCTTGTAGGACTGCCAATGTCGTTCTATCGTTAAATCCCACACTTCGAGTAACGTTTCAGGCTTTCGCGGCACAACAGCCCCAGTTGACCGCGTGCGGTAAATAGGTAGGGGCTAGAAGTGATCGAATACTCTGCAAGGAGAATGATCATGATCCGCAGGTATTATCTGACCGCCCTGACCACTCTGGCCATTGCAGCTGGCGGCTACTGGGTGCCGACGCAGGCTTATGCCACCAATCAGGCTGACCAGCGACAAGAGTCGCGCGATACCAAGCAGGAGGGGCGCGACGCTTCCCGGGAAACCAAGGAAGAATGCAAGGAGGGCGACGAAAAGAGCCGCGCCGATTGCCGCCAGGACAAGCGCGACACCAAACAGGACACGCGTGACACCGCTCGTGACATCAAATACTAGTAACGTACATCTCACCCCCGCACTTCGCTGTGGGGCCAGGAAGGTTGATCCTTTCGGCAATCGGTTGTAGCTGCGCGGCGTCTTGACTCCTGGGCCGTGCACTACAACTGCAGAGAACGATCAAGGGGCGCGGCCCGATTCCGCCAATCCCGACAAAGGCAGTGCATATGAAAGCGGCACTCGCGTACTTCGCCAAACGGGTAGTTGCAGGTTTACTCGTTATCGTCCCCATCTACCTCGCCATCCTGGTGTTGCTCAAGGGCATGAAGTCACTGGGACAACTGGTGCGACCCTTTTCCAAACTGTTGCCGGAATGGCTGCCGGCCGAGCAGTTCTTATCGTTGATTCTGGTTTTGCTGATCTGCTTTTTCATTGGCGCCGCTCTGCGTACACGTTTGGGCCAACGCACCCGAACGCGGGTGGAAAGGGGGGTGTTTGAAAAAATCCCCGGCTACGGCCTGTTTCGTAGTCTGACCCAGCAAGTGGCGGGAGATAGCCAGCAAAATGTATGGAAGCCCGCCTTGGTCGAAATCGAAGATGCTCTTGTCCCGGCTTTCATCATTGAGGTGTTCGAGGATGGCCGCTACACCATCTTCGTCCCTTCAGTGCCCACGCCATTGGCCGGCGCCATCTACGTGCTGGAAGCGAGCCGCGTGCATCCTCTGGATGTCTCCTTCACTGATGCCTTTAAAGTCATCACCAAATGGGGCTTGGGTGCCAAGGATCTGGTGGCGGCCATGGAAGCCGGGACCAACCGGAGAGAGGTCCCGATTCTGGTAAGCAAGGCTGATGGCGCGCCTTAATTAAAACGGCCTGCTCAAGCAGCTCACCAAGATGCCGGTGGAGCGGGCCCTTCAAACCGAAATGACCGAACACCTGAACAGAAAATGGGCGACCTTGCTGAGGTCGCCCGTTTTTAAGCTGTCATCCAACGCGGCTTCATGCACAACGACTCAACAGAAGGTTTCACTTTATGTAACTTTCTGTTGAGTCGGCTTCCTCACATCGCGCGCAGATGAATTTTTCTTCACCCCACCGCCCCTCTCCAACCGGTACATTGCACTCGCTCTTCAAGAAACTACGGTTTGCCCGCCCTCCCGCGGGCTTTTTTTTGCCTTTCGAATGGATCGCTTCATTCAGCCATCCAATAACCGCCCTCTTCTGACGCAAATCCCTCCCGATTGCCTTATTCGGTGTACCATCGAAAACTGTCAATCAGATAGCAGTTAGCCATGTCCACGCTCAGCGAAGAGGGCCGTCAGATCGTAGCTTCTCTGACGCACCGCGTCGGCCCCAACGCTGACGTTGCAGCCACAGCCGACGCCCTGTTTTTCGGTGAAGTGTTGCTGACTACTTGCTACCACCCTGATCGGGCCCTCGCTCACCGCACATTTGCTTCGTGGCGGGTGGGATCATGAATGAGGCTAACAGCAAGAACGAGCAAGCAATGGCCACCGCCGCTCGCGAATTGTTCCTGCTTGGCCAGAAAACCGTCGAGGCGCGAGCCGTACTGGCGGCGTTGCAAAAGGAGCTGAGCGAGGCCAACACCCGGCTCGTCAATATCCAGCAGGTTGAGCAACTGATCGAGGCCAATCAACAATTGGTCCTGGCGATTCTGCTGGCGCAGTCGGATGCGGAAAAACCCCAACGCTCAGCCGAAGAACACCAGCGTTACCTGGAGATGCGCGACACCAACGAACAATTGGTGCGTGCCGTGCTCAGTGCGCAACACCTGCAAGCCTCGGCCGAGCACAGCCTGGCCCAGCAACAAAATATCCTCACGCTAGTGGCTCACGAGCTGCGCAATCCTTTGACTCCCATCAGCATGATCGCCGGTCGACTGGTGCGGGTACCGAAAGAAGAGTTGCCCCGAATGCAGGCACTGATCGAAGGCCAGGTGCAGCACATGTCGCGCCTGGTGGACGATTTGCTCGACGTCTCCCGCGCCAGCACCGGCAAGTTGCGCCTGGATTGTGGAATCGTCGATATGGTGCAAATCATTCAGGACGCCATCACCGTGTGCAGCCCGGTCATGGCTGCTCGTCATCTGCACTTCACCGCAGAGTTGCCTGAAGAGGCGCTCGCGGTGAACGGCGATCCGGTACGGCTCACGCAAATCCTCGGCAACTTGCTGGGCAACGCGGCCAAGTACACCCAGGCGGGCGGCACGGTCACGCTGTCGGTGACCAGCGAAGACAATCTGCTGCAGATGAGCATTGCCGACAATGGCATCGGTATTTCTGCCAAGGCGCTGCCTTTTATTTTCGAGCCCTTCGTGCAGGATGTTCACGCCGTCGACTTCAACCGTGCAGGCCTGGGCATTGGCTTGACCGTAGTTCGCGAGCTGGTCGAGGCCCATGGCGGCATGGTCATCGGCATGAGTGACGGCGACGGCAAGGGCAGTACCTTTATCGTGACCTTGCCTTTGGCGGTTTGAGTTTTTCACTAACCGCCATGCAACACGTGACACGCCCTGGTCGCCGCAGCCCCCTGTGGGAGCGGGCTTGTCGGATCGCCGCACCGCAGCGAAGGCGACGGCACATTCAACATCCATACAAGCTGACCCACCGCTTTCGCCGGCAAGCCGGTCTCGCTCCCACATTCTTGATCGCTGTCGTGCCACAACGTTGTGGTCGCTGCAGATCCTCTGTGGGAGCAGGCTGCCCGCGAAAAATCCATCTCAATTGACGGGCTGAGGCTGAGCCGCCAACGCCGGTTCTTCATGCTTTTGCAAAACCGGCAACTCCAGCCGCGCTCGCCCATAGAACGCCAGCGCCGTCAGCAAACACGCCAGCCACACAAAGATCCCGGCCCAGAAGGTGTGGGACATGTAGTGCCAGCCTTGCAGGACCCGCGTCGTTCCGTAGACGAAACCGAGGGCCAGCGAGCCGTACATCACCGCTTTGGAATGACGCCAGCGGTAGCGGCGCGCGACGAAGTACAACGCCAGCAGGGTAAAACCACCCGAGGCATGACCGCCCGGCCAGCAACGACCACTGCCTGCAACGTGCAGCAGATCGAAATTCTGGTACCACTCCTTGTGTTCTATCTGCCCCCCGTACTGTGTCGTTTCGATCGGGCAATACACACTGGTATGGCCCTTGAGGTAGTGGATGACGCCCGTGCTGATGGAAAACGCGAACACCACATAGAGGAAATCACGACGGTGCCTGCTGGCAAACCGCAGCGCCGGCGCGACCTTGATCTTTTCCAGGAACGCGATGATTTTCGAATGTTTTTCAGCCTTCAGACGTGGCCAGAGAAACGACAGCAAGGCGCCGACGATGGCTATCTCGCCGGTCCAGTTCGGGATGATCCGCGCCCATTTGTGAGTGATCTTTTCGAATAGATGGACATGATCCAGCGGGAACACTTTCGCGACCGGATCATAAAAAAGATCGTTGAAGGCGACGTCGATTCTGGTCAGGTCGAACAGCAGGAAAACCACGACGGCACAGGCCAGCGGGATACCGAAGTTCACCCAGTAAAAACGCGAGTGGGAGGAGGTCATCATTGAGCGCCCGGATCGAAAAACTGAAGTCATTCGCCGGTCACCGAGCGCCAGTCCGAGGCTTCGATGAAGCCGAGCATGCGCGGGGCCTGTAACGATTCGGCGGAAATGAACAAGGAAGCGCCGTAACCCAGGGTCGAGCTTGGCAACTCGAGGTCGTTCATGAGTTGCGACATGCATTCGCTGTGGGTGACCAGGATCAGATTGCGTCCGGCCACTTTGTGCGCCAAGGCGTCACGCAACATGGTGCCCTTGCAGTTGATCAACCAGTCTTCATCGAAACTGATCTTGTTGAACATATAGCCGGCGGTCTGCGCGGTCCGCATGACCGGGCTGTTGTAGATGTCGGCCTTGTTCAAGCCCAGTTGCTCGAACTGCGCACCCACCGCCACTGCCACGCTACGGGAACGATCGGTGATGCCGTCATTGCCGCTCAGGCAGGCTGCCGAGGAGTGATCGCAACGCTCGACGTGGCGCACCAGCACGATCATGTCACCTTTGGCCCAGCCGGCTGCCAGCGCACGGGCGCCGGCCACATTGCCGTCGGCCAGGTCCGGCACGGCGGCAGGGCGCAACAGCCATAACGTCAACGGGATCACCAGCAGCGCCGAGGCCATCACCACAGCCCCGTTGCGATAGCGGGCCAGACGGCTCAGGTCGAGGGAGCGTTTAATCCCGAACAGTCTGAGTCTCAATTCCACATCAAGCCGCCCCGCCGGCATGCATCACTGTCATTCGATGCCGCGAGGGTAGAAAGGCGCGCGTTGGCTGGAGGTGAAACGGTTGTGAAAAAAAGCTTAAGAACAACGGCAAAGATCGCAGCCTGCGGCAGCGCCTACATCGGAACGCGCGCCCCCCCCTGTAGGAGCTGGCGGCCTCTTGATCTCCCTACAGTTCCCAGCCTCGCTGCCGATACACACCTGCTTCCCACCTTGCTGGCTCCCAAAAACAACAATCTTCCAGCCACCGACGATCAAGAAACACAACGTTCCTGGAGGAATTTGATGAATAGCTGGTTCGGCAACATCAGCGTGAACCTGAAACTGGGCCTGGGGTTTGGCCTGGTCCTGGCACTGACCTGCATCCTCGCCCTGACCGGCTGGACGAGCCTGGGCGGTTTGATCGACCGCAGCAACTGGATGAGCGACATCACCCAGCTCAATGCCGGCCTGACCAAACTGCGCGTGGTGCGCCTGCAATACATGCTGACCAACGGCGACGAAACCGCCGCGCAAAACGTACAGACCACCCTGGACGCGTTCTCCGCCCAGCAACAAGCGCTGCTGGCGAAGTTCCAGAGCCCGGATAACCTCAAGCTGCTCAGGGAACAAGGCGCCGTCATTGATGCCTACAAGTCGTCCCTGAATAAAATGCGCAGCGCCTACCGCACCGGTAATAGCGCCCGCGATGTCATGGGCAGCAACGCCGATACCGCCAGCAAACTGATTGATGCCCTCTACAGCGGCGTGCAGCAAATGCCCTCGAGTGATCAGCGCTTCGAACAATTCCAGGCCATTACCGCCGCCAAGGAAGCGTTCATGCTGGCCCGCTACGAAGTGCGTGGCTACACCGCCGCCACCAATGCCGAGACCGAGCAAAAAGCCGTCGGCCAACTGGACATGGCGATTGCCGGCCTGAAGTCCCTGGGCGTGCACTTTACCGAGACTCAGCCAGACGCCCTGCGTCAGCTGGAAACCGCGCTGAGCAACTACCGCAGTGCCTTGCAGGCTTATAAAAACGCCAGCAACGACGCGGTGCAGGCGCGCAAGGAAATGACCGAACAGGGCGCTGCCATCGTGTCCCTGAGCGATCAGCTGTATCAGATCCAGCTCGACCGCCGTGACGCCGAAAGCGCCCAGGCCCGCACCCTGCAACTGATCAGCACCCTGCTGGCATTGTTGGTGGGCATCATTGCTGCCGTCATCATCACCCGCCAGATCACCGGCCCGTTACGCGACACCCTGGCCGTGGTCGAGCGCATTGCCGGTGGCGACCTGTCCCACGACGTCAAGGTGACTCGCCGCGACGAACTCGGCGTACTGCAGCAAGGTATCGCGCGCATGGGCGTTACCCTGCGCGATTTGATCAGCGGCATTCGCGATGGCGTCGCCCAGATTGCCAGCGCCGCCGAAGAGTTGTCGGCCGTGACCGAGCAGACCAGTGCCGGGGTCAACAGCCAGAAGATCGAGACCGATCAGGTGGCCACGGCCATGCATGAGATGACGGCCACGGTGCAGGAAGTCGCGCGCAATGCCGAGCAAGCCTCCCAGGCCGCGGCTGCCGCTGACGGTGAAGCTCGTGAAGGCGACAAGGTGGTCAACGAAGCCATCGCCCAGATCGAACGCCTGGCCAGCGAAGTGGCGCGTTCAACCGAAGCCATGAATGTGCTGCAACAGGAAAGTGACAAGATCGGCAGCGTCATGGACGTGATCAAGGCGGTCGCTGATCAGACCAACCTGCTGGCGCTCAACGCCGCCATCGAAGCGGCCCGTGCCGGTGAAGCCGGGCGTGGTTTTGCCGTGGTGGCCGACGAAGTGCGTGGCCTGGCCCAACGCACGCAGAAATCCACCGAAGAAATCGAAGGCCTGGTCGCAGGTTTGCAGAACGGCACCCAACAGGTGTCGGCGGTGATGAACAACAGCCGCACCCTGACCGACAGCAGCGTGGCGCTGACCCGCAAGGCCGGCTTGTCACTGGAAAACATCACCCGCACGGTGTCCAACATCCAGTCGATGAACCAGCAGATCGCGGCTGCCGCCGAGCAGCAAAGCGCCGTGGCCGAAGAGATCAGCCGCAGCATCATCAACGTGCGCGACGTGTCTGAACAGACGGCTGCCGCCAGCGATGAAACGGCTGCGTCGAGTGTGGAGCTGGCGCGGTTGGGTAATCAGTTGCAGATGATGGTGAGTCACTTTCGAGTGTAGACGGCAACGTCTATTGAATCCCGCTGAAGGTGTCTGTGAAAACACACGCCAGCCATTAACTTACTTGCAGCAAACGTTAAACACGACAAACCCCGCAATTAGCCCAATGCTGTTCAGTTAAGGACATTGTAGGAGCGAGCTTGCTCGCGATGGTCGCCAACGATAACGCGTGTTTGCTGGATAACACGCGGTGTTCTGGAATCCATCGCGAGCAAGCTCGCTCCTACAAAGGCTTAACTGAATAACATTGCGCAATTAGCGGGGTCTGTTGGTTTTCGGGCGCAATGGCAATGGAGCACATCGATATACAAGCACTCTAGCGCTGTTCAAGGGCAGCCAACACATGCCCAGGGTCATTGTGTATGGCGCGCAACAATGCTCGAGCAGGACCTTCAGGCTCCCGCCGACCTTGCTCCCAGTTTTGGAGCGTTCCAAGCGCAACATCAATCGCTTTGGCAAATCGCGCCTGTGATAGCCCTTTGGCCTTGCGGATCATTTTGACCTTTACCGCGTCAACGTGAAACTCACGCGATGGCGGGCGCTCGCCGCGATCGTTCTCATCCATCTGGGTCATGCTTTCGACCAGACGGTTGAATAGATTCTTTTCCATCATTTCCACCCTCTCGCCGATGCGCTCGATACGGCTGTTCAGGATCGCTCCGTCGGCGGGATAACCGGGGGTGTTGCTGCCATCGATGACCATGGCGTTGCGAATCAGCGTGTCGTACTTCATGTCAGTCTCCCAGCGGCAATGCCACATGCAGGACATTTTTTTCCGTTGTCGTGTACCTTCACATTCGGCCAATCTCGACACTGTATGTCAGTTGTCTAAACCTCACCGTTTGCCAATGTTTCACCCACTCCCAAGAGCAAAGGAATGCACATTATGCAATGGAAGACCGTGGTGTTCGCTACATGTTTGCTGCTCATCAGCGCCTGCCACGCCAGGCCGTTTCAGCCACCGCCCGCAGAGTCGACCCAGTGGCTAAAAGCCGGTGCCAGCGAGGATGATGCGTTTAAGTCGATGCTGGCGTGCGGGTACATCAATGGCTCTGGCACCGATGCCAAAGCCACAATCGAACAAAGAGTCGAGCGCTTCCAGTGCATGAAACGCGCAGGCTATAGCCGTCGCGACGGTCTGGATCTGTGTACCCTGCCAAGTTTTCACCCGCTGCAGGCTTGCACGCCTGCCCACTGAAAAGACAAAACTTGCGCCGTGCCTCGTGCGAGCGATGATCAATCAAGTCAGTTAAGTTCCCCCCCTGCCCGCTTGAGCATTTGCTTGCAGCGCTCCGACAAGTGAAACACGTGCAAATGTTTGCCAGCCTTGGCGTAGCGCTCACGCAGGGTTTTCAGCGCGGCGATCGCCGAGTAGTCGACGAACCTCAGGTGTCGACAGTCCAGCGTCACGTGCGCAGGGTCGTTGGCAGGGTCGAACTGATTGAGGAAAGGTGCAGTCGAGGCGAAGAACAGCGTGCCATGCAGGTGATACAGCTTGCTGCCGTCGGCTTCGACATGAGCGTCGGCGTACAGCTCGCGAGCCTGTTGCCAGGCGAAGTTGAGCGCGGCAATGATGATCCCGCAAAGCACGGCGGTGGCCAGATCGGTGAACACCGTAATCACCGTGACGGCGATGATCACCAGTACGTCGTTCAGCGGGACTTTGTTCACCACCCGCAACGAAGCCCAGGCAAATGTCTGCTGCGACACCACGAACATCACCCCGACCAGTGCCGCCAGCGGGATGCGCTCGATCAGCGGCGACAAAAACAGGATGAACAACAGAATCAACACACCGGCCACCACCCCGGACAGTCGGCCACGACCACCGGAGCTGAGGTTGATCACCGTCTGGCCGATCATCGCGCAACCGCCCATGCCGCCGAACACACCGGAGACGATGTTGGCCGCTCCCAGCGCCACGCATTCGCGATCCGGGTAGCCGCGGCTTTCGGTGATCTCGTCGGTGAGGTTCAGGGTCAGCAGGGTTTCCAGCAGGCCGACCAGCGCCATCAAGATCGCGTAAGGGGCGATGATGTGCAGGGAGTGCAGATTCCAGGGGATGTCCGGCAGCGCAAACGTCGGCAAGCCGCCGGCAATGTGAGCCATGTCGCCCAGGGTGCGGGTGGGCAGGCCGAGCAGATAAACCGCGAGGCCAACGCCCAGGATCGCCACGAGCGCCGGCGGCACGGCACGGGTCAAACGCGGTAGCAGGTAAACGATGGCCATCGTCAGCGCCACCAGCCCCGTCATCAGGTACAGCGGCGCCCCGCTCAGCCAGGCATCGTCGCTCTTGAAGTGCTCCAGCTGGGCAAGAGCGATGATGATCGCCAGGCCGTTGACGAAGCCCAGCATCACCGGGTGCGGCACCATGCGCACCAGTTTGCCCAGCTTCAGCAGCCCGAACGCCAGCATGATCAGCCCGCCCAGCAGCACAGTGGCCAACAGGTACTGCACACCGTGCTGCACCACCAGCGCGACGATCACCACCGCCATCGATCCGGCGGCGCCGGAGACCATGCCCGGCCGCCCGCCGAAGAGCGCGGTCAGGGTGCAGATGATGAACGCGCCGTATAGGCCCATCAATGGATTGAGGTGAGCAACCAGGGCGAAGGCGATGCATTCGGGCAGCAAGGCGAAAGAGGTGGTGAGCCCGGCCAGGACATCGGCGCGCAGAGGTTTTGGTTTCATGACTTACCCAAAAATTTTGGCCGAAGGGAATGGCCAGCAAAGAGGGTGCGGATGTTACGGAATTGAGGGCAGCCCGGCCAGTTGTTGGGCTGCTGAAAACGCCATCGCGGGCAAGCCACGCTCCCACAGGTTTTGTGTTGTTCGCCAATTGCGTGAACGACACAAAACCTGTGGGAGCGGGCTTGGTCCGGGCGGCGATCCGACGATGAACGATAACGCGGTCTAAAGCGAACTCACACCATCTCGTCCCGAATCCACTCAACCACCGAAGTCCGCTTCGGCGCCCAGCCCAGCAGTTCACGCGCATGCTTGCCGCGAACCCGGCTGTTGGAGCCCAGGCCATAGTTGGCCATTTCATAACCCCACTCGGCTTCGGCCTCTTTCAGCGGCCAGTCCTGTGGCGCTCCCAGCTTCAGCGCCTGGGCAATCGCCGTGGTCATGTCGATGAACGACGCCTCGCCGCTTTCGACGAAGTAGAAGGTGCCCGGAATGTTTTTGGTCAGCGCCAGCAGGTACAGGGACACCACGTCTTCGATGTGCACGTTGGACCAGATGTTCTGGCCCGGGCCGACATGCCGGACCACACCGCTCTTGCGTGCCTGTTTGAGCAAGCGCGGCAACTGCACGCTGTCGCGATTGACACCCAGGCTGTGACCGTAGATCAGCGTATTGCAGATGACGGCCGAGTTCACGCCGTCTTTGGCAGCTGCGAGGATCAGGTTATCGATGGCCACGCGCGCAGCCTTGTCGACCGTCGGCTCCGGCAGGCTGTCTTCGTAGTAGACGACGTCGCTGGATTTACCACCCGACGCATCGCCGACGATGCTCGACCCGCTGGTATGCAGGAACACTTTGTTGGAACCGCGCAGCGCATCGAGCAAGGCGTCCACTGCGCCGCGATGGTCGCTGCTGGCGGCATTGATGACGGCATCGGCAGCCCTGGCCTGTTTGCCCAGTAATGCGCTGTCGTCCAGCGTGCCGATGACCGGGGTGATGCCCAGTGCGCTCAGTACATTGGCTTGTTCGGCGCTGCGCACCAGGCCGGTGACCTTGTGACCTGCGCGGACCAGACCGGTGGCGATGGAGCCGCCGATAAAGCCGGCGGCGCCGGTAATGAATACGTTCATGGAGAAACTCCCTGCGTCAGTAAGTGATGCAACCAGTATCGAGCAGCGATGCCTGGGGAAACAGGCGGCACAGCCCAATTCACTCTTGCGCAGGGGTCACGAATCAGCCCGAGAAGTCCGCTATCGCGTAATCCGCCAATTTGCCCTGGATGAAGTCCAGGAAGCACTGGATGCGCAGGGCCAGCTGCGAGTTACGGTAGTACACCGCGTTGATCGGCTGACGATAGCCGCTGTTGAACTCCGCCAGCAGCACCTGCAGACGCCCGGCGCGGATGTCTTCGATCGTCATGTAATGGGACAGGCTGGCGATGCCCTGGCCTGCCAGTGCCAGGTGCCGGATGGTCTCGCCGCTCGAGG
>Ga0247818_10001698_pt1 | contig 14101 bp, 12 predicted proteins | sample 13C_Glucose_Day1_FD_192424 | JGI IMG/M metagenome (GOLD analysis project Ga0247818, IMG submission 192424) | Soil microbial communities from agricultural site in Penn Yan, New York, United States - 13C_Glucose_Day1 | ecosystem: Environmental > Terrestrial > Soil > Agricultural land | place...
GAGCCTTTCGCGGTACGGCCGTTCGTGACGGAGGCGCTCGCGGTGGAGCCTTTCGCGGTACGGCCGTTCGTGACGGAGGCGCTCGCGGTGGAGCCTTTCGCGGTACCGCCGTTCGTGACGGAGGCGCCCGTGCGTGGCCTCCCGCAGGACATGCCACGGGCGGAGGAGCCGGCGCTCCGTGAGGAGACCGAGGACATCCCGCCCGACCTCGGCCCGGCGCTGGACGCGGTGGCCGAGGTGGGCCGGGCCGCCGTGCCCGCTCGTGACTTCCCGCTGGTCGGCCTGGAACCGGCCCCCGCCGTGGTGACCGGCGACGGCCGCGCGGAGGAGTCCGCGGAGGAGCGGGGGAGCGAACCGGACAGCGTGGCGGGCCTGCGCAAGCGTCTCCCCGTGGATGAGGAGCGTGCACCGGTGACCATCGGCGTGGGCGCCGCCGACCCCGTCGCCTGGTGGGGTGCAGGTCGCAGACAGCCCGTCATCACCACCGAGACCACCGCGCCCATCCCCGTACACCTGCTCTTCCGTGACGCCGCCGGCGACGGCACCGGCGGGCCCGCGGCCCCGGGCGGCACCGCCCCCGGTGGTGCGAGCCCCGCCGGTACGGGAACGCCTTTCCCCCGGCGGCCCGGTGCCCGGCGCCCGCCCATGCCGCGCTCCCCCGAGGAGCAGGCGTCCACCCGGCCCGCGCCGCTCGCCGACCCCCGGCTCACCGAACGGCCCGGGCCCGTGCTGCCCGGGTGGACCGCACTGCTGACCGCGGCGGCGGGGACGGCCGCCGGGCTTGCCGTGCTGGGATGGCAGGGCGCACTGCCCGCCGCCGTGACCGGCAGGCTCGGGCTCGGGACACGCGCGTACGACGGCATCGGCACCGGGGCCTGGGCGCTGCTCGCGCTGCTGCTGACCCTGGTGCTCCTCGCGCTCGGCGGCCTCGGCCGGGGCCGGGCCGGGCACGCGTCGGTGCTGACGCTCTTCGGCGACTACCGGGGCAGCGTCCGGCGCACCGGACTTCTGTGGATCTCGCCGCTCCTGCTGCGCCGCCGCGTCGACGTACGGCTGCGGCACTGGCGCAGCGAGCCGCTTCCCGCGGTGGACGCGAACGGGACCGCGCTGCGGGCGGTCGTGCTCGTCGTGTGGCGGGTGAAGGACACCGCGCGGGCCACCCTCGGTGTCGCGGACCACGAGCGTTACCTGCGCGACCAGGTCGAGGCGGCGCTGGCCCGGGTGCTCTCCCAGCTCCCCGCCGACGCCTTCCACGAGGACACCCGCACCCTGCGCGACGCCGAGACGGTGGGGAACGCGCTGACCAGGATGCTGAAGGCGGACTGCGTACCCGTGGGTATCGAGGTGTACTCCGCGCAGCCGACCGGGATCGAGTACGCCCCCGAGGTCGCGGCGGCGATGCAGCGGTGCCGGGTGGCGGCCCTCGACGCCAAGCACCGGGACGGCGTGCTGACCTCGGTGGTCGACGCGGTGGACGACACCGTGGGGCGGCTGACCGCGCGCGGCATCGTGGAGCTCGACGCCTACGAGCACAAGGCACTGGTCAGGGACCTCACGGTGGCGTTCTACACCGGGCGCGGCGGCGGCGAAGGGGCCTGAAGGCTCCTCGGGACAGGGGTGCGCGCACCGAAACAGTCCCCACATTGGTCTGGACATGTTCATGCAGCGTCAATAATCTGGACTTGGTCTAGACCGCAAAAAAACATGCGCGCAGCAGAGCCCCAGAACCTCCCCCACGTTCTCGAGGAGCGACACAGCATGCGGAAAAGGGCAAGCGCGGCCGTCATCGGCCTGGCGATAGCCGGCGCCTCCATGTTCGCGACCAGCAGCGCGAGCAGCCACGGCTACACCGACTCACCGATCAGCCGGCAGAAGCTCTGCGCCAACGGCACCGTCACCAACTGCGGAAACATCCAGTGGGAGCCGCAGAGCGTGGAGGGTCCCAAGGGCTTCCCGGCGGCAGGACCGGCGGACGGCAAGATCTGTGCCGGCGGGAACAGCCAGTTCGCCCAGCTCGACGACCCGCGCGGCGGCGCCTGGCCCGCCACCAAGGTCACCGCCGGACAGGGCTACAGCTTCCGCTGGCAGTTCACGGCCCGCCACTCCACGAGTGACTTCCGGTACTACATCACCAAGAACGGCTGGGACTCCACCAAGCCGTTGACCAGGGCGGCTCTGGAATCGCAGCCCTTCATGACGGTGCCCTACGGGAACCAGCAGCCCCCGGCCACGCTGACCCACCAGGGCACCATCCCCACCCAGAAGACCGGGAAGCACATCATCCTGGCCGTGTGGAACGTGGCGGACACCACCAACGCGTTCTACGCCTGCTCCGACGTGCAGTTCTGACGCACACGGCACACAGCACAGTGGGCGGTCCCCTCGGAAGGAGACCGCCCACTGTGGTGTCGGTGCGCCGTCAGGGACTCGAACCCCGGACCCGCTGATTAAGAGTCAGCTGCTCTAACCAACTGAGCTAACGGCGCCTGCTGACTCGAAAATAATACCTGGTCCGTGGGGGTGCTGATGACACGTGCCCCGGGCCCCCGGAGGTGGCCTTCCCCACACGCCTCGCCACTGCCCGGCCGGCACGCTCCGGAGCCCGCGACCCCGGGCTCCGGAGGCCGTCGGGTGCCCGTGGGCTCACGCCCGGGAGGCCGGCGGGTGACCGTGCGCTCACGCCCGGGAGGCCGGCGGGTGACCGTGCGCTCACGCAGGGCCGCGGTGGACCCGGGCGGTGTTCCAGGGCGCGGGCCCGCCCCTGACCTGCGGGCCCGCAGGTCATGTATACCGAGTGCGGGGTGGCGGTGACCACCCGTCGGAGGGGGCTGTCGCGTCCGGCTCAGAGCGCCATCGACAACAGGACCGGGGCCGCGCGCCGGTTCAGCGTGGCCGCCGCCTCCCGCAGCCGGTGCGCGTGCTCGATCGGCAGGGAGAGTGCCAGGCATCCCGCCGACGACCCGGCGGTCAGGGGGACCGCCGCGCACACCGTGCCCACGGCGTACTCCTGGAGGTCGAGGACCGGCACGGTGGCCGGCTGGCTGTCGAGTTTCGAGAAGAGGACCTTCTCGTTCGTGATGGTCCGCGACGTCAGCCGCGCGATCCGGTGCCGCGACAGATGGTCACGCCGGCCGTTCTGGTCGAGCTGCGTCAGCAGGCACTTGCCGATCGCGCTGGCGTGCGCGGCCGAACGGAAGTCCACCCACTCGTTGACGGCGGGTGTGCGGGGCCCGTCGGCGACCTGCGTGACCCGGATCTCCCCGTCGAGGTACCGGCTGACATAGACGGCCGCGCCGAGGGAGTCGCGCAGCTGCACCAGTGTCTCGTGGAGTTTCGCCTCCAGGGCGCGCCTGCGCGCTGTGCCGGAGCCGAGCTCCAGAAGTGAGGCACCGATGACATACGCGCCGTCGGCCACCTGCTCGACGTACCCCTCGCGGCGCAGGGTCAGCAGGAGGGGGGTGAGATGCCCGCGCGGCAGTCCGGTCTCGCGGGAGAGCTGGGCGTCCGTCACCCCGTCGCCGTGCGTGGACACGGATTCGAGCACGCGCAGGGCGTACTGCACCGAATGGAACGGTGCCTTCGGCTCGGGCTTCAACGCCACGGTTCCCCCTCCAGGGCCTCTACCAGGTTGCGACCACAAGCTCTCGGCCAACGATAGTGGCCAAAAGCCCGAATCGGAGGGGGTGTTGACCACTTCATGACGCGCCCCGGCCGCGACGACCGGGGCGCTTTCCTACGGCATATGCCAAGGTCACGAACGCGCCGCCGAGGGGGAGGTCACAGCACCGCGCTCAGGAACTCGCGCGTACGTTCGTGCTCGGGAGCGGTGAATATTTTCTCCGGCGACCCCGACTCCACGACCCGTCCCGCATCGAACATCAGTACCTTCTCGGACACGTCCCGGGCGAAGTTCATCTCGTGGGTCACGCAGAGCATCGTGATGTCGGTGTTCCGGGCGATCTCGGACAGCAGCTCCAGCACACCGGCGACCAGCTCCGGGTCCAGCGCCGACGTCACCTCGTCGAGCAGCAGGATCTCCGGCCGCATCGCCAGCGCCCGGGCGATCGCGACACGCTGCTGCTGGCCCCCGGAGAGCTGGGAGGGGTGGGCGTCGACCTTCCCCGAGAGCCCGACCATGTCGAGCAGCTCCCGGGCCCGGGCCTCCGCCTCGTCCCGGTCCATGCCGAGCACGTGCACGGGCGCCTCGGTGATGTTCTGGAGCACCTTCATGTTCGGGAAGAGGTTGAACTGCTGGAAGACCATCCCGATCTTCTTCCGGGACTCGCGCAGCTCCTTGTCGCCCGCGGGCTTCAGTGCGCCGGACGGTGTCCGTACATGGGTCAGCGGCGCACCGTCGACCCAGATCACCCCGTCGCTGACCTTCTCCAGCGTCATCAGCAGCCGCAGGATGGTGGTCTTCCCGGAGCCGCTGGGGCCGATCAGCGTGACGTGCTCGCCGCGCCGCACGGTGAAGTCCAGCTCGTCCAGGACCACGTGGTCGCCGTAGCGCTTGACGACCTTCTCGAAGCGGACGAGCGGCTCGACGCCCGTGGCCAGGGGGTCCCCGGCCGCGTCCGCGGGTTCCTTGAGGGGGGCGGGTTCAGTGGCCAAGACGCTTCTCCAGCTTTCTCATCAGCAGTGAGGTGGGGTAGCTCGCGACCAGGAAGACCAGGCCGGCGAGCGTGAACGCCTCGGTGTACGCGAAGTGGTCGGCCCCGTACTTCCGGGCCTCGAAGACCATTTCCTGGACCATGATCACGGCGAGGAACGGGGTCTCCTTGAACATCGAGATCGCGTAGTTGCCGAGGGCGGGCAGCACGTTGCGTATCGCCTGCGGCAGGATCACGGCCTGCCAGGTGCGCCGCGGCGGCAGTGACAGGGCCCGGCAGGCTTCCCACTGCCCCTTGGGCACCCCGTCGATCCCGGCCCGGTACACCTCGGAGGTGTACGTGGCGTAGTGGATGCCCAGGACCACGATCCCGACGGTCAGAGGCTCCACGGAGGTGAAGAGGGCCGCCGCGCCGACCAGCTGGACCAGCAGCGGGGTGGCACGGACGAACTCCATCACCGCTTTCACGGGCACGGTCACCCAGCGGGACGGCGCCCGTGCGGCCACCGCGATCGCCAGGCCCAGCACCGCCGCGACGAGCGTGCCGAGCACGGTCGCCAGCAGGGTGACCCTGAACCCCTCCAGCAGCAGGGGGAGGACGTCGCCTGCGGCATCCCAGTCGAATCCCTGGTTCACCGGGCACCTCCGGCCGTCGTCGCGGGTTCGGCGCTGCGGGACTTCAGCAGACTTCCCGCGCCCGTGTGCAGGCCGAGCCGCCTCTTGGCGGCCCGCTCCAGCAGATTCATCAGCAGGGTCAGCGCGTAGGCGAGTACGAAGTAGACCGCCAGCAGGGTCAGATACGCCACCAGCGTCTCACCGGTGCGGTCGCGGATCTGCTGGATCACGGTCATCAGATCGGCCACCGAGATCAGCCACAGCAGTGGCGTGCACTTCAGCAGCTGGATCAGCAGGTTGGTGAAGGACGGGATCATCTGCACCCAGGCCTGCGGCAGGATCACCTTCCGCATGCGGTGCAGGGGCGACATGTTCAGCGCCACCGCCGCCTCGTACTGCGCGCGCGGCACGGAGTTGATCGCGCCGCGCACGACCTCCGAGCCGTACGCCCCGTAGTTGAGGCCGAACGCCACGACGCCGCAGAGCAGCGGCGAGAGCTCGTACCCCGTGAGCTGCGGCATGGCGTAGTAGAGCCAGAACAGCTGGATGTAGAGCGAGGTGCCGCGGAAGAACTCCACGACGGTCCGGGAGACCCCGCGCACCAGCAGCAGCTTGCTGCCCGCCGCCAGGCCGAGGACGAACGCCAGGAGGAGAGCGACCAGGGCGCCCAGGACAGTGGCCTCGACGGTCACCCACAGGCCTGCTCCGACCTGGGGGAACTCGTCGAGGAACGTGGAGAAGAAGTCACTCATACGGTGTGTTCAGCCCCCGTCAGCCCTTGCACAGGTCGGCCGTCTTCAGTGTGGCCGGCGGGATCTCGGTGGCGCCGAAGCCGTACTCCTGGAGCAGGCTCACGTAACGCGACTTGTCGGAGACGATCTTCTTGAGCTCGCGGTTGAAGGAGTCCCGCAGGTCCTCGTTGCCCTGGCGGAAGACCGCGCCGCCCGGGGAGAACTGCTGCTCGCCGTCCAGCTCGGGGACGAAGGCCTCGGTGACCTCGGTCTCCGGGTTGGTCTTGGCGAGCCAGCGCAGCGAGATGCCGGTGAGCAGGAAGGCGTCGATCCGGCCGCCCTTGACGGCGTCCGCGCCGTCCTGCGGCTTCTGCAGTGTCTTGATCTTCCCTTCGGCGATGCCCGCGCCCTTGGCGTAGGAGCCCTCTACCGCACCCGACATCACGCCGACGGTGACGCCCGCGGCCTTCGCCGACGCCAGGTCGGTGAGCCTCTTCGGGTTGCCCTTCTTCACCATCAGGGCGGTGGGGGAGATGAACTCCGGCTCGGAGAAGAGGGCGTTGGCGCACCGCTCGGGGGTGATGGCCATGCCCGCGCTGACCACGTCGTACTTCCCGGCCTGAAGGCCGGGGATGAGACCGTCCCACTCCGAGAGGGTGGGCTTCAGTTCGTCGACGCCGAGCGCCTTGAATATCTCCCGGTGCAGGGTGGGGGCCTCGCCCTTGAGTTCCTTGCCCTCCATGTAGCCGTACGGGGCCTCGTTGGCGTACGCGACCCGCACGAATCCCTGCTTGCGGAGTTTGTCGAGGGCGCCCTCGCCGTCCGCGGCGCCGGCGTCGGTCTTGCTGCACGCGCTGAGCAGCCCGGGGACGACGAGCAGACCTCCCACCGCCGCCGTTCGATTGAGGAAGCCCCGACGGGACAGGTGAGGGAAGTCAGCCATGGTTCGCAATCTCCTGGAGAAATCGGGGTGTCGAACAGTCCGGACAGGGTGAGCACCTGCCCGATCCAGGCTTCTTATGCAGGTCGCCTCGCCATGTAACCCAACGGTGGCCGGAGGGTGACCTTTCCGTGTCTCGACGACGGCGCGGGGCGACGGCCGGTGTGCGGGGCGTATTGCGTATTCCCCGCGCAGGGACGGTTCATGACTGCCCCTCATGCCGGACTACGGATGCGAGATGTCCGCAGAAGGTACGTAACCCCGCTGTATGTCCACGGTGTTGGGCAACGGCTCCCCGGCGGCCCACGCCTCGTACATCGAGACGAACTGCTCGCCCAGCCGGTCCCGCCAGCCCGCCGTGTCCCCGCTCATGTGAGGGGAGATCAGCAGCCCGGGCACGTCCCACAACGGGTGGGCGGGGCCGAGCGGCTCCTCCTGGAACACGTCCAGGGCGGCGCCGGCGATCCAGTGCCTGCGCAGAGCCTCGGCGAGGTCCTCCTCGACGGTCAGCGGACCCCGGCCCACGTTGATGAAGTGCGCGGAGGGCTGGAGCAGCCCGAAGAAGCGCGCGTCGAACATCCCGCGCGTCTCGTCGGTCAGCGGGGCCGCGCCGATGACCCAGTCCGCGCTCGCCGCCAGCCGGTCCAGGTCCTCGGCGCCGTGGATCGTGCGCCGTGGCGTACGCCCGACGAGCGCCACCCGGACGCCGAGACCGTGGAGCAGCCGCATGATCTCCCGGCCGATGGGACCGGCGCCGACGACGACGGCGCGGGTGCCGGAGAGACCGCGGGTCTCGCGGTGCTGCCACCGGTGCCGCCGCTGGTACTCCAGCGTGCGGGGCAGGTCCTTGGCGAAGGCGAGCACCAGACCGGCGACGTACTCGGCGATCGGCAGCTCGAAGACGCCCCGGGCGTTGGTGACGACGGTGGGGGACGCGGCGAGTGCGGGGCAGAGCAGACGGTCCACCCCCGCGCTCGCCGTGTGCACCCAGCCGGGCCGCCGTCCGGGACCGGGCCAGGCCTCGCGGACGGCGTCCGACGTGAAGTCCCAGACGAGCAGGACATCGGCGTCGGGGAGCTGTCCGGCCAGCGTGCGCTCGTCGGCGTACCGGACACGGGCCCGCCCGGTGAGCCGGCCCAGACGGGGTGGCGGATCGCCGCCCAGCACGAGGATCAGGGGAGTGGTCATCAGGACACACCACGCTCGCACCGGCGCGCACGCGCGTCAACAGGACCTCGGCGCCATGGAGAGAACCGCTGGTCAGAGCAGTTGCGGGCGACGGCGCACGGCTGGAAGGGGAATACTTGTCCCAGGCAGGGGCAGCGGTGACACGAGCGGCAGCAGGACATCCGGACGCACGGAAGGATGGACATGACGACCGTAGGACTTCTCTACCCTGGCCAGGCCGCGGAGGACGACTTCCCGCGGATCGAGGTCATGCTCGACAGCGACATCAGGGTGCCGTTGTTCCACACCGAGGCCGACGGGGACTCCCGCACCGTCGAGGCCCTCCGCGCGGCGGGGGCGCCCGACCGGCTGGCCGCCGGCGTCGAGGAACTGCGGATGGCCGGCGCCGAATCGGTGGTCTGGGCCTCCACGGGCGGCAGCTTCGCCTACGGCTGGGACGGCGGCCACGAACAGATCGCCGGTCTGGCCAGGGCCGCGGGGCTCCCGGCTTCGAGTGCCTCCTTCGCCTTCGTGCACGCGGTACGCGAACTGGGTGCCACCCGGGTCGCCGTCGCCGCGAGCTATCCCGAGGATCTCGCCGCGCTCTTCGCCGGCTTCCTGGAGTCCGGGGGCGTCGAGGTGGCCGCCGTGCGGGGCAGCGGGCTGATCAGGGCTTCCGAGGCCGCCGCCGCGGACGTGGAGCTGGTGAAGGAACTGGCCGTCGCGGGCGACCACCCCGACGCGGAGGTCGTGGTGCTCCCCGACAACGCCCTCCACACCGCCGCGCACGTCCCGGAGCTGGAGCAACTGCTCGGCAAGCCCGTGCTCACCGCGAACCAGGTGACGGTCTGGGAGGGCCTGCGGCTCGCCGAGCGCCGGATCTGGGCGCCCACCCTCGGCACGCTCTTCGCCACCCGCGAGCCCCCGCTGGGCGCCGCCGAACCCCGGGGCATCGAGGTCCGCGAGTAGCGGTCGCCACGGCGACGACGGCCGCCTCGCCACCGCCGGTGCGCCATCCCCGGTGATCGCGGGGGAATAAGCGGAGCCATCCTCCTGTTTGCACCCTCCGATACGCAGACGTAGCACCGGAGAGGCCGAACACGTGGACGAGAACCGAGGCGACGAGATTCGCGGCACCGCAGGCGGGACGGCCCCCGTGCCCCTCTCCGTCCTCGACCTGGTGACCGTGGGCCAGGGCCGCACCGCGACCCAGGCCATGCGCACAGCCGTGGACATCGCCACGCTCGCCGAGCGGCGCGGATTCCACCGCTACTGGGTCGCCGAGCACCACTCCATGCCCGGGGTGGCCTCCTCGTCGCCCGCCGTGATCCTGGCGCACCTGGCCGCCCACACCGAGCGCATCAGGCTCGGTTCCGGCGGCGTGATGCTGCCCAACCACGCCCCGCTGGTCATCGCCGAGCAGTTCGGCACCCTGGAGGCGATGGCCCCCGGACGCGTCGACCTCGGCCTCGGCCGCGCCCCCGGCACGGACGGTGCCACCGCGGCGGCCCTGCGCCGGACCGACCGGCTGAACGAGGGCGCGGACGACTTCCCCCAGCAGCTGGCCGAGCTGACCCGCTTCCTGGACGACGACTTCCCCGACGGGCACCCCTACGCCCGCATCCACGCCGTCCCGGGGCCCGTGCAGGCCACATCGCCCGGCGGTGTGCAGTCGCCCGGCCGCCCGCCCGTCTGGCTGCTGGGCTCCTCCGGCTTCAGCGCCCGCCTGGCCGGTGTCCTCGGCCTGCCCTTCGCGTTCGCCCACCACTTCTCGGCCCGCAACACCGTGCCGGCCCTGGACCTGTACCGCGAGTCCTTCAAGCCGTCCGCGGTACTCGACGCCCCCTACGCCCTCATCGGGGTCGCGGCGCTGGCGGCGGACGACGAGCGCGAGGCCAGGCGCCAGGTGCTGACGGGTGCGCTGTCGATGGTCCGGCTGCGCACCGGGCGCCCGGGTCTGGTGCCGAGTCCCGAGGAGGCGGAGGCGTACTCCTTCAGCCCCATGGAGCGCGAGTTCGTCGACGGCTGGCTGAAGGACATCGTCCACGGCACGGCGGACGAGGTCCGCGGCGGACTGGACGACCTGGCCAAGCGCACCGGCGCGGACGAGCTGATGATCACCGCCAACGCGCACGGCGGCGAGGCCCGGCTGCGGTCGTACGAACTCATCGCGGACGCCTACGGGCTTCCGGCGGCGGGCTGAGCCAACGGATTTGCCCGTCCGTCCCATCTGGACCACCTGAGCATCTGGACCACCTGGAGCATCTGGACCACCTGGAGCATCTGGACCACCTGGAGCATCTGGGCCACCTGGACCGGCGGGCCAGGTGGGACGGTGCGGGTCCGCTCAGCTCCCGGCGGCTCGGGTGCCGATCAGCTCGGCGATCCGTTCCGGTGCCACCGCACGCGAGTACAGCCATCCCTGCCCGGTGTCGCAGCCGATCCTGCGCAGCCGCTCCGCCTGGCCCGAGGTCTCCACGCACTCCGCGGTGACCGTCAGCCCGAGGCGATGGGCCAGCTGCACCATGGCCTCGACGATCGTCTCGTCGGCCGGGCTGGGATGCGCGCCGTCCTCGTAACGGAAGCCACGCACGAAGGAGCCGTCCAGCTTCAGCACCGAGACGGGCAGCCGGCTCAGATAGGCGAGGTTGGAGTAGCCGGTGCCGAAGTCGTCGATCGCGATCCGCACCCCCATGTCGCTGAGCGCCTGGAGGACCCGCAGCGGCCGGCCGGACGAACCCATGACGGCGGACTCGGTCAGCTCCAGTTGCAGCAGTCCGGGCTCCAGGCCCGTCTCGGCGAGGATCTCCGCCACGTCGGCGACCAGGTCGGAGTCCCACACCTGGCGAACGGCGACGTTGACGCTGATGAACAGCGGGGGCTCGTCCGGGTGTTCCTGCTGCCAGCGGCGGGCCTGGCGGCAGGCCGTGCGCAGCACCCACCGGCCGAGCTGGACGATCGTGCCGTCCTCCTCGGCGATCGGGACGAACCGGCTCGGTGCCAGCAGCCCGAAGCGCGGATGGTTCCACCGGACCAGGGCCTCCACCCCCCGTACGACCTCGTCGGCCATGCCGACCAGCGGCTGGTACTCCAGCGTGAACTCACCGCGCTCGACGGCCGGGCGGAGCGTCGACGAGAGCGCCTGCCGGGTCATCCGGTTCGCGTTGCGCTCGGGGTCGAAGAGGGTCCAGCGAGCCCTGCCGTCCGCCTTCGCCCAGTAGAGCGTGGTGTCGGCGGCCTGCATCAGGGCGGTGGCCGACGTGCCCGTCGACGACCGCTCCACCACCCCGATCGACGCGGAGACCGACAGCCGGTGCCCGCCCACGTCGAACGGGCGCTGGAGGGCCGCGAGCACGGAACGGGCGAGGTCGGTGAGCTGGTGTGTGCCCGAGGAGTCCTCCACCAGGATCGCGAACTCGTCACCCCCGAGGCGCGCCACCAGATGGCCCCCGGACCCGCGGCCTTCGCTGCCGTGGCCGTCGGTCTCGGCGCAGTCGGTGAGCCGCCCGGCCACGGCGGCGAGCAGCCGGTCTCCGGTGGCGTGCCCCAGGGTGTCGTTGACGGCCTTGAAGCCGTCGATGTCCAGGTAGCAGAGCCCGATCCGGCTGTGCCGCACCGGTGAGCCGTCCTGGCCGGCCGGGGTCTCCAGCGCGGTCGCGAGCCGTTCGAAGAACAGCGTGCGGTTGGGCAGCCGGGTCACGGGATCGTGTATCCGCAGGTGGCGCAGCCGCTCCCGCAGCTCACGGCGGTCGCTGACGTCGGCGACGGAGAGCAGGACGCGGCCCGCGCCCGTGGCCGGGCCCGGCACCGGCGCCACGGTGACCTCGGCCCACAGGGGGCGGCCGTCGGCGTGCTTGATCCGCCGGGTGCGGCGGAACCCGGACCTGGCGCCCTCCAGGACCTCGCTGTAGGCCTGCCAGGCGGCGCGGTCGGAGCCGAGGCCCACCAGGTCGGCTGCGGGCTGTCCCGTCAGGGAAGCGGGGTCGGCGCCGAGCAGTGCGCCCAGCGCGTCGTTCGCCCTGACGACGCGGCCCCGGTGGTCGACGACAGCCATCGCGAGCCCGGCCGCCATGAAGGCGGCCCGGTAGTCGCGCAGTTCCGCGAGGACCGACCTCTGCTGATCACTTTCCGTGACCTCCGGCGGTCCCGCGCCGGGGGCCGTGCCCGCCGCGTGCGCCGGCCCTTCGAAGGTTCCGCTCACCGCTCGCTCCCGCTGTGCAGATTGTCGTGAACAGATGTGGCCGGGCAGAGGCGTGGAGCGAAACGCCGTGCCAGAGGCGGGAACCACGCAGGAAAGCGAGGTGAAGCATAGAGGGTGGCGCGCCGGGCGTTCCAGCGCGCCCGTCGTTTCGGGCCCGTGGCACGCGCATGGCCCACGCCTGTTCCGCGCGTGACGTCGTTATGCCCTTTGCTCAGACATGATCGCTTCTGTGTTGATTTGCTTTATTCGGATGTTCGGGTGATCGGTTGTGACTACCTGTGAGCGACACGGGTGGCTGCCGTATCGCCCTGCCGCCCCCTGCTGACCCGTGTGGGGCAGCACAACAGGGCATGCGGGGCCGAATCGGCACAGGGTGAACGAGAAGTCCCACGTCGCCACCCGGAGGTAGATGTGCCGCGTCAGCACGGACCCGGGGGAGTGGAGAGGCCGAGTCTGCGCAGTGCGGCGGCTGCTCTCACCGCCCTCCTGGCGCTCGCCGCCACCGGACTCGTCGCCGGCCCCGCGGTGGCGGCATCGCGTGACGCGGGACCGTGTGCGCTGCCGAGGACGGGCGCGCACCACTCGCTGGGCCTCGACAGCTGGAACGACGCCTACCCGCGCCCCGACCGGCGCCTCGACGCCGTCATGGTCTTCCTCTCGTTCCCCGACTCCGATCCCGTCGTTCCGCCCGAGTTGCTGGCCGCCGACTACTTCCCCTCGACCGCCCGCTTCTTCCACCGCGCCTCGTACGGGAAGTTCACCCTGCGCGCCCATCCCCAGAAGCGGTGGACCCGCATGCCGCGCCCCTCCACCTGGTACGGCATACAGCGCGACTGGGGTTCGGAGCAGCGCAGCTCCTATCTGCGGGACGCGATCGAGGCGGCCGACGAAGAGGTCGACTTCTCGGACTACGACATCGTCTATCTCGTCGCCGACCCGGACGCTCCCGGTGTCGACTCCGACGCCACGAAGGTCGTCAACTTCGACCGTCCCCTGCGCGCGGACGGCGCGGACATCAGGCGCGTGGTCACCGTGTTCGAGGAGCACCCCCCGGACCGGAACGTCCTCGCGCACGAGACGGGACACGTCTTCGACCTGGCCGACCTTTACCACCGGCCGGCGGACGGCAAGGGCGACTGGGACACCTACGTCGGCGACTGGGACGTGATGGGCAGCCAGTTCGGGCTGGCCCCCGACCTGTTCGGCTGGCACAAGTGGAAGCTCGGCTGGCTGGGCGGCCAGGAGGTCGTGTGCGTGCAGGGCGCCGCCGACCTCACCCTGGAACCCATGGCCGAGGTGCCCGTGCCGGGCGCCTCCGTCGGGACCCGGCTCGCGGTCATCCGGACCGGCACCGACAGCGCCCTGGCCGTCGAGGCCCGCAGCGCCGTCGGCAACGACCGGACGACGTGCACCGAGGGCGTGCTCATCTACCGCATCCGCAACGCGACGCCCTCAGGCGGCGGACCGGTCGAGGTGCTGGACACCCACCCCGACTCCGACGCCTGCTGGGACCGCTCGGTCTACCCGCCGCTCGCGGACGCGCCGCTCCGGGAGGGCGAGCGCTACACGGTTCCGGGGGAACGCGTCCGCATCGAGGTCGCCGACCGGACACGATCGGGCGCCTGGACCGTCAGGGTCACCACGGGGACCTGGCCGGCCCCGGGGTGAGCACGAAGAAGCCCCCTCGCGTGAGCGAGGGGGCTTCCTCCGTCTGTGCGCCGCCAGGGACTCGAACCCCGGACCCGCTGATTAAGAGTCAGCTGCTCTAACCAACTGAGCTAGCGGCGCCTGCTGACGTCGTAGACATTAGCACCCGGATCGGCGGGAGGAAAAATCGA
>Ga0247818_10001700_pt1 | contig 14092 bp, 11 predicted proteins | sample 13C_Glucose_Day1_FD_192424 | JGI IMG/M metagenome (GOLD analysis project Ga0247818, IMG submission 192424) | Soil microbial communities from agricultural site in Penn Yan, New York, United States - 13C_Glucose_Day1 | ecosystem: Environmental > Terrestrial > Soil > Agricultural land | place...
AGGCAGGCTCGCGGCTCAGAGGCCGAAGCCGCGCCAGGAACCGCACCCGCGTTCCGCGCGGCTTTGCTGCTTCCCACGTGATCCTCCCCCGCAGGTCCTGCACGAGGGACTGCACGATCTGGGTGCCCAGCCCCGAGCGCCCCGGCCTGAAGTCGGCGGGCAGGCCCGTCCCATCGTCGGTGATCGTCACCTCGAGCAGCTCGTTGTTCCCCGTGCCGGTGCGCTGCACCGAGACCTCGACCGTTCCCCCCGACTCGGCCAGCCCGTGCTCGGCGGCGTTCTGGATCAGCTCGGACATGATCATCGCCAGGGCAGTGGCGTCCTCGGCCCGCAGCTGGCCGAACCTGCCCGCGATGTGCGCGTGAATCGGATGCTCGCCGCGGGCCACCTCCACGACGGCGTTGAGCCCGCGGCTGGCGATCTCGTCGAACTCGACGCGCTCGTCGAAGCCCTGGCTCAGGGTCTCGTGCACCAGGGCGATCACGCCGACCCGCCGCACCGCCTCCTCCAACGCCGTGCGCCCCTCGCCCTCGGGTAGCCGGCGCGCCTGCAGCCGCAGCAGGGCGGCGACGGTCTGGAGGTTGTTCTTGACCCGGTGGTGGATCTCACGGATCGTCGCCTCCTTGGTCAGCAGCTCCCGCTCGCGCCGGCGCAGCTCGGAGACATCGCGCAGCAGCAGGAGCGCGCCGACCCGCTGGCCTCCCTCGGTCAGCGGGATCGCCCGCATCGAGACGCTCGCGCCCGCGGAGGAGACCTCCGTGCGCCACGGGGCGCGGCCGGTGACCACCAGGGCCAGTGACTCGTCGACGGGCGACTCGTCGCGCAGCAGGTCGGCCACGACCTTGGCGAACAGCTCGCCCACCACGTCGCCGACGTGGCCCAGACGGTGGACGGCAGAGAGGGCGTTGGGGCTGGCGTAGGTCACCACCCCGTCGACGTCGAGCCGGATGACGCCGTCCCCCACCCGTGGCGCACCCCGGCGCATGCCGGTCGGCGCCGAGGCGTGCGGGAACTCGCCCGCGGCGATCATCCGCGCCAGCGCGTCCGCGAGCGCCTGGTAGGTCAGCTCCAGGCGGCTGGGCGTGCGCATCGCCGCGAGATTGGTGTGCCGGGTGAGCACTGCGAGCGCGCGCCCGCCCCTGACGACAGGGATGGCCTCCTCGCGCACGGGCATGTCGTCGCGGAACGTGGGCTCCTTCGCGCGCACGATGCGCCGCCCGGCATACGCCTGGTCGAGCAGGGTCTGGCGGCCCCGGTGGCTGCGCCGGCCCACGACGTCCTCGAAGAAGACCATCTGTCCGGTGGTGGGACGGACGTGCGCGACCGCCAGCCAGCCTTCGATGCCTCCGGGCACCCACAGCACGAGGTCGGCGAAGGACAGGTCGGAGAGCAGCTGCCAGTCGCCGACGAGCAGGTGCAGCCAGTCGGCCTCAGCGGGGGCGAGGTCGGTGGCGTCCGCGAGCGCCTCGTTCAGTGTCGGCACAGCGGCAGCCTAGTGAGCATCCGGCCGGCCGCCGCCGGCCGCCCACGGCTCAGACCTCGAGCCGGTCGCCGACGGCCAGCCGCCCTGGCTCCACCACGTCCGCGTAGACGCCCGCGCACAGGTCGCGGTGCGCGCCGACGGCCTTGAGCAAGCCCTGGATGGCGGGCAGGCCCACCTGCTCGATGTCGACCATGCGGCAGCGCTCGATCCGCTCGAGCGGACGGAGCCGCACGCCGCCCACCGCGAGCTTCCGGCCCAGCCAGGACTCCTCCACGAAGGGCTCGTCCGTCTCCACGACCAGGTTCGTGCGCAGGTGCCGCGGGTCCACCGGCTCGGCGAGCCCGCTCAGCGCCGCCAGCGCGCGCAGGGTCGCCGTGCCGACCACGCTCACCTGGCCGGCGTCCTGGTGAGGGACGTCTGCCTCCGGGCCGAGCTCGACCTCCTCGCCGAAGTGGTCCGAGAGCGCCAGGTCCGCCGCAGACTCGCCCGCCACGGCGGTCCCGCCACCGGGGAACACGAGCTCCACGGCGTCCCCGACCGTGCGGGCAGCCACACCGAAGACAGGGTCCATTCGCCGGAAGCGCCGGGTGTTCTTGCCGCTCGCCAGCCGGCCGTCGACGTCGTAGACGGCCCAGACCCGGTCGCCGACCAGGCCACGCTCGTCGACCTCCACGGCCTCGAGCGACTCCCCCGCCATGGACTTGACCGGGAAACGCCAGATCGCGCCGACTCGCGCGGACGTCATGACACGGCAGCGCCGGAGCGGATGACCGAGCGGAGGGTGCGCAGGGCCACCGACAGGGCCGCGATGTTCGGCCTCTCCAGGCGCTCGATGGCGGCCAGGGAAGTCCGGGCCCGGGTCAGCGACTCGGCGTTGGCCGTTGCCCACTGGTCGTACCGGGCCAGCGGCTCCTTGCCGGAGTCGGTCGACTCGATGACGGAGCGCACCAGGGACTCGAGCACGGCATACAGGTCGTCGCGCAGCGCCCCGCGAGCCAGCGCGTCCCACCGGTCGTCTCGCGGCAGGCTCGTCACGCGCCCCAGCATCAGGTCGATGCCGAACCGCTCCGAGACCACGAAGTAGAGCGGCGCGACGGCCGAAGGCGACTCGCCGGTGTCGGTGGCGATGTCGACGATGTCGAGCAGCGAGAACTGGTCGAGCAGGCTGGCCGCCCACAGCGCGAGATCCTCTGGCACACCGACCTTCTCGTACTCCTTCGCGTTGCGCTGCAGCCGTTTGAGCTCGGCGCCCCTGAGCATCTGCGGCACCCGGGCCGCGAACTCGCCCACCACACCTGCGAACCGGGACACCTCGTTGGCGACGTCGAGCCGTGAGGGGCGGGAGGTCAGGAACCACCGGATCGCGCGGTCGATGAGGCGACGGAACTCGAGGTAGAGCTGGGTCTGCACATCCGTGGTGACCTGGTTGTCGAGGGCCTCGACGTCGCGGACGAAACCCGGCAGGTCGAAGATCTCGCGCGCCACCACGAAGGCGCGGGCGATCTGCTCCGGCGTGGCGCCGGTCTCCTCGATCGCGCGGAACGCGAAGGTGATCCCGCCGCGGTTGACCATCGAGTTGACCACCGCGTTGGTGACGATCTCGCGGCGAAGCGGGTGCTCCGCGAGCTCGGCGGCGAACCTCTCGCGGATCGGCTCCGGGAAGTAGCCGGCCAGCGTGGACTGGAACCACGGGTCGTCCGGCAGCTCGGAGGGCAGGAGGTCCTGCTTGAGCGCCAGCTTGGCGTAGGCGACCAGCACGGAGAACTCCGGCGACTTCAGCCCCAGGCCCTCGCTGGAGCGCCGCTCGATCTCGGCGTCGCTGGGCAGGAACTCCAGCTCGCGGTCGAGGTCGCCGCGCTCCTCGAGCCAGTGCATGAGTCGCTGGTGCACCGTCAGCATCCCGTGCTCCTGGGCTCGGGCGTTGCCGAGCAGGACGTTCTGCTCGTAGTTGTCGCGCAGCACCTGGGCCGCGACCTCGTCGGTCATCGAGGCCAGCAGGGTGTTGCGCTGCTTGAGCGTCAGGTCGCCCTCGCGCATCAGCCCGGTGAGCAGGATCTTGATGTTGACCTCGTGGTCGGAGGTGTCGACACCGGCCGAGTTGTCGATGGCGTCGGTGTTGACCCGCACGCCGTGCAGGGCGGCCTCGATGCGACCGAGCTGCGAGAGCCCGAGGTTGCCGCCCTCGCCGACGACCCTGCAGCGCAGCTGGTGGCCGTTGACGCGGATGGCGTCGTTGGCCCGGTCGCCGATGGCGGAGTTCTCCTCGGTACCGGCCTTGACGTAGGTGCCGATGCCGCCGTTCCACAGCAGGTCGACCGGGGCCTGGAGGATCGCCTTCATGAGGTCGGCCGGCGTCATGTGCTGGGCGTGCTTCGAGAGCCCGAGGGCCTCGGCCATCTCAGGGGTGACCGGCACCGACTTCGCGGTCCGGTCGAACACCCCGCCGCCGGCACTGATGAGCTTGGTGTCGTAGTCCGCCCACGACGAGCGGGGCAGCTCGAAGAGCCGTTGGCGCTCCGGGAAGGACGTCGCCGCAACGGGATTCGGGTCAATGAAGATGTGCCGGTGGTCGAAGGCGGCGACGAGCCGGATGTGCTCGGAGAGGAGCATGCCGTTGCCGAAGACGTCGCCGCTCATGTCTCCGATGCCGACCGCGGTGAAGTCCTCCGTCTGTGTGTCGACCCCCATCTCACGGAAGTGCCGCTTGACCGACTCCCAGGCCCCGCGCGCGGTGATGCCCATGGCCTTGTGGTCGTAGCCGGCGCTGCCGCCGGAGGCAAAGGCGTCATCGAGCCAGAAGCCGTAGGACTGGGCGACCCCGTTGGCGATGTCGGAGAAGGTGGCCGTGCCCTTGTCGGCCGCGACGACGAGGTAGGGGTCGTCCGAGTCGTGGCGGACCACATCGGCGGGTGCGACCACGCCGCCGCCCACGCGGTTGTCCGTGATGTCGAGCAGGCCGGAGATGAAGACCTTGTAGGACCCCACGCCCTCGGCAAGCCAGGCGTCGCGGTCCTGGGTCGGGTCCGGCAGCTGCTTGGCGTAGAAGCCGCCCTTGGAGCCGGTGGGCACGATCACGGCGTTCTTGACCATCTGCGCCTTGACCAGGCCGAGGACCTCGGTGCGGAAGTCCTCACGGCGGTCGCTCCAGCGCAGCCCGCCACGGGCCACGGGACCGAAGCGCAGGTGGACGCCCTCGACTCGGGGGCTGTAGACCCAGATCTCGAACGCCGGCCGGGGCGCGGGCAGGTCGGGGACGGCCTTGGGGTTGAGCTTGAGGCTGACGTACGGCTTGGGTGCGCCGTCCTCCCCGCGCTGGTAGTAGTTGGTGCGCAGGCCCGCCCGGATCACGCCGAGGAAGGCGCGGATGATGCGGTCCTGGTCGAGCGACATCACGTCGTCGAGCGCGCGCGTGATCTCCTCGACGAGCGACTCCTCGGCGGCCGTGCGCTCGGCACTGGCCTCGCCGGCATACCGGCTTGGGTCGAAGCGGGTCTCGAACAGCGACACCAGCTTTCCCGCAATGGCCAGGTTCTGGACGAGGGCGTTCTCGAGGTAGTCCTGGCTGAACGTCGACTGCGTCTGGCGCAGGTACTTGGCGACGGTGCGGATGATCACGGCCTGCCGCCACGTCAGCCCCGCGCCGAGCACGAGGGCGTTGAAGCCGTCGGACTCCGCCCGCCCGTTCCAGACGGCCCAGACCGCCTCCTGGAAGAGCTCGCGCATCCGGTCGCGGGACTCGCCGGTCCACACCTTGTCGTTGCGCACCCGGAGGCCGAAGTCGTAGATGTGCACGGTGACGCCGTCGCTGCGGTCGATCTCGTAGGGCCGCTCGTCGACCACCTCGACACCGAGGTCGGTGAACATCGGCAGCACCTGGGTCAGCGACAGCGGACCGCGCCGGTAGAGCTTGAACCGCCGCTCGTTCTGCGGGGCCGCCGGCTCCTGGTACATGTTGAGCTCGGTGGCCTCCTCGGTGTCGAGGGCCTCCATGTGCCTGATGTCGGCGACGCCCACCCGCGGGGTGAAGTCCTCCTTGTATGCCTCCGGGAACGCCTTGCCGTAGAGGCCGGCCAGCCGGGCCGCGACCTCCTCGCCGTGCTCGGTGCGCGCGGCCTCGTTGAGGTCCTCGTCCCAGGTGCGGGTGGCGTCGATCAGCTGCCTCTCGAGGACGGCCCGGTCGACGTCGGGGATGCTCTGGCCCGGGGGGACCCGCACCACGAAGTGCAGCCGGGCCAGCGCGGACTCGGAGACGCGGGTCGTGTAGTCGACGCTCGCGCCCTGGAAGGCGGCCCGCAGGATCGACTCCATCTTGAGCCGCACCGCGGTGTTGTAGCGGTCGCGCGGGATGTACACCAGGCACGACATGAACCGGCCGAACTCGTCCTTGCGCAGGAACAGCTTGGTCTTGCGGCGCTCCTGCAGGTGCAGCACCGCGGTGGCGTTGTCGCGCAGCTCCTCCTGGTCGGCCTGGAACAGCTCGTCGCGCGGGTAGGTCTCGAGGACCTCGAGCAGGTCCTTGCCGGAGTGCGAGTCGGCCGCGAAGCCGGTGCGGTCGAAGATCGCGTCGATCTTGTCGGCCAGCACGGGGATCCGCAGCACCGACTCGGTGTAGGCCGTCGACGTGAACAGGCCGAGGAAGCGCCGCTCCCCCGTGACCTCGCCGGCCTGGTCGAACGTCTTGATGCTGATGTAGTCGAGGTAGGTCGAACGGTGGACCGTGGCGCGGCTGTTGGCCTTGGTGACGATGAGCAGCTTGCGCTCGCGCGCCACCCCGCTGGCCTGCTCGCTCAGCCGCACCCCCTCGCCCGGCGCGTCATAGCGCAGCAGCCCGAGGCCGGTGCCCTGCACCGCGGTGAGCACGTCGGCCCCCGCGTCGTGGCTCAGCTCGTACTCGCGGTAGCCGAGGAAGGTGAAGTGGTTGTCGGCCAGCCAGTCGAGCAGGCGACGGGTCTGCTCGATCTCCTCGGCGGGGATGCCGACGGGCGGGGACTGGTCGAGGATCTGCGCGATCTCGGTGCACTTGGCACGCATCTTGGGCCAGTCCTCGACGACCTCGCGCACGTCGGAGAGCACGCGGCGCAGGTTGGCCGCGACCTGCTCGCGGTCGGCGGGGTCGCTGGCACGGTCGATCTCGAGGTGCATCCAGGACTCGCGCAGGACCCCGAACTCGGCAGCCGAGCCGCTCCTGTCGACGCCGCCCGAGTCTGCGGCCCCCCGGTCGAGGACCTCCTCGAGCTCGCCGGTCGCGTCGCGCCGCACGAGCATCAGCGGGTGCACGACGATGTGGACGGTGCGGCCCATGCGCGTCAGCTCGGCGGTGACCGAGTCCACGAGGAAGGACATGTCGTCGGTGACGATCTGGACGACGGTGTGCCCGCTGGCCCAGCCCTGCTCCTCGAACTCGGGGTTGAACACCTCGACCTTGGCGGTGCCGACCGGGCGGTTCTGCGCGAGCTGCCGGTGGGTCAGGGCGGCCCCGAGGAGGTCCTCTGCGGCTCGGGTGAGCAGGTCCTCGGTGGCCACGTGTCGGTAGTACCGCCGGAGGAAGCCCTCGAGCCGCTCACCCCCCATGTGGTCGGCCAGCTCGGCGGCGGAGTGCAACAGCTGTTGACGCGACTGCTCCAGCGACACGGACATGCTTCTGGTCTTCATCCTCACCCTGTGTGACGGGCCCACGCCGTTGTGTGCCCGAGAACGAGCCTAGCGCCGAACGCGCGGCCACATGACAGCACGGCACGAGGACCGGTATGCCGGGCCGGCGCCTGCCGCGCGGCCCGCGCGCCCAGACGCACCCCTCACGCGCGCCGGACGCGCGCGCCGACAAACTGCGGCGCTAGGGCGTGGCGCCCCGATTCGCGCGTCTCGGCAGGTCACACTAGGTTTCTCGGGCCGGTGGTGCCACAGTGGCACCACCGTTCGCGGACAAAGGAGTAGCACGTTGATCATCCTCGGCATCATCCTCGTCCTTATTGGCTGGTTGGCCAGCATCTCGATCCTCACCACGATCGGCATCATCCTGATCGTGGTCGGTCTGGTCCTGGCCCTGCTCGGCAGCATGGGTCGCGCTGTCGGCGGCCGCAAGCACTGGTACTGACAGTGCGGGGCAGTGCCCCGCACCATGAGAACGGCCCCCGACGCCCCGCCCTGTGTGGGTAACGTCGGGGGCCGTTCTCATGCCGTCACTAGAGTGAGCGCATGCCGTCCTCCCCCCAGGACCCCGCACGGCTGCTGGCCATGGCCGCGGAGCTCGAGCAGCTGGGCGTCCCGGCCCGCGAGGGCGCCGAAGAGGTCCTCGGCCACTTCCCCGAGATCGGCGACCGGGAGACCCAGGTCGCTCTGGACGCCGCGCTCGAGCAGCTCGCCGACACGCTGCGGGCGATCGACGCCGCGGCCCTCGAGATCGCTGCGCGGCTGCGCATCGCCGCTCGCCAGCCCGGGTCCGGCAGACCACGGACGTCAGCCGGCTCCGCCGGCGCGACACCCCACGCCACACCCGACGCGACACCCGACGCGACGCAGAGGGGCGGGCCGTTCCGGTGACCGCGCCGCTGCACGGTGACCCGGGTTCCTGCTCCCAGACGGGCGGGGCGCTGCGCCGCCTCGCCTCGACCCTCGAGGCTGCCAGCGTCCGCGCGGGACAGGCCGGTTCGCACGCCGAGGAGTCCTGGACCGGCCGGGTAGCGCGGGACATCGGGAAGAGGCACCGCCTCCTCGTCGCGACAGCGCAGACCACGGCTGCTCAGCTCGACCGCACCGGTATGGCGCTCCAGGCGCATGCCACGGACCTTGCGGAAGCGCTGCACGAGGCACGGGCCGTCGAGGAGCGCGCCACCGTCGCTGGACTGCGGGTGGTCGACGGCCAGGTGCGCCTGCCCTGGGGCGTGAGCGGCGTCGCGGACGCGGCCTCGGTCTCGGTCCTCCAGGACCAGCGCGACGTGCTGCAAGCAGAGCTCGACCGAGCGGCCGTGCTCTTGGCACGGCGCCGACAGCGGCTGGTCGAGACCCTCACCGCGGCCCGCGTCGAGCTCGCTGAGCAGGCCCTCGTCCTCCGCTCCTGACGGGCGGCTCAGGGGCTGGCCAAGGTCGACAGCAGCTGGGCCTCGGCCTGCGCCAGGTACTCCCGCAGCAGCGCAGCGGAACCCTCGCGGTCCCGTGCCTCGAGCAGGCTGCAGATCTCGTCGTTGATGTCGAGGTAGGCGGCGTGGAACGTCGGCCCCTGGCCTCTGAGGTGGAAGAGCAGGCGCATCTCGGCCAAGAGGCTGTTCATCTGCTGCTCGAGGCGCCGGCTGCCGCTCATCGCGACGATGGCGCGGTGGAACTGCTGGTTGGCCGATCCGACGTCGTCCCACCGCTCCTCGGCGCGGGCCCGCTGACCCCGACTGACGGCAGCGCGCACCGCGGCCACCGACTCCTCGCCGAACCTGCTCCCCCACAGGATGGCCGCAGGCTCGATCAGCAGGCGTGTGGCGTACAGGTCGCGCACGTCCTCGGCTGTCGGCGAGGCGACGAAGACGCCACGGTTGGGCTCGCGCACAACGATGCGCTCCGAGACCAGCAGGGCGAGCGCCTCGCGGACGGTGTTGCGCGACACCCCGAGGCCGGTGGCGATCGTCTCCTCGGTGAGCCTGGTGCCCGGCAGGACGCGGCCTTCGACGATCTCCTCGCGAAGGGTCCCGGCGATCCGCTCGGCAGCCGAGGGCTGCTGGACGTCCGCCGGCCGCAGCAGTGCCAGGGCGCTGGCGAGCGGGTCAGGCGTGGGGATGGCCGGGGGCATGGCGTCAGGGTAGGACCACCACCCCGACCAGGACGAGGCATTGATGGATTGTTGAGCAATCGGTAGTCTCAGGGGGTGGCGAGCATCGACCTGAACGCAGACCTCGGCGAGTCCTTCGGTCGCTGGGAGCTCGGCGATGACTCCGCCCTTCTCGAGCTGGTGAGCAGCGCCAACGTCGCGTGCGGCTTCCACGCCGGCGATCCGTCGGTGCTCCTTCGCACCTGCGAGCAGGCCGCCCAGCGCGGCGTCGTCGTCGGCGCGCAGGTGAGCTACAACGACCTCGCGGGCTTCGGTCGCAGGTTCATCGACATGCACCCCGACGACCTGATGGCGGACGTGATCTACCAGATCGGCGCCATCCAGGGACTCTGCGCGGCAGCGGGCACCTCCGTGCGCTACGTCAAGCCGCACGGGGCCCTCTACAACGCCGTCGTGCACCACGAGGCCCAGGCCGTGGCCGTCGTGGAGGCGGTGCGACGCACCAACCCCACCCTCCCCGTCCTCGGCCTCCCGGGGTCGATCCTGCTCGAGGCCGCGGCCGCTGTGGGACTCCAGGCGGTCAGCGAGGCCTTCGCCGACCGCGGCTACACGGCTGAGGGGACCCTGGTCCCACGCTCCGAGGAGGGTGCCCTGCTGAACGACCCCGACCAGGTCGCGGCGAGGGTCGTCGGCCTGGTGACAACCGGGAGGCTGACCGCCGCGGACGGGACCGAGATCGAGGTGAGCGCCGAGTCGGTGTGCGTGCACGGCGACTCCCCGGGCGCGGTTGCCATGGCCACCGCGGTGCGCTCGGCGCTGGCCCGGGCAGGGGTGCACGTAACCCCGTTCGCGAGATGACGGCGCAGCGATGAGGGCGACGCTGCACCCCTGTGGGGACACCGCGATCCTGGTCGAGGTCGATGATCTCGCGGCGGTCCTCGGGCTGCGCTCGGCCATCGAGTCCGCGGTCCAGGGCCCCGACGACGAGGTGGCCGACGGCCTCGAGGGTGTGCTCGACCTGGTGCCGGCCGCCCGCACCCTGCTCGTCGTCGCCCGTTCCGCGGCCGAGCTCCCGGTCGTGAGGGCGGGCGTCGTTGCGTTGGCTGAAAGGCTCGAGGCGGGCCGGCTCCCCCCTGCCTCGGCCGGCCACGTGGAGGTACCCATCCCGGTCCGCTATGACGGGGTGGACCTCGACGACGTCGCGGCCCTGACCGGGCTCAGCAGGCAGCAGGTGGTCGCCGCCCACACCGGCAGGCCGTGGACGGTCGGGTTCTGCGGGTTCGCACCAGGTTTCGCCTACCTCGTCGGCGGTGACCCGCGGCTGGAGGTGCCGCGGCGCAGCGAGCCGCGCACCAGCGTGCCAGCCGGAGCCGTGGCGCTGGCCGGGCCGTTCAGCGGGGTCTACCCGCGTTCGTCGCCGGGCGGCTGGCAGGTCATCGGTCACACAACGGCAGCCCTCTGGGACGTGAGCCGGGAGCCTCCCGCGCTGCTGCGCCCGGGTGCCCGCGTGCGCTTCGTCGACCTCGGCGGCGAGGCGTGAGCACCGCGGCGGCGCCACGAGGGTCCCCCCGACGTCGGCGAGGGGGTGCCTACGCCGAGCTGGAGGTCCTGGCGACGGGACCCCAGGCGCTGGTGCAGGACCTCGGCCGTCCGGGGCTGGCCTCGGTCGGTGTCGGCCGCTCCGGCGCGGCCGACCGCGGCTCGTTCAGTCTCGCTGCGCGGCTGCTCGGCCAGGACCCGGTGCACGCCGCCATCGAGGTCCTGCTGGGCGGCTTGGCGCTGCGGTCCACCAACAGCGTGACGGTCGTGCTCACCGGCGCGCCGGCCCCAGCGACGGTGGACGGCGCCCAGGTCGGCCACGCCGCGCCGTTCCTGCTGCCCCGTGGCAGCACGCTGCAGCTGGCCAGGCCCATGTCCGGCCTGCGGACCTACGTGGCGGTCCGCGGTGGCATCGACGTCCCCGCGGTGCTGGGCTCCCGGGCCACCGACACCCTGTCCGGACTGGGCCCCACCCCGCTGCAGGCCGGCGACCTGCTCCCCGTGGGCAGCCCCAGCGGCTCGCCCACCGTCGACGTGGCACCGGTGGCGGTGCCCCCAGCAGGGCCGATCACTCTGCGAGCCGTCGTGGGCCCGCGCCACGACTGGCTCGACGATGTCAGCGCGCTGGCGACCGCCCGGTGGCGGGTCTCCTCGCGCAGCGACCGCGTCGGGGTGCGCCTCGAGGGTCCCGCCCTCCAGCGTCACACCGACCGCGACGGGCAGGAGCTGACCAGCGAGGGTGTGGTGCGCGGGTCCATCCAGGTCCCACCAGGCGGCCAGCCCGTCCTCTTCCTGGCCGACCACCCCGTCACGGGCGGGTACCCGGTCGTCGCCGTCGTGCGCGAACCCGACGTCGACCTCGCGGCCCAGGCCGCCCCCGGGCAGACGATCCGCATCGTGCTCGAACACCCGTGAGGCTCCTCACCTCCCGCCGGCGCCGCGCGCTCCCCGGCGGCGCTGGCACACTGCGCCCATTACGGTGTGGCCATGAGGATCACCAAGGCTGCCGAGTACCACGCGACCCCTGAGCAGGTGTTCGCGGTGTTGTCCGACAAGGCGTTCCAGAACGCCAAGTGCGCCGCCACCGCTGCCATCGAGCACGAGGCAACCGTGGAGGCGAACGGCGAGCGCACGGTCATCACCACCGAGCGGGTGCTGCCCAGCCACAGCCTCCCGGACTTCGCGCGCTCCCTGGTCGGCCCGACCCTGAAGGTCGTCGAGACCCAGGACTGGGGACCGGCCAACGCGGACGGCTCGCGTGAGGGGACGGTCGACATGGAGGTCGTCGGCGCCCCGATGTCCCTGAAGGGCACCGTTCGCCTCGAGCCCGGCGGCCCGGGCACGCTCGAGCACATCGACGCCGAGCTCAAGGCGAAGGTGCCCCTGATGGGCGGAAAGATCGAGAAGGCAGCCGCGCCGTCCATCCAGGAGGCCATCGACATCGAGGTGCAGACCGCGCACGAGTGGCTGCACGGCTGACCCAGCCACCCGGCATACGGTCGGGTTTGTCTGTGCCAGCGCGAGAGGGCCTGGAACCACAGTGGTTCCAGGCCCTCTCGCGTGTGCCGGGCTGAGGCGGCGGCGGCTCGGTCAGCCCATGTGCGGGTACTCGTGCGCCGTGGGCGGGTTGAATGTCTCCTTGATGGAGCGCGCAGACGTCCAGCGCAGGAGGTTCTGGGCCGCACCCGCCTTGTCGTTGGTGCCCGAGGCGCGGCCCCCGCCGAAGGGCTGCTGTCCGACGACAGCGCCCGTCGGCTTGTCGTTGATGTAGAAGTTGCCGGCCGCGAAGCGAAGGCGCTTGGTGGCGTCCGCGATGGCGACCCGGTCCTGGGCGATGATCGAGCCGGTGAGGCCGTAGGGCGCGAACGACTCCATCTGGTCCAGGACCCGGTCGAACTGGCGGTCCGGGTAGACGTGCACGGACAGGATCGGCCCGAAGTACTCGGTCCTGAACGACTCGTCGGCCGGGTCGTCGATCTCCAGCACGGTCGGGCGGACGAAGTAGCCTTCGGTGTCGTCGTACTTGCCACCGGCCACCACCTGCACCCCGGCGGTGGCGTGGGCACGGTCGATGGCGGCGGCGTGCTTGGCGAAGGCCCGCTCGTCGATGACGGCGCCCATGAAGTTGGACAGGTCGGTGACGTCGCCCTGCTTGAGGCCCTCGGTGATGGAGATCAGGTCGGCCCTGATCTTTCGCCACAGCGAGCGCGGCACGTAGGCGCGTGAGGCCGCGGAGCACTTCTGCCCCTGGTACTCGAAGGCGCCACGGATCATGGCGGTGCGCAGGACGTCGGGGTCGGCGCTGGGGTGGGCGAGGATGAAGTCCTTGCCACCCGTCTCACCGACGAGGCGCGGGTAGCTGCGGTAGCTCGGCAGGTTGGCGCCGACCTCCTGCCACAGGTGCTGGAAGGTCGGCGTGGAGCCGGTGAAGTGGATGCCGGCGAGCTCGGCATCGGCGAGGGCGACCTTGGAGACGTTGAGCCCGTCACCGGTCACGAGGTTGATCACGCCCGGCGGCAGGCCCGCGGCCTCGAGCAGCTCCATGGTGACCTGGGCGGCGAACTGCTGGGTCGGGGACGGCTTCCACACGACGGTGTTGCCCATCAGCGCCGGCGCGGTCGGCAGGTTGCCGGCGATCGCGGTGAAGTTGAAGGGCGTGATGGCGTAGACGAAGCCCTCGAGCGGCCTGTGGTCGGTGCGGTTCCAGATGCCCTTCGCGTTGAGCGGCGGCTGCTCGGCGAGGATCTGCCGGGCGAAGTGCACGTTGATGCGCCAGAAGTCGATCAGCTCGCAGGCCGCGTCGATCTCGGCCTGGTAGGCGGTCTTGGACTGGCCGAGCATCGTTGCTGCGTTGAGGCGGGCGCGCCAGGGGCCGGACAGCAGCTCGGCCGCCTTGAGCAGGATCGCTGCACGGTCGTCGAACGAGAGCTCGCGCCACCCCGGGGCCGCGGCCTTGGCCGCGTCGACGGCCGCCTGCGCGTCGCTGACGGTGGCATTGCGCATGGTGCCCAGGACCTTGCGCCGAGCGTGCGGCTGGCGCACGTCGATCTTCTTGCCCGCGCCCATCACACGCCTGCCACCGATGGTGTGGGGCAGGTCGATGCGGGTGCTGCCGAGCTCGGCCAGCGCGACCTCCAGCGACGCCCGCTCCGGGCTGCCGGGCGCGTAGTCGAGCACCGGCTCGTTGGCCGGGACGGGTACCTGGGTGACGGCATCCATGGGTGGCGGACTCCTTCAGAGGGTCTCTCGAGGGTGAGTGCGGCACCTATGGTGTCACGTATGCCGCACCCCGACTTCCCTGCCGAGCTCACCGTCCA